>Ga0065711_1029779_pt1 | contig 34838 bp, 10 predicted proteins | sample Hoacrofraction12_FD_59098 | JGI IMG/M metagenome (GOLD analysis project Ga0065711, IMG submission 59098) | Hoatzin crop microbial communities from Cojedes, Venezuela - Epithelial fraction 12 v2 (version 2) | ecosystem: Host-associated > Birds > Digestive system > Esophagus > Crop | place... | reverse complement strand
CTGAGGGTACATTCTAACTCTTCATCCAGGTCATTGATGAAGAAGTTAAACAAGACTGGGCCCAGTACTGACCCCTGGGGGACACCACTAGTTACCGGCCTCCAACTAGAATCAGCACCGCTGGTGACAACCCTCTGAGTTCTGCCATTCAGCCAGTTCTCAATCCACCTCACTGACCTCATCAGCCCCTCCCTGTTAGTGAGAACAAGGTCCAGCGTAGCATCTCTCCTCATGGGCTCCTCTATCACTTGGAGAAGGAAGTTATCATCAACTCAGTCCAGGAATGTCTGAGATTGTTTATGCCCTGCTGTGCTGTCCTGCCAACATATATCGGGTTGGCTGAATTCCCCAGTGAAGACCAGGGCTTGTGAACTTGAGGCTGCCCCTGTCTGTCTATAAAGGGCCTCATCCGCTCGGTCTTCCTGGCCAGGTGGCCTGTAGCAGACCCCCACTATAATGCCACTTGTCCTTGCTCTGCCTTTAATCCTGCCCCATAAGCTCTTGGTTGGCTGCTCATCCATATCCAGCCGGAGCTCCATGTACTCCAGCTGGTCACTAACATAGAGGGAGACACCGCCTCCAAATCTCCCCTGCCTATCCTTCCTCAGCAGCCTGTATGCTTCCATTCCAACACTCCAGTCACAGGAGCCACCTCACCACATCTCCATGATGCCAATGAGATCATAGCCCTGCAGGTATGCGCACATCTCTAACTCCTCTTGTTTATTCCCCATGCTGCATGCGTTTGAATAGCGGCATTTAAGTTGGGCCCCCTATGAAGCTGTGTTACTGTATCTAGTTCCTTTGAGCTGCCCTTAAGGTGCTCCCCTGCTGACCTGTGATCCTTCTCCAGGCTTTTGCCATCCATTGCTGGCACGGGTATCAGACTGGTAGCAGTGGGATGGACTGAGCTTCCTCTCCCGCAGTAACTTTAGTTTAAAGCCCTCTTCACCAGCTTGGCAAGCTTATGACCAAAGATGCTCTTCCATTTCTCTGTCAGATGGACCCCACCAGTCCCCAGTAAACCATTTTATTCAAAGCAATTCCTATGGCCTAAGTAACCAAATCCCTGTCTGTGGCACCAGTCCTGTAACCATTTGTTGATTTGCCCTTTCAAACCCCTTATGACATTAAGATGTTCTCCCATTTGGGGAACTCCTCTCCACAAAGGCTTTGCAATGAGTCTGGTAATAGAAGAAGAGGCTCTCCATGACCACCTTGCTCAGTTTGATAGCTACAAATTAAGTATCTGTTCTGAGCTTTTACAGCCAGTGAGGAGAGACATACCCTGTGGACAGCAATACATCCTGTCCCAAGGCAGGCACCTAGAACATCATCCTCTGAGGTATGCATTTCTACCAGCTGAGTACTGAGGAAGAGCTGGCCACCAGCTCAGGTGGGGGTAATGAACAGTTTGCTAGCTAAAGCTTGACACGGCAAACCCACTTCATGAACCCGGCTATCCCCCAAATGACAGCAAAATATTCCCAGGGCTCCCTCCTCAGCTGAATTAATTTCCCTCTTACTCTGAAATCTGTAGGTGCCCTTTGTGAAACTCTTTTTTTTTAAAAAATAGATATTTAATTACCTGTTCCCATTCTGATTCAGTAAAATCAGAAAGAAGTAAGGTTTCTCTTCCTTTTTCTCCCCCTCTCTCTCAACCTTCCTTCCTTTAGGCATAATCAATTTCTTCTGCAGAAATGGAAACAGCCTGGCAATACATTTTGGTTCTGCTAATCAAAGCTGGCAACAGCTGTGAGTTTCACCATAGCATGTCCCAACTAGTTCCAATGTCACCCACTATTATTTCACACCTAACAGCTAGTACAAAGAAAAAGATTCTTTTAAAATGAAGGCCAAACTACCTTCAATAACTGCTCACTGAATATACTTCTTGGCTTAGTGACACATGGATTCAATTTAGACCTAGTTTCAGGATAGGATAGTCTTCCTTTTGCTGCACGCCAGATCTTAGCTCTTTTTAAATGTGGGGCCTATCCCTCTGAGGAACCAAAGATCAGTTTCACTAGGTTCTGGTTTTGCTCTCTTTGAGAAAAGGAAGATACGTGTCCCCTGACAAATATGTAAGACCTTCCACAGAGTTAATGGCTTCTCAGTCAGGATGATAATACTTGCTACCTGCCCCCCAGTTGAGAGATCATGCACAAAATGATCATTTCGGCTTGGGAATGTGCAGCAGGAATAGATGAGCTCTTGTGACATCAAGCCTGATTCCCCACCTCACTAGCTATCCCTGTTTCCCTCAGTGACCTGTGGACCTTTTTGAGTTATGCTGCTAAGCTGGAGAGTTCATGCAGGCAAAAGTTCAGGGAATAAGCTTTGGCTGTTTTTCTCGGCACATCCTCAGCCACAGTGCAATAGGGTCATCTCCAACAGGTCTTTTCTTTTAGTACTGGTCTACCACCGCTACTTTCCTGACATTGGAGGCCCTCCCAAACTGACTCCTTGAAGGGAGCTAGAGGGACTTCAGCTTTGGCTGGTTGCAAGGTACTTCAATCTCACCAGCCAGTGGAGAATATTTTCAGCTTCTAGGGAGAATTAACATTTTGCCACAAGGATGAGGTTTCATCAGGTATCACTTTATGACAGTCTGAAGAAATGATGTCAGTAGCTGTGTGTTGGGACAATCTGTGAAATTGAACACTGTAGGTTTCTGGCAGCAGAGATGGAGAAATAGCAGGTAGGGGGACAAGACTGAAAGACAAAGGAGCCTTGGGCAGGGTGTGTGGAGGTCAATAGTTGGTGGAGTGAAGTGTAGAATGATAGAGCACCATGCTGTGCAAGTATCTCATCCCCATAGTATTTTTCTGGCATGTAGTATCTAGAAAACTACAGTGACTTTCTTTGTCCTCCAGCCAATAACTTTATATTTCTACAGCCCTATTCCAGTGTCCAAAGTTCTTCCCTACCCTGGCATTCTTCTAGCAACAGCCCCTTTCACTGCAGAATATTCAAATAACAATATAGCCTTCTGCTGGGCTTTGAGCAGAATAGTTGTGCTGTGGTTTGAACAAGAGACCCTGTTCAAGCTTTTTCCTTTCTGCCTTCCAGTACGACACAAGGCCCAGACATATCACCTAAAGTCAGAATGAATCAGGATGAAGTTTGAAGCAGAAAACATTTGTGGCAGAGTAATCTCTCTGCCCACCAAAAGCAGAACTTTTGTCTTTGAGTTTGTTCTTAAACAAATTTAAACAAATTTTGGGCAAAACTTCCAATGAGGATGATGAAAAATGCTAGGAGTCCACATCCCAGACTAAGAATGGGCAATGATTAGTATGAGCCAGGACGGAGACGAGAGGGGAAGGGGAAAGACACCACCATGAGTGCGAACAGCCCAGAGTTGCTCACTTCTTTGTATGTAGTAGAGAGAAGTCACAGCCTGGGCTTACATGCAAAAGAAAAAGAAATAAACCATTGAGCAAAATCAGTAGAAGGAATGCAATGTTACTGCAGACCTGTAATACTGTGTTAGGTCCAGTTAGCCAGCCAGAAGTAGCTGCTTTGAAAAGAACTGTAAAAATTAGGGTAAAATTAAGTGATCCTGACCATGGTATCAACTACTTTCAACTGTCAGCAGTTTAGGGTTATCATGAAACCAAGCTTGCATTTGGGCTGTCATATTTAGCTCTTCTTCATGAATGGATGTAATGTTTATGCTTTTTTACAGAATGACAGAATCACAGAATCACAGAATGGTAGGGGTTGCAAGGGACCTCTGTGGGTCATCTAGTCCAGCCCTCCTAAATCCTGCTATATTTGTTCATTTCCAATTCTGTTAAAAGACTCCAGGTATGATGCTTGAAAATGGATGCAACCTGCACATAGAGCACTGCAACACACCTGAAACTGTGGCAAGGATTTTGTAAGGCCTGCAAAACCCTACATCCCTTGTCCTTCTCTGATGAATTGCTGTGGTGACTTGCCAAATCCAACCCTTACTGGGCATCTCCGTGAGAATTTGTTGAGATGGATGCAAGCGTCATACATTCTTCTGAGCTTCCATGTTGCAACATCACATCTTGGGTTCTCTTTCAGTCACAGCTAGAGACTGAAGTACTGCATAGAGATTAAATTCCAGAGAGAGTGAATGCTGTGAGCAGACATGACCATTCTTTAGTCTGAAGAGGCACTTTTTCACTAAGAAAGTTATTATTCAACCAAACGCAGCACAGCTAGATACTCTGCTAACTGTTAGATATATTTAAAGCCTTGTGCATACAGGTAACTCTACAGCCACGTGGCAATCAGAGGTCTACCTTTATTTGGACTCAGCAAAGAAGTCTGAGTCCTGGAGAACATGCTTGCTAACTGGCTTCTCTTGTTCAAAGCTGTAGTGCAGATTTCAGACAACATATGCTTAGAGGAATACCTTTGTGCACAGTCTTGCCATTCTGTGTGTTTTCAGTTTTCAAGGCTTTTTAAAAAATCAAGCAACTCTTCAATAGTTAGTGAAATCACTTCTTCACAATCCCTCAGTTGGCTTCTGTGCCTCTTTTCTAGGCAACACTGAAATGTGCTATGAATGCTCTTCCAGTTTGTGCATGTCATAACTACTGGTAATTTACAATTGGCAAAGAGCTCAGAAATGTGTCAGCTCTTCATTATATTTTGAAGTGTACCATTAGAGAATAAAAAAAAAAGATCTTGAGACCTCATGAAATACATACCAGATAAAAATAAAATACATCCTGTATTTCACTATGCTGGTCTTTATGACAGAGATAAACCTGTTGTCATAATGAGACTTTACTGAGCTTACTTACAGTGATCTGAAGATACAGGTCAGACCTGAAAATTACAAAATATTCTATTCTGTGAATGTACTAGAAGTATTTATTTCTAATTGCTCTGCTTAGCCCTTTCTGAGTTAATCACATTCATGCCCTTTGCCAATTTACATTCTATAAAACTTAAAGGTACTGGGGTCATATTGTATTTTTTACTTTGTGTCCTCTGATCATAATATAAACTTACATTTCTTAATATAAGATTGCATTTTCAACTGTGATTTCTAGCAAACTTAATGATCCTGAAAAGATCAATCCATTCCAATTAACAGTAATAAAAGACTCTCACTGATCTCTCCAAGCAGGGGATCAGGCTTGGGACTGTCTTTTCTTCTCCTCATCTCTATTAAATTGAATAAATTTTACAAATATTACTCTGCTAATCACTTCAGAGCATTTGCACAAGGGAGTCTTTTGCCTATTCTGTCAGGGTCTAAATTACACGAGTGCTTTGTTTTTCTCCACAACACATGAACAGTGTCTCAGTCAGATTTCTTATCTTCTTACAGCATTGGAAATCAGTGGGATTACCTTCTCGTGCTGAAAAGCCAAGTTAAGCAGATAGAGGAAATCAATGAACATGGATTTTTACCAGCTTTGCCACTAAATTGCTGTGTCATCTTGATGATGTCACTTAACCCATTTTGCCTTCTTGTTCTTTGTCTTTTCTCTGCTATCCTGAGCTCTTTATGACCAGCTGTTTAGGTCTTAGCTATTTAGACCTTATCTGGCACTGCAGAAGACAATGGTGGTTCTCCTATTGGCTTTAACAAAAACTCAAAGGGCACAATACTTTTGCTGGTTTGGAAGAAGCTCCCCATGTTTGGTTATTATCTCCGTCACTGAAATTGTTTTTTATTTTATAAAAAAATGAAGCTGTACTACATGAAAATGCATTCCAAACAGAGGCTGATTTGTTCCATTTTTCTAAAATGAAGACATTCCACTTACACTGGTCTTCTCACTCACTCCCAACAATGAGTCCTTGTTTCAAGAGCTATTTCAATCTTAAAGAAAGATATTTCTTGAGATAGGGCTGTTTCATCAGGCCAGAAACATTTGGTTCTTCTGTTACCAGATGAAATCTCTTTCAAATTAATGTATTTTCTTCCAAGGTCCTCAACAACAGAAGTGTTTCAATGTGTTTTCAGCAACATTTTCTTCTCTGACAATCAGTTCATGGGACTTTCAGAGCTACCCAGAGCACACATTCTTCTCACTTAGCAGTGATTTTGCTTCAGGTCTATAATGCTCCACTGACTAAAACAGAGATAAACTTTTGGCAGTCAGCATAAATTTGCCTAAAATTCACCTTGCAGCTGTCTGTTTCTCTGGTTGAGGGGAAAGTTTTTGTCTAGGGAAGTTGCAAGCTTTTAGCTCCCTCCCTCTCCTCACTCCTTCCAGGAAAGGGGAAAGAAAGCAACCTGACATCCATTCAGATTTCAGATAACTTGGTGATTCAATTCTGCCAGCATCAGTGGCTTCGGGTTAGCTAAATGAAGCGGAGTCACTAGCAAGCAGAGCTGTGCTCCTACCCTAACATCATCCAAAGCACAATTAAGTGGATCATTCTTGCCTTTAATTGTCTTAGAGAATTCAAAGCAACTTCCAAATGTAGAAAACATATTTTTAACATCAAATGCTTTCTTTCTCTTTTCTTTCTTTTTAAAAAGAAGTATTATTTTAATAAGGTTCAACAACGTTTCTGAATAAAGTTGCAATTTTTGAAAGAATTGGATCTGCCTTTATTTCCATCACTGAACTACAGGCTTGATGGCTGAAATGAACTGTGCCTACAGCATTGTTATTCTCACATGATAAGTCATGTGAATTTTTTGTAGGATGTTATTTCTTGCTCTTAATCTGACCTGCAGAAAAGGAAACAGATTTTCTGTTCTTTCTATACACAACTGACTTTATCTCCTTAATAAAAACATTCATTAGGTCTAGGGCCAAGGAATAATAATTCACAACACTTCAAAGCTACCTATTTGACAAGGATTCTGTTTGCAAAACCTTTATCTCTTTAATATGTATTTAAGGCTAACTATTCAGAAGTGGTATTGTGCCAGCCCTAAAAATGTCCTGTTATATTATGAACCAAACTTCTAACTGCACACAAGAACCATTTTTGTCTTCCAGTCTCACATTGTCAAATGTAGGTCAACTGGTATGGTCTTACCAGTTTTTCTTTTTCTGACCTAATTAGCTCAGTCTTTAGTATCTACAGTACAAGTCACCTAAGTTCGCTCTTTCACGTTAGAGCTGTTATCTTGCATCATCTTTGGCTGTGAAAGACTTCTTAAAATTTTCATCTCATATAAATTGTTCATGTCTCCCATACCCAGAAAAAGTTTTTCAGCATTAGTAACTGTTGTGCGGAATTCATTTAATAGTAGATCAATATTATTGGAAGTATTCTTTCTTGGTCCATTAAAAAAATAATCATATTATTGTCTTTAATTCTTCCAGTTCTGAAGTCCTGGTTTTGCTTTTTTTCTTCTGGTATTTTTACCATCTTGATTGTGTTATTCTTCCGCAATCTCTTCATTCCAGTGTGTTTTCTATTTTTAATGACAACTTTTGTTCCCCCTTGGGATCATTTGCCTCGGACCTGCCTCAGAAAGTACAGGCAATGCACCATGTCAGAGGAAGGGTGGGGAATTCAGCACATGATGCTAAGGAAGGAGTGACCAGGATTTAACCTTACAGGCTCTCCACTTGCTATTAGGGAACATTGCTGTTCCCAGACAATCTAGATGACAGGCACAGCAAGTTGATAGCATGTTATCCAAGCTGATTCCTTGCACTAGAGCAGTGTGGACATCTGTATGTATAGAGCCCTGGAGAGGGGCCAAGCAAGGTGGAAATCCTCTGGCTAATACGGGACAAATTTGGCAGAGTACTGTTTTTACATTAGTTTATAAGTACTATTACTTTTCTATACAGATAACAAAGGAGACCCAGGAACTGCTCGCTAGCAGCCAGGAGACATGGAAGCATCTCATGTTCTTAACTTTACATGGAGTAAAGGAGACTATGGTAACATGCTCATGGTCTGAAGTACAATTGTGAAGTAAACATGTGATACTTCACATCGCAGGATTGTAGGGCTGAGAGGTGTCACCAGAGCCTCTGTAGTGTTTAAGCTCTCCCAGTAAGCACTTCACTTTGTCCAGAAATGTGCTGAGGGCTAGAGTGACAAGCAGCTGCACAACTGGCCTCAGGAATGGGTGGCAGAGATATACCACCATCTGCACACACATTTCAGTTCCTTTTTTATGGAGAAAATGCTTTTAAATCTTGGCCTGACTTTTGCATTTTGCTCCTTTATCTTGCACAAGTTAATGGTATAAGTTAAGCAAAATGTAAGTTATGACTCAGAGTCAAAGGACAGAGCAAATATTGTCAACTCGATTTCAAACATAGTGAATGTTTCTAGTCATGTAAGAAGATATTACATACAATATCAGGCATTCTTACCACTTGACATTCAGTGATACTGTTTCAAGAAAGAAAAACCACCTACAGGCTGTGTGAAAAGCAGTCATGGAGCAGGAAGGCTGACATGTAAACCACAAAAAACAATCCTATGCACACATATGCAAACAAAAAAAGGTTAACTAACCACAAATTGCAAAGCTTCCTCCCTTATATTTTGTGCAATATCCACAGCAAAACAACCTTACAGTTTTCCCAAAGAATACTTTTGTTGGTTCAGAACAAAGACTTAGAGCATGCCAGCTCTTGCAGAAGCAAAACAAAGGGAAAATCAGCTTTTAGTGGAACAGACGCAAAATGTTGTAATTAGCATAACAATATCATTGTTCCTGTATTAATCTGTATATTTGCATTCAAACAAGTTAAATACTGTGGGACATTTCTCTGCAGTTTAGAAGTTCTGAATAAAATTGTCTGTTACTTTAATTTGTAGCTAACATTTTGGGTGTTTTTTTAAGTGAAAAACAAAAAGCCATGCATCTATTATCTTGTTTAAGCTTATAACCAGCAACCTACTGTGACTTTGAATTAATTTGGTTTCTATTTTTTTTTTCTGGGGGTGGAAGGGAGAGGGTGGTGTGGAATCCAAATTCAGTAAGGGACATCGACTCAAAAGAAGCTTGCTATGCTCTCTGTTCACAGTGGGATGATCCTTAAATGAACAGTGTAGCACAAGGGATAGGAAGCATGATAAATTTAAGTTCTGCTGTCAACATTAGGATAGCAATCTACAGCAGAATCATTAACAACACTTCTCTACCCCAGTGTATTTTTCTCTTAGCTGTGGTATCATCTTCCTAAAATGTACTGCCTCCAGTTAAAGGCAACTGACTGAGTAAAGGAGCCAGACAAGAACCTGTAGTATCACAAACCAATTTTTCAAGCAGGATGGAGGAAACCACCCTGGAATATACCTAGTCCACACCACACCCCCTCTCTGCATCTGCATTTCCTTTCACTTTTGCACATCCGTCTAGCAGCGTCCTCAGGACAGGGATAAACCTGACACCAAGTGCGTGCTGCCCTCCCCATGCAGGACTGTGGAGACCAAACACCCATCTTATAGCCCTAACTCAGACAATGGCTGGAAATAGAAGCCAGGCTGCTTCTTGAGACTGACATCTTCTTCTCAAGGCTGTACTGGAGGTGAATTTATCCTTATTGTTATGTGTTACTTCACTTTTCACCCTGTCACAAGAGCATCACCGTAATTTCTGTTTTAAAAAGCATGAGGCTGCTTATTGAGTTTTATAGATTCCCAGGCCACTGCAACTCGAATTTTCCCAAACACTACCCATAACTACAAATGAGGTTCTTGCCTTTGAGTTGTACTTTTGTAAACCAGGAACCATCACAAGTTTTAGCCACTGTGATCAGGACTATATTTCATGCAAAACAGGAAGTTTTTACAGGAAGGGAGCATCATTTAAGAGCATTATCACGAGAAAGTGCATAGATTACCCAGTTTCATCAGACTTGTGAAAAGCGTATTGTGTTTTATTAATCAAAATAATGATAAATAAATCATATGTAGCTTTTTGTTAGCTCTGCACCAACTTAGAAATTAGTCTGTTTCCACAAGCACCACATTGTGGAGCTTCCATTATGATTTTTCATTCATATTGTGAAGTTGTTCAGTGTGCTTTTGACTACAGTAAAGCCAGAGAAACCCAGCATCTCCTAGCAAGACCCAGGTGCTTTACTAACTATTACCTCACTTATCCAACACTTCAGAGCTTTCAGGTCTGATTTTAATTAGAGGAGATGTGACATTTTTAGTAGCTTTTAAACAACTGCCTTACTTCACAATCATGATGCTCTGATTACAAAAGAGTGGGGGAACTGTGCACTGTTGTTGCAAGGTAGCTGCACTAGGAAGAGCTATAGTTTTGTCCTGTGGGGTTGTTAGAAAACTCCTTCAAAGCTGTGCTTAACTAGTGTTGAAGCTTTCAACTTTTTATTTCTGACTTCTTTGTCAGAATCGTGTACAAACTTCTACGTGCACAACAGTGCAAGGCTTACCACATTGTTTCTGAGTCACCACTGAGCAAATGTCAAGAAATTCGCCTAAAAAATCCGAGCTACATTTTGTGTTAAAAGCTAGCAAGGTGCATGTGTGAGATATGCAAATGGATTTCATGCTGTTTGGTGCTATCAGGACAGACAAAGAACCTTTAGTGGTCTCTCCACTCTGAATTACCCCCACTCTCAGTAAATCAATAGCTGGTTCCTCAACTCCATTTCACATTAGACTTGGGAGAAACTGATGAATTTTTACACTTAGTTCCCGAACAAAAAATTCAAATTTCTTTCTAAACTACTTCAGGCCACTAGAGGAAAAGTCCATGTAAGTCAAACAAATCATTTCACTAATCCTGAAGTGTACTTTTTTATTTCTGGGCATCCTTACTGAAAGCAGAAAATAAATCACAGACATACAGTTACATCTATCACAAATGGTACACACAGACATCTAGCTTTTATAGAGCTATTGTGGTTATGCCGGTGCTCTTATTCACACTGCTTTGTGGTTAAAAAACTTGACAAGATATGTATTGTAGAAATAGGCAGGGAGGAACTTCAAACTACCATCTCCTGTCAGGATTTCCAATATTGTTTCTGCCTGCTTCAATAATATATACGAACAATACAGGAAAAACACAAGGGGTGCCAAAATTACTGTGACTGGAAACAAAGATGTCTCAAAACATCCAAATGGTGAGACTTCTTAAAAAATATAATGTCATCGAGCCTAAAATCTTTCACCAAAGAAGTTTTATCAAGGATATGGTTTCATAACTGTGTTAAGCAGATCTAAATTATTTTAATGGGTTCAAACTCTGTGCTACTGCTGGATATTTGCTCTTGTTACCTGTCATGTGGTACTTCTAATGCTTGTGTATCCATGTGAATCATTAAGTTGAAAAGAAGAAACAGAAAGCTTTTACGTAGGTCAGTTTCCAGTTCTAACACAATGCAGGAGTGCTGAATCTAAGGCAAGGCACCCTGCCTTCTCTCCTTTGCCTGATGCCTCTGTAAGTGCTCTCAGCATTCAAAAATCCCAGGTTTGCTCTTCAGAAGTAGCTGTATTTTGTAGGGAGAAGACACCTTTTGGAAACTCGGGACCTATCAGTGGAAGGAGAAAACAATCTTTTTGTTTGTTTTAAAATCTTTTTCTGCATTTTTGAGGGAAGCAGAGATAAAAAGCAGTACTGGGAACATGAACTGACCATTTTATTTAAACAGCCAGAAGGCGGAAGAGAAAAATCAATACAAATGTTGGTGTGTTGAGTTGTCCCATAATCTGTGGTTGCTTTTGCCCGATCACTGTGATTGTTTTCGACAACCAAATTCACTCAGAGATTCTTGCCAAAAAAGTCAGTGAACAGACCTGCCAGTCCAGCTTCTGGAAGGGCCTGGAGGGTGTAGAGTGCCTTTTACACATGCTCTAATGTCACATATCAGAGTGAGAGGCAGATTATGACTAGCATAAGTAACAGGCCTTTCTCCTTGACACTCACTGAGCCTGTCAGACGAGGTCAAGTCCTAAATCTCTGAGAAAATGGAAGCTTAAACAAGGGACCACACACACTTGTCAAGGGAAAGGGCCTCCACAGTAGTTCTGAGCCAGTCAGACACCCGCTCCTTACCTCACAATAGCAGATGACCTACAGGAGCAGGGATATCCCTATCTCTGGGAATACCTTGCCAGTTTCTCATTTGAGATTGTCCCACTACCTGTCGAAAGTGAAGCCCTGAAGCACCCCCCATCTCCCTCCATACGCAAATCCACACCTACAGCATATGACAGCGCAAAATCAGCTTAAACCACTTGCCAAACACACAGTCTGAATGACAGAAGAGTGGCTATTTATCCAAAAGCAGACCAGTGCTTTTCCATTTGATTCTGCTTGCAGCTCACACTTCCCTAGTAAATCTCTTGGAGGAGGAAGGCACTCTTTCACCATGCCTTGAAATTTAACAGCATGTTATTTTCCTTTGCAGCAATCTGTAAGAAATAGAACATATACTCTCACCCTACCCCTAAATTGAAAACCATTGGTTTGGGGATCGGATGACAGCTTTTCAGATGCTTGTAGAGGCATGAGTCCACAGCCCTCTCACTGTCCAAGTCAGACTTCCCCAGGAAGAATTCAACACAAAGCCTCCCTTGCAGCTCTCATCTTGATCTGTGGTCCTCAGTTCCTCTTCTGGAATCTGCCTCCTTTCTCAAGACATGGGAGAAAGGCAAATGAAGAGTGAAAGCACTCATCAAGACTGAGAGGCTGTTTCAAGAGCACATACAGGTTATTGCCTCTTTTATTGAAGGAGACAGCATAGTTGGGAGTGAGAACTGGTTCTCTAAATTAGAAAGGACGATTTGCAAAGGCTAGAAGTCCAGCTGGCACATGGATAGAAGGCATTTGTGTTGTACTTCCTAACTTATACAGCACTGTTAAGCTTTCAGGAGTGAACTAAAGTAAGTCTGCTTCTGTTAAATGGTGTCAGACTGGCAGGGCCCTGTGTGAAGTCAGGGAACTGTTCACTCAGAATTCAAGAATGCTCTCCATCGTGTCCAAGGCTTTGTGGAGATCCGAGCGTGGCTCAGAAACATCTTTTCCTGTGTCTGCTTTAAATATTCTCATTCATCTCTCCTATCAGAGCTGGTCAGGAGCAAAAACACTGTAGAGAAGAGCTCTAGTGGTAGCAATGAGGTATGGATGGAGAATATTGCAGAAGCCTTGCTCTCCTAAAACTCCCAGCCTCAATTCCAGATAAAATTCAACTAAATTCAAGCCACAGATTTGAATTCCCACCTTGAGCAAAAAAACTACATCATGTGAAAAAAGGTAGGCAGGGGCAGAAAATTCTTCCTTGTCATTCAGCTAGAGATTGACTGTAGAAAGTGGAGGTGCTGTCCTTCACCTCACTGAAGACAGTTTACTAGCTTCTTCCCTTCTAAACTAACCAAATACTCCCTGCAAAATACAGGGCATGGAAATCTGTAATTACAACATCTGAGCACAGGAAATATGAAGATAGCAAGAGAGAATTTTCTAGCCAGATACACAGCTGGACCTAGCACATAGACATGATGAAGCTGATCCTCTGCTTCTCTGCATCACCGTTTTGCCACTTTTGCCTTTGTTGGCCAGGTTCATAGTTTAAATTGGTAGGTTCTGCCTATAGCATCTTCAGTGGTACAAGCTGCTCATTAGAGAGAGGAAAGAAATGCTTTCCTCACCACCCATAAGTCAATAACCATGGATTCATCAGAAATATCAGAATATGACAAAATCTGGCATGGATTTTCAAGAAAACTACACTGGGATGTCTCTATGCCCAAAACTCCTTGGCAGTAGCTGGAATAAACTTCCAAGAAGGAAATCAGGCATACATGCTTTTGTTGCCGGCCGCAGCCAAACCATAACATCAGGTTACACAACTACCACAAGCAAAGCATGCTCCGAACTTTATCATCCTGCCCCATGAATGACCTCAGCTCTGGCCTTGTATCAGCTCTTCTTCTTTCAAGCATGTGGGGTGGCCAATTCTCCCTTACAGTCTTAAATCCCAGGCTGATGAAACTGAAAGTAACATCAGAACAGATGCAGGGCTTCATGGTGAGGTCAGCACAAAGTCACATCTCACTTCAAGGAAGTGGCAGCATTTCAAAGGCTGAGCTTGGCTCTGGTAACTTTTAACAGAAAAGAATGATGCTTCCCTTAGCTAATCCATGAAGGCATCAGGCTGCATTCTCAAGTAGAACTCCACTGGTCTCACTAAATCCTGGTGAATTATCTGATCGTTCAAGACTCATAACAAACCGCCAATATAAGAGACATAATGTGGCTAGTGCCCGATTTTAAGCAAAACGGGAAATCTTTGGCTGCAGCAAAAAGGGAACAGACCTTTAAATCCTGTTTGGTGACCTTCACAGTCCTTGAATTAGCTTAACATAAAAAAGAACCAACAACGGTACAAGCCCTCCCCTTGCATATGATTTGTAAGCTGGGGAAAAAAAAAACCAAGTTACATGAAAAAAAAGGTGTAGCTCTACTTATTACAGGCAATGGTACTGACCAAATTATTCTCATGCCATCGTCTGCATTTTGAGGCTGACACAGCAGCATGATCCACAACAGCACTGTCTATCTTTAAAGATGAGATGAATCAAAAGATTTGAAGAGAGTGTGCTGGAAAAAGCTCAGAGCTCCTCCAGCCACTTAGCCAAATTTTATACCATCCTAAGGGGTTTTTCCATTGAGGAATGAATATTTTAGTCCCCACAGCAGCAGAGCAGAAAATTAGCTATTCTGCCTTTTGATGCAGAGACATGCATTATGTCCTTCTTGGGATTTAGTCAAGAAATGATTCCATGTGGTCTTGGCTCTACTGGCTAAAGAAATTCCAGCCGGAAGCGTGTGGGCATGGCAGCCACTTCTAGAGATCACTGGCAATGGGAACATGGGTCATACAGGCCCTGGGATGGTCTCCACTTCTGTCTTAAACTTCTGCCATGGACTGCCACCTGTGGAGGTGCCCAGGTTCTCAGGAGGGACCCCCCATTTACCAAGGGGTCAGATTATCCCTAGGCCTCTAGCTCAGGAAATCAAGTCCTTCCTCATTCACTGCATGATTTTGGGCAAGTTGCTCAGTTTCTCTACCTGTAAATCTCCACCTGTAAATGCTAAGTAAAAATTAATAATAATAATTAAATTATGTCATTAACATATTAGCTAACATATAATACACATATGCATTATTTAATTAATATATAATGCATATAACATAAGTACTTAAATTAATTAACAATAATTTAAAAATTAGGTTTTGGAGTTGTCTTGGGAAAAATCCCTTCCTCTGTGCGGCTTGGTCTTGCTGGCTGATGTGAACAAGAAACATCATTTGGCCACACTCCCAATTGTGAAGAATCATTAAAAAGGCAGAAACAGAGCTAATTAGTATTTCAAAGGTGATTGCATGCTGTTACCTTTAGGTTTGTCACACGGAGTCCAGGCAGAAATCCACTGAAAAGACCTACTATTGTTTTCTTCATACAGGTTCTCAGTTCCAATCGTACAGACTTGGGCAGTTCCTGTGCTGCAGACCCAGCACAAATGATTCCAGCCAAAACTCGGGTAGACAGTGGGCTGTGCCTGCTCTGCTAAGGAAGTAGGCTAAGATAAGTCTGCAGCCTTTGTAAAAAGAGAATTTTGGATTGGCATGCATGTAGGTAGCTTTCCATCCTTCTTCATGTAGTGGATTTGAGTTGTCACCAGAGGGGTGACTGTGAATGTTACTGTCTAGTAAGCTATAACTCAATGGCCTCTTTATGAAGGTGTTAAACTTTGCTAGTCCCCTGAAGAGCAGGGCAGGTCCTTCACAGACTTCCTCAAGCTGTGGACTAGACATGGTGAAGAGTGAATGCAGACTGACACTGACACTGGAATGAAGTAAGGATTTGTCCATGATGCAGACATTCCCTTTGCATTCATCTTCTCCTATGTGTAAAGAAAAAAATCTTTCAAATTAAAGAAAATCTATTCATACTCTTTTTATCTACATTTCTCTGTGTGTAGGTGCACACAAACTTGGCAATATACAATGGCTGTGTATACTGTTTCCTACAGTTATGATGTTCTTTAGAAATAAAGCAGTGCTTCATAGATCACATATTCTTGCTCTGCAATGTAGTTAGACTATGCTGGCTCTGAAAAACAGGAAATCTCCTAAAACATCAGGTCTGCTAGGAAAAAATAAAGGCACAAGGGAAAGAGAGGGAGGATGTACTGTGTGATTAGACAATAAATTACAAATAGCTACTGCCTTCGCACCTTTCTTGTCCTCTGAATGATAACATAAATAAATAACTGATGGAGTGAAGGAGGGCTGTACTGAAGAGTTCCTTATTATGAATACAGAATAATTTGTCAATTAAAATTGTTGCGTTAGTTTCCAAACAGACCTTCTTGTAATGGCGCACCCTGGTATGAGGGCCGGAAGCGTAGACTGTGAGGGGCGAACAGCACCTCCAGCAGACTAGTAATGTCTGGCTGTTCAGAAACAGATTCTCAGTTGCAATGGTACTGGAAGAGAACTTGCAACAGGCCATTTGTAGGGGTCCATATTTCTTGGCTTTCCAAATACATGAGCCAAAGGCTTGGAGTTTCAATAAGTCACAGCCAGGAAGGCTTGAGACGCCATTCAAATGCCCTTCCTAGCTGAACTCCAGCTAATGTCATCTTCTTGAGTTTGTTTTGCACCCAGTCCTGAGTTGGTGAATCTGCTTAGCCCTGTGCCAGCAATGTACATAGGTTTTGCCAGCCATTTCAGTGAGACAGAAGTTGTTTAAGTAAGGATTTCAGCTGAATGACTCTACAAGACACCCGAGTCTGCACAATAGTAAAAAAACCTACATTTCAAGAGACATTGCAATCACTCCAGAAGCCTCACCCAGTGGGATCTCGTTAGCAAGTATCCAAAGTGACATCTACTGGTGTAGATTTGGATTAGCGTGAAACGAAGAAATGAAGTTAGAGCAAGGCAGAGCTGCACAAAGAAACTGACTAATGAGCCCCAAAAGGTATTAGTGAGGGAATCAGCAGCTGGAAACTGAACCTGCTGAGTGCTGCTAAATAATTGAACCTCAAACTATTACGGAAGCAGATGAAAAAGATGTACATTTGCTTCCAAGTTGCAATGATTTGCTAATGGTGCCTCCCTTTTCTGAATTTAAAAAAGTGCCTAAGGTTAGAGTACAGGAAGCAATCCACGCAGCTTTTCCCATCAGGGAAGCTCTGTTAGTCTAAAGCCAAGAGACAAGACCTGGCACACACACTTTCATTCAGACCACCTAGAGAATACTATACATGTAGGTGGCTAGACTCACAAAGACCAAGACATGCTAAAAGTGTTAAAGAAGTGGGTGATTTAGTAAAATTGCAAAGGGCTGTAGTCCAGAAATAGGTTTGGTGTTTAAGATCTGTAGCCTAAGCTATGGAGAAAACTGATACGGAAACTCAAGAATCTGGCTTAGAGGCAACACAGGCCAGTCAGGACATCCTTGCATACAATTGATTGGGGGACAAGTTCTGGCAGGAGGTCAGAAGTCTGATTCAGGTCAAATCACTTTATGAATCAATATGAAAATGACCTGCGGGGTTATGGTGCTCTTCAATCAACCTGCAAATGTCGTTTCTGACTCTTCTTGGGCTTACTCCAGGTTCTGCTGTCCTCATTAACCAATGAATCAAATGTGTCCAGAACACAGTAAACACTGCAGCACATTGCCCTTGCAGCCTTCTTCACCCAGAACAGCCCTTGATTTAATTGCTGCAAAGGGTGTAATTCTTCTCAGTTGTCATCATTCCCACGCAGCCCCAAGCCCACTTCTTGGAAGGCACAATATAATTTCTGTCTTGCAAAGCATCACACTGGGAGTGCCATAGCCAGGCCTATTCCTTCCTCACCGCCAAAGGGTCTATAGCACAAAGGGTATCTGCACTGAGCTAAACTAAGCAAGGAATTTTTTTCTTAGTTTTTTATCCTGAATTATCAAAAGCCACTGCAGAAGCAGGGGAAGAGTCAAATTAATGATAAGTCTCTGTTTGCGCAATACATATGCATCTTTGAAAATCTATTTTAAGGCCCACACACTGAACAGTAGCCACAGCTTCTTTAGATCACAAGTGCTGGATACGAATTCACATCACTGGTTTCAGTGTGAAATCAATTCTTTCAAAAGGAAGAGATCAGACAGAGTGTTTCTGTTCATTGTGATATGAATTTTATTATTTGAATTAAAGAACATGATTCATTGCTGAGGGAATTCTTTTCTTTGTTTGAGATCCTTCAGCTTTTGACACGCAAAGAATACAATTTCTGCACTTTTTTCAGTTGTCAAGTCTCCATTGAAAAACATATAGTATATTTCTTCTTCACAGGAAGACTGCACCTTCAAAATTGCATTTTCAGGCAGTGAAATTTCATTCCTTTATACAGGAATTTTTAAAACCCTTGGCAATATCTGCATCTGAAGTTAGACAAGAATGAACCACCCCCTAGATGTACTAACACTGAAGAGTTTAGCTAACATTGTGAAGCTGTTTTATAGCAACAAAGTTTTATCAAAGTTAAATTTGCACTCCTGAGCTTGGAGCTTAGTTTCAAAGGTCTGATATTGCTGGAGAACAGAGTCAATTCACATTCTGGTATTTCTCCATCCCTAAGACAGGATTCTCACAGTTATGCACCTTTTACTTATGGAAATATGCAAATGAAATATTAAATGTAAATAATTATATGATGTTGCATATTGATTATCCCACATAAGAATCTAGGACTGCAGCTATAAATCTTGATTGCCTTTTTGTCTGAGTGATTAGTGCCAAAAGGGAGTTCATCAATCAGATTTAAAAAAAAAAAAGGCAAAAGAAAAAAAAAGCAGCATTATGAGAACACTTTCCCACTGGCAAGAACAAAGGCCCAAACTTAGCACATCTCCCATTGCCAGCAACCTAAATGTTCTTACTTTTCTGGAAGTAAATTCTAATATCACCTACCTTAAAACATAGAAGATCTTGAAATTACGTCTTCAGTATCTACAGAGAACTGAATAGTTTTCATGGTTTTCCTGGAACATGGACAATTCTAAATATTGCAGAGAATCTTGCTGCCTAAACCACGGAGACCACTTAATGGCACAGTAAAAAAAATGGGAAGAATTAATTGCACACATCCAGAAACAGAAGGACTCGCCCTTAAACAGAATAAAGATTGCACATTCTCCTGCTGTGTGACCTGCTGCTTGTAGGAACAAACATCAAGCCCCAGACTTCACCATTTCACTATTGCCAGTAAAGGGACAAGAAAGCCCTGAGTATTTCTTACTGTGGCAGAGGCTCACTGATGCAACAAGATGTTAACATTCTTCTGCAACCAAGACTTTAATCACATAATGACCCTTCTGCTTTTGTACTTTGCAAATAGAAAAAACTCAACAAAACTCTTTGTCTGCCACCCACATAAATCCCAGAAGAAACCATGGTTGGAATGAACTTATCAATTACATTAGTGAAAGCATAACAATAATAACAACAAAGAATTAAACCCTCAAATGAGGACATACATTATATTGCCATTAGAATTTGGATACTGCATAGTAAATGATCTTGATAAGACATGTTGTAAGGTGTGGCAGAGATGAAATACTGAACATCTGCTTATTAAGAAAACAGTTGATGACATTTTGTGCAATGGGAGAGCTGAGGTTACTAGAAGAATAAACCTATGACCACGCAGCCAAGCACCGTGCCACAATCTTTACACAGCGCCCAGCAGGGTCAACTACAATTGTAGAGACAACCTTAATTCTTCCCCTTGAATTTTCCATTTGCCACCTTTCCATTTTTCTCATGCAGATTTCACGCTCGATTTGGAGGGTAGGAATCGTTATCAACATAACTAAACTTCTGCTTTGCTTCTCACAGCACATAAGGCTCATCAAAGACAAACTGAGTCAGAGGCACTTCCCCCTTTCACTAGGAGAAATGAGTATACAACAGCTAGCAAAGCAGTTCATGCTCTGTCTCAAGCATGGCCTAAATTCAAACCTAAATTCTATCTTGAAGCCAAGTGATTTGGACAGAGGAACATGCTTACATCTTTTTTGGTTGAAGTCCACCATTGTGAGGATAGCCTTGAGCTCTTGCTGCTTTTCAGAATGGGCTCAGCAATGACAACTCTCTAAAGCACGTGTGAGATTCGCAGGAAGCCAGGCTACAGACATTGTCTCATCAGCAGCCATGACAGGTAGCATGTTAATTACAGAGCACATACTAGGGCTCTCTCAGGCCTGGGTTCTACAACAGTGGCGGAAATAATTAATTATGTAAATAATTAATTATGGATCATTACATCAAGAAAGTAATTAGCTTTCACTGTTGAGGTGTGCAGGTATATAACACAAACAAAGTCAACTTGTAATAGAAGGCAATATTCCACACAAGAGCATTGGAGACAAGATGGCTGCTCTGGCACAGCAAGCGGATAGTACTTGGTATTAGCAAGGTAACAGGGATATTAGCTTTCCACAGCCTCATGACTGGGATGTTGGCAACAGCCTCTGACCCACCAAACACAGGGCACTGAAGGTCTCTTGGAAGTCTTGCCTGTGTTGGTCAGGTGTGGCACCTCTCCCCAGAGATAGCTGTGATAAGGTGCAGAAGATCTGTGAGGCAGTAGTGTTGAGATCAAGCCCAGATCAGGTCAGCAAGTAAGCTGCATTCATGCTTCCTGGGGTAGAAGGAAGCTGGAGTATACCCCAGTTATGTTCTTTACATTCCTTCAAACAATTTTCAGTATCAGATGCTGGACTTTAATATTGGGCAGGAGCTGGTAGACAATTGGTGGTCCAGTTATTTCAAAATGTCATGTCCGAATGTCATCCATAAAAATTCATGTCCAAATGAAAATGCTGCATGATTTTTATGAAAAAATATTTGATTGCTGCACAATTCATTCTACCCTTTCTGTAAGTCATTTCTGTGCCCAGCTGCCTTGCTGGGCTGAGGGCGTATGTATCTCAGTTTAACAGATTGGATTTAAAACCTGAAGTTAGCACATACTGGAACATATTTGTGGTATCTATCATCATTCCCTTCAAGCTCTGCCATATCTTCCACATTTTCTGAAGCCCTAAACAAGACACTGTGTTCATCACACTAGTTGAAGACCCAGGACAAAGAGTCCAAAACAATAAACAAGATGAGTCTGTCCTTTCTGTAGGCCTTAACTAGAGTCACATTAGCTAACCAGTGAAGCTGTGATCCCCTTGCTTGTTTCCCCAACATCCTGCAGCTCACAACAGTGGGTTTGAGACATAGGACACAGACTTTCAAACTTGTATTCTTCGTAAATAATCTGTTCCTACTCACTCACTCCACTCCGTGCTCACTCTTTTATGTGAGAAATGAGCAAACAGCATCAGGGAGATCTCTAATACATAAAGCTTCTTGAATTTAATTCATACCTGCTAACAACAACTTCTGTATATATACATACCAGACAGAATCTCTGTTTCGTCTTCTTTGTATTTCTGCTTTTACCGGAGTTGGCAAAGAAATTAAGTTAATTTACAAACAAACAACTAATAGAAGAAATAATCCAGCCCTTTTTTCTTTTCCTTCAACATTTGTTTCACATTTCCAGCCACCAATTCACAATACTTGGAGACAGTGTCTTGTATATCATCAAATCCACCTCTTTGTCAGGAAAAAGTAATCTCTCTCTTACACAGAACTCTCAAGCTTAAAAAAAAATAAAAAACATACAACTCCTTTCTACAGCTTTATCCATCTCTTCTGATTCTTCAGAAAACAGCTTTTTCTTTCAAATGCATGCCACCTGGGATTATCCCCAGGAGAAAGAAAACCCCTTGAAATTGAACTCTTGTGTTTTCACAGGCCGGGTGCACTCCCCAGTGCAGGACTTCCTGTTGCTAAACCCAAAGGTAACCTACCACATTACTGCAATTCTTTGGCTAAGGTGAAGTAACATTCCTCCAAGTATCCCTTACTCTCTCTGCAGAGATAGCCCTTTGTCATGTCACTCAGGAGTCAATGCATTTCCAAGAGACTTCACCACCCAGTACTTAGCCTCACTCAGCAAAGTCTAGATAGCTGACAGTACCTTAGGGAAATCCCCAGTGGCTGGATGCTTCATCCAAGATTAGTATGCATCCAACTCACGAACACATGAATTCTAGTCCAGATTGCCTTGGGTTTGTAACAGAGGGCATCTCAGATTTCTTAAATGCTTTTACAGCAGTTTTCCCAACAGCAGAAATACGCAATTCCCCCATCTACCTCTGGGAATACTTCAATGGTCTAGCAGAAGAGACAGCAACCAGTGAAAACAGGGCATTAGCTCATCTGCCTGCAACTCAGAAATTCATTACTCTTTCTTTTCCCTCATGTCTAATGCAGACCTATGTCATTACTTACAAACAGTTCTAGTTATAAACACACATTAAACATATACTACACACATTGATATGTTTATATTAATATATTACACTATCTAGATATATATATGCCTTAAGTACATCATAAAATAACGAATTTTGACCAGGTAGGCATTCTGAATCTGCCTGTCTGGTAACTAATAACCCCTTTTAAATGATCATATAATGACCTTTCTCTGGCAGTGTGACAGGTAGACAATTCCCTGTAAATACTTTCTTTTCTTAGAAGAATAATCCTAAATTTCTTTATTTACAGAACAATTCTCGATACCTCTTTACAAGCTGCACTATGCTACCACAATTCATCCTCATCCATGCTTCCCTCCTGAATTATAAAGATTGAGTCAGAAATTTGTCCCAGTACATAGTTGGTTTTTTTTATGGACAGCTGTTGTGATGAGACTTTGAAGCTTTACCCCAGACATGTTCTTAGGGCATTGTAACCTGCGCAGAGGAAGGCACTGCACAGTGAACACCTCTTATTCTGAGCAGGACTTCCTCATTCTGTCTACAGGTATTTTCTATTGTTCTTTGGCATGTGGTGTAAGTCAACACACAGGACTTCATTATCAGAAACCCCTCCTCCAACCAATACCCACATTTCTTTCCAAGTTATCTGAGCTCCAGGATCTTTAGTTATTCTGAAGAGACAATTTTGACACAGTCTTGACCGTGAGGCAGCAGAACTGCCTTCTCCCTCCACACATCAATCTCTAAAAGATAATATACAGTAACAATGGGTTCAGCTACCTCAAATCAAGTTCATTTCTCTACTAAAGTTTTGTTTTGTACATTTCTTTTCAACCTTTCTCTGAATCCTCACAATTATTTGTTTCCTTCTCATGCCAAATTGTATCACTACAAGAACCAATTTAAGTAGAAGAGAGTGCTTCCCAAAGGTCAAGGCCCTGAGATAAATGAAACCCTCTTTCTTTCAGATGAATCCCCTGTGAGTAGTGGAAGCCTAAATATGAAAAGCAGAGTAGATTTTTCACATTTCACCTGTCAACAAAAAGAAAGCCTTGGTAGCAATATAGAGCATACTTGGGATGTCTCTCTCAGAAACACACTGGATTATGACTCTTTTCACGAAGCACAAATGCGAGCTTGGAAAGCACTCACATACCGGCAGAGAAACCTCCAACATTAAAAATAATGTGAGCATGTAACAGATTATGAGAAAAATAGACATTCATATTTCAATTTTGCAGGGCTTTTCAGTGCGGGAGGTGTGTTTAAACAGGGACAGAGCTCGAGGGACAGTTCACAAGATTAGAAAATTCAGTGTGGCAAAGTAATTACCTGGCTCTATCCAGGTGCTCAGGGAACTGGTGACAAATCATCTGAAAACAATAGATCACTGAGCATTGAGATGCCCAGTATGTGACGAAAGCCAGATCCCTACCTTGTCTCGAATCCCTTGTCTCATAACTTCTCTTTCAGCCTCCATCTTGGCATATTTGGCTTTCCTCTCTTCCTCTTCTTGTCTGAGGGCTTCCTGTCGTTCCTCTTCTTTCTTGGCAGCATCTGGGTCTTTCTCCTCATCCCCACCCAGCATCTTCCCCATGTCTTTGGTAGCCCCTAGAGAAAGCACAAGAGAAAGTCAGCCCCGTAAGAATGTGGGAAAACCACCATGATGCCAACTTTCTCCTTCCCCACACTCAGGACCTCCTTCACTCCCTCTGCATCTGGAAAAGTTTCTTCTTCCACCAAGGAGAAGGTACTTTCCCCACAGATGCAGGAAGTGGGCAAAGCACCCAGCCTGACTGGGAGGGTTACTTGGCAGTAGTGGGAGAAGCATAGCAGCAAGAGGAAGAGATTACACTGTCAGACTTGCATGATGGCAAAACAATTGGTTTGCAGTTCTGAAGGGGGCAAGCTTCCATTCACACGTTGTTTTCAATCCATCAGCTCAGTCAAGTGACTGAAGATTGATTTTGGATAGTCTTTACTGCAACAGGCAGCTGATACATCCAGAAAGAAATGACACCAGGGGTAGCAAAGGAATTTCAAATCTCGATTGCAGGGATGAGTAATCACAGTCTTTATTGTTGAGAGAAATTAAACATTCTATGACAGATAGGAGCACAGAGCATTAGCAAACATTTGGAGTTGCTGATGATTTCTAGGCTCCTACCATGGATCAGAAAGAAGCAGCATTTTGGCATGTCTCTTACCTACCCTTGAACACCACTGCCTCTAATGCTTAGTATGCAGGTGGGATCCTGCCTCTGCCTAGTCCTTTTCCTACCCCTGCATGCACATTGGTCCCAAATTTTCATCCCCTGTGTGCTCCTGAGCCAGCTCTCTGTTATTGCGCAAAACCCTTTCACTACCATGGAAACGAGGAGACTTCTTGCATGCCCCTCTGTCCCCACAGGGCTGCATAAAGCCATTTACTCAGTATTTCAGAGGCACCTTTATTGGCAAATGACTGGCAATCATCCAGCTAGGAAAGTAGGCATCAGCTGGGGAAAGCAGAAGGTATTTACTATGACACTTTATCATCAAGGCACTGAAGGGCTGCAGCAGGATCAAGCCTGGTTACATGGATGAAGTGAAGACACACATCCTTTGGGAGTTGTGTTGGACTTTTCCCAGAACAGGAAAACACCCTGCGTTGTTTACTAAAAAAGGTACCTTCACCCTGGAACTGTAGAAGGCTGGCTACTGACCTTAGTTCCCAGGTCAGGACAGCTCCAGATTGGCTCCTTGCTGGCTGAGATTTAACTGAGTTAATCTGAGACAGCCTTGTTGTAACACACACTCGCATGCACACACACATATACATATTTAACTTCTCTTGCCTTGCATAAGGCAAAGTTATGTGGCCTTTTCAAAGGTTTAGGATGGAAGAAGATACTGTCAAAGTCCTTCCAAATAATTGCTTGTTGGCATTGTTAGAGGTGAAGTGAAGGGAAGAGGTTTTCACAACTTCTTATCAGTCCCTTATAAATTACCTTTTCATTGTGTGAACAGTAGACAACTGAATTTGCTCTTGCTTTCCACATCAGTTCTTGGGATGGCGGTGGTGGAACATTGGTTCTTACAGGGAGAAGCATCTGCAACCTGTCAGGATGATATCTCCTGAATTGCCCCAGAGGTGACAGTTATCAGATTAACTATAGCTTCTAACAACCACCAAGGAACTGAGCAGATTCTGTGGCTTTTCCCCTCCACATACCTTTTCCAGGTCACATGTTTTCACAGAGCCCTGAATTGAAAACAGCCCTGAACCAAAAGCAACCCTCCAATTGGCCAAAATGTGACAGAGAAATGGATCCTTAACACCTCACATACAGAAGCATGAAGAAACTGATCATTTTAAGCCTGACGTGATCTGTTTGTTATAGTTTTTTTTTGCCAGGTTGGAAATAATAACAGTAAACTTGACTGTCTCCATTCACCTAGCTAACCACAAGCCTCTTGACACTTCCATCCTGTTGGGAAACCTGTGGATAAAAAGAGGAAGACACTCAGGGACCCCAAACGAACCCCAGCTGGAATATTCACGGTCCCTAGTTACTGTCAGCTTTCCTCGACTTTTGTTTTGCATCCTTCTCTGCAGGGTCAGAGTAATACAGGAATTCTTGCATTTTGAGGGAAAATTTACTCAAGCCATCTGGTGATTTCTTCCTGGTGATGCATGGAAGGCTAACTGAAATTGCAAGCAAGCTGGAGTTTCAAAGCAAGTGGGAAGGCAATGCAGACTAGTTGGGTCACATATCCCTATTGCAGGGACCTCCCTGTGCATAAATCATTGGTGACCAATGCCAGTAACACCATTAATTTCTTGATTCCCTTCAACAAATATTTCCACTGATGATCAAACTGATTTGGGTTCAATAATCTATCAAGTTTATCTCTTTTTAGCTTCTCTTCACTTAGAGCTACCCAGAGAGTGTACTATGCTATTTAATTATGAAGCAGAATTCAGCAACAGAAAGAGATATTTTTTCCCTCTAGGCACTACTTCTAAGCTGTCATTAAGTTATAATGTCAGCTCAGCTCATCATGTAAGGAATGAAATTGCGTAGACATTCTTTTATCTCTTAGACAAGGCCAAAATTTTGAATACTTTAGGTATTTGATTTTGCAGCTATTCAGCACACAGGACACCTACAAGACTAAGAATGTAGTTTCAGGATCCTCACAGACTCTCTTAATTCACCCCTGACTTCAAAGTCACCTTCTAAATGTGTGGAATGCTGCACTGTGGTACCACTTTGAACTAATTAGAAAGAAACGTATTCTGAGAAGCAAAATTTTACACTACATTTTAACCCCAATCTCTTGTGTTACTTTTGGTATAGAAAAGCTTTTTTTCTGTCTCATTTGTTCTTCATCCTAAACTTTAGGCTTTGTTGTGAATATTTCCTAGACTGCAGCTTCTAGTTTTAGCAGTTCAGCAGTGGAGACCCCAGATAAATCATCTGTGTGCAACTGAGATGCTTTGGTTACAGGCACAAGCAGAAGGAAAGAGCAGAAGTTCTGTCCTCAAGCCTAATTTTGAAGCTTCCAAAGATACAGAGAGGAAGGACACACTTACTGAATCTATTCATATGATAAACCTGGGTCTTTTTGTCTGCTTTCACATCCCAAGCATACTATCTACCTTGATATAAAGAGAAGTCAGAGAATCCTAAAGCAATCACTAACCAGTAACGAGCTTCAATCAATATTATTTCAACCCTCTTGAGACAAGGCCACAGGAAGAACACAGACACCTCCAGGACAACATGTGCAAACCATCACCTTTCTGGCTATAATAAATAGCCCTTCCCCCTGAAGGATAAAAAACTTCCATGAGGGAAGACATCTCAGAGGTGGTTTGTTTAAAAGACAAGTGGCATGGCAGACTTTCCAAACTAATAGTCATTCCCTTGATCAATATGGGCTAAAGATCTAGGCAATCAGGTGTTAAGCCAAATATTATGAGCACACTCAGATATACTTTCATGTGAGATTTGCTGGTGTAAGTTGTCATCACCTATCTGAAAAACAGTAATTCAGTTGTTCAGGACCACGTGGGAGACATTACCCAGTGAAGCAGTTGGAAAGCAGGTCAGTTGTCTGGAAAGCAGTTTTGCAGTAAAGGCCTTGGGGTCCTGGTGGATGACAAGCTGACCATGAGTCAGCAATGTGACCTTGCAGAGAAGAAGGTGAACAGCCTCCTGGGCTTCATTAGCAGGAGTGCTGTCAGCAGGCTGAGGGATCCTTCTCTTTTACTCAGCTGTGGTGAGACCTGGAGTGATGTGCCCAGGTCTAGGCTCCCAGATACAAGGGAGACACGGAGCTACTCGAGTGAGCCAGAAAAGGCTCATGAAGACGATTAGGAGACTCAGTCTCTCGTATGAGGAGAGGCTGAGAGAGGTGGAACTGTTTAGCGTGGAGAAGGTTCAGGAGGTTCTCAGTAGTGTGTGTAAGTACCTGATGAAGGCAACAAATAAGAGGGAGCCAGACTTTTCTCACTGGTGTCCAGTAACAGGAGAAGAGATAACGTGTACAAAATAAAATATGGAGAATCCCACTTAAACATAAGAAAAAAAATTTGGTGAGTTGCAGAAAGAGGCTGTGGAGTCTCTGTCTGTGGAGGTATTCTAAACTTCACAGGCTGCAGCCCCAAACAACCTGTTCCAGGTCACCCTGTTTAAGAACGCGACTGGACTAGACAACTTCTGTAGATCCCTGCCAACTTCACATGTTCTGTGACCTCACAAGTAAGTGGTTTAAATGATACCTGAATGTGATTGAAGTGAATTTTGCAAGGAAAAGGGTGAAGAGCACATATCCAAACAGATCCTGCATCTGAATGGAAGGAAAGGAAATTCTGAAACTGCCTGACCTTTGTCACAGGAGCACCACCTCCTATGACCTAACTCTTCAATTGCTGACTGACAGCAATCTGGCGTTCACACAAAAAAACATAAACTCACAGAATCAACTTGCAGAAGCAGTGCTCAATTTGTTACTTGTTAATAAAAAAAGAACAGAAAAATTATCCCATGCAAAGTTCTTTACTGCAAAAGTTATATGGAACATAGGATAAGGATATTTATGGATAACTTACAGTGAAAGAGATTAATAGGAACATCTTGGGCATTTCTAACTGAGCAAAGAATGATGGAAATTTGCACACACCACTGCTTCAGGGAAGGTAATTAAGTGAAAGCAGAAGAATCTTTCGCACAAATCTCCTTTCATATTGCAAATAGCACCCTATACCTGTCTTTCAAGAGTGCTGCATATGGGTGTGCTTAGGTCTCAGACGATGTTGCCGAAGTTCCCCTCTCAGTTACAGATAACAGAGGAAGCAGTGAGAGGTTTTACCTGAAACAGGCATGTCCTGAGGAAATTTCACAGGTGGTTTTTCGGTAGTATTATTTGTGGCTGAGCCATATTGAGATTGAACAGACAGGACAACTGACGCCTCAGAGTTTCTAAATCACAGCATGATTTTTATTTCATCACCCAAATATCTGGAGCTAATCACAGAGTACTGTCCTGGAGCAGGAATGGGTCACTCATTTTTGCAGTATCACTTCAGAAGCAGAACTAAGAATGTTTTACTGATATCATTGGAGAAAGACGTTTCTCATCAAGGCCATAATGCAAAGCTTTTGTCTGGTATACAAGAAGACCTTTCCCCATTTTAAAGCTCAAGAAAAAGGTGAATTTGCTATTAAGAAAAAAGCCTTATAGTGATCATTATGAGACTCCCTACTCTGTCGAGAAGTCAAGATACTCAATCACTGATTTGTCAGGAAAGTCTAGACTGGCATTTATATGAAGACTTCATTAAATAAAGGGCTTTCGTATGCAATTTTTCCTCCAATATGAATCCTATCTAAAGGAATCAAATCTTGTCCAAGTGTTTTTGTCCAAATCTCTTAGATGGTACAGAGATTCTTTTTAAATTATTCCCCTGGCTGCTCTGACATAAACTTCATCATCTGTTAAAGCCAAAATACATACCAGTAGGTGAGATTCTTTTAGACAAAATACAAACTGATTCTCTGTTCCCCCTGTCCTCAAAATACGGTGCTATATTTGCAACCCATTTACCTTCCTCCAGCAAAGTCATTACATCTACTGACTACACCTGAACAAACTAAACTGGCTGAGAGAGCAGTTCTCACCATCAGGGTGAAATCCAGTTCCCAACAGGGATTGTGAGATTCAGGTTTCTGCTCAGACAAGTGTCCATGTGTGCTGAGTATCTGCTTTTCTGTTACAGTAAATGGAAGGCCACTGTGACCTTCGGTTTGCCTTTGTCTACCACTTAAGAGTGAGGCTTTCTACAGAGCCTGCATCACAGTCCAGTAAATGGAGCCCAACGCTGCATTAAACTTCAGGTAAAGCACACTCCACCTTTGGTGAGTTTAGACACTTATTTGCCGTATCAATACTTCATGTAGATTCCTTGGCCTATGAGTCTTACACAGCAGGATGCATCTCCACCTGTTCTGATCTAGTAAATACTCAGGTAAGCATCATGCTGAGATCCAAATCTGTATATGTATCGTAGTCGGGGACAGAGTAAAAATCCAAAGCTACTGTCTACAGGAGCAGAATGCTGGGGAGAGGTGAGTGTAACTTCTCCCCAGGATAAAATACACACAGGAAACAGCAGGCTCCCAAAGATTTTATGCTGGACAGCAATCCCATTTTAATGTACATCCTTTCACCCTTAAAGAAGAAAAAGGTGATTCCAGCATGCCACCAACCTCCCCAGCAGCTAAGAAAAATTGATAGACAAATGATCACTAAAGAGCATTATAAGAAGAGGCTAGTTCAGTCTCCAGGAAAGTGGAAAGTAAGGAGCATGTATTCTACAGCCAGACCTAACCCACTGATTCTAGAAGCTGACTGGATTTTTTCGGTGCTGCTGCAACACACTTCTGTTCCACAATGCCTTGCAAAATCAGCCGAGTCATCCATGAGTTTTTGTGACTCCCAAAAATTAAACAGCCTTAAATAACACAAATAACTCCTGCAGCTTTGTTTAAACTCAGCAGGAATGTAAATTCTCCTTCTTAGGACTGGGTGAAAACAAAACAATGGGCCTTGGGACTTTTAGCAACCAGATGGTCCAAGCAGGAAGGAATAACGAGCAGTCGATGATCGATGAGCTGCACAACCTCATTTTTGTCTTTCACTCTGAGAGTTCTTGACGTTACAAGATAGTGTTGGTGATTTGCACGTTCCCGTAGTTTTTTGTCTCTCATTTCTTTGAAAATGACACTTGGAAATAATGCGTGAACTGAGCTCTTCAGGATTTCTACCTGGTAAGATCTCCTGTGCTCCTGTTTGGGTTCTTTTCTGAGACTTATGGTCTGTATATTGTGAGCTTTTCAGACATACCCTGCTGCATCATCTTTCTTCACACTCCCCATCTGTAAAGCAGCAAGAAATCTAGATGCCAATCTCGCTCCAAGACTTTGTGTTCCTCAGAAGTGCACAATGTTAGGCAGATCTTGATTTTTTTACATTTTTTGAGACAGCTTCCACCAGGCAACGCCTGTTGCAATGCAGAGTTTGGTATGACTCAATGGGAAAGCTACCAGAGTTCACATGAGCATAAGAGGTTACAAACTACGTAATCTAAAATCACTGTATTCAAACTAGGACAGTTCAAGAACCCTTAATTGCATGGACAAATTTTTTTCTTGTCAAGGATGAGATCAAAATAACTCATCCACAAAGAACCAGTACATACTGTCAGCTAATCAGAATAAAGCCTTTGACTTTCCCATACCACAGGGGCAGCCTGGTTGTCTGCCTGGTCTTTCTGTCCCATTGACAAAAAGGCAAAGGGAAGAGAAGGGCCTAGGACACAAGGATCCAGGCCATCACACCAGTTTTGGAAGCAAAAAAACTCCCTCATATCAGTACAATAAGACAATAGGAAGGAATGATTTTGTCGCCTGTGTCCACATTAACCTGCTGCTTTTTGCGAGTACAAAAGATAGACCTGCCTCTGCTCTTCATCCATTTTGGAGCAGAACACAGCAATGCTTTCAGGATTGTTTTGGAAACAAGAGTGCAGCTCCTTGCTTCCTGTAGAAAGCTGTTTTCCTGCAAATGTTCACACATTTCTTCTTTGACTCTACTGTCTGCCTCCTACTCCTCCCACTGAGAGACAAAGGTGAAGGGTCTTTTCCTTCTGCATTTTCCTTCTTTATTAGCCACCAGATTACTATTTTCCATCAAAAAATAAATGCCACACCAATCCTTTCAGCTGAAAAAAACCCTGACTGCCTCCTGTTCAAGTTTCAACAAAAATGTAAAAGCCCTTCAGGAGGGTATCACATGATATTCCAAAGTGGTGCTTGCATGAACGAAATACTGTGTTGATACATTAGTACTGAATAGCTCCAAAGGAACCATTCCAATTTATTAATTAACTATAACTAATACACCTACTGGAACGCATAGTGCTTCCTCTTTTGTAAACAAAGAACTGATACCAAGTTCACTTGAGAAGCTCACTTGAGAAATTGTAATATCTCTGAAAATGCCAGTTTCTGGTCTTTTTGGTACAGTGGGGATCTCTGACAAGGATCATTAACACTGTATTAAATGAAGAAATCCTTAATGAAATTCATACCTCAAAGTAGACATGGAACTCTGTTTACTTTTCCCGATCCACTCAGCACAAGTGGCTTACACAACCGAGAAGGGGCATATTTAGACGTATTTCTGCTCCCCGGGCCAATCTATGGTTTTAGGCTTATTTCCAGGTCAGTAAAATGCCTGTCCATTTCAGCATTAAGTTTTCTGAGATATCACAGAAAAATAATATCTTCCTCCCATCTGAGGTCCATCTGAACATATCACATGATAAGCCTTGGATTATGGGTACTGTGAAAGTTATGTAGTGGCAGAACACAGATCGGCATGATGAAGGAGTAGAAAAGGAGCACTCAAAGCTTCTGTTGACATTGTTTATAAATCAGCACTCTTGAGAAAAGCTGTATAGGAAAGTATGGATTTGTGTTTTTTTTTATTTTGTGCCTTTTCCCCACACAAAATAGTTAGATTATCTTCCAAATAAATGAGAATGCAAGACACCAGTCCGGTCTATCCCTTGCCCCAAGGATCAGCCTTACACCGTTCCTGTCAGCTCTTTTTCTGATCTTCAGTCAAAGAACTGTTGAGTTGAAGGCAAAGCAGTGACTACGACTGTGGTCAACAGCTAGCTGGCCACCGAAATTCTTACCAACACTGCAATACAGATTTGGTCTGTTTTTTCAGTCTTCTCATTTTTCCTTCCTCGCCATTTTCTAGGTTGATGGTCAGCTTGTTGTTTTCTCAGCATCTGTGGTAATTCTTATTCCTGAACCTAGTGGAACTCACTGACTCAGTCCCTTCTGTTCTCTGAGTGCTCATGCTGGAATCTAAAATATTCCTTACCATCAACTAACCAGGAAAGACATGGTCTGAGGATACCCAGTACCTAGAATAAAGGCTTCACTGAGATCTGTAACAGGTACCAAGACAGAGGTAATAGTGAGAAGTTATTCACAGAACCTGCACTGTGGCAAGACATCAGTTCATCATTTGGGTGATCAGGCCAAAAGGGTGATAATCAGCACAATAACTATTGTCCAGCTTTCTTTCTTCCAGATTCTCGGATTTTTTTTATCACACCTTGTACTGTGTTCATGGTGTAATGCCAAAAAACTCTCAAACCTTGCCATCCCCTGCTCCTTTTTCAGAATAGGGTCCTGAATAAGTAGGCATTTGTCCTGGGAGAACTCTATTTTACTGTTCCTGGGGACCTTTGCTTCAGCCATTCCCTCTTCCAGACTCAGTTTTCTCTATCTCTGGTATTCTATTTCAGTCTTTCTCTCTCCCTCTGTATCTAGCCAGAAAAACCGAATTGCTCAGAGGTCTTCTTGTTCAGAAACAAACTGGTAAGTTACGCAAACTCTGTGTGAAGGTACTTGAAATATTGATCGACATTTGGAGGTATTCGGAACTCTAGCCATTTGGAGACAAATGGCTCTTCTCACCACTACAGTAATGTTTCATTTCGCTTACGCACCCCAAGGCAGACTTTAAAGATTGAAAGGCCTTTTTAAAACTTGGTACAAATCCATGTGGCTTAGTACATACAGCTTTCCAGGAACGAATTTTCCCTCATTTTTCTGAGATAGCAGTAGGTTCCAACATGTGCAAGAGCAATGTTTTACTCTTTATATGGATATTGAAGCCAAAAACTGGATGATGTACATAGCCCTATTAGCAGAACGTAATGATTTTCCTAATTTACAAGCTGCTGGAGGGTCTCCTTTGGCAAACAAAAGAAAGTACTCTTTTTAGAGCAAGACCCTGCAGCCACATCAGCATCATTTCTTTGGCTAAAGTCATAGTCTCTCTGTTTTTATTTCTGCGAAGTCTCCATCTCTGCACAATGACAGTTTCTCTCTAGCTGTGTAGAACAGTATAGTATTTTCACACAAACCAACATCTAAAATCCGTGGTATTTGTGCAACAAATGGATGTTATAAGTCCCTCTTCTATTTTCGCTTTCTATCTTACAACTATCAACGCAAGTAGTTAAGTGAATTCTTCAGTTAAAATATGATTTATTCTTTTGTAGTGGTGCTAAGTCCTTTTTATACTGCTTGAACTAAAACAATAAAGTTGCCTGTGCAACACATGCAGAGAAATAATTCATCTGATCTGACCTCAGATCCACAGCAACACTATCCCGCACATACAGGGCACTCTTTTCTTGTTTTTCATAGAGTCATAGAATCATTTAGGCAGCAAAAGACCTTTAAGGTTATTGAGTCCAATCGCTAACCTAACACTGACAAGTACCTGATGAGGTTCAACAAGGGCAAGTGCAGGGTCCTGCACCTGGGGAGGAACAACCCAATGCATCAGTACAGGCTTGGGGCAGACCTGCTGGAGTGCAGCTCTGTGGAGAGGGACCTGGGTGTCCTGGTGGACGACGGGTTGACCATGAGACAGCAGTGTGCCCTGGCTGCCAAGAAAGCTAATGGGATCCTAGGATGCATTAGGAGGAGTGTGGCCAGTAGGTCGAGGGAGGTTCTCCTTCCCCTCTACACCACCCTAGTGAGGCCCCATCTGGAGTACTCTCCAGTTCTGGGCTCCCCAGTTCAAGAAAGATGAAGAGCTACTGGATAGTGTCCAGCGGAGGGCTACGAGGATGGTGAGGGGACTAGAGCATCTCTTCTATGAGGAGAGGCTGAGGAGGCTGGGCTTGTTCAGCCTGAAGAAGAGAAGGCTGAGAGGGAACCTAATATATGCTTATAAATATCTCAAGGGCGGGTGTCAGGAGGATGGGGCCAAACTCTTATCAGTAGTGCCCAGAGACAGGACAAAGGGCAACGGGCACAAACTGAAGCATAGGAAGTTCCATCTGAACATGAGGAAGAGCTTCTTCACTCTGAGGGTGACGGAGCACTGGAACAGGCTGCCCAGGGAGGTTGTGGAGTCTCCTTCTCTGGAGATATTCAGGACCC
>Ga0065711_1029778_pt1 | contig 34841 bp, 20 predicted proteins | sample Hoacrofraction12_FD_59098 | JGI IMG/M metagenome (GOLD analysis project Ga0065711, IMG submission 59098) | Hoatzin crop microbial communities from Cojedes, Venezuela - Epithelial fraction 12 v2 (version 2) | ecosystem: Host-associated > Birds > Digestive system > Esophagus > Crop | place... | reverse complement strand
TGGACAATGAGTTAACCATGAGCCAGCAGTGTGCCCTTGTTGCCAAGAAGGCCAATGGGATCCTGGGGTGCATTAAGAAGAGTGTGGCCAGCAGGTCGAGGGAGGTTCTCCTCCCCCTCGACTCTGCCCGAGTGAGGCCCCATCTGGAGTATTGCATCCAGTTCTGGGCTCCCCAGTTCAAGAAAAATGAGGAGCTACTGGAGAGACTCCTGCAGAGGGCTACAAGGATGATGAGGGAACTGGAGCATCTCTCCTATGAGGAGAGGCTGAGGGAGATTGTCTTGTTTAGCCTGAAGAAGACAAGGCTGTGAGGGGACCTTATAAATGCCTATCTTAAGGGTGGGTGTCAGGAGGATTGGGCCAGACTCTTTTCAGTGGCACCCAGTGACAGGACAAGGGGCAATGGGCACAAACTGAATCATAAGAAGTTCCATCTGAACATGAGGAAGAATTTTTTCACTTTGAGGGTGATAAAAGTACTGGAACAGGCTGCCCAGAGAGGTTGTGAAGTCTTCTCTGGAGATACTCAAAATTCGCCTGGACGTTGTCCTGTGCAACCTGCTTTAGGTGAATCTGCTTTGGCAGTGGGGCTGGACTAGATGATCTCCAGAGGTCCCTTCCAATTTCCACCATTCTGTGATTCTGTGAGTAGTCCATTACGTCCTCAGGTTTTGCCTGGATAGTTAGCTGTGACTTGGCCTGTACTAAGAAACCTGAAAATGGTACTGAATTCCCTTATTTAGTTGACGCCCTTAACATGAGACTATAAATGATGTATTATATACTGTAACAACACAAAATGAGCCGCGCTGTGAAAAATTAAACGCTTGTCAGAGCTGCCTAATAATCCAAACCTTTGAAAATAGCGTAAATAATAAATTAGAAATGGAGGTAGTTTGCTTGAGATATTCTTTTATTTTATTTATCTTCTTTTTGGCAAAGACAAAAATGACAATTAATTTTTGTTTTCAAAATGGTTTTATGCATCCTTTGATTCACTATTCTGAAGAAATTTAGAACACAGGTGATTGAGCAGCACCTTGTAGTAAAAAAGACACTGCGCATGGATTTAGGTGTAGGCATGTGTCAGTAAATATTTGCCTAAATTCCATTCTGTACTACCCTCTGTAGCTGGTGCACAGAAGACAAACTTCTTGTCTGAGAAAAAAAAAGTGGGTTTTTTTGTTTGATTGGTTTGGTAGTCTTTTTGTTTGTTTGCTTGGTTTCATTCGTGTTTTGGGGTTTGGTTTGCGTTTTGGTTTTTTGTTTTGTTTTTTTGGGGTTTTTTTTTTTACTTTATCATGCTGCTTTATAGATTGTGTACAGGTAGCTTGGAGCGGTCAGTTCGAGGCTTGCATCAGACCAAAATATTAGAACCTACCACTTTTAAATTTTCACATGTGTCCTGATTTTCTTCCTGCATGAAACTGGTCTGCATGGGTATGGTACTTCCTGTGCTTTCCCTGCTTAGCATAAACACAGCAAAACTAACGGATTAATTTATGCCTACCTTCAGTGGAACATTTGTGACACCTTTTGGTGTTGTACATGTTAAAATCTCAGTTAAGGGATTTCTCCTACTCCTCAAGGACTCTTTTGCATTTGCATTTAAAAGTTACTGAATAGAATTCATAAGAAAAATTGGAAGAACACACCAGACACAACCACTTCTCTTTCCCAAGGCAGTATCTCTGGCACTAGAATACAAAATCAAGATTCCTCTTGCTTAGTTTCTCTCCTTCCCAATGAATGTTATATAATTTTCTGCATAATGATATAGCTACAACAGAGTACTTCCTAATGTCTATCTAAATTGACTTCTAAAATTGTTAAAAAAGTCTGTGAATTCCCTCATATCATTATGTGCTGATTGCACAGCAGTTTTAGAAGCCTCTACTAAAGATAAACTGGATTGTATTTTTTTTTCAGATGTGTGTATTTGAATAAGAATTATAGCTTTCCACTACATATGTCTTTCTGCTAAGACACAACTCTGCAATCCAATGAAAATACATTCAGAAATCTATGGGGAGAAAAACATGAAAAATGTATGATAAAAAGTGAATGAGCACATTTGTTTTATGAATGCAGTAATTTAGTATGTCTCTCCATCAGTAGCTTTTATGACTCACTGCTGGGCTGTTAATAGTGTGAAAAGTTGAACACATGCTATTAAAAGTAGGATTCACCTTCACAATAGAAACAGTGCTTCAGCCACTGTATTTTATTTGCGGAACAGAGCTACTTGCCTGTGGTATAGATACCTTCGAATCAAAGAGAAGGAAAAAGATTATGTAACCAAACTAGATATTTGTGGCTGTCAGCCAATATGTTAAAACATAAGAAACAACATCGCTGGTGGAAAAGGATAGACTACAGAATTAGTGGGATACTTATAGCATAGCCTGATAGGCATTGGACAGTCTGTAATCAGTACGCAGATTTAAATGCAGCTTTTGAGAGGGCAAAAAATATATATGACCAAGAAGATAATTAATAAAGAATTTATGCGCTTGACTGACATGGTAGAATTAACTAGTATTAACGAGGACTTGCATTAGCACATGTGAGATCATAATATGGCAATTACATTGAAAATCAGTGGAGTCAATGGGCTTTCTAGTTGCAATGCACATCAACTTTACAAACAGACGTCAATTAAACTGGTAAGTAGGCTTTGTATTCTGAATTCTGCACGCCACTGTAAGAGACTTCTCTTCAGCACTCCTGAACTTCTCTTCGTTTCCTCCTATTAGAAATATCCCAAACTGGCTCTTCCAAAGGTTGTCCTTAGCTCATGAAAAAGATGGCATGAAATTGTGTCACTTCACACATCCTTAAAGTATAACATAACTTAAAAAAACAAAAGGCAACAAAAAAAATCCAACCAACCAACGAGAAACTTCTGCTTCATATGCCATTTTAACTGTGTGGCAGAGAACCACTTGTCCTTTTGCATCAGAAAAACATGCTTAGAATTATGTCCTTCCTTTTTTCTACAGATCCCCCTTCTGCACTGCTCCCCACCCGCCATATAAAAGCATAGCCTAATAAATATTAGAGTTTTTTTAAACTCTTATACAATCTTACACAAACACTTACATATATGAGGGTTCACCCAGCCTATATTTTGTTTTTTATTTGTGTAAAGCTTAGTTTTAACTACATCAAATCATACTGAGAAAATGATATTATGACATTGAAAATGATTTGCACTGTGTTGGGACTACAGAAAGATTTTTCAGATGATTACTCATGGTTTTGTACAATGGTATCTAGTAGTCTATTGATTAGGGACAGCTGGTCCTGTTGGAGACAGAAGTTGCTTTGAACACCAAGGAGCTTTGGATCTCTAAAACTATAGTTTATTGGAATACCAACAGATCTACTGGGTAAAACATAATAAAATAAACATCTGTCCCAGCTATTTTTGCAAAGCCGATTCTTTCCTTGAAGAATAAGTCTGATCTTTTATTCCCAACTTGGAATAAATGACCTTCAGGATTTCAGTAATCTCACTCTCTTTTCACTGTCTTTGAGATATATCTATGGCTTATTTCTTTGATCTTCTCCAGTGTCATCTTCTGCTCCACTCATACTTCAACTTCTTTGTTCCTGGTATCTTCCTCTCTCTACCTCTCCAATGCTGCACTCCAGAAACTTCTTTCAGTTTAATATTGTCTTTTATGTTAATAAAAGGGCTGGTGATTTCTGTCAACCTCTTTTTCCTTTCACAAATTTTCACCAAAGATAAAAGAAACTTACATTAGGAAACTGTAAAAAAACTATTTTTCTTTCTTTCCTCAATTATACTCTCTAGATACAAAATGCCATCCACTTAAAATAAACTGTAAGCAAATATATATTTTTGATACACCATGAAAAGAGATATTCATACCTCACATGAATCCACAAGTGGGAAATAAGATTAATATGTGTGACCCATTATTTACTGCTAGTTGAGATCAGACATGACTGTAGTCAAGCATGATAGGATAAGCAGGAAGATTTGGGGAAATTGCTTACAAGGAATGCAAAGTTGTCTTCATGGCTCTCATGATTAGGGTAGGGTAGCATAGGATGGAATAGGATAGAATAGGATGGGATGGGATAGGATAGGATAGGATAGGATAGGATAGGATAGGATAGGATAGGATAGGATAGGATAGGATAGGATAGGATAGGATAGGGTAGGGTAGGGTAGGGTAGGATAGGGTAGGGTAGGATAGGATAGGACAGGGCAAGGCAAGATTACACTTCCTTTGTTACAAGAAATTGATAATGAACATTAAAATACTCAAAAAGCAAAGAGGAAAAAAATCCAAGTATCATAATATGAAAAAATAATGGACATAGCATGAAATTGAGGACCAGTGAAGAAACATGCTAGGCTAATCGTGTTAACAATACCATAAAGGTAGAATAAAGCAGACTCAGGATCAAGGAGGTATAAACCCTATCATCAGCATCACCGTCCTCCTTCCTCCCAGTGAGGAACTGAGGATACTGATGGCTTACTGTAGGTTCCCTCCCACTTCTTGAAGAAAACTGGAATTGTTGACCTTAAGACCCAGAGGAGTAGTAAAAGTTTTAGCCTAATGACAGAAACAAAGGATAGATACTAAAGAGTATAACTGTCATTATTAAGTTCTTCTTTTGGGTTTTTTTTTTGGGGGGGGCACCAATTTTTTTGCAATATGTAGCATTGGACTAATAAGAACTTTTTCATTAAACTGTTAAGATTTCAATTAGACGAGCAATAACTTTTTGGTAAACACGTCTGCTTCCTTATTGCCCTCAAATGTTTAGTGTGTAAAAAAAATTTTTAAGCAGAGAATTATTTTTAAGCAGAGAATTATTTTGCAGGCTTCTGAGGCTTATTCACTTTATTGTGAAATAAAAATCCTTAAGCATTCTTCTTTTGCTATTTGAAGTTCACTTAAAGTCTTTAAACAATAAATACTGTGAACAGTTTATAAAATGGTTAGAAATAAAACAGGCCTTCATTACACCTTTCTTAAATTATCCCACAACACTACAGATTCTAGAACCAACTGTGTAATTTTGAGAAGAATAATGGTCAGCCAAATGCATACACTAGACACAAACAATAATAATTAAATGCACTAGTGAAATGTTACAAGATGAAGCACTTGAAATGCTTAATAGCATGCAGTAGCTCGAATTAAGGTATCTAGAGTGCAATTGTTTAAAATGGAATTTAACCAGGGTATAGACATATAATCCCAACACTCTTGTATGGTTTCATTGACTTTTTAATTACTACAGGTACATAAAACCTCAGTTTCACACCTCCTCAAAGCACGGGTATCCTCTAATGAAAAAAATAAAAAGGAAAAAAAGAAAAAAGCTTCCAAAGTAATCCGCAGAGAGGAACTTCAAAGAATTAATTTTAATTCATTCAATGTACATTTCAACATTAATATTTCTAATCCATGTGTTTATCTCCTATTTCCTTTTTCCCTTTTCACAAATCATAAAGAAATAAATCTTTTCCATTAGTGATGGAAATAACCTACTTAATTTTCTTTCAGTTATCTTTACAGTCTTAGAGAAATATGATCCTAGAGGTTCTTACTTTGCCCATTTATTCCCTTGATTATTTTGATATGAGTCTCTTCCTTGAGAGGAGGTATGGAATTGGCCTCACATTTACGAAGAGATATAGAAAGCTTGGAACAGAGATCACTGCATATATTATACAACACTCTGCACTTGATTGCACAGGAAATTCCTTATTCCAGAAAGGGATAACTGAGTTGGGCAAATGTTTAAGATGTGCACTCAGAAGAATAAAACTAAATCTAGAAAAAAGTACACAGCTGTAAATGGAATATTTTAAAGACAGATTAAATTTATCTCTTCTTACAATAGTATTCAGTAAAGCTGTTCAGTCAAACAAATTTTTAACTCTTACACTAGACATTTTTTCACAGTGTGTCTTGTATTCGTATTTTAATCTAATTTACTGGGTTTCAACATCTTTATTTCTATCATCATCAGAGATTCTGCCTGCTTTTCCTTAAAGACTAAAGAATAAAAGACTAAGAGAAACAAGACATATTGTTTTAATTGAGACATTTTTTGTTTAAAATTCAGAGAAAAAAAGCAAATTGTAAAATTAAAAAAAAATGCTAAAAGATCAAAATTAGAATCATGTTAAGAACAAGAACACACACAACTAATGTTCACGTAACCGACATTTTTTTCACCAAATAATGATTTGATCAAAAGTTCTTTACTTTGTTATGTATGGACTACTTATTGTCTTAATTTTATTCTGTCTCTCATTTTACTTTGGTGACTAGGACTTTAGGAAAGCCATTTTCACATTTTCCTTTGTACTTTATCAGTTGTGATCCTGGGACTGCTCTTTCTCTAAAAATAATAGCCTGGTCCGTTTAGTATACCTATGAAACGTAAGAAAATTTTTGCTAACTTCTATTATTAAGCGATACTTTGATTACATATGAATACCAGTAAGCCTGAGAAAATACAAATAAACATTCAAGGAAGTGTTCAGTTTTCTACTCTGAAACCAAAAATGAACATTTAGATTCCATATTTTCTGACATTTACTCAGTACTGAAGGCTTTTGAATTACAGTAATATATTTTAGTTAAAGCTATATCCATTTCAAAAGTAAATCAAAACCAGATGAGGTGACATCAGGTGAATATCAGTGAAGAAATATTCCAGAAGCTAGATAACTGTGTTAGCCTGAGATACTGCTGTACATCAACACAGCTGCACTGAATGTTAGGAAACAGCAATGAATCATATTAACACATCATCTTGATAAATGATCTATCTGGCTTCCAGCTAAAATAAATGCCTGAAATCAAGATGAGCGCAGCCATACCCTAACACTAGGTCCATCTTTTCTCCATTTCCCTCTGGTAAATTGTGGGTTTAAGATCTGTTAGCCTGTGTGCACTGAGAGACTGACTGTACAGATTTTTCACAGATTACTCATGAAGTAAAACAAAAAGTAGAACCTAGTATTTTACTGCAACAATTAGTTCTGCCATCTGATTGCATTTTAATAACTGTTTTGAAATGCAGTATTAAGAACTATACAAAATCTATACTAGAGAATGTTATGAAATAATCTGAGTTCTACATGTAAATGGAGGCTCACCTTATTGCTGTTAAATTTTATTACTCTTTAGTACTGTGTGCTTCTTTAATTAAACTCCACTGGAAACTAATGTGTTGTGTACAGTTTTGGTTAGATTAAAAGAACTGATTTTAGTAAAATCCACATAATTGTTTTGGATATGTTTATATAATATTTATACAAAATATATATTAATTTTTTCTTATCAAATGAGCCAATCAATTGTGCCAAAAAAAGTCCTTAAAATGTAACTGCTTTTCTAGTAAATGCAGTACAGCAGCTGGACATTAAAAGCAAGTTTTTACCCACGCAGCTAAGAAAAAGGCTTGAGCATTTGCAAGTACCTAATTATCACATACAGACAAGGAATACAAGCATGAGTGTACTTTTCCTCTTATACATACATTTTTCAGTGTTTCAAGGGAGAGATTTTACCCTAACTGGATAAATGATAAACACTTGGATAAGATAATTGCAACAACCACTTAGTGTGAGATTTTGAGCAAAAGGAGCATGTCTCTAACTCCTTGTTAGTAAAGTGGATATAATGAAGCCTAGTAACTATTTCAAAGTTCTTTGTAACTCTGGTGGGAAAAAAATCTCATTTTATTCTACAAAGTCTGACAGCAATACTGAAATATTTCACTTTTGGTAAAGCACAATAGGAAAACATTGTCAGATAACAGACAAATATCTACAGAAGTGTGAAACACTATTTTGCCTTTCTTTTTTAAAAGTCTGTTGCCATGAAGAAACATCTTTTTTGTGTATAAGTAGTCTGCCTATTTTTCAAAAACTATGCAAAGTGTCATTACTGTATTCTGTTTTGGATTATAAAGATCATCAGCCACTTTCAGTGCACAGATTTCTTATGCTAGTGTCTAACTGGCATAGATTTTACCACTTTACATAGCATTATATACTGAAGCAGTTCTTGATGTAAATGAAGAAGCATTAAGTGAATGACTTTTAGAGGCAAGGTAAGGAGACAGCTGGTGGCTTGGGAAAAGCAAGGCCTGTTTCCTTGAATGGTTCTACAGGGCACATGCTTTTCAGAGTACATGCAACAAGCACATACTTTTGAGAGTACATGAAATTAATTTTATTTTCATTTCACTAAGGGGAATGGTGCTTGACCAACTTGATAAACCTCTGTGATGAAGTGACTAGTCTGGTAGATGAAGGAAGAGCAGTAGATGTTGCCTACCTGGACTTCAGGAAGGCCTTTCACGCTGTCTGCTATAAGCTCCTTGTAGACAAGCTGCTGATATGTGGGCTGGATAAGCAGACAGTAAGGCGAGTTGAAAACTGTTGGAAAAGCTGGCCCCAGAGTGTGATGACTAGTGGAATGAAGTCTAGTTGGAGGCCAGTAAGTAGTGATGTACTCAAAGAGTAATGGCTTTAAGCTGAAAGAGGGTAGATTTAGATTAGATATAAGAAAGAAATTCTTTACTATGATGGTGGGAGGCACTGAAACAGGTTGGCCAGAGAAACTGTGGATGCATTTTTTGTTTGTTTTATTTCCTACAGTTTGGTTGGAAAGCTTTTACTTAATTTGTATTTAGTGTCCCTAAGACTCCATACTAGAATGAAAGTTTCATGAGTGCACTGGGACAAACAAAATATGCATTGACTAATCACAGTTTTGTGCTAGATAGAACAGGTAATAACCTTCCTTAAATACAGGCAACTACAAATGAACCTTAGAAACTACAGTAACTATTGGCAAGAGTAGGAAAAGGCAAAAGTTAAATAGCCACAGTTCAGTATTTCAGGGTTTTTTTTGTTTTATTTTGTTTTGATTTACTTTTTCCATTCCCATTAATTAAATATGCTTTAAAGGTTTATTATCCTTAACAGAAATATAGCCAATATAGTACGCAGTACCTGTTTTTCCCATACACAGAACAACAGTGAATGTTTCCATGACTTTTATATATACTATCAGTATAAATAGAGCTGTGAAATACTTTGCATTCTTTCATTTTAATTTAGTAATGTCTTCTTTTTTTTAAAAACGCTAGTTTTTAAGTGTTTTCCTAGTAGCTATTGTACGCAGGAATGATCTGTCCAAACCATTTCTCTTTTTCGGACCCAGAAGGAAATCTGCTCTTAGAGACCTTCGGTTTCCCTAGCTGGAATGGGTTTGTATTTGTGATGGCACGTCACTATCTACCGTAGCACAAACTCCATGATATGGCATGTAGTCTAGATTATCCAGTCTTCTGGGTGATGAGGGAGCAGAAACCAGTCGCTGTACATCTATCTCTCCAGTTTCTTTCCATCCACTTGGGAGATACAGAGCTGGTCATCTCCCAAGTGGGTAGGAAGGAGCAGAAGAGGTATCAGGAGAAGTCACCTCCATACAGAACCAGTATCCCATCTGCCAAAATGCAGCAGGTTGTAGCTTGAAGGATTCAGCTTCCAGCTGGCTTCTACAGTTAAATCATTAACATTAAAAATACATCAGGCAAATGATGAATAAATACACACAATCCAACCTATGGAAGTACTATTTTTTTAAAAAATATTTTTACATGATTACTTCAAACTACCCAAGTAGCAGGTAATCAGTGCTATAGTTTAAATTTTGTTATTAATTAAGGAAACAATGAAATAATCGTGCTGGCCTAGATATAAGCAAGCACATTAATAGGAATTAATCGCTGTGCATAGGAGTTTCTTTCAAAGCAGTGTTTATAGTATATGATACCCACTGAAAGAAAAAGATATGATGTTATTTTTTTTCAGTGAAAATGGCTCAGAATAATTCTTAGTGTTCCTATGTCCATATCAACAGGCAGGACTTGAAATTCTGGTCACTTTAAATAAAAGAGTAAATACCTTGCTGACTTGATCTTTCCACATTAGCTTCAACAGAAACAGGTTTCTGTTACATTGTCTAACAGTGTTTCCTGATAATTTTAAGGCAAAAACTTCCTTAAGACAGAATGAAAATTGAGAACTAACATTAATTTAACTGTAAAACTGTTACAAAGCCCTTATAATTATCTTCCCAGGAGGCATTTGAAATTGTAAAAATTTAAAGTAAATACTAAATTTACAAAATAGTATTAAGCTGAGGAATTCACCATTCCCCCCTCCCTTAATTCTATTAAAAATAAGAGTTGAGCAAATTTCCCAATAAATATTTTAGAAACATGTAACAGTTGAATGATCTGTAGCCACAGGAATCAGCTAATTTTCCTTTTGGGTGTTTTTGGGTAAGATCAGTTAGGATTCTTTTAAACACTTAGCTAGAATTTTCACTCTGCAAGCAGTCTTTTTATATTTGCTAATCAATATTAGCATTAAAACCTGTTTGAATGTTGTGATTAACATTGACAGAACATTTCTGTTGATTCACTTTTAATGACAGCCACTTGACATATACCATCAAGACAATTATATTATAAAAGTCTAATGATTATCAGTTTCCTCATTGACACTGTTATGTTGCCCACTGACTCCCATCTAAGAGCTCTTATGAGGATGTCTATAATATTATACAATTTTTTGACAAGGCGAAGAAACATACTTTACTGCAGTTTATTGCAGTTTACTGTTTTGTTCTGTTCAAGCATTTCAAATTAAAGTTCAAAAAACATTACAGGGAAAAAAATTCACATGTATAATCCACTGTGTTTCACGCTTTAATAATGTGCTTTGAGTGTATTTTTAAAAAACGCAGATTTTTTCACACTTTTGTGTATGTTGTCTAATCAATAAAACAGTCAGATGAAATCAGTTTCCCAAGTTCATGTATCAATAAGAATCCAAGTAGAAGCAATCTGTGAGTCATTTATGCCAGCAGTGCTCAAAAAGCCTACTAAAATCAGTTTTAGACCACATCAGCTTCTTTCTTGAATAGTCTGACAAATATAAGGTTTTTCATAACACTGGAAATTGAGGCAGAAACACTGTTAAAAGAAGCAATCTGTTAAAGGAAGATAATAAAGTGCCAGCATTCCGGTTTATCTGCAAGCATTTTTCTTTTCCTTGTGTTATCTATTTGAAAAACATTTAGCAATTAACTCTGAAGTAGAGGTGGAGTAGTAATAAAACAATAAAAGCAGTGCTACAGAGGAGGAAAGGAAAATTACTCTCTGGGAGGATATTATTTCACTGTTTCAAAAAGCTATTGTAGAAGGGTCTATGTGCTAAATCATTACACTTTCTGGTTATGTATAAAGAACAGTATGGGCACTAAAAACTGTGTTATAGTCTTCTTTTTCTATAGAATATTTACCAGAAGGATTGGCAGGAGTTTCCACAAAAATGCTATTTTCCTTATTTCTCTAAAACTCTGGTATGCCTGTGCTTGAAGAGAACACAATATAAAGGTAATGCAATGGTCTTTCATCAACTTTCCAAGAATTATTTCTGAATAATTACAAATTTAGTCTTGTAATTCCATAACAGTTCTGTATCACATAGGATATTTCCTGACTGCACAGAGACCAAAAATGAAACTCACAGCTGTCATTATTATGATTTACTTCTTAATTATAGTGGTACCTAGAATCCCATCCTTGAGTGGTACTCCTTTATAAAAACATAATATTGCCCTATCTCAGATGGAAAAGACCTGCAAGGTAAGGACTTATCTAAAGTATTCAGTAAGTGTGTGGTGATAATTCTACTGTGGTTATAAATAACTATTGTAAGAACTTCCCCTGAGAGAGAGGGCATTTCCTGTATATTTGAGAAACATAGTCCTTGTCCAGTTATGACATATGAATTTTTCATTTAGCACCTTATCTCTTCTTTTCTTCCCTGTGATTAAAAACATTTAATGCACATAGCACAGCAGCTGTAGTAAACTATACTACTTCTGTTAGTTACATGGCTGATTCTCTTATAATCTTTCTTATTTTCCACCTTTTTCTTATTGCTGCTTTTCAGCACTTTGCACTCTGAGAAGTCCTGGACAGCATCCAAACATCATACTGTTTACACTTTCATGGTATAAAAGTACATCACCAAAGCTGATGGTATTCCTTTGTATTCCTTTTTTATTTTCTCTTTTTTTTCCTTTTTGTTTGCTCATTTTTTGTTTTACCCTATGTAAGCTGATTCATCTTTTCTCAGTGTTCATGCCGTTTTTGTGGGCTGATGTCTTCATATTTTTTTCTGAAGGCAATGCCTTCTTCTTTGCTGTCTCTGGGAGAATACAGTCTATTCTTTGGTTATGGATTTTTTTCCTGCCATTTTTATTCCACACGTTGTGTTTTTTTTTTTCTTCTGCCTTACTTTTCTACCTCTCATTTCCTTCTTCTGTGCCTTCCCTCATTCACAGCTTCAGACTATGTAATGCTGGAAGGTACTACAAATGCCACCTTCTTCCAATCACTGTCCAAAAATCAAAGATTTTATTTCGAGTTTATTTTTCTCTGACATTCTTTCTTCCCACTACTTTGCTAACAGGCCAAAAAGCAGCAATAATTTTTACAGATCTGCCAGTGTTGTGCCCTCTAGCTGTGTGCTTCTCCAGGTATTTATAGGAGTGAAGGAGGAAAGGTGTCTCACAAAATTGAAATTAAAAACCTAGAAATGGTAGTGTCTTATGTTGTTTGTTGACTGTGAGTTCTTCAAGGCTCGGTGGCACAAATACAATAGCTATGTCCATATTGCATGCAAGGACAAGACCAGGGATGTGCCATCTTCTTGAATACCCAGAAAAGGAACAATCTGGCACATATGCCATAGCAGAACTACAGTGTAACACACAGAGTGTGTGTAATCAAGAAGAAGGATTATAGTGTGATCCGTGATGTTCAGTGACAGTGTAGTGTGCCTCTTACACCTAGTGAGAGGGCCGGATAACAACTGATAAAGAAGATGCTTGGGATCAAAAGAGACCTGTTGGGTTTTATCCTATTAAAGCAAAGTTGCTGTACAGAAAGTTATGTACACCAAGAAACATGTAGGCCATGGAAGTGGGAAAAGGGTGTTTTCTGTATGTTTTGAAAGCTCTTAAAGCTCTTAAAGCTGCCTATGTTATTCATATTATTAATTTAACTATGCCTAGGATCCTGAATGACGAATAAATTAGAAATCTCACTGCAAGTAAAGAATATACTCTTTCCTCTATCTGAGATTTATAATATGAGCAGATTGAGCCATTTGAGAGCAATGAAACAAGAAAGTGACATTATTTCTTTTTAATTAATTTTGTTATAGAGCTTGATTTATAATTTATGACCATCAGGTATTCTAGATTGGCTATCTAGAGGAATTCAGTTACTAGTGGTGGTGTTTTGAACAGTAACTTGAGTGATGTTATTCTTGAAATATAACCCATATAAAAGCTTTCTTAAAGCAAAATTCAATAAACCATGTGTAACTAGGTGTTAAATATGCACACAAATGTAGAAGGCAGCTAAGGCAAGCTGTTTTCCTTAGGAACAAGCCCCTAAAGGTTCTTATACAATATTCAGATAGACCTCTCAGGTCACCTTTGATAATTAAAGGTGATTTATTACCTAACTGTCTCTTAAAATAATATTCTAATGCTTCTTCTAGATGGTCGTGACATCTCAGTGTACAAGAAGTATTGTATTGTTTTGTACAAGAAAAATCAAACTGACTATCTATATCACCAACCCGCTGAGAATTTGGTAAATGAGACTCCTTAGCTTTCTAAAAGAAAAATCTAACTTCTAAAATACTCCAGAACACTTCTTATATTGCCAGGAATGGATGGAATTACAAGTAACAATCCTATAGAGAACTATTGATCCTGATATCTAAAATCAGATGTGTATTTTTGACTAGGATCCAAAATAACCAAATTTCTTAAAAACTGAAAACTAATCATATTACATCTTTATATCATGTGCTAATTAAAAAAAAAAGGAAAAAAAAAGAAGTTATTGTACGTTTTACTCCATGTATTGTTCTATTTTTCTCTTTGATTATTCCCTGAAAGTAAGACTGATATTTTAATCCCTCTTTCTATGACACGTAAAATTAACCAATTTTATTGGCAATTAGCATTCTGGATTACAAAAATGCCATTAAAATCTATGTTACTGAAGAAAAATGTAAATTTTTAATTTACCTGGGGCTTTTTACTAATGCTACATCAATAAGAATGATATTCTGATTGTCATGCATGTATTTTAATACTTCTATGATTTTAGGAGTGGGATGTCCTATTTGCAGCAAGTCTAAATATCTAATGTTACTCCAGTCTACAATAAATTGAAATGTTAGTGATCTAACAAAAGACTGAAAACATATTTTTCTGTTGTAGATTTTCTGAAATTGCTGATTTATGTTAACTATTGCCTATAAACTGTCCCAGCTACTACTGTTCCACAGCCACAGCGAAGTGAGGCATTAGCTTGTATTCCATTTGCATTTGCACTTTCCCTGAGAAGCTGAGGGGAATTGGCTCCAGCAGGGATTAGGAAACAGGGATTAGCTCTCTTTTTTCGTATTCTTTTTTTTTTTCCTTTCTCTGTGGGGTTCCTTCAGAAATGTATAACCCTCTCTCTGCTGATGTTTTTCACGGTTCGCCATGAGGTGTACATGTGAAAATCAATGCAAAAGAAAAGCTATTTCTCCCCTTTCTCCCTTACTTAATAGACACCAATTAAAGGAATTAATCTTCAGTCACACACACACACACAAAAAAAAAAGATATAGAAAAGGCAATACTTTCTCTTTCAGTAACTTGTAATATGCTTTTTTCTTCACCAGGGGTATAACCCCTTTGTCAACATTTCAACATACCTCAATTTGTATTTGAGTAGTAAAATTAGATAATCCTACTTTGAAGACTGCCATCACAGCTTCCCACACAGTATTCCCATGAGAGAAACTGAATTTATTAAGCCCTCAGTTGTCCACATTAGCAGTGGGCTGCACCCACTTCAGGAGTCCACCACCACATTTTTAACAGCACCAGTATATCTCCAAGAAAAAATTTGGTATTAGAGAAAAATCCTGTAAAGTATCTTCAGTATGGAAGGACCATATATATACCCATGGACAGGAAGTGAGAGCTCCTCTCATGGCCATTAGCATAACCAAAGACCATCTAGCTAGACAGATATGTTTACAGCCCTATCGCCTCCTCAGATTTTGACGGGTGAAAAACAAAGGCAATTATCTGACTGTAACCATTTGTGCTTCAAAAGCAAGTTGCTCTACAGCTGTAATATCATTTTATATTTACCCAGTCACAGCATGTGTCTCTACACAGCTAGGACTACATGCATCTGCTAGCACATGTCTATAGCTAACATCACCTTGACCTTGTCTTCCTTCTTTCTACAAACATAGCACAGATGCTGGGTGATGGATTTTACAGGAATGCCAGCCCTCTTTCAGCCAGCTTGTTAGAACATACAGACCCTGTATCGAAGAAAATCCTTAAGGCTAGTGTTTATTGAAATGCAAAGTATTCACTATGTGTGGCAGATTGCACCACTTTCCCCTTAAGAGTTCTGTCCCAGAAAGTCCACTGATATTCACTGCAGACTTGCTAGCATCACATGCTGGCTTCTCTTGTATTCCTTAGTCCTTGCAAATTTCATATTAGGTTTGTACGGTCATACAAAATATGGATTGGAAGAGACTTTTGGAGGTCAGCTATTCCAGCCTCCTACCCAAAGCAGTACTACCTTCAAAGTTGGATCAGATTGCTAGGGATATGCCCAGTTAAGTTTTAAAATTCTCCACAGACTCTCTGGTCAACCAGTTCCAGGTATTTACCAGTCATACTGTATTTTTTTCTTTTCCTTTGCCTAACTGGATTTCTTTTTCTGCAGCTCATGACTGTTGTCATTTTTCTGGTCTAGAAAAGACTGGCATATAAGGAGTGTGGTCCACAAAATAAGCTTATCAGAAACTACGGTATGATTTCATGGGTGTTCTGTAATGAGCCGGCTGAGGTGAACAGGGAAACATTTGGCATCACCCTCATGTTGAAAACAGGAATTTGGCTTTGGCTAAATAGAGAATAAGCACCGTTTAGTTTTGCAGTGGTGACTGATAAGCCTCTTCTTTCTGTCTTCACGGAATCACAGAATGCTAGGGGTTGGAAGGGACCTCTGGACATCATGTAGTCCAACCCCCCTGCTAAAACAGGGTCACCTAGTGCAGTCTACAAAGCATTTCACTCAGGCAGTTTTTGAGTATCTCCAGAGAAGGAGACTCCACAACCTCTCTGGGCAACCTGTTCCAGTACCCTTGTCATTCTCAAAGTAAAAAAGTTCTTCCTCATGTTCAGATGGACCTTTTTATGATTCAGTTTGTGCCCATTGCCCCTTGTCCTGTCACTGGGTGCCACTGAAAAGAGTCCGGCCTGATCCTCTTGACACCCACCCTGAAGATACTTACAAGCATTTATAAGGTCCCCTCTCAGTCTTCTTCAGGCTAAACAAGCCCAGCTCCCTCAGTCTTTCCTCCTAAGAGAGATGCTACAGTCCCATAATCATCTTTGTAGCCCTCCACTACACTCTCCCTAGCAATTTCTCACCTTTTTTGAGCTGGGGAGCCCAGAACTGGAGACGGTACTCCAGATGGGGCCTCACTAGGGCAAAGTCGAGGGGAAGGAGAACCTCCCTCGACCGGCTGGCCACACTCTTCTTAATGCAACCTAGGATACCATTGGCCTTCTTAGCAACAAGGGCACATTGCTGGCTCATGGTTAACTCATTGTCCACCAGCACTCCCAGGTTCCTCTCCACACAGCTGCCGTCTAGCAGGTCATCCCCAAGCCTGTACTGGTGCATGGGGTTGTTCCTCGCCAGGTGCAGGACCTTGCACTTGCCCTTTTTGAACCTCATCAGGTTCCTCTGCTCTCAACTCTCCAGCCTGTCCAGGTCTCGCTGAATGGCAGCACAGACTTCCAGTGCATCACACACTCCTCCCAGTTTTCTGTCATCTGCAAACTTGCTGAAGGTACACTCCAACTCTTCATCCAGGTCATTGATGAGCAAGTTGAACAAGACTAGGCCTGGTACTGACCTCTGGCGAACACCACTAGCTACAGGCCTCCAGCTAGACTCTGGGCCACTGATCACAACTCTCTGAGTTCTGGCTTTCAGCCCGTTCTCAATCCACCTCACTGCCCACTCATCCAGCCCACACTTCCTGAGCTTCCCTAGGAGGATATTGTCGGAGGCAGAGTGGTCAAAAGCCTTGCAGAAGTCAAAGTAGACAACATCCACGGCTTTCCCCTCATCTAGGCAGACAGTCATGCTGTATTAGAAAGCTATCAGATTGGTCAAGCATGATTTCCCCTTCTGAATCCATGTTGCCTACTCCTGATAAACTTCTTTTCCTCCACTTGCTTAGAGATGACTTCCAGGGTTAGCTGCTCCATTGCCTTTCTAGGGACGGAGGTAAGGCTGAGCGGCCTGTAGTTTACCAGGTCATCCTTCTTGCCCTTTTTTAAGACTGGAGTGATATTGGCTTTCCTCCTGTCCTCAGGCATTTCTCCTGTTCTTAAGGACCTTTCACAGATGATGGAGAGTGGCTTAGCAATGATATCCGCCAGCTCCTTCAGCACTCGTGGGTGCATCCCATCAGGAGGAAGACATTTGTGGGTGTTCAGCTTGCTTAAATGATTTCTAACATGACTGTCCTCAAACAAAGGAAGTTCTTCCTTTCTCCAGGCTTTCTCTCTTATGTCCAGGGACTGAGATGCCTGAGGGCCAGCTTTACAAGTGAAGACCGAAGCAAAGAAAGGATTCAGTAACTGCACCTTCTCTGTATCCTCCATCGTCAGGGCACCCACCTCCTTCAACAGCAGGCCACATTTTCCCTAGTCATCTCTTTGCTACTTATGTACTTGAAGAAGCCTTTCTTGTTGTGTTTGACATCTCTTGCCAGATCTAATTTCCGACAGACCTTAGCTTTCCTTGTTGCATCCCTGCATACTCTGACAATCTTCCTATATTCCTCCCAACTGGCCTGTCCCTCTTTCCATCTTCTGTTGTCCTTCTTCTATTTGATTTTCACTAGAAACTCCTTACTCCTACATACATGTCGCCTGCCTCCTTTACTTGATTTCTTACTTATAGCCTTCCACCATTAACTTCAGTGAGAGTATAACTTCTTTTGACTCTTCATTCTCTCACCTGTTCTGTTTCCAGCAGAACAGGCCAGAGAAAAAACTTCATTGTGTGAGGAGTAAAATTCCTGCTGGACAGGAAAATAGTCAAGAGATGCTGAGTACAGGATAAAAGGTTTTCTTGTAAAAAGGAGTTGTGTGTATGTACTGTCCAGAGGATTTAATGTTCTAGACTGCTCCATGCAGAAGGGATTGCTAAATGCCAATATATGTGGGATATGAGCATGGAATTGGAAGTGTTCAAAGTGAATCATGCCTTTCTTTCTGGAAAAGACAGAGTGTGTTCTGCAGACAGGAAAATAATCAGAGAAACTTTGTAAATGTGGGGGCTGCTTTTAAGAGTTGCAGCCAGAGAAATTTTTCTTGCTGTTGTTTGCTTCTCCTAGGTCTATAAACTCATGGTCTAATGCCTTCATTTTCACAAATAATATACAAAGTTGAGAAAAAGATCCAGAATTTTCTGTGCAAAAGCATGTAAATAGACTCAACAGCATGAGGGACCAGCAGAGCTTTCTGTAGGCTAGCCATGAAGCTCACTGCTTACTGAAGAGCTCTATAACTCTCTACTCTGCTAAATAAAAGAAGACCACGGACTGACTCCTTGTCCTGAGGCCAGATGGCAGCAATTGGCTCACCGTAACACTGCATAACGCTGGTTCCTTCCACAGCAGACCTGTGTCTGTGGGCCTAATCCTAGTCATCCAAAACAGAAGTAGGATGTAAATTAACAGCAAAACTTTGTGAACAATCAGAGGTCCTGGGCTTGAACTCATTCCTCTTGGCAATGTAAATGTATTCAATATCACAGGACATTAGAAATTATCTGAGAGTATTATGGACTTTTGCTCTGCCAAGGAGTTCCTTTGTCTTACAACTCATTTACATACGCAGGTAGTGCAGGGCAATAGAAATGATTCTGTGGGGTGAAAAGTTGGAGGATTTATGTTCACTTTGTCGCAGTATCCACACTATAAGCTCCACACCAGTCTCCAACCTGCTGCTGTAAACTGAATGTCCACTGCAGTGTGGAACACACTTGGTGCGTACCTAGAGCAGATTTTCTGTGTTACATCTCACTTGAAGGGAAGCCTGTTCATGTGGTTGAAGATTGTGCCATGATGAGAGCCAAAGCCAGACATACAGAAAATTAGATGATTCCCTCCAAATAAGCTTTTTTGATCTCAAGTGAGTCACTAGTGAAAAAAAAACAAAACAAAACAATAAAAAAACACCACCATCCCCCCCCAACCCCACGTATTTCAATCACATTCCAATTTACTCTGCTCCACTGAAGTAATGGAAAAGTCCGTTGAATCCTGGGCTATGTTTGGCAGCAGCTGAACTCTTCTAACTGTGATCATTTCTCTAAGGTCCCTATAGTGAAAAGGCAGCTAGGTTCAAGAATCAAGCTGAGGAAATGATTAGAGATTTAGAGAAAGCAACATCTCTGAAGGAGCCAAAACTGCTGTGCAATTTTGTGTAACTAAGGACCTACAGGCTATATAGAAATGGTTCAGTCTGTCTTCAGACTTCAGCACAAGGTTTGAAAGCTGAGTAGATGAAGGTCACTATTTTCCTGACAACAGAATAATTTACAGAACAACTGTAGGACACATAAAGTTTAGTTTCCTCGTATCAACTGATATTTGGGGGGGTGTGGTCTCAGTTTCAATCTTTTGTCACTTAGCTTAGTACTTGCTGAGTAAGTTCTGTCTGTTTTTCATTAGTCACATTCAGGACAGGTTTTGTCAGATTTAGTCAGATTTCTAAGCAGAGTAGTTGTCACTTTTCTTGAGACTCCATCTCTTAAGTCTGTAAAAGGAATAGATTGAATGAAGCTGCCAGTTTGCTCTTCTCTTGGCATTCTCAGGCCTTTCTAGATTCTTCTAAGAACATAACTTGCCTCAAATTTATGGGGAGGGAGCTCCTGGTCCAGTTACTAATATCACACTGAAGAGTATCTAGAATAAAAATACTTCCTTACAAGCCAGGGGCCAGTGAATTGGCCATTGACAGGAAACAGGCGTTAAAAAACACTGAAAATCCACTGATTGTTGGAGTCATGAAACTGTTAAATACTCTTTCTTTTAATTTTCCCATTAAATCTGAATTATTCATATTTGAATGTCACACTGTTCTCAGATGGCTAAAGGGCATTCGACAGATAAATTTACTAGACTTACCATGTCAACACTTTTTTATCTGTCTAAATTGAAGACTTTTGTTTTCATTTTCATTTTCATTCATCTAGCTGCAAACTAGGACTTGATTTATTTCTCTTATTTGCTCTGTCTTCTCAAGAGAAATAGGAATGTCTACAGTATTGTTTCCCCACTCTCCATGGGTAGTTCAGAGGCAAGCATGAATTTTGTAGAAATGTGCAATGCTGTTTAAGAAGATAAAAAGAAAAAAAAAATCTGTTTTCTGATTTAAAGATGGTTTGTCTCCTTTGACAGCTTTTTTGACACTTTAAAAAGTTAACAGTGTTTGGCTTCCCAAATGGCAAGCACAGGTAAAATGTGATTAATATTATTAACCTCTAAAGAGTCACATTTTTTTTTCAATGTTCAGTGTAAAATATAAAGTATTTCTCAACTGTACAATGTTGAATTGTTAACAAATTATCATATTATCTATCCAAGGTGTTAAATACAATCTTCTGTTTCTCAGATAGAGAAACCAAAGTTCCTAATGGAATAATACTTTCTCACAATTTAATTAATGGTAGGTATTTTATTGGATTTCTTGATAATGTGGGGATAATTTCTTAGCTATGTCAAACTGCCTTAATAGAGACTATGAGGCTGTTTTAAATGGACAGATCAAAGTTTGCCTTGCTAGACACTGTCTAGCCTATATTCTGCAGGTCATAAAATGTGAATGAAAGGGCTCTGGCTGAAAGGTGCTGTGAAATAAAGTATAAACTGAAACTGCCTGGTCTCACATGCAAGAATAGGTGTCTGATCACAAGTTTATTACTATAACAAGTGGGTTTAGGTTGTTTTAAAATGCAATTCTAAATAAGTCTTGCATTAATGTTTAAGGACTGTTCCAAAACTTTGAGGCACTGATAGTAAAAGAGAAAGTTGGAGTGGTGACAAGTAGTAAACATGAAGGAAAGCTAACTGATGACCCAGTCTGGACCTAAGCAATTGGAAGTGCAAGGAGTAGTCCACATAACTGCTAGTCTAGTAGTGGTGGGTAAGCTATAGACTACACTGCTTTTAACAGAAGATGAGAATTATATGTAATCAAGGTGAGTAATTGTTATCAATGAAGAGGTTAAATATATTCAAAATTAATCACTGTGTTGTCAGTTCAGTCAATTACATTGGCAGTCCCTGAACTCAGAAAGAGACAGACCTACAGTAAGCAATCTTCTATTTAGAAGCTGTTTTATTATAGTTTATCCTGCAAGAGCTGGCTCATGTAACTTTGTACGTATATATCTGAAGTAATTGTGCACATTCTATTGTTGTAAGTCTTAATGCAGAAATTTGAACTAAATTACTGCATATTATCTACTGAATTTTTCTGATTATTCGAGTCGATGCATCAGGTAGACTTTTGCACACTATTCAGTGTTATAAGTTTGGAATTGCAATATATGAAGATGTCAGTGCACACTAAAATTGGTTTAACTTACAAAAGGTTGCAACTAATCTCCAGGCAATTACTTTTTCTGGTAATATTTGCACAGAGAATTTGTTGCTGTGAACAATTTAGCAATGCATTTTTTAAGCAGTTTTCATCTAGAAGAATGTTGATAATTCTTCCAAGTATCCCTGATCTTATAAAATACTGTATATGGATAATAGTTTCAGGTTAAATAACTTAGAATGGTAATAAGATAATTATTCATACCAGTCTTAAACATATAAGCAAATGTAGATATGCACAAGTGAACATATACATTTAGCTTTTCTTCCTCACAAAAGAAAAAAACTTCTGTTCATTTTCATTTCTGTCTATACTCAGCAAGATGCTTCAAGGTATCTCTAAAGATTACGTTCACTGCATCGTTGCTTCATATTTTCAGTATTAAATAATCAAAATGGAATCATACAATCATACAACGATTTGGGTTGGAAGGGACCTTAAATATCATTGTGTCCCAACCCCCCTGTCATGGGCAGGGACATCTTCCACTAGACGAGGTTGCTCAAAGCCCCGTGCAACCTGGCCTTGAACACTTCCAGTGAGGGGGCATCCACAGCTTCTCTGGGCAACCTGTTCTACTGCCTCACCAAAGAATCACATAATCATTCAGGTTGGAAAAGACCTCTAAGGTCTTCTTAAGGAAGAAATTCTTTACAATGAGGGTTGTGAAACACTGGAACGGGTTGCCCAGAGAGATAGTGGAGGCCCCATCCCTGGAAACATTCAGGACCAGGTTGGACAGGGCTCTGAGCAACCTGATCTAGTTAGTGGTGTCCCTGCTCGCTGCGGGGGGGTTGGACTAGATGACCTCTAGGGGTCCCTTCCAACCCAAAACTTTCTATGATTCTATGACTCTATGATTCTATGATCATCAAGGCCAACCGTCAACCCAACACCACCATCACTATTAAACCACATCCTGAAGTGGCATATCTACACGTTTTTTGAGCACCTCCAGGGATGGTGACTCCATCACGTCCCTGGGCAGCCTGTTCCAATGCTTCACAACTCTGTCAGCAAAGAAATTTTTCTTGATATCCAGTCTAAACCTCCCCTGATGCAACTTGAGTCTGTTTCCTCTTGTCCTATCACTAGTTACTTGACAGAAGCTACCAACACCCATCTCACTACAACCACCTTTCAGGTTGTTGTAGAGAGTGATATTGTCTCCCCTCACAGTAAAGAAATTCTTTGTTATATCTAATCTAAATATACCCTCTTCCAGTTTGAAGCTATTACCCCTTGTCCTGTCACTACATGCCCTGCTAAACAGGCCTTCTCCAGCTTTTGTGTAGGCCCCCTTCAGGTACCGGAAGGCTGCTATAAGGTGTCCCCGCAGCCTTCTCTTCTTCAGGCTGAACAGCTCCAACTCTCTTCGCCTTTCCTTACAGGAGAGGTGTTCCATGCTTCTATCTTTTCTGTGGCTCTCCTCTGGGCCTGCTTCAAAAGGTCCATGTTTTCCCTGTTTACAGGGCTCCAGAGCTGGATGCAGGCCTCCAGGTGGGATTGCACCAGAGCAGAGTAGAGCACCTCCCTTGACCTGCTGGACATGTTTTTTTTGATGCAGCCCAGGATACGGTTAGCCTTCTGTGCTGCAAGCGCACATTGGAGACATGTTGAGCTTCTGGTCCACCAGCACCCCCAAGTCCTTCTCATCAGGGCTGCTCTCAATCCATTTTCTACCCAGCCTGTATCTGAGCTTGGGATTTCCCTGATCCATGTGCAGGTCCTTGCACTTGGCCTTGTTGAATGTCACGAGGTTTGCACAGGCCCACCTCTCTAAGCCTGTCAAGGTGCCATTGGGTGGAATCCCTAAAACAGTAAAATATTCTAATGAAACATTATTAGAAGAACTTTTTATACTTGTAGCCACCAAAGAACAGAAAAAAAGCAGTAGCAGTGTGGTAACATTTATTAATTTTTTTTATCAATTGAATCTAAATATAATTATCTTTTCCGTTTTTTTTTTGTATTGTTAACTTTCAGAAGTTTTGGTAGACTTTGATTTCAGTTTTAGAATGCAGGTAAATTCTTTATTCTGTGTATGTTTTCTGTTTCTCTTTTACATCTCTATCAACCTCATACTCCTAGCAGGTTTATGAAAAACTTTGTGACTTTCAAAAGTGACACATAATCCACAAATCTCAGTCAATGCTTACTTCTGCCTTTAAGTACCCCAAAACCCTTAAAAAGAGAGTCCTGGTCTATTTTGAAAATTTTCATAATAGGCTTAGAGCTCATTTTGATGAAACAAAGGGAGATCTGGTGTCACAGAAATGTAAGACTGACAAAAATATGTTCAAAAGTCAGTTTTAAAGGTGTCAAAAATAGAACCATCATATTGAACAGACACCTCATATTACAGACACTTCAGCAAACACAAGTTTTTTACAGGTTCAGGATGTCTGTCAGGAAGTAATACTACATGGTGTGCAATTAAGTCTAAGATTAGAATGATGACTCAAAATGAGCAAACCACTCACCTATAAAGCAAGGACACTCAGTCCCGGGAAGTTTCTTTGGACAGCATCCCGATCCAAGGGGAGAGTCTCTGACTGCAGGTCCACTGCTCCAAGGAAAACTGTCTCTCAGAAGAGGTCTTCCAGCACACTCCATTTATGCCCAGGTCAGATCATGGCTCGTGGTCATTTATGACTCTGATTGGTTGAGGTGGTCTCCTAGGTGGGTTCATTGGCTGAGATGATAGTCTTTGGCTAGGGTTTTTGGGGTGCATGCCTAGGTGCTCTCTGCGTATGTGACCTGCAGCACACATGCTTCCCGCCAGACTAGCCATCACGTCCCCTGTACCATGTCATTAGACCCACTGGTGAGGGTGGGCAAAGTGCACCTGCCACAGCTGGTCATGTAGCTACATGTTATGTTACCTACATTAAGGGTGGGTGTCAGGAGGATGGGGCCAGACTCTTTTCAGTGGTGCCCAGCGACAGGTAGCTATAGTATTAGGCAACTACATTCAAACAAATCAACAATGTGTCGGAATGGAGAGTAATGTAGAAAGCATTATTCTGCCATTGTGTACATAAATGATATTGTTAAAATTGGTGAGAAAAATCAACATTTTGTTGACAGACTTTATATTTCAGAGCTTTCTTCTGTGTCTCTGAAGCTGCACTACTTTATTCAGGAACCTTTTACCATGCACAGAGATTCAGCAACCAAGATATACATGCTTGAAAGAATCAGACAGTAAATATTGGCTAATACACACAGCAAATATAGCTAAGATGAACAAGCTGTGGGGCTAAGCATTACTGTGTTCACCAACCCAGTAACATATCCAATGAGTTTTTGCTAGCTAGGCAGTTATCAGTCAGGCTGGTAAGGGTCAGTCCTCATTACTCCTTAAAAGAGGATAATCCTCAATGTTACTGAGTTTCCACCTTCCGATTTTCTGCTTTTCCCTTAGCATTTTTGACCTATTTTCATTAGTCTTTTTCCTCTACAGCTGTTAACAATGTCACCACAGCTAGCAATTCCACTTTTTCTTATCTTGTACGGCTCTAGTGTTTATGTACTTTCTTACAGTTTAGCAGTTTTCCCAGATGTTTGAGCCAAAGTTATACAGCTGTGCTATGTCAAAAGTAGGTCATGATTCACAAATAGCTGAATCCCTAAGAGAAGGATAGCAGTTTCATTTTCAATGGAATAAACAATAAAAGAAATCACAACTTAATCCAAAACATAACAAAACTCAGATAACCTGGGAGAAGGAAAGGGAACTATAATTCCAGGGAGATCTGTTTACATGATGACTCCAAAGCTCAGAAAATTCTTCACTCCTAACTTCAAGCACTGAAGTAAACTGGACTTGCATTTATCAGAGAGAAACCCACCTCACAGTCAGACATATGATGGAAATCTAAGACTTTTTCAGATATACCTCAAAATAGAAAGATCTCACTGTGGCATTTCAATACTGACAAAAAAAAACCTTGAATGCCTCACTGTGGTTTCTCTAAGTATGTCTGATACGAATTTTTCCAAAGATTATTTACCTAATGAAACTGAGAAATGAGAAAGGATAAAATAAAATAGATACAAACATTGAATTAATGAAGACTGAATTTTTGACATGTGACTTTTAAAGTCCTGCTCTCACAGGTTGTTTCCTTTTCTCACATAAAGAGACCTTTCTCACACTGCGTGGAGGATGCAGGGTGATAATTAGGATCAAAACCTTGGACTTCAGGAGAGCTAACTTTGGCCCTTTCAAGGAGCTACTTGAAGGAATCCCGTGGGTCAGGGTTTTAGAAGGCAAGGGGGTCCAAGAATGCCAATCGTTGTTGAAACATCACTTCCTCCATGCTCAGGATCGGTGCATCCCCCTGAGAAAGACATCTAGCAAAGGAGACAGGAGACCTGCATGGATGAGCAAGGAGCTTCTAGCGGAGATCAGGTGGAAGAGAAAGGTCCATGGAATGTGGAAAGAGTGGCAGGCCACTTGGGAAGAGTATAAGAATGTGGTCAGAGCATCCAGGGATGCAAAGAGGAAGGTTAAGTTCCACCTGGAATTGAATCTGGCAAGGGATATCAAAGACAACAAGAAAAGCTTCTTCAAGTACATTATCAGCAAACGGAAGGCTAGGGATAATGTGGGCCCAATGCTGAGAGAGGTGGGTGTCCTGGTGACGGAGGATGCAGAGAAGGCAGAGATACTGAAAGCCTTCTTTGCTTCACCCTTCAGTGCTAAGGCTGGCCCTCAGGAATCCCAGGCCCCAGAGGTAAGAGAAGAAGCCTACAAAGAGGATGAACTTCCCTTGATCAAGGGGGAGTGTGTGAGCGATCGATTCAGAAATCTGGACACTCACAAATCCATGGGCCTCGATGGAAATGCACACACAAGTGCTGAGGGAGCTGGCAGATGTCATTGCTAAGCCACTCTCCATCGTCTTCGAAAAGTTCTGGAGGACAGGAAAGGTTCCCAAGGACTGGAGAAAAGCCAATATCACTCCAGTCTTCAAAAAGGGCAAGAAAGAGGACCCAGGGAACTACAGGCCGCTCAGCCTTACCTCCATCCCTAGAAAGGCGATGGAGCAGCTAACCTTGGATGTCATCTCTAAGCAAGTGGAGAAAAAGAAGGTTATCAGGAGTAGGCAACATGGATTCAGAAGGGGAAATCATGCTTGACCAAGCTAATTGATGCCTTTCTATGATGGCATGACTGGCTGCGTAGATGAGGGGAGAGCCGTGGATGTTTTCTACCTCGACTTCACAAAGGCTTTCGACACTGTCTCCCATAACATATTCCTAGAGAAGCTCAGGAAGTGTGGGCTGGATGAGTGGGCAGTGAGGTGGATTGAGAACGGCTGAATGGCAGAACTCAGAGAGTTGTGGTCAGGGGCACTGAGTCTAGTTGGAGGTGTGTAACTAGTGGTTTTCCCCAGAGGTCAGTACTGGGCCCATTCTTTTTCAACTTCTTCGTCAATGACCTGGCTGAAGAGTTAGAGTGTACCCTCAGCAAGTTCGCAAATGACACGAAACTGGGAGGAGTGGTGGATTCACCAGAAGTCTGTGCTGCCATTCAGTGAGACCTGAACAGGTTGGAGAGTTGGGAGCAGAGGAACCTGATGAAGTTCAACAAGGGCAAGTGCAGGGTCCTGCACCTGGGGAGGGACAACCCCATGCACGAGTACAGGCTTGGGGATGACCTGATGGAGAGCAGCTGTGAGGAGAGGGACCTGGGAGTGCTGGTGGACAATGAGTTAACCATGAGTCAGCAGTGTGCTCTTGTTGCCAAGAAGACCAATGGGATCCTGGGGTGCATTAAGAAGAGTGAGGCCAGCCGGTCGAGGGAGGTTCTCCTCCCCCTCGACTCTGCCCTAGTGAGGCCCCATCTGGAGTACTGTGTCCAGTTCTGCCCCTCTACTCTGCTCTGGAGAGACCTTCCCTGGAGTACTGCATCCAGCTTGGAACCCTCAGCACAGGAAAGACATGGACCGGTTGGAGCGGGTCCAGAGGATGGTGTCTCATCCCACTCAGTGGATAAGAGGATGTGAGCTTTTTCAGTTCTCTGCTTAGTATCCAGGAGTCATGACAGTAGCTCAATAGGTTTGACTAAAACCAAAGCTTTAGTTGGAATTCAGGGAAATTACAAAAAGTTGGTAGTTTTGCAACTTTATATTACTTTTAACACAGTAGGGTTATAACGGACTTTGACTTAGCAAAACTTACGATATAATGTCTAATTTTCAAAACTGTACAATATAGCAAACTGACAAACCTACAACATTACCCTTATATGCCTATAAATCAAGTCAAAAGTAGAGAAAGGGAGGAAAACAAGAGTTAAGAAGAAAGATACCACCACCCTTGGATCCAGCAGCTGTTTCTGCTTCTGGTCGGTGTTGTACGGTGGTGGGCATGCACCAAGAGTCTTGGCAGTTCTACTTTTAGATCCTTCGTGTGCCTGTCCCCTCCTCAGAGGAGGAGTAGTGTTTTGCATGTGCAGTTGTTTTTCTCAAGATTTCATGAAAGTTCTCGAAATGAGTTGGTGGGCACAGAGGGGTCTTGGTGGTCTCACAATCCCCCTCTGTAGAATTGATGGAACATTTACCTTCAGCTTTGCGCAAGCATTTAAGTTCCTTGCCTATGTGGCATCTCAGAGGGAGTGAAATGGGTTTCACAAGACAGCATCCTGCCTCCAAAGGGTTCCGCTTGCCTGCTCCAGTCCCTTATCAAAAGAGGAAGTTTGCTTGTGGAAGTACAAAGTATAATGCCTCATTTGTACGTTTACTTGATTCACTCTGTTTCTCAAGACAGATATTTGCAACAGAAAGTTTGCTTGTTCAAGATGAATGTTTTCAACAATCACTCACTCTGACCTGGGGCTCTATGGAGAGCCACAAAAATCATCAGAGGGCTGGAACACCTCTCTTGTGAGGAAAGGCTGAAAGGGTTGGGATTGTTCAGCTTAGACAAGTGAAGGCTCCAGGACAACTTACTGCAACATTTCAGCACTTAAAGGGGTCTTACAAGAAAGACAGGGGCAAACATTTTATCAGGGCCGGTTCACAGTTCACGGTTGTGATAGGACAAGGGGTAATGGTTTTAAACTAAGAGGGTAGATTTAGACTAGATATAAGGAGGAAATTTTTTACTGTGGGGGTGTTGAAACACTGAAACAGATTGCCCTGAGAGGTGGTAGATGGCCCATCCCTGGAAACCTTCAAGGTTGTGTTGGACGGCGCTCTGAGCAACCTGGTCTAGTTGAAGATGTCCCTGCTTATTGCAGGGGAGTTGGTCTAGGTGACTTTCAAAGGTCCTTTGCATCCCAAGTCATTCTATGATTCTATGACTATCCTGAGACATACTATCATATTATCCAGGAACAGAAAATATTTCCAGGCATTGAATGATTGTGACTTCAATAAAGAATCATTACAAACTATAGTATTATATAGCTGCAAGAAGCAACTCTTTCCTCTCTTAGAATGTGTTTATAGATATTTTATGGCATCATAAATATGACTGCTCAATGCTGATGTTATGTATTTGTTTTCTATAAATAGAAGAAAAGACATATAACTGGCAGAGGCTGTTGGCACAAAATGCTATTTTATTTATAACTAGAAAACAAGATGGAAAAAATAAACGAAGAGATGACAAAAATCTGGCAATTATGAAAGATATTCATGGTAGGACAATTCTGGGGTTTTGGGGGGTTTTTTGAGATCTAGTATTTTAATAATGTAACAAGACAAAATTGACTTCAGTTTGTTGTTTGTCTTAAGGGAATGTTATTATTTAACATGGAGTTCTTTTAAAAAAGATGATTTAGTAAAAAAAATTAAAATAAATTAATGAATTATCTAAAAGCTACTTAAACATGAAATAACATCTACTCATTAGCTATATTCTCAGCCAGAGTAAGTTCTCCTTTTCAGCAATGTACTTTTTTCATCCTGTTAAGCTTCTTTATTTAAGTATAAATAGTTTCTCTGAGCTCTAAGGTGTGTTTGATTTCTGTATCTTAAAGTAAAAAATAAAACCTCCAAAAATCATGGAGATATCACTACCTTATGTTGAAAGTATGCTGAAGGTATGCTTAGCAAATCATGTAATTCGGTCTTTACTATTAAATCACACAAAAATTTGAATTGTTTACTAGAGGTAAGTTAATTATGAAGATTAGTTCAATAGTAAGTTCTCTAATGTTAGGTAGAAGAAAAAGTAACCTTCCAAAAATACTGAGGAATTTTAATTTTTGGCAATACACTTAAAAAATTTTTAAGTTCTCCTAATTTTTTATTTTGTGCAAACTTTTGGGAAAATGTTAGTTTTTTGTCAGAGTAATGCATGACAACATCAATTGCCACTGTTCGTTAAAACAGGCATAACCAGAGGTAATGTAAAATGAAGAATAAATCTTGTCTTTTGAAACTTTTAGTGCTCCTCTAGTGTACAAAAGCCTGGTTATTTCTTTCTGGGATTACGGGCTCTAGATTTCTCTGATGTAAATCCAGGTATATCAGTCCAAATCAGTGATCTATAGACTAGCATGTTTTTGGCTATATATTTCTTGTTAAATCACACTTTTGAGAATTAAGTGATTCTTATGATTTATTCCGAATTGATTAACACAAAACTGTTCACTATTCAGTTGTTCTTTGCCACATTAATGTCCTGCAGTTTAGTTCTCCTAGTAAAGAACAGTGTGTTTTGGGGGTGTGTGGAATAATCAAATTGATTTCAGTGTCTGGTGCAAAAGGAATTTTATTTGTTTGAGAAACCATTAGAAAAATTAAATCAAAGCATTATTGAGACACACTAAAAAATATTAAATCATCTTTATTCTGCTATAGCTAAAGAGTTAATAGTATTTTGGAGTACAGCTGACAGAGAAATTAGATATTAGGATCCTGAAGCAGGTTCATGAAACAGCAATGCTTAAGAATTCAGTGGTTCCTGAATGAATGAGGTCCACAAAACTGTAAATATCTGAAATGCATTTTGGTATAGAATTGGATCCTTAAGTGCAAAAAAAAAAAAAAAGTAATATTCTAGGTACATAAACAGGCACACCACCTGTCAAAAGTAAAATTTCAGGAAAGAATTATGAAGTGTCTTTTCTGTCTTTCTCAAGCAGAACTACAAACAAAACTCAGAGCTACAGATGTTTCTGTTGAGACTGAGGCATTTTGATCATCCACTCCTCAGGCATAAGCTAGAGAAAGATTAAACATGTAATCTAAGGGTCAGAGCACTCAGCTATGGTTCTAGTATAGCCAGGGTAATGTTTTGCTTTTCTTTTAGGTGACTGGGACTTGCACCTTCAGCACCTTAGGGCAATGCTTTGGTTTACTTGCATTCAAACTCTCCTATCAAGTCTTTGTCAAAATGGCTACATTTGAGAGAGAGCGAATATTTACACATAATTTAGGAACTGCGGTATCTGGCTTGATGGAAAAGATCTCTATTTTCTTTGCTGAATATTAAATGAAGCACATTTAAAAATGCTTTTGAGCTTTATATAAATCTGAGCATAGACAGCATATTTCTGCTGTTAAACAAGAGTGGATTAGGTAGTAAGCTTGAGTGCTGTGATTGCCAACACCGCACAGTTGTAGCTTGCTTCCTGACTCTCTGTGGGCCGGCCACTGAGACACGTCTGTTAGAAAAGGGACCATCCCAAAGCTGTGTCGACACAAGACAGTCTGTGCTACTTATCCTTGATCAGTCCTTATCTCCCTCTTATTTAGCAACATAAAGATATTTGCTTAGTGTCCCTTGTCTAGATAGGAGAGAACATATTTTGACTCCTGGGATATACAAGCAAAGTCTTGTTCCCTGGCCCACGAAAAGTGAAAAAATTTCAGCAAGGCAGGATGAGAGAGAACAATCTGGCTTTCAGGCTGTAATCAATTTTATTAGCTTCTGGTTACAGCGTCCACCTAAAAGATGTTGAGTCAGACTTTCTTTTTCAGACTAAGTGATTGAGCTGGGTCATCCTACAGTCTGGCTGAGGGGAGTACTTGCTGAGTTATTGAACAAAAGGGGTGCATGACACTCCATGTCACGGTGTTTTTCACTGTGTTGAATTCTGTAGTAATTCCAGACAAATAAATGTCAGACTGAATTTTGTGGTTAATACAAGTAGAAGGTGTCCTAGGTTTTACATCCTGGAATGGTTTGAGGAGAAACCAAATGCCTTTCTGACGAACTGTGCTAAGGTATAGAAAACTGTAGTACATCCCATAGATAATGTAGGATATCTTCATGGTGATACTGCGTACTTGCAGTTAGGCAGTAACTGGTATAGATTCTGAGAAACTGTGTGAATTTTTACAAACTACTTTCAGTAATTTTGCAGATTTTATCCTAGAAAATTCATTATTTTAGTATGTAATACAGAACAGGAAACAAGCAAACCTTGAAACAATATCCTTTTCAAAGCACAGCTCGTTGGTAGCTGAAATGTGTGAACTCACATTTACCTGTTTAGCATTTTTTTTTACATCAGTGAATGTTCCCATTACACCGCAAAGCTTCAAAGTTTATTAGAACAACACTATCGATTAAAAAAGAACATGTCATAAACAAATACAGCAATTACAAATCTACTGCCATATGTGAGACCAAAATCTAAGTCTTTTCATAGTACTGATTTCCCCATTTCTACTACTTTCCTATCACAAGGTTGCTCAAGAATGACATCTTTCTCGATTGATTCAGATTTCTCAATTTAATGGTTATAGCAGTACTATTCTCAATTGATGTCCTAAATGTTATTGCTTAAGTACAAATTTGATCCCTTTTAATCTAATATTTTGACCTACTCCCTTCTCCAAAAATTACCAACAGGTTGCACGTGAGAACAAAACACTTTTTATGACACCCCCCCCCCACCGAAGTAGAGGGAAAATTGTTCACCTTTGTGGCAATTTAAAGACTGAACTTTTAGAGCACATCACATTGTAGACTTCAGTGTCATCCAATGAAAAAAAAGAAATGCATTCAAAGAGGTGTCCTTTCTTGTAACAGCATATCCTACCCACCCAGTAGGGGGAAAAAAAAGAGAAAGAGATCCCCAGAAAACAAACAAAAAACCCCACAAGGTGAACAAGAAAACAAGTGTTTATAAACAGGGTAGTTTGCCTCTATTTATATTATTGTTTGCTTCTTTTGTGAATTATATAAACTGCATCAATTCTCTCTCTGCTAAAATCCTCATATGGTTTCTGTTTTTTCACGTAAATTTCATGTTCCCTTGCATAAAACCCCTTGACATTTGGAATCATTCTCTCTTCTAAGACCATCGTGAATTGGTGTTGAGCATTACAAAAGCTAAATTCCTCAGAATGGTCAGATTCTGGAACAAGGACTAAATGGACTGCTACATTTTAAGAACATAGTGACATAGAGTTTAAATGTTTTAACATGTTATTATAACAGGACAAAGCGAATTTGATGTTCTTTGTCTTTCGACAATATTTCTTCAATTAACAATCTGGTATCACATAATGATGCTATGACTATGGGGCAGACCAGGGTTTACAATTTAGAACTATAATCTGTGAAATCTAAATCTGCAGTCTGTGAAGGGGAAGGATGGGTTGTTTACAAGATGTTGCTAGGGCCAACTGTAACATCATCAGGGACACATCAGAAAACTTAGCTCCTCAAGAAGAGAAAAGCATGGTTAAATTGTTTGTGGCTGCAATCTTAAATTATGCATTATTGTTGATAGCTCATAGTGTGAACAAATGCTATAATGTTCCATTACAGATTTTCATTTATTTCCTAAACCTTCAGTTTGTCTATGCTTCTCAGGGTGATACAGCGATCAAGTTGTGAAATGCTCAGAGTTCAGGGATTTTTTTTGTTCATTTAGCTTTTTAGAAGCTCTGTACTTATTTTGCCATATTTTATGATCTTACTTATGCTGCTGTTCAGGTACAAACACTACTCATGTACATATGGCACAGCAGGAGGTACGGTTTTACATAATTTCACTGGCACCAGGCATCTTGCTGTTCTACTTTGTCTCCAGAATAGCACAGCCAAATGACAAAGTTGCTGCATTTCAAAACTACTGTGCTAGTAAGAAAAGTAATATGCATTACTGCAACCAGATTCAGAGGCTGAAGCATGGTGAGAAAAAATACTGCTGATTCGGTACAGAATCTGCGTACAGGAGTTAGCAACGTTCCTTGAAAGAGCTTTAAAATAGATTTGAAGGGGGAAAGGAGTAAATCCAGGCCCACTGGAGATAAGCCTGGGAGTGGCAGGCCAATGTTTGAGGGATGGTGTCCCAGCGACGTCCCTCAGTCTTCCATCTCAGTGGAGGCAGGGGATGAGGATCCATACAGTGGCAAAAATGCAAGGGTTATTGATGTGTGAGAAACCACGGAAGCAACTGAAAATGATCATGTAGGGATTAGGGTTTCTGCCCCCAGAAAGTTGGTGGGATCAATAGCCCAACTGAAGTGCATCTACATAAATGCATGAAACACGGGTAACAAACAGGATGAGCTGGAAGCCGTTGTACAGTGGGAAAACTATGACACAGTTGCCATCACAGAAACATGGTGGGATGACTCACACAACTGGAGTGCTGTGATGGATGGCTGTAAACTCTTCAAAAGGTATAGGCAAGGAAGGAAAGGTGGCAGGTAACATAGTGACAGAGGATGAGGAAAAAGCTGAGGTACTTAATGACTGCTTTGACAGAGTCTTTAACAGCAAGAACAGTTGTTCTCCATGTACCCAGCCTCCTGAGCTGGAAGACAAGGATGGGGAGCAGAATGAAGCCCCCATAATCCAAGGAGTTAGTAACCTGATACATCACTTAGACACTTACAAGTCTACGGGGCTGTATGGAATCCACCCAAGGGTACTGAGGGAGCTGACGGAAGTGCTCACCAAGTCACTTTCCATCATTTACCAGCAGTCTTGGCTAACCGGGGAGGTCCCAGTTGACTGGAGGTTAGC
>Ga0065711_1029777_pt1 | contig 34841 bp, 17 predicted proteins | sample Hoacrofraction12_FD_59098 | JGI IMG/M metagenome (GOLD analysis project Ga0065711, IMG submission 59098) | Hoatzin crop microbial communities from Cojedes, Venezuela - Epithelial fraction 12 v2 (version 2) | ecosystem: Host-associated > Birds > Digestive system > Esophagus > Crop | place... | reverse complement strand
CCGCCTGGACAAGATCCTGTGCAGCCTGCTCTGGGTGACCCTGCTTCGGCAGGGGGGTTGGACTAGATGACCCACAGAGGTCCCTTCCAACCCCTACTATTCTGTGATTCTGTGATTCTGTAAGTAGTTTTGAATATTTTATGTGCAGCTTGTGACCTGGAGTAAATGTCTTGTATAATACCAGTCGCCCCTCCACCACAAGCCTCAAGGCCTGGATGCTGCGGTTAATATGCTCAGAGGCACAAAGAGAGGCACTGGAGATGGGCTGGTGTCCAAGATATTCATTCTGGGGGCACACAACTGGGGAAACAGAGAGAAGATGTGTTCTGCAGAGTGCCCTGGTACTCCTTTCTGGGCTTCCAGTGCAGCTGGTACTCCGTTCTGGGCTTCCAGCGCAGCCCTGCTACGCATTTCTTCTGTTCACATCTTTTCTCCACTCTTAAAGGGAACCGTGTCCCTGCTCTGTAAAATCCATAAAATGGCTCAGTCAAGCAGAAGGCTCGAGTCCAAAACATTTGGGAAAGTTCTAAAAAATAGATTCATTTCGTTTCGTCTGCAGCATAACAGCACATCAGTATTTGGTTTTATTTTTTTCCTTGAAATCAGTCCTGTATAGTAATGACGGTAACAGGCACTTTAACACCTGACTCGTGGGTACCTGTTCTCTACCAAATCTCAGTTTTTTCCACACAAATACAGTGCAGAAGAGAACATGATGTCTCCCAAATTCATGCCAAGGGCATGCCAGGTTTCAGCCAAAAGTGTAGTGCTGGGCCAAAATATTATGCGTATCTGTGTGATCGTACCTACTGGGGCTCATGGAGGGTGGCAAGGCCAGCACCTCTCAAATGCCAGTGTCCTTGAGCTCTGCTCTTTTGTGGAGGTAAGTACCAAAATGCCCAGCCGTCACTCCATGCTTCTGTTACCTCCAGTAAGACTCGGCAACAAGCACCGTTCTATCAAGTCCAGCTCATGTAGCTCACAAAAAGAGCATGGTGGTACCTCCAAATGCCCAAGAGGGGGCTTTTAATGGGTAGGAGAACATAGACATAGCAGATGCCCAGGCTCAGCAGAAACAGAAAAACTCGTGTTAATTTTAAAGAGAGAAGAAGGGTTTTAGTGAATCCCATCCCCAGAACCATGGTTAACAAGCCATAAACAGGCTTTGCCAGCACTTAACTTTAGCATCAGTAGTTTATCAGCACATTGTTTCCACACTTAACCAGATTTTAATTAAATGTGACTTTTGTTCTGTTTGTTGGAAGAGCCTTCTCCTTTGGATTTGGTGATCACAAAAGCTCGAGGAGTGCAAGAGAATTAAAAAGCAAATAGGAGGATCAATCACAGCAGACCTCTGCAATCCATGTCCGTCTCTTTTTTGTAATATACTTATTAGATTCTTATTGTCAGGAAGGATTAGCGTTGTGACCTCCAGGAATTCCTTTCATTGTCCCATAAGGCGAGGTAGTGAAGTGTGGCTGCTTTTCTTAACAAATAACACTCTGGATTTTACCCCTCTCCCTTCTCTCCACCCATCTCCCCTCCTCTCTCTTCTCTCCTCTCCCACAGAGATTTGTGCAGCGGACTGCGGAGGACATGGCATTTGTGTCGGAGGCACCTGCCGCTGCGAGGAGGGATGGATGGGCACAGCCTGTGATCAGCGAGCGTGTCACCCACGCTGCAATGAGCACGGGACATGCCGGGACGGCAAGTGTGAATGCAGCCCGGGCTGGAACGGAGAGCACTGCACTATTGGTAGGGAGAAAGAAAAACCGACTACTTTTTTAAAAGAATAATTGATGATCAGGGAGGAGAAAAGGCGCATGCTTAATTGAGTATGTGTGACTTAGTGTAGCATGAGCACCTTTGTTCTTGGATTTCAAGTTCTGACATCGTACATTTTCATGTGGGAACAAGACAAAATGTCCTTTCATTTGTTGATGACATGACTATATATATTTTTTTATTATCAGACGTGAAGTACACCTATGTGGTGTTTGATCTCATAGAGATAAGCTGTCAAATGTCAGCTAGATGCTTTTAAAAACATCCCACTTTGCCTCTCTCAAAAGGTCTTGCTGTGGCCTCCGAGACTTCTCTCTACTATGGCGACAGCATTTTCAGAAACATGCATCTGATTTGAAGTTTTCTTTTCTTTTATTTGCTCCATTATTTGCACTGCCCCTTTGCTTGCCAGTATAAAATAGGAAACGGCAGTCGGAAGATTTCTGGCTGGTATTTAACTCTGTCTTGCTTATCCCTTGCCTGCTCTGCTACCTTTCTAACCATTTCCTTTCCCTCTCTCTTTGGTTTTGTATTCCTCAAGCACCTGGCACTTCTCTCGAGCTCTTGGTGTCATGTCTATTATTAATATTAATAAGGTGCCACTAATATGCTAAAATCATGCAAAGAGGTGCAGTACTCACTTTAAGCAATTTGCAGCATCTTTAATGAACTGGCTTGGCTTTACCTTCCTCCTTCATGTCACTGAACTCCTTGATGCATTTTGCCTTCTTCCTTTTTTTCTGTCATGCGTTCAACCACTTTAGTCCCCATTCCATAGTCATGCTATAAAATCAGTAGCATTAAACCTCCCCAGATACCATTTATTATCCGTTAATGGAAAACTAAATTAGTGAATCCAGTTCTGTTTTCAGTAATGCCTATCTGGACCTGAAAAAATCAGTTGACTTCTTTAGAACAGTTATTCCAGAGTGAGATTTCTCCTGTGGTCGTTTTGTTTTAATCAGCTTCTTTTAAAGATAAGAAAATTTACCTCCATGTTGCTTTCATTTTGCCATGATACATATAAATCACACCACATCAAAATTAACCACTAGCAATACCTGGGCAAATGTCAGCGTAGTTATCCGTGTGGATTATCAACTTGATTATGTGTAGACATCACTTTCTTTGCTTGAACACCAGGTAAGTTTACACACACAAAGACAGACAGGAAATGAAGCCTGATCACCGTATTGTAATTCCAGCATTAGGGTAATGGTACAAACCATATCTGTGGCTCAATTCTACTTATTATTTATTTATGCTAATGTCACCCCACTGCATTATGGTCTCTACATGCATCCCCTAATGAAAAAAATCTAACTCTTCAAACTTCCTTTCTCTCATTAGACATTACATTCTGCTTTCTGTTCTACATCCCTAGCAGCTTTTCTTTCTTTTCATGAGAAAGGGATTAAAAAAAAAAAACCTTCTTAAATGACTTTAAAATGAAAAGAGAGCAGTCCTGTGTTAATTGGAATCCTGTTTCTATAATATTATTTTGTAGCCCTATGTTCAAGCACTTTGATTTGGAAAGCAACGCAGATTCATGAAAGGATTTTAAAAGAAAAAAATTGTTCAGCAAAAGGCCCCAAATCCAGGAGACAATTTTATATGGAAGGCATTTATGCACAAAACCCACCTGATTCATACCCTCAGTGCCATTTTATTAGTTCTGCTGCAAAACCAAAATGCCACTAGTTTGGTGTATGATGTTTCTCCACACAGCTGATATGCCCAGACTGTTTTTGAACAACAAGCTTTTCTCTTTCATGGTGATTAAACTTACCCCATTATTTGTGGTATTCCTCACTCTAAGTATAAAGAGTCCATGTCATCATGGGAAAGGCCAGCACCGCAATGCAGTCAGCATCAAGATTTTACTGGTGCACTCTATCATTTTGTGTGGTGCTGCCTTCCTGTTGCAGTGCTGCCTTGGTTTAGGAATCATTCTTTAATACTTCGAGTGCTGGAGCATTTCTGTTTCTTTTCACTTCCCCCCCCCCTCATCTTCTTGCATGGTGATTTAACAACAAATTTGTACATAGTCTCATGCCTCTGAAGCTGTAAACCCTATTTCCTACAGAATATTTCATTGATAAATGTGTAGAATGTAAAGGAGATTTGGCAAAGTCATAAATATCCAAGAAAATTGAATAGCTTTAGAAGGAGTAATAAGCTAGTTCTGCTGGCACAGATGAAAGGACATTGACTTGGAATTACATTAAGTATGTGGAAAGCATTCCCCTTGTCCTTGTGTAATTTCCCTGCATGGCAACTTGTTCTGTTGACAGTAATTCCTTCTATGTCTGTGTCATGGCCCGGTTTGCTTTAGCACCGACAAGCATAAAGCCCCATTGCTGAAGTGATGCTTTAACAATATTGCCGTCTGTGCAGGTAACATGGTAGAAGTGGCTGGTACACGTAAAGGACACTTCTTCCATTTCCCGTTGAGCATGTCTGAGAGTAAGAAATCCTTTTGTTTTGTAGGTCATAGGAGGCTCTTTCTTACGGTGTTCGAGGGAACTCTGATCCCAGTGGATTAATTTTGTTTGCTCATACAAAGAGTCGTGTTACAAATATACTGGCTTGATTGCTCACATTCAGAGATTTCATTAGAGGAACCCCAGTTAATTCCCAGCCAGGAAATTGATGCAGAAGCTTGCATTCATCACCCTAATTCAGCAAACTTAGCCCATCCAGACGAAAGAATAGAACAGAAAGTTGATTATAAAACTGCAGGAATCCTGAAACCCAGCAGAATCGTTCAATTGATTTATTTCTTAAAGGAAAAAAAAAACAAACAAAAAAACATGACAACAGCCACAATGCAAAACTCCTATAATGGGCTTTCCAGCATATTCCAAATTTGCCCTGAGTTAGAAACATTGCAAGAATTCAACTTGCTTCTGTTCTGGCCCAAGCCACGTCCAGGAGGGAGCATGGTGGGTTTTAGGAGCATTGAGTTTAAAGGTGAAATCAACCCTCTCGCTGCCAGCTCTGAAAGGCCAAATTACAGCTCAGCTCTGTGGTAGGCTACTCCGTGGGACTGATTCACAGGTAGCACCACAGCAAATTACCCTGGGTTTAATAAACAAATCCAGAAATTTCCCATGGCTGTAACAGCCTGGCCTCAAATTTGATACAGCTGAAGATGCGGCCTGGGTAGTGCCCCAGGCGCTGTGCATCCCACCTCAGAGGTGCAAAGGGAGACTTCACTCTGCCTACGTGGGCCTTGCACTGAGATAGATTGTATCTGATACTATGATATTTTAGTAGCAACAAGCCTTAATCCTTTGATTCACATCAGAGCTATTTAGAAAAATAGTGGCAGAGAGGGCTTCCCTGTGTGGTGAAGTTGGGACGTTCGTCATGCTTGAACAGCCTGGACACAAGACCAAAGCCATCACCTGAAGTTCAGTTGCTGCACCTGGATACTACAGGGTCTCTAGAGCGCTGAGGGACTGGCAGTGAGCTCTCCAAACACCCGACGAGCTACCTAGCAGGGTTTTCAAAGCACCTCAGTGCCTAATTCCCATTGATCTCTCTAAAAGCTACGTGCTCAACTGCTTTTGGAAACCTGGTCCTGGCACGCACCGTTGTATGCAATAAGAAGTGCCTAGACAGACAGGCAGACAGCCCATCCCACACAGGCTTCTGCTTATGGCGCCGTCGGGCTGGTTTTTGTTTGACTTAGCAAAACTCTGATTTTTGAGAAGTCTGCCCCTTTAAGTTTGCCTTTCATCAGTCTTCTTGCATAAATAATCACACATGTTATGAATAGCTGGGGTTGTAATCAGTGCCTCTTGGTTTCTGCTGGCGCAGCTGGAATCCAGACGAGGCACATTACAGGTGGATCATGATCTCTTTTCCCCGGCTTTCTCACACGTCACTTGTGCCATTTAAATCCACAAAGCAGCTCAGTCCATATGCAGCTCGACATAAAATAAGCCCGCCAGTGTCTGGTTAAGGTTCTTGCTCCTGTAGCCCAGCAGAGCAGTCAGCTCTCAGCAGCTCCCATGCGTATCCGTAGCAGAAGCTGAGCTGTGTCTGACCCTCTGGCACCCACCCTGCCTGCTCGAGACGGGTACCTCTGGCAAAGAGAAAGCCACGGTTATAGCAGTCAGTGGAAAATACGTGCATGCTGCTTTGTTTTGACATGATTTTGCATCAAGCTCAAGGTAATCTGGCCTTACGTAGCTTGGCAGTGCATTTTCAGTAAATGTTAAGCTCAGATGAACTTCAAAGACAGGCTTTTTCCCTGCCCCTGTGGCATAAACTTGTGCCATCACTGGTTCGGCAATGAAGGGCTGCTTTCTCCTCTCCTTCAAATTTGTGTGATCTCAGTTTAACTCCAGTGGTTTCACTAAGGTTGTCCACTTCACTCCACAGGGAAGATAAAAGGAAAAAAGAATATTTAGAAAATGAAAAAGGAGCGTGCGCTGGGGAAGAAGTCCTGCCCAAGGATCTGCCCCCAGCATCTCTCACTTCTCCTTTCCCTCTCTATGAGCTAAGAGAAATGCTGATGTGATCCTTCCCAATGTGTTTCAGACAAACCAAACCAAGTTAGCTCAGGCTGGTGAAGTGAGAGGACTTTCAAATTGAAAAATGCTCACGTCAGCTCCCCCCGTGGCAGATCTGAAAGGACAGTGGCTTCCAGGAGGGGGGTGGTGACGTGGAGCTGAATGTGGTGCCTTTGTGTGCAGAGGACACCTTAGAAAAGTAGCTTTTCTTCAGACCCTACGTAGTTCCTCAGCATGTCCCACGTGCCTGCAGGGTTTCCAAAAGAGAGTCTGTAGATGCTAAGATGGTGTTTTAATGCCAGAAGTATAGCATGGGAATGAGACTATACAGGTTTAGAAAAGAAAGATTCATGATGCCGTGGAATATCCCCATAGAATGCCCCCATTTTTCTTCAAATGACAAGAGAACATTGACACATAACTGACACATGGTTGGCACTGGCAACTGCCAACATCTGCACAATGACTGCTGCCCAAGTTTGCAGGCTGGGCTGCTCTGGGTGTCAAAATCCAAGAGACGCGTTCCCAGGCTTCAGCCATCATCCAAGTGAACGGTGATGCCGTGCTTCCCGCATCACTACCAATACACCAGGGTGGTGAGTTAATCTTGTTCCCAAGCCTTATAGCTTCCCCAGATAAGGTTAGCTCTGATCCTTCCAACCCTCTCCGCTTACTTACAATAGTGCTTCAACGGACGCATTAGATTCACAGGATGGAAAAATAATTCCTGCAAGGGCTGTGACCTCCCAGGTGGGCAGTTTGCGTGAATGAACCTGAAACAAAAACCTCTTCAAAAGGGTACTAAGGCACAACTGAGAGAGAGGTTGTAGGGAGCAGATAAGAGAACAAGGAAAAGAACGTTTAAGCAGGTAATGAAAGAGAAATGCAAGACTCGGAGCCTCTTATTTATTAATGTCAATGAGCTGCTATTAGGAGAGGGAGTGCCGCCTGCTGGCATGTGCAAGGGCTCTCTGAGCCAGGGCTCCTGCCCGTGTCTTTGCCATCAACTTTCTGTTTGACCCCAGAAAATCAATTAGAAGGTGGTTTTCCAAATTAATGTTCCATGGGAATTGGGCACATGACTGCTCCCACTTCATCTGTAATGTTCTTTTTTTTTTCTTTAGCCCTCCTTGGAATGAGTATATTAATACTTACCTATCTGGTAGAGCTGCCATGAGCTTAATTTAATATTTGTAATTTGATCTGGGGCTAGAGGATGCTGTATAAATGCAATGTATTAACTTTAAGAAGATCCAGGGAAAAGCCTCTCCCAGTCTGGTAAGGCCACAGAACTGTGCACTTTTGTGCGGATAAATATAAGACAATGAGGTGAGGTGGAGCACTTTCAAATGACTCTGTTTTTCCTGACGATAAGAAAAGCGGTCAGGAAAGCAGGTAGACTGTTGCAAATGAGTAGAGCATTACAATATTCTGCCATATATATATATATTTCCACATATATATACCTATATATATATAAACATATAAAAATATATATATATTGAAAACTTTCCTGTTTCTCTTCCTGATCTTAATGAGCAAAGATGACTGGATGCCTGAACACAGCCTTCTTGAGCTCTTTGACTGAGGAGGGCTGTGCTCCACCCTTTGTCCTTTTTTCTCTCCTCGTAATCAAGGTTTTTCTTTTCATATCACAGCAAACTCTCCTTTGCCTTTCTAGCACCTGCACAGTCTTGTAGTAAGCCGCAATGCACTTATTCAATCCTACCTTAAATGTCCTGTCTTTTATCTCCCAAGCTCACTATCTGGATAAGGTAGTGAAAGGTATGCTCTTCCTTCCTATTTTTTCCTATTGTCTTTGTGTTTCTTTTTAAAAAATGCACCGTGAACATGCTGTGTTGAGGTTGCGTCTCTTCCTCATTGTCACCAGAGTGCTCCCTAATGTCTGGAAGGGTGAACTTTCCAGTCATTTAGGTAGGAAATGCCTCCGTAAGTGCCGTGACCCTGTGTTAACATCGTATCAGTGTTCCTACCCGTCCCCTTGTCCCTGCCCTCCCCTCCAAATCATCTCTCATCCTCACCCCTCCCACCCAGGCAAGGCAAGTCAGGAGGAAACAAAAGTGTCTGTGAACACAGCAGGAGGCCTGTACAGTGATGCGTTTTAATTAAATGTCTATGGTTCATTTTGTAACAAGCAGGTGAGTGCACTTTCTGTGTGGAGTCTTCGTGTTTTTTATCCATGACTGCGAAGTCTTACATGGGAACTTTGAGTAATGATATATTATTATTTATTTTTTCTCAATACAAAAACGTTATGACCTCAAAGCCTCTGGTTGTGTAAATCCACAAAATCTATTGAAATTAGTCACATTGTGCTAACGTACACTAAAATGAAATCCAACCCTGGGTGTTCCTATTTGTAAATGTAAAGCAAGTCTAGGACCCAGATCTTTCTTCAGCAAAGAAAAAAATGAGTTGAACTGTTACAGAATAGAGGTAATCTGCTATCTTAAAAAAATCTCAGTTGTTTATTAATCAGAGCAATGAGCTAAATTAATTTAGGACTTTTAAATAAAAATAGACAGCTCCAGAATGCACTTAGCTTTCTAAAAATATTGAAATATCGCACATCTAGATAAATGCAACAATCTGACAATAAATATGATTGAGGTGGACACAAATATCTTTCTACTTGGCTGATTTGACACTAACAGCAGCACAGTGCTGACACCACACAGCATCATATGTTTGCTGGTTAAACAAACCAAAAAATCAGGTTGAACAAATCAGTTTCTTCCATAGCATTACCCCCCTTCTCAGGTTGTGAGCAATAAGAGACAGAAGCTGTGAGAGGCTGATGAAGAAGGACGGATATGCCAAAATATTTGTCTGGTGAACGGTTAAAATGAAGTCTCTGCCACATAGGGCTCTTGTGGTGTGACAAGAAACACACTTGCCCTACTGACAAATTAAATTTACAATCTAATGTTTCTCTTTTGTTTCCATTGAGGCTCAAAGGAGGTTCAGGTACAATCGTAAATAAGGAAAAACTTTGAACAGACAAACAAACAGTAATAGTAAGGAAATGTCCACAGTTTAAATAAAGAGACTTTCATTTTCGGTGTAATGCAGCAACTGGTAGCTGTCCTCAGACCCCTGCTTATAGGTCAGTGGATTTTTCAGTGGTAGTTAGTTTTCTCTCATTGCTTAGCATCAGTAAAACATGCTTGACTTTATTTAAATTAGGAGAAAACAAGTGTATTCTCCTTCTTAGATCAAGGAAAAAGGGTCATTTGTTGTGCCCTGATGAAGTAATAATGGTGGCATCCTTAGAGGAAGATACGGGCCATCGCTGGGGAGCGCAATCAGAAGCTCCTGTTAATGTTCCATGTCTCAGTGTTTTTCATTTCAAAACCCCAGGACTCCTCCTTTTCATCTCAGCATGTACTGGAGAAAGTTGGATCAAAAGGTACCAGCTAAGCACCAAGGGGATAAAAAACATGAGAAATCAGCCTGCAGAGCCGGGGTCCAGGGACCTTCAGTATTGATTTGCCCATTCAGTGGCCCGATTGTTTTTTACTAAGTCTTCTGTAGCTGTCCTTTTGCCTCTGGGTAGCCTTTTGACTCACCTTTACACCCAAGAATAAAGACAGATTATATTTTGTGAGTATTTCAGTGGGTAACAGGTTAAGCAATATACTTAGAATAAAAGATTGTCTCTTACCATGCATGGCCTCTTTTGGAAAGTTTAGCAATAGCTGAAACATTAAAAGTACATGTTTTTTACTTGGCTAACTGCATGGTGTGCATTTTTCAAGACTAAATTACTCATGCCCTTTTGGCTTTCTTAATTATTAACATCTTTCTGGTTGAAATCCCTTCCCAGTAATCCTGCGTTGTCAAGGGTGAGCCTGATTTACTGCTGAATCTTTCCTACAGTTTTACAATAAACCAGTAAGTCAGACAAGATGCAGAATTGTTTCTAAATTGGAGGGCAAGTTTCAAGAGCAAACATCAGCGTGATTAAACCAAGAAGCTCTAACTAGAATTGGACTGAACTCTTCTAGAAGAAGGCCTAATTAACACTGGTAATGCTTAAGAGAAAGAGAGATACCTGCTGTTAAAGAGGTGCTGATTTTAGAGAGATCCTCCATCCAGAATACCGTAGAAGCTGATGGTACATCAGCATAATTCATTTCTGTTGTTGGTTATCAGTTCTTGCTCTTAAAAAATAACCCTGTTAACACTCTAGTGAGGCATATAACAGCTAGTCTGAAATGTAAAGATGCTGAACAGTATTTGAATTCAGAGATGGCTGCAAGGTGACTTCTTTGGACTGCGCCTGAAGTCTAAGAAGCAGTGAGAAGCCAAGATCTGACCACAGCCAATTCCCTCATTTGTACAGTTATAAGAAATAGGAGCTCTGGCAAGTAACTTTTTAATCTTCATTTTACAGGATCTATCTAATTAACGATTTCTGGATTCCCACCATCACAAAATATCATGGTGGTAGTTTAAGAGTAGAGTGTTTTTCATAGAATCATAGAATCATTAAGATTGGAAAAGACCTTTAAGACCATCGAGTCCAAGCGTAAACCCAACACCACCATGCCTGCTAAACCATGTCCTGAAGCACCATATCTACATGTTTTTCGAACACCTCCAGAGATGGGGACTCCACCACTTCCCTGGGCAGCCTGTTCCAATGCCCGAACGCTCTTTCAGTAGAGAAATTTTTCTGGATATCCAGTCTAGACCTTCCCTGATGCAACTTGAGGCTGTTTCCTGTCCTCCTGTCACTAGGTACCTGGGAGAAAAGACTGACCCCCACCTCTCTACAACCGCCTTTCAGCTAGTGGTAGAGAGCAAGAAGGTCCCCCCTCAGCCTTCTCTTCTCCAAACTAAATAATCCCAGTTCCCTCAGCCGCTCCTCATAAGATTTGTTCTCTAGACCCTTCACCAGCCCCGTTGCCCTTCTCTGGACACGCTCCAGCACCTCAATGTCCTTCTTGTAGTGAGGGGCCTTAAACTGAGCACAGCACTCAAGGTGCGGCCTCACCAGTGCTGAGTAAAGGGGCACAATCACCTTCCTTCTCCTGCTGGCCACACTGTTCCTGATCCAAGCCAGGATGCCGTTGGCCTTCTTGGCTACCTGGGCACACTGCTGGCTCATGTTCAGCCGGCTATTCACCAACACCCCCAGGTCCTTTTCTGCTGGGCAGCTTTCCAGCCACTCCTCCACAAGCCTGTAGCGTTGCATGGAGTTGTTGTGACCCAAGTGCAGGACCCGACACTTAGCCTTGTTAAACCTCACACAAAAATGACACACTACCACGTTCTCATAATCTGCAGGGATCAGCTGATGCTTTGCTCCTCCCCTTCAGTCCTTCAGAACTTCTGCAGGTCACTTACTGCTTGATGTTCTCTCAAGTTGCAGGTGTTTAGATCCTTACATGTTGCATTCAGCCATGTCCTATTCATTTCAGAGCTCAACCACCGTCTGTTGAGACTTCCTAGAACATCCATCAGTGTTTTCATACTGACAGTGGAGGAAAGATAACAGCCTTATCTTTTAAGTCCAATTTCAAGTGGCAATGAGGCTTGGCTTGAAGAAAATTCCCATTGAATGTTGTTTATAATTGGACTAATTAGAGAAGACCTTAACTGTACAGATCATTAAGAGCAGATTATTTTACCAACAATCTTCAAGTGGCAGGATGATTTCTTACTCTGGTGACAGTCTCCTCTGATAATCTTTTCTTGTCTAGTTCAAAATTAGTCCACTTTTGATATTGCTTCCCTGGTCTGTGTTGTCTCTGCATGGCAGACCAGACATCTTTGCGAATATCCCACAGTATCATCATCTTTCAGCAGCGCTTTCATGTGTTTCAGTGGTAAACTCATATTGCGGGGCTCCCTTCCCCCTCCATAAAAAAAGCTCTATTCGTATATTTAATTTTCTTAGTCACCCACATACAGTTAACAAACACAAACAGGAATAATGGATCATTAGTGACTCCAGCCATGAGAAATCAGAGCTGCAAGATTATGGTGCTGTAAATCTGTGAGGATTAAGCCACCCTGCTGTGTTGATATTCAGAAGCACTTTGGAGACAAGATGATCTCTTTGCTTTATTCCCCAGCAAGGGGGAAAGGAAGGGATAAAGTTTATTTGTGTAGTCTTTTCGTCAAGTGCTTTGAAGTGCACTGTTTGTGGAATGAGGAATACTGTACATTCCTATCTCTGTAGTGTTCGGGATGGCCAAGTCTTTATGCAGTGAACCAGTTTAGAAATAATGGTACTTACAAGTCCATTCTCCTAGATATATTGGCCTACACGTCCATGTTATCTTCTAACTTTCTGAAGCTACAAGTCCTCTGACAGCTACTGTTTAATTGTGTTGTTTGCTGTTAATGCTTTCGTTTCTCATTACTTCTGAAAACTGTCTGCTTTCCTGCCAGACCCATGACATAGGAGAGGTATGATTTAGTCCTCGCAGCACTGATACTTTGCTGTACCTTGTAACATAATGGTTAATATCTGAAAACTTTTATGTTTGTGGATCTGTGAAGAAGAGTTTATCTCATTAGGAAATAGTTCTTTCTGACTCCTTGGAAGAGATTTATCTCATTAGGAACCAGAGATCACTCTCTCTTTGTTGGGAGGGGGTAAATTTGCTTTCTGTACTTGAGAGGTGCCAGAACAATGGAGTTTGACATTACAAGTGGGAGTTATCCCACTTTAGATACCTACAGCGTAGATGCTTTTATCTCAGCTAGTCACACTGGGTTCCCTTAATAGTCAAGGAAGAGGAATAGATGCTTTGGGAAGGCACAATCTGATGAGATTCTCTCTCTCTTCTGTCTCTCCTCTCCCGACTGACGCTTCTCCTGTTTGTCTGCTTTCTGAGATGCTTGACTTTTAGTTTTTCTGGGTCCAGATCTAGAAGATTCAGGGGAAATCATGGAATTCCGTTCAGTCTCAAACACATTTCATACATACATGAACTGCACACAAAATTCATAGATGTAGAACTGAAAGGGGTCCCTTCTGTTAGAGTCCAGTCTTCTAATGTCAAGGGCAACGACATTGTGTAAAACTTTGTATAAATTTACTGAGCTCTGTGGGTAGGTCAGTGAGGCTTCTTCTCCTTAATACTCCTACTAGAAGGCTACTCCAGAACTTTATTCCTTTGACCCTGGCAAATTATTTTTTTTTCTTTCTAATTTCCAGCCAGAATTTATTCATGCTTGGTTTATGTCTCTTTATTCTTATGCCAGCATTATTCTCTTTAGTTTAAATAGCTGTTTTCCTTTCTCACTGTTTATCTGTTGCAAGCATTTGTGGAAAACAATCATAGTCTTTTCAGCCTTTGCTGTGCTAGCGTAGACAAATAAAGCTCTTCTCATTTCCTCAGATGCAGAAAGTGCTCCCATCCTAATTGTATCAGCCATTTTCTGCCTCTCCCAATTCCCCCTTTCCTAAGCCTGGGAGAGTAGAGGACATGCAGTTCCATATGAGCTCCTAATTTTTACAGTTATGGTAGTTTTTCCTTATGCTTGCTGGACACTCCTCACATGAGACATTTGAAGATCATTTGCTTTTTTCGGTCTTAAAGCAACTGATTAATCACTACGGCATCTTTACTGTCTGATAATGTTAGATCTTTGCATTCGAGATCTTTGTTCCAAAGATTATGAAACGCAAAATATAATTAAATCAAAAACAGTAAAATAAAATCCCTCTTTTCCCTCTGTATTTTCATCATGTGAAACCTCATAGCTCTATATTAAACCATTTCCAGGCTTCGGACCTGTTCCTACATGACTTGGAAACAAACCCAGGAGACTTCTGTCTTTAGTTCCCACCAAAAACTTCTAAAACCTGTCTTCTACCCATTGCAGAAAATAAGAGCCTGCTCTAGGAATTAAACACTACTTGTTGGGTTAACAATCTAGTGGTAGCCAACCCTCCTTCTCTCATCCTTCTACAGTGGTGTCTTCAACTTCTCATCACCCAGCTCTTTTTGGTACTTACTGCACTCCTGTCCAGGTCAACACCACAGCACCTTTGGAGTTTCCCACTCAGCCTCTTCACCTGCAGGGTTGGGTTATAGGTTTTAGGATGGGTTATAAAGAGTCCAAGAAGTAAAACCATGAAGTGTGCTCAGTGGTGATGCCCCAGCCAAGCTCTAGTGGAGCCGTGCAGAATACACATAAAGTGAGATATCTTCAGAGGTTTTTCATCTAGACAAATTTAGGCAGATTTACAAAGAGGGGAAAACAGTCCTATCTCTACTGTCAGGATGGTCCCATCCCAACTGAATTTATCTACTCCAAAGTGGGATTACCTACCTAGCTAAGTACTTTTAGCAGGTTATTTTAACAAGTAATACACTTCTTCCTCTCTCGTTCTCCAAAACAGCTGAGTGCTTTCAGCTTGTACTGAAAGTAAATAAAGGGAATAAACAAATAAAGTAGCTCTAGCACTGGAAAAAAATCAGATTAAATGGTTAAACATTTGGCACTGTTGTAAGTAACTGAAGGCAGGGTATTAGAAAATTTCAAATAGTATTGCCTATAAATAGCTCTTCTGTAGTATATAAATACTAATATAGTGTACAAATACCAAAGTACACACACACACAAGCATGCTGAGACATATACATACACATGTTGTATACCCGCCTCCCCCAGAATACACACTTTAAAAGACTTAAACACAACAAATATGTTTGCAAATGAAAAATTTATTGAAGATCCTTTCAGAGGACTTTTCCTTACCACTTTTGTCTCTTTTTCCATTGGTCCCTGTAAATCTGTCACTTGATAGAAAAACAGTCCTAGAAAAGATGTGAAGTTCACCATGAAATAATTCTTTAGTTAAAAAGTGTTTCTGAAGGACACTTCCCCGGCGCAGGACACACGATGACGTGGTGCGCGCTATGTGCTCTCTCAGCACTTCCTTGGGCAGACCCTGGTGCATCATGCGGTCGACCAGATGTTGCAATAACTCCGTCATCGTGTTGTAACCCTTTAGGACAGGATAAGTCTGTGCTGTTTGCACAGTTTCACGAACAAACCTGCCTTGCAAAGCTTAGGGGCCGAGGAAGCTCAAACGACATGGCAGGATTACACAACACACATATAAATAGAGAGAGCCTTAAAACAGGGCTTAGGAAGGCTGAATTGTGTTCCTGGTATAATCAGTCCTGCTGGGTGACCTTGACAGTCACTTCAGCCCCTTGTACTTCAGTTTCCTAAGCTGTAAAGTGTGTCTTACATTTCTGACGGCTTCTTGGTAAAGATTTTTGAGCTCCACAGGTAAAAAGCCCCCAAAATTGTATCAGCTAAGCAGCCTCCCTCACACCGCTGCTTACTGTGGAAATTACTCTGCTGTTTTCTTGGGGAGGGGAAAAAAGGACAAAAATCTCAGCAGGAGGTTATCAGATGAGAAAATCAAACGCTAGTGAGCAGACCGGGAGCTTGGTGTTCCTTCCCCCTAAATTTTATCACCAATAAAAGAAGTGCTTGCCTCTGTGCTGGGCTCTCTCTGGTCACTGGGGAGAAATGGCTGTTTCCAGAGCATGCTTCAGCTCATCAATATGGGCATCTAACACACACAGGGGGATTTATGCCATGGGACAGTCTTTTCCGCTGCTGACTACGGAGAGAGTTGAAAGTATCTCCGTTATAGACGAATTGTAACCAGATGAAATGAATCCCACCCAAAATGACTACAGCAGAGAAACTGGATGTTCTCCAAATATTTTCTAACATAGGATGTGTCTTCCCTTTCCACCCAGCTTTGACTGCTTACCAGTCTGCAATATCTCAGTGTTGCTGAAAGCCAGCTGCTTTGTCCCACTGGATGTTAGGAACTTTAACCCCACATGGAATTTAGGTAACCCTAAATCTTGGTCTTACAAAGCAAAAGCTTGGAGAGACTCAGAGGGCAGGGTGGGTTTTACAATCAATGGAGCAGGAAAATCTCATTGCCTCCCTGAAGCTCACCATCCCCTCGATCCAATTAGTGAGACTGTACTGTGAGGACCTCCAGGGAGATAGCAGCCCATTGACTGGTCACCACCGTTCTGATACCGAGCTGGGGCAGTTCGCACTAGGTGGGAAGACTCCAAGCGGGAGTGGAGAAAGAAACTGAAGGCAAAGGGAAAAAGCTGTTTAATTAGCCCCTTTCCAGGCTGTGTTGCTTTGTCTTTTCAGTGCATTTGAATGTGTGGCTGTTTGCCTTGCAGAGGGATGCCCTGGCTTGTGTAACGGCAACGGCAGATGCACGCTGGACATGAATGGCTGGCACTGTGTCTGCCAGCTGGGCTGGAGAGGAGCGGGCTGCGATACTTCCATGGAGACAGCATGCGGCGACGGGAAAGACAACGACGGAGGTAGGACATGAGCACATGTGGTATGTCAGGCTTCACAGAGCCTGTAAACCTTGCGCAGTGAAGAGTCAGCTGGGCTGGATTCTGCAGGGCAGATTGTTTTCTGACAGCTGGTGGAGAACAGACAGCGAAGTCTGCCTGGCTGACTCAGCCAGAGTGGATTTGAATTTAAATGAAACGGATTGGGACTTGGGGTGGCAGGGCTGAAGAGGGAGGTTTGTTTATCCTCAAGTCAAGTCCAGATACCAGAGAGCAGGCAGAGGCTTTGCACTCGTCCTATAACTGCACCCCAGGCGGGTGGCTCAGCAGTGACACGATGGGAACACCTCAGACAGCAAACGCCCCCAACTCTTCAAACTTTGGCCTCACTGCCTGAGGTTTTCATCAAGGCTCTCTGGTAGGTCACTACTGACTTGGGATGGATATTTTGCAGAAACTTAGAGGCTTCAGTGACAGATCTCCGTGCCCACAAGCCATCCAATCCCTCTCTAAACATGTTTTATCGATTACAGTTCCGTATGTAATGATGTCAGGCATGTGAATAATAGCCCTGCATAATGCAAACTTAATATTCAGAGTTATCTCATTACAAAGAAAACCCTGATGCAGTGTGAAGGTCTGAATTAGAGGATAGGAGATGAGATATTAAATTTAAGGCGTAAGGGAGACTGTGTAATTTGTTTTGTTGTCACTCAGCAAAAGCCTTTGTAAACTACCAGTCTGGGCCAGAACCCTGACCATGAAGTGGAGACTGCATTTTGCCAGCCTCTGTTTTATCATGTTCACAAGAACACGGTTTAAAAAAAGTAAAAATAGCCAAGCCAAGACTGTGATTATCTGCTTCACAGCAACTGGGATTCTGATTGAATATTTAAAATGCTTCTGCACATCTGGCATGGCAAATGGACCAAATTATCCCATTAGAAAAAGATGGGAAAAAACTGGAGAACCATACAAAGATTACGCGCTGTAAAACAAAGGTTGCTTTTTGCCTCACATGAAACTGAATATCACTGTAGTCATCCTTCCTATTTACAGCTGACACAGGGCAGCAATAAAGTTCATCACGTCAGATGTGTAAAAGTATGTTAAATAGAGCCGAGGATAATCCCGGTTTCCATGGCAAAAAATAACCAACAAAAACCCTGTGAAGTTTTTAGAAAGAGAGAGAGGAGAGAAGGAGTAGTGCAGCCTAACACACAAGGCAGACTGCATCTGCACAACATCGAAACGAGCATGATTCGACTCTGAGCAAGTTGGTGGAACATCATCTCCTCATATCTCCTGGTTCAAGGTTGTAACCTTGTAATTAGGTTACCCTTGCCTTGAAACAAGCTGTTTGTCACCTTGCTAGCCTGCAGGACAGCAGATGTAGATCAGAGAGACAAAAGGCATCGCCATATTTACAAGTTAGTGCACATCAGCTGCTAACTTGCATTTGGTGAACTTGTGTGGAGCAGTGGTGTACACAGCTAGAGCAGAGCAGCTGACAGATTGATACATATTACCATGTGACAGCTTATTCATGTGTCAGAGCCCACAAATGAGTGTTGACTTTACTCTTGATAAACTAAAAAAATAACCATGCACATGGTGTGCGTTACAGTTTGCAGATAATCCATGCCACACACTATGCTCTTCCTTTGATTTTTTTACATTACTGCTAAGGACTCTCCTCAGCTGGAAGGTGGAACAGATGTAGGTTTACCTCTTCGAGGTGATTTTTATACATGTTTCTGCAGTATTTGTGCTGTATTTGTGGCCTCAAATCTAGAATTTCAGCCTCCGAGGTGTAGGGGCATCAGCAGTGCTGAGGCACGTCTACTCTGAAAACCAAATTCCTTGCTTAGTACAGGGTTTTGAATATGGTTTCCTGGACTGGTCAAGAGAGGCTGATTCTGGACCTTCTTCCCAGTTGTTATACTGGTCCCTATAGTAAGACAGCTACAGACATTTGAAGAACATCCGTAGAGTAATTTAGGTTGGAAGGGACCTCCAGCAGTGGTCTAGTTGAACCCCCTGCTCAAAGCAGGTCTAATTACATCAGGTTCCTCAGGACTGTGTCCAGTCAAGTCTTGAACACCTCCAGGGGTGGAGATTCCACCTCTCTGGGCAACCTGCTCCAGTATCTGATCATCTTTATAGTAAATGTTATTCTCCTAATATCTAATCATAATTTTCCCTGTTTCAATTTGATGTCTGTTGCCTCTTGTCCAGCTCCATCAGAGACATCCTAGAGTACCCCAGCTGGCTTCTGGCTTCCCCTTCACAATAGCTTGGACCTCTAGTAGAGCAAATATACATTTCATGCGTGACGGCTGCCTTTGGGTTTCTCAGGTATCCAAAGGCAAGTCAAATGACACTAGGTGTCTGTGTTTCGGAAACAGAACTGAGCCCATATTCGATGCCACCACCTTGTCTCCACAAACATTCTGCCTTGGGAAACTGCTGTGCTTCAAAGAGCACTTAAGAGATGTAGGCCTGAACAGCCTCTTGAAAGATCAAGTAGTATGTGTATAAGCACTATGGCTTCTCTCTATTTTGGGGTCGTCTCACTCTCTCTGGAGTGATGCCTTCTCAGAGCTGGAAAAAGAAGGTTTATTTGACTGTTCACCATAAAGAATTTCAGGGCTAATTGCTGAATTTGTCTTCATATGCACATGAATGTAGGCAATGGAAATGAGAGTAATTTCATGAAGCTTTAGAAGCCAAATATCTGAGGTAGTCACCGTTTGTACCATCAGCGGACAGAAATAGGTTTAGGGCATCATCTCTCTGAGCTATTTCAGATATAACCTCATAGGTTATATGGTTGAACTTTTGGTAAGTCACTTTCTGCTCAGAGCAGTGTGTCTCAAGGTTGAGACACCACGGTGGGGCCGATCACACTATGGGGCAGGGGTTTCACTCTGCCTGAACTCAACTGAAGCTGGTTCCTCCTCTGTTGTATCGTGTGTCTGCTAATCAAGATCCCAGCAGCCGGAAATTCCTCGGGATAATGGGAGCTGAAGTCAGAATCTTTTTCATCAGATCCCAGCCTAATCATACCCTGAGGCAGACGGGTACCAAATTACAGGGTGTGTTTGCCTCTTAAATCTGGAGGCTATTCAGATAAACAATAACAAGCTAAGCAAGAAGTCACTCAGAGAGAGACTCGGTGAAATGTGATCTTGGTTCAGGTTAGAAAAAAGGTGTCTCAGAGAGCAGTCCCCTCTCCACACACAAGTGTCCTTTGTCAAAGCCCCCACTTAGTTTTCACACCCAGGTCCACTTTATTTACACTTTTAAACACAAAGCCCGTCAACTTGAAAGGAGTTGTAGCAAGTAACTGAGAGCAGGCGATCATCCGGTGTAAGTCAAGGGAAAACAGTGCAGTGACAGAGCTGTAACAGTCTGGGTAAAAGGCTAGGATTTTGCACATTTGACCTAAGAGGCCACCTATTTTAAAACAAATGGGAAGTGTTTCCTTAAAACAAGCTGAGAAAAGTGGTTCTTGCCTGCCTGTGGCAGAAAATAACCTCTCTAATTCATGGCTGCAAACACTACCTGAGAGTAGCCCTGTCTCACCCCACACCGAGTGCTCTGTCATGTGCTTGAAGAAGAAGAAGTTTGAAGGTTTAAAAGACCAAGAAAATTATCTTCTGTGACAAGTCCTAGAAGTGGAGTTAACAGCATTTGATAAAGCCTTGAGAAGAGGCTGATATTCCATAGGATAAGTATGGGCTCCGTTGGATTTGGAGATTCCTCCATCAGGAACAGAGTGTACAGGAAAAAGAGAGGGGAAGAGGAGAGGACATTCTTCACAGTGTCACAGATATGCTATTGGGCAGCAAAACTATGTTAACCATCTTTGCTCTGGAGAAATCATCTAACTGTATGACTCCCTCCATATTGAGAGCCAGAGAGTTGGCCAATTCACCATACCATTTTCTGGATACACCTCACTGTCCTGGAACCATGAGAGAATTATAGGTGTTAAAGTAAATTACTCTTTTGGTCTAAAAGTTCTGTCTGATCAACACAGTAACTTCACGTGAGGGCCTTTGTTATTGTTTTGGGCTTTTCCAGAGTAGCCAGGTCTTCCAGATAGGGTAAGCCTTGCTGGTTCTCTGGGAATCAGAGCTGTCTCTGCCCCTCCTTTCCCACCTTGAACAATTCCAGCTGCTAAACAGCTCTTGAACGCTGCTCAGACAAAGTTAATCTACTTTACCTGTGAAAGGCAAGAATCTTTCTCAGATGAAAATGAAATATAAATGTCCCTAATTTTATCTAACACTTCATATTTATTAGATGTTCAATTGTCTGCTGTTCTCTGCTGCCTCTTCCCAATTTGAACACTTTCAAAGGCTTGTGTTGGTGATTACCACAGGAGAATTTAAACTGACAGATAGATGGGTGGATAGATAGACAGACAGATAGACGGTCTTCCCAGTCTAATAATGCTGGCCTATCCTAGCATATCTTGCACACCATTGCATAGAAGTGTAGCAACTTCATTTTTCTTACATGTCACCTGGTCAATGATCTTCCTTTGTGAGTGAAGAAAACAAACCATCCTGTTCTCTTTTTCTGCAAGAATTGTGGTAGTGGAGCTTCTATGATTCTATGACAGCTACATGCAAGGCATTTAGCCTAGCACAAACACAGGGTTCCAATGTACGTGTGGCCTCATCTTGCCTTTGCAAGTTCTGTCTGTGCTCCACCAGATGCTGCCTCCCAGCTGGAGCAATCCTTATGCTATGCTTCCCTCTATCCTCCTAGGCCAGAGCAACTAAATGTTGCCTCAGTCTTCAAACCCTCGAGCAGCGAGTAGGTCAGAGCCACCACCACAAAGGGGATTTTTGCCCTTGCTTGCAGCCCTGAGCATCAGTTATTGCTGCCACTAGACACCAGCTCTCACCTCAGGGGCGATGTAATTCTGCCGTGGCCACATCTGAATGATCAGGAGTTGGTTCTCTGAGGCAAATCAATGCTGTTTGTTTTACTATACCATAGCCCACTGGTGCAACTCCACAGAGTAACGCTTCATGTCTTGCTTGCCCCATTCAAGACAGTGCTTGTAGTAAGGAGGAGACTTGCATAATGCTTTGGGACAGCAGCATTTGAAATTGTTTGGCAAGAGAAATTTTGGCTCTGCACACTGGCCTTCTTAACACCCACGCGTCCACCATCTGTCCACCACACGCCAAATAACGCGTTAGGGAGCTGGCAGGAGCCTGCGTTGCTTTTTGCCAGTACATAGGGTTACACCTGAAGGCAGCGGCAGAGTTGTAAAGGGACTTGTAAAGAATCCAGGAGAACCCCAGAGCACAAACCTTTGTCTTTGCAAATGCTTGAGCTGCCGACAAGGTGGTGGGGTGCGTTCAGATTTTTTTTTTTTTTTTCTTTTTGTGCACTGTTATGAACCTTTACTTCATTCCTGCAAGGCTTTTATAGCATAAGAAGATTGTCTCCTGGGCATGGTGTGGGAGCTGTCTGCTTCCTCGAAACCATAAAAAATGATGCATTAATGTGCGAGCTACATTTATGAAGGGAAGTGTTGAGATCTGAACGCACCTGGGGAAACAGCCATCATAAATTAGCATTTACCATCACAGATAGATCTAGTCAAACAACAGGGTCATCTTGGAGGAACCACAAAGCACTGCTAAAATGATGAGGAACTCTGCTGTACCTGAAAAGATTGGCTAGCTGGTATAATTTGTTATAAATCACCCAGCTTCTCTTCCTCTGTTTTATGATGACTGTTAATCAGCCTCTCCTCGAATAAGAGAACAAAATGACCAGTTCCCTTTTTCAGGTTTCAGCTCTTTGCTGATTCCATGTTGGGCGATAACTCTTGAGTGTTACCTGCTGCCGGTTGCTAGCGCTGGGGCTGTCAGGAGGGCGGTGGGAGCCCAGGCATTACAGCATCCAGGAGCAGGTGGTGCTTGTGCCATAACTGAGGATGCTCTGTTGGGAACTGAGGGCCTAGCAATGGCTGTGGATTGTCTTGACAGCTTGGGAGGGTTCCTGGTACTTTTGACTAGTTCTTAATGAAATGCCTTTGATTAATGGATTCTGCAAGAAACCATGAAAGTGTCCTCTGTGTCAAAAGAAACATTCCATTGTCTGCTGAAATGGGGGGAGTTGCTGATAGGAAGGAGGCACTGCTGGTGTTTACGATATAACAAATGTTGACGTGAACCATCTTCAGAAAAGACAGGCTTGGACACGCATTTCACAAAGCATTTCTGCACCTGAGAAGATGCTGAAACAGAGTTTGGGCACCAATGCTCAAAGAGAAATTGAAGAAAGGTCTGACAGACCTGCTTCAGCACCCAAGGCAATCTCTTTCCTCCTCTTCAGGGCAGAAAGTCCCCTTAAAAACCTAAGGTTTTGCCCCAGTTGTGCTCAGGGTGCATAGAGTGCATGGCCACTTTCCTCTTGAGAAACATGCCTATATCTGAGTTACTTGAGCTCACTGTCCAAGCTGTGCTCAGATGATTGCTGGAATTGCCTTGGATTCAGTCAACAGACTCTGTTAGGCTGAACTTTTCAGTAGTAGCCCAACACTTGCAGCACTTGCCAGGAAAGCGAGAGATCTTGGTGACAGGGATATCTCAGCTGCCTAGGGTGTGAACCTCTTGCTCCCACAAAAAAATTCTGAGCTCTGAGTCCCTTTTTCTCAGAGGAATCACTTTTGAGAGGTGCTTTGGCTCCTGAAGGAGGCAGTTTCAGGTATGCTATTTCATGACCATCGATCAGGTTAAGCAACCTATGCTTACTGCCCTGTCGGAATGCTAGTCTCCTCTGCTGGGAAAGGCCCTCACATGCCTTTCTACGCTTCATAAAGTCTCTCCAGGCATCGACTGCCTGGTTTCTGTGCTGCTTTGCTGGTTGTGCAATGTGCAAATCCCTTTGTTGAAAGCCTGCCTGGAGAAAGGAAGAAACCCATGAAGCCAGCTGCATCCTCCGGCACAGTGATGAGCTGGGGGATGCTGTGAGCTTGTAGACTCTAAACACGTTATTACAGCTCTGGTTTATACCCAGCTAGTGGTGATTATCAGGTGTTTTTTGTCATTTCCTCCTCCCACTTCCCTTCTTTTTCTTTTCAGATGTTTTTTTAAACAAGAATGTAGCTCTGGATTAGGGTGAACTTCTTGCAGAGTATTTCTGTAGTGACTAGCACTGCACAGCTCTGCTTCTGCACCAGAGCCCAAGGAGTGCTGTAATTCAAATGCATGATTGCTATTACATATGCCTATATTATTTTGAACTTGCAAACATGTGCTGAGCACCTAGAGAAAGAGATGAGGGCAATTCCTTTCCCAGGCAGCCAGCAATCTAATTTAGCCAGGATAAAGCCAGTGGAACCTTATTCAGGCAAAATCAAAACAGAGCAGGTGGGATAGAAAGAGCAAAGAGAATATTAATAGCTAACATGATCACACGGCGTAGACAGTCACCTTGCTGTTGTTCCTTACATTTGTGTTTTGTTTCCCTTTGATTCCTTTCAGTGGGGCTAAAAGCTACAACTCTTTTGTTGAATAGGTAAAATTGTTCTCTGCAAAGCGCTGGAGTAAAACCTATTTATTCCCCAAATCCAACTGGATTAAATGGAGTGTCAGTGCTCAGATCAGGGCAGAACATCATTACTCCTTTAAACCTCCATCAGGACAAGCGTTCACATGAACAATAACTTGTGTTTTGTGCAGAAGTACTGAGTCGTTCCTTTAGTCTCTGTTTCACCAGAGTTTAGACTAGAGCTGAAAGGGTAAAATCTGATTTGCTCAAGGGTAAGACTAATACTTAGCTTTACTGTTGAACATCTGAATTTTAAACCCTCCTCATCCAAACTTTCCCAGTAATACATCCGAAAGCACTGCAGGACAAGGAAGACAGTGTACCCCCAAAAAGCGATGATGTTGCCTGGTGAATGGCACAGAAAAGAAGCTGAAAGATAAGAACTGGATGAGGTGAAACATGCAATTATTTGGATAAACAGTGTATTTTATGCTTTCATTGGCAATGAAAATACAAAGACAATGACTTTTTATTGTTATTTTTCTTTCGAGTTTTGCTTTGCCTAGTACAATTTCTCCCAGAGGCTGTTGCCACTGCAGTCAGTGGCAAAAAGTCAGCAGGAGCAATACTTGAGTTTGTCGATTTACCCTAACAAGGCTCCTTATGCTCACCTCTTCCTGACCGCCTGCATGTCCAAGGCTCCCGATGTGCATCATGGTCCCCAGGATGCTCTCTGCCTACAAACAGGTCCGTCCCTACCTGTGGCCTGCCTGTTGCAGCCCGACATTTGACATGCAGCACCTCTCAGAGTCTGCTTAAACACAGAATAACACCTCTAACTGAAGGTTATTTTCATTCAGTTGTTGATGTTAGCGTGACGGATTTTTGTTGCAGCATCCATAACGCTGTAGAAATGCTCAATTATTCAATCTCAGCGAGCTAAGACGCTGCCCATTAAATCAGCCAACACAATTGTGGGGCCATGAAAAGTCACAGCTAATTTGAAATTTTATTAGCTCTCGGCTGATCTTGTTTACTGCAGAAGCAGTGTCTCAAAACCAGGCTTTTGCTTCTGTACAAAACTCTGATCCTTGACACCTTGTTGGCACTGCGTGATGGTGGGTGAGGCTCTTGGAAGCCAGACTGCATGAGGCTGGAAAGAGGACTGAGGCTGCTGTGGGATTTGTGAGCACTTTGCAGCCAGCAAGTGCAGCAGCAACCCAAGGAATGCAGGGACAGTAGCCCCATTACTGCTGAAGATGATAATAGTGGCTGTGAATGTGACAATTAGTTTTTGTTCTGGGCAGGGAAGATGTCACGCTCATCTCATCATAGTTTAGAAGTAAGCCAGAAGATCTGCCTCTCCTAATGAGCAGTGGTGTTCACACAGTTTTTCACTGTCAGTTAGTGGCTGGTTGTGTGCCTTAGGATCTGAATCCATTCCTAGCAAAGGAGGCTTTCAGGGAAGCCGGAGTGTCTGGACATGAAGGCTTCCAAGAAAGGAACAGTCACAAAACCTCTTTAGTTACTCAGCGCCTGCCCTGTCCTGTGTGCCTGGGCACGAAGGAGCAGGTCCCATTTAACCAGCCTGGCAGATGCGGTGCTGGACCATACCAACTTTGTCTCTCTCATAACGTACCTAGAGCAGATTCAGTTTATTTGTTGTTTTCTTGAGAAGAAAATGACTTTTGGCTTGGATCCTGCAGCTCCTTGTGTGGTGAATACCAGAGAGCACGAGACAGTGCTCCTCCAGCCCGCCTGAAGCTATGGTGGGCAGATTAAGCAAGGCACAGCCCCAAGTCCTCCACACTGACCCCAGCAGCTCCAGATTTGCAAAACTTCTGGTTGGTTTGCATGGCTGTATTTTTTTGCATGCTAGTTAAGCGTCATAAAAGGCACAATTTTCAGAAAGTGATGGGTCACAAGCATTGTTTGAAAGCCAAGTAATTTTAGGTCATCTTAACTTTGGTATCCAGGTGACTATTTGTGGAAGGCAGTTATGATATTGAGCATCTCGTGAAGCTCCTGAATAAGGTCAGCGTTCGGATCCATTGTCATTACCTGATGCAGCTCTCCCAGTTGCTACAGTGAGAGTGTTCAAAGTCAGTTAATACCAGGTGTTTTCCAGCTGGTGTTAAGCAAGTGTTGTGATTGTTAGGCCAAGGTCCTGCTCCAAGAAGGCTCATATAGCTTTAGAGTTTAGTCCCTTTCATGAAGCCATGCTTGCGGGGAGAACAGGCTGAAAATGCATTGCAGATATAAATCTTTAATGAGAATTGTGGTTATTTCATTGCGTTGAGCTGACACTTCAGAGCCCTTTGGGACTGGAACAGATGATGTTTTGTGAACAGAAAATAAAGACACAGTCTCTGCTCCCAAGGAGTTTACAGTTGAAGGTAGTGTTTCGAAGAGCTCACTAACGGGATTGGTGGATTTGCAATCTTTAAAATGAGATAAAGCATCTTTCTAAAAACAGTATTCCAACTCCATCTGCAAGAAATGAGCGAGATAATCCGAAAGTAAAACTTGCTGTCTGGTGATATACAGAGTTCAGATTATCTGATGAAAGTGGACTTAGTCCCCTAAAAAATAACGTTAGCTGAATATATTGGAGCTGCTTTATTGTAAGTGTCAGAAAATGAACATTTTTTGCTGAGTCCTGATGGTTCTCCTTTATGTCTGTCCCTCTCTGAAGGGAATGAGACAGGGCTCACAAGATGACCTCCAGAGGTCCCATCCAGTCTTGCTTATTCTATGATGACATGATTCTTGGTTAAAGATGCAGCCCATTGATCACATTATTGACCAGATGTGGCAATGTCTCGCCAACAGCTCCCTTTTCACAGAGGCAGTGATTTGATTCACCCCACAGTAACTCTGAGACTGCAAAAAGTATTTATTACATGGCTTTACACAAAGGAGGTCTGGCACAAGAGCTTTATTTTTGGCAGGACTGCCACCCTAGGTGATAAGGGCACATGTGTCTATATAGGATGCATAAAATGGCTCAAAGATGTAAAACCTTGTATTACATAGAAATACTGAGGAACACAAGAGATGGCTTAAAATCTGACTCAGTCTCAGATCTCCAAAGTAATTTGTTAATTGAAAGGCATCCATGACTGAAGCTTTTTCTAGAGGGGTCCCCTGGGACTGGTTGTTGGATCTAACCCTATTCAGCATTTTCATTATTGTCTTAGAACATAGGTTAAATCTCTTCTGGTAAAATCTTCAGGTCACCTAAAACTTGGTATGGTAGTGAATAGTGTACCCGGATAGTTTTGATACGGAATGATCTGACTCACGTCGCTACAAGGTCACGATCAAACAAAATGTGTCTTAATGCAGCAAAATGCAAGATAATACCCCTGGGAACAACGAAAGCGTGCTATACTTGCGGATTGGGAGACTCTTGAAAAGCAATGACTCAGAACAGGATTTAGAGGTCACTGGAGATAATTGTCTCAATAGGAGTTCTCAGTGCAAGGCTATTGCCAAAAGGCGACTGTGAACCTTAGAAGTATAAAAACCCAGAAGTTGGGAAGTGGTCTCTCTTCTGTACCCAGTATTGCTGCCACAGTTCTGTGTCCAGTGTTGGTGCCCACACATAACAAAAGATGTGAAGTTACTGGAAAGAGAACAAAGGATGCCACACACACAAAAAAAAATCCAGCAGCTGGAAAACAAACCTTACGATGAGAAGTTTAATCTTCCTCAGCTGTGTAGGGAAAAGGTTTGGAGTGGATTGTTTCTCTGTTTGGAGGGACTTGCACATGGAAAAGACATCAGAGCATGCAGGGCAGAGTGAAGTATCGGTAACCTTGCAGACAAAGGCAAAACAAGTTCCAGTGGCAGGATATTGGAATAAGGTGCAGTTTCCTAGCAGTAATTAAGCATTTGAAGAGCTTACCGGAGGAAGTGGTGGACTCACTGTAATCAACTGTCTTTGATATATGAGGTATCTTTCTAAAAGACAGGCTTTAATTCAGCTCTGGGGGAAAAAAATTAACAGCCTGTGTATAGAAGAGGTCAGTCAAGCTGATCATAGTAGCCTCTTTGAACTTAAAGCATATGAATTACTGGAAGCCCTCTATGCAGGACTTTCCACCTTGCATGGAGATATTTCAGCAACACATTTATTCCCAGGTCTGAAATGCCATGGTCATATTATGGCTATACATAGAATAAGGGAGCTGCCACTTTTTTAAACCAAGAGCTATATAAACATGGCCATAGCTGAGAACTTGCTGTGCTGCGTATCTGTGCTCTGGGAGCTACCAGAGTTAGGAATCCACACATGGATCTTCTGTCTCTGTGGCTTTCTTGCTGCAAGATTTGGGGTGCAGAAGCCACTAGGTCCCATATACACCTCCTTCTGTCACTTCTCTTTGAAATTTTTTGCACTGAGTTCTGAGGAAAATTCACCTTTGTGCTTTTTGAATTTCAAAGGTGTTTCGTATTATTACCTCATATTGTTTTGTGAGATCATGCCTTGCTATATTTTTCTTTGCTGCCGGTGCTGGCTTCCCACATTTGTTTTTGTCTTTTTGAACCATTGAAGCGTGAGTTTTATTTTGCTCTGATTTTGTTTTCTATTAATCCGTGCAGCTCGTGGAATGCCTTGCTCTTCATGGGTAGGAAGCTTCTTGCAAATGTCACTTTATCCTCACTCTTCTGATGGATCACAGAATCACAGAATCACCGAATCACAGAATGGCAGGGGTTGGAAGGGACCTCTGTGGGTCATCTAGTCCGAACCCCCCTGCCGAAGCAGGGTCACCCAGAGCATGTTCAGGATCCAGTGAGAGATCTCAGGACATGAGAAGTCAGAGCTGTGTACAATTTCATTGTATCTCCTTACAATTCACTGTAGGGCACCACATGGATCACTTGTGGACCATACCATAAAAAAACACAGGAAAACAATATTCAGATGGAGACATCGCTGTTTATGACCTGGTTTGTAGCTTAACGTTTGCGGTTCTCCATGGCTCAGACAAAAATGTCCTTTACATTTTCTAAGTGAAAGATATGCTTTGCTCTGAGACTGCTGCTGATGTTAGAGGGAGTTGAGATGCTAAACCCCATTTCAGGTCTTGAGGACCTTAATGGCTTTAAGATGTCGGTGAGAAACCTCTCCAGTATAATTACCCCAAACTTATTCCATACAGACCTGAAACACGTTAGTGGAAAGGTTTCAACTTCTCATCTGCAGATAAGACCTTAGTATTCCCACCTGTACGAGACATTGTCCTGTGCATCTGTTCTTCAAACTTTTATCTGCTGGTTTGTGGAAAGACATTTCCTTGCTGTTTTGCAACTCCAGGTCCCAAAACACATTTCTGATGCCTGGAATTAAGACAGGGTAATGAAGAGGTGTGGTACAGCTGGTTTGCCATCCTCTCAGCAGAGTGTCTGTAGCCTTAGAAAACATTATTAATGTGTGGGAGAAAATGACAGTGTTTTATCTTGCTTAAAACTGTAGTGGATATAGTAACAAGGCTGGTTTCTTGTTTCTTTTCCATCTCTTTTTTTTTTCTATGAGGTAGCTACTGATAAGCATATTACATCTAGGCAAGTCTTTATTCTGTGAACCGTCTCTCAAACTCCATCTGAGATTTGACCTTCCACAAGCCTACTGGCCTAGTCATCTGCAGGAAGTCATTTTTTTAATGGGCAAATAAAACGTAATTAGTTCTTTTTCATTATCACTAGCCGTCAAGCGAAAAAGCAGATGGGTAGGTTTTGTGCCTGAGCTGATAAATTTTCGTGGCAATTTTGCGAGGAGTTACAAAGATGTAGAGATATCAGAACAGACAGAGGTGAGGATAATGGATGGGATTTTGAAAAGCGCTTTTGCTAGTCTAATGCTGCTCCCATTATCATTAATGGCAGGCGCAGAGCACTTGTGAAAATGACTCGTTGTGTGTGTGTACGTGTCTGTGTGGAGCAGAGATTCATTGCGCTTTGACCCACACGTAGACTGGAAGCTCTGAGAACGCTGAACAGGCTTTTTGTTCAGTTTTCTGTGTACGGGTAACCACAGGAAATGATGTTGCTAGTGATGGTTTATGGCACTAAAATCTTCCGAGAACGGCACAGGTGTATCTCAACTGAATCCTGGTCCATGATGTGTAAGCCATCACTGAGTACTAGAGCAATAATAACAGATCAGATTCTCATCCTATGTATATCAGAGTAAATTTAAAATAATGCCAATACCATTAGTTAACGGACTTCTAATTCATACTGGTATAACTGGGATGAAACTGAATCTCACAATCTATAATAATGACAAACTGTCTTGTTTTAATTTATTGTTTCTTTGAAATAAAAAATACATTATCCTCCAAATATACATTATACTCCAAACCTCATCCCTCTCAGGACAGTTTTGCTCTCCAAGGATATTAATTTCTTGCCTCTGTGCTGAAATTGTCAGTAAGATGCTAGCTGTAAAGGTGGTTTCTCTCCTATGAGGAGCTCCCGGCAACTACACTGGGGCCAACTACTCATTTCACATAGGTCTTTGAACAGCCTTCACATGGTAACAATTTTCATTCACTGTCAACCTGTCTTGCTTGAGCTCGTGAGTTGGAAGTGAAGGGCTCCTTATCCCATTACCCCAGAACAAAAAAAACCAGTTCCCTTATCTGATTTAAAGATCCATCTCTACTTCATGCTAACAACTTTTATATCTGAATGTGATGCTTCATCAGACCACTTCTGAGGTTTATTTTGCATTTCCTTTCCTGTCACCACTTTTTTTTTTACTAAGCTGTTTGCAGTGAACAGTGCCATCTCAAAATGAACTGGGGGATGCTGCTATGGCGGTGGGAGGGGAAGTAGCGCTGTCTGTGCATTTGATGACTTGACAGATATGCAAACCCTCATTTTACTAGAGTACGCTTGGCAAGCTGTTCTCATGTGTGTCCACTGCTATTATTCTTGTTATTATCAATTTAGTGGTGCTGAAAGTACAAGATTTATATTCTGAGAGTTTAAGGCCATCTGTTACTCTGTGTCTGCGTGGAACAAACGTGACAAAGGCCAAAAGAGACTGAATCTTCCTGGCAAAATCTCCCTTGTTTTCTCAGCTACCTAGCCAAAATCTTTAGTGTGTTGCATGCACAGATCTTTCTGCAGCCATGGTAGATATCATGGCTTTCTTCACTATTTAGCCCTGCTGAAAGCAACCCTGACAGCTTTGGTATGATGCACTGTGCCTGTGATTTGTTCAGGGAACAGCACCAGTGTGCAGAAGTAATTGGTTTATGGACAGTAAAACAGCCAACCCAACCTTTGGGGGCTTTGGAGTTATCTGGGTGACTCGGATGTAAAATGGCATATCCCGGAATTAACCTTGAACGTGCTTGTTTTAGCTTCTGATCTCATGTGTATGTGTTTGTTTTCATATACACATATTAATGAATATTTGAAGTTCTTTACTGGAGCTTTAAGGGAACATGCCTTACTCTGTGCAGCTGTAAATTCACATTTCTCTGTTGTGTGCACTGGAAAGAGTTCTTGCACTTTGAAGTCTGCAACCCTCCATGTTACCATAGCTCTAAAATCTTCCTTACCCTTCTGCAGATGGCCTGATGGATTGCATGGACCCAGACTGCTGCTTGCAGCCCCTGTGCCACGTCAATGCGCTGTGCCTGGGCTCACCGGACCCCCTGGATATCATCCAGGAGACACAAGCCCCCGTCTCCCAGCAGAGCTTACATTCGTTTTACGATCGGATCAAGTTCCTGATCGGCAAGGACAGCACTCACGTCATCCCAGGAGACAATCCCTTTGAAGGAGGGTGAGTGAATTTTGGTTTTCATTCAGTAAGAGGTAAAGCATGAGCCGCTTGGCCATAGTAAAATGTGGAATGGCAGCAAGATGTAGAACGTGAAAACTTTCTAAGGGAAGTAGGTATCTGAAGAGTTTTGTGTCTGATGTAATTCTATTGACTGTCTCCTCATCTGCAACGGCCTGCCAGCCAGTAAGACAAGATGCTTCTCTCCCAACGCCTACAGGCAGTTGCATCTTTCCTGCCTTCTCTCATTTCAAGGAGTGAAAGCCATCCTTCATCAGGACTCTCCCAGTTCAAGTGACTGTCGTTTTCCAGAAGTATCTAGTAAACACCAATGGCAGACCTTCCACTGACAGAGCTAAAAGAGAGGGGAAGTGAGAGAGAGAATGGTATTTATGATCTGTAGTACAACTATTACAGGCCTCAGAAGAAATGAGGAAAATCTTGCAGTCTAGGAAGGGTGATTAGAGTGACTTCCAATGTAAAGAATCAAGTTGAATATAGATTGGGTTTGATACTGAGACGTTCTTTGTCACTGCAATCATCATCAAGAAGCAGCAACTGGCAAAGAAATCTGAAGCGGTTCACTTCTGTGACTGCATCTCAACCATTTGTTGAAGCACACGCCTGGCTGTCAGGGGAGGTCGTCCCTTTAAAATCATGTGCTTATAGCAAGATGCCACAATACATACCCCGGGGTGTCAGATTCTTAGATCATTCGGTGTCTGCCCTGAATGTTGCCTTTCAGAAGTGGTGACCCTGAGCCAGGAGGTGGTTCTCGACACTTAGGTTTGGACTCCGTTGAATTCCGCGGCTTACTTTCAGCTTTCCCACACACAGCAGTGAGTAGGTTGCTACTGAAAATATACAACGCTGGTGTTTGTGTGGGTATTTATTTCAGCACTTGCATCTCAGCAGGCTTCTCATGCCCTTCTGGATCAGACCTAACGCTCTTCCATGCAGGGACATTGCCAGCATCCCTCGGGTATCACCTCCCATAGATTGCCATCGCCGGTGGTCTACAGGCTGACCTCAGACATGAACTATTTAGAAGCACACCAGTGTCAGGGAGCTGGCCTCATGTGAAAGTTTCCCCGATTTGTCTTGCTGCCAAGCCCTTCAGAGTCCAAGAAAGCTGACGACAGTGATTCAGACTAAGGCCAAACACTCGTTATGTCACAAACTGTTGTACTTTGTCAGCATTCTGAAGATTGCGGGTTCTGGATACTGAACAGTCCAGGCTCTGGACTAAATGTTAGCACAGAGAATTCTCTGCTGTCAGTTGTTGTTATTTGTTGCTGTAAAATCGGGCCTCAGAATATAAAACAGATTATACTCACAGTTTCATTTATCTGATACATTTAGAGTTGCAGTGAGAAGCCTTTCCACAGAGGACTCTGGTATCAGGTCCACATGTATCTGTTCAGATAGGCAGAGAGTTTTGGTACATACATGTCCGTGCTTAGTGAACTTTCCCATACAACTGAAGAACTGTAGGAGTCTTCATGCATGTATGTTAACATAGCTTTCAGCTTCTCTTTAAAGGCTCCTTGCATTCAGCATCATACAGAGTTGGGGGGAAATAATGTGAATTTCTCCTTTATACAGTGAATTTGCTTATGGGATTGCCAGCAGAGGACCAGCAGAAAGGCTGCATCGTGTAGGGCCACATAAACTCCTACAGGAATTACAAGCATGTCATAGATCTGATGGTAGGTCTCTGTGTAGGAAGGAATTACATGCCATCTGTATACATCCCGCTAAAGAAAGATTCAGGATTCAAAAGGAGCACCTGCTAGCAGAAATGTTTATCTGGCGTATAGATTACTAGAGTGAGGGAATGCAAAGATTCAAATCAATAGGAGGGTTTTAATGATTGCTTTTCATTAACTGCAGTGGAACTAATAAATGGGGCTCCTTGTTCCATTTACGTTAACACAAAGAATTATACGGAGACAGCGATGATTTATGAGGTTGCCATTCTTAAAATATCAGCATAGGGTGTGTATTGCTAAGTATGGTCTACAGAGATGTCACCTCAAGCTGTGATTGTATCGCATCTCTCAAGTTAAATACCTTGACTCATCACAAGAGCGGCTGCAAAGAACAGTGAAGGACCTCAACAGAAGGTATATCTTCCTCTGAGACAGTACCATACCACCCAGCCTGTGCGTATCGGTCTGTTGGGTTGCTAAAAATGCCATTACTCTTTTGGGGTGTTAAAAGACATCGTGCATTCCTGCTAATTCTTAAAGATCCTATAGATCTGGATAAACTCCACCATTGCAAGTGTTTTCTGGTTACCTGGCTTCTCCTTGTGTTTTCAGTAGCCTGTTTTCACGACCTAGAAAGCTGAGCCTTTAAACAGCTCTGTTGTTACCCTGGAAATGGCAGCACTTCAGCAGTGGTCAGACAGTGGCTTCTCTGTGGAAGAGCATGGCCTGGGGCCATCTGGGACCCAGTTAGTCTGGGAAAATGAGACACTGACTGTATTTGCACATGTGGATATGCCCTTTCTTCAGTAGTGTTCTCGCTGTTGAATCTCATCCAGTTGCTTTTACAACAGATAGGTGATAATATCCCTCTTGTCCATGAACTTCTCAGTGTCTTCATGAAGATCACAGCAGCACCTGGGGGCAAGAAGAACCATTTTCTTCTCCCTTTCCAGATGCTGGCTCAATAGCTCGTCTAACAGGAGGGAGGTCAGGAAATCTTTTTGTTCACAGAATCACAGGATCACAGAATGTTCGGGGTTGGAAGGGACCTCTGTGGGTCATCTAGTCCAACCCCCTGCCGAAGCAGGGTCACCCAGAGCAGGCTGCACAGGACTGTGTCCAGGCAGGTCTTGAATATCTCCAGAGA
>Ga0065711_1004011_pt1 | contig 34841 bp, 14 predicted proteins | sample Hoacrofraction12_FD_59098 | JGI IMG/M metagenome (GOLD analysis project Ga0065711, IMG submission 59098) | Hoatzin crop microbial communities from Cojedes, Venezuela - Epithelial fraction 12 v2 (version 2) | ecosystem: Host-associated > Birds > Digestive system > Esophagus > Crop | place... | reverse complement strand
GGGGGGGGGGGGGGGGAGACAACAACTATTGAATGCTCAAATCTGCTAACTGCACTTCTGATTGTACCTTTTAACAGACATTTCTACAAACACCTCAGTAAACCAATCATATATGAGACAAGTGAGAAAATTTAGTATTATTTTAGCCTTCTGTGGCCAAATTTGTTCTGAAGGCATTGGATTTACATTAGTATGGAGATCAATATAAGAATACTGAGCCATACACTTCATTTTATATTTCAAACCTTGACTGATGTTTTCAGGCACCATTAAAATCCCATTTATGCACTGAGCTTAGCATGAAGCAAACGTACAATTTGTGTGCACTGTCACGCTTTGTGCCATCACGATAATGTCTTTGCACAGAGGCCCACAGACACGGGGCCTTCTCACACCTACCAGAAAAGAAAGAGCTGATTGTTCCAGTGAGGCTCCTCTGCTGTGCCCCTTCCCGCGGAATCAAAGGATAAAGTACGATGGCGTTTATGATGACCAAAAAGGAATACAGATATTTCATCATTATTCAGGAGTATCACAGTGAATTTTATACTCTTAAATATATCATCCTCAAAAGAATAGCCTGAGGTTTAGGCAACCCAATTAGTATTTGAGTGTGTGCCTAAGCAATTCAAGTAGAGTCCAAGTGAACGCATGGTCCAAGTAACACATGGTCCAATATAACTGTTTTGACATCGGGGCCAGAAATCCGGACCTAAATATTTGCATTGTGTTACTGATGTCAGGTCCCCACCAGGCCTCCTGGAGGCTGTGAAGTATTATGCTATTTTCTTTTTCTCTTTTTCTACATATGTCTGCATTGCTAAAATCTGCCTGGAAACAGAACACAGGGAACTAATGTAACAGGGAAAGTCAGCATTTCAGAACAATTCAGGAGTCAAAAATATTAACAACAGGGTTTTTCAGGAGGTCAGCATCAGGAGACATTCAGCAAACTTCTGATTACTAAGGAGGTTGAAGCTGGCTTAGAAGAGTAAGTCAAAACAAAACACCAAAACTTTTGTTGTGCCATCTATCACAATTGCTGTTAACATACAGTATTTGATTTAATTCCAGTTTCACATTTCCACTGACAGTCTCCATAAAATCGGTGAAAATTTAGTTACTGGATTTCTCATGCCAATCTCCCAAGTGTGGAGAAACTTTTAGACTATGTCTAGAAAAATATCATTTAATATTGCCAGTAAAACATCTCATGCAGAAGCTAGTAAATAAAACAGCTTCTCCTGTCTAATTCTAATGCACTATATAATGTGTGAAATCTTTCCTTGGCAGGGAAGCTGGAGGAAACAGGGGGTTGTTTTCTGTCTTCTTTGCTCTGTCTCCTTCCTTCAGCAGTTTCTCAATTCTGTATGGGCCCAGAAACACCAAAAATAACTCAATTCTTTCACCTGACAAAAAAGTCAGCTCTTTATCTCCTAGAGCAAGAAATTAAAAGCCAGTTATTTTATCTTCAAACATCACTTAAAGGATTATCTAGCTTGAACTGTTATACTTCACAAAAACATTTTCAGTCATCTTCTGCCAGTAGAAATAGATCATTATTAGTATTGCTAAGAATTTGGTGGCAACATGTTATCAGCTGGAAACTGCTCACAAGGGCAAGGAACCCAGTAGTGTAGTCTATCACAAACCGTTACGTGACATCAGCATGGTGTGAGGGTGGAAACAGCAAATATAATCTTCAGCAAATGTCCTCATTTGTAATATCTGGAAACTGGATGTAACTGTGTTTCAGAAAGATAAATTTGCTGTGGAATAAGCACAGAGCAAGCCTACTGGGATGGTAAGAAGAACGGGGAGTCTATCTGAGCCTGATTTGTTTAGCTTTCCCAAATGAAAGCTGCAAACCGTTATGACTGCTATCCATAAATATACCCAGAGAACATACATTCAAGCTGAAAAATAACATTGATGGAGGAATAAGTGTACATAAAGTGGCCGTGATTAAGTTCCAGCTGAAAAGACACATGAAGGATTACTACTTGTGGTGCAACGGGATTCTAAAACCCTCTCCTCCCATTAACAATTGGGCAAAATGTTTGACTTGGTTGAGGAGGGAACTTGATCAGTTTATGTCATGACTTGTACAATCCAGAAGTCTGGATTCAATAACTTGAGAGTAATGATTGATGTGACTTTGTGATGGCATATTCTATCTGGCCCAAGACACTTCTGTTTGTGCAGGCCTATCATGACACCAGACCAACTATTTCACACTCTCAGTTTCAGAACAATTTTTCTTTACAAAGCACGTATACTTTTCTTTTTAACTGACTTAAGGCACTACAGGGACACACAGGTTTAATATCACAGGGTACAACGTATGGTGAATTCCACCTCAGGCTGGAAATCCAAAACTGCTGGAAGAAAAATATCCTTTTCAGACTCAAGCCTTGCAAAATCTCCAAAGCTCTTCTCCCTTTATTTCCAGAAGTCTCCTTTCCATCTTGATTCACTTTTAACTAGCTTTAACATCACAGTCACAGACAGTCCGTGTGTCTGCACCACACAGGCAGACATTATATTCTCAATATTTTATTACAGCTATTAAAAGCCATCACAGGATTGGTTTGTTTCTAAGTTTCCATCATTTCCTATTTTAATTATGAATTGTTTAGCTGAACAAAGCCATATTAAATGAAAAGCACAGTGCAGAAGTGGAGGAAGAACTTTACAATTATATCTGACAGCTTAGCTATTTATGCTGTAAATGCATCATAAATAATTTCTAAGGTCTTCATACATTTCTGTACTTGGTCTGTAGCAGGCTCATAAACAGACTGATAGACCACTATTAACCAGTGATACCCAAACCTTAAAGCAGTGCCATAGCCTTCTCTCAAAAGTGCAATGCTAGTTATAATTTCTACAGACCTGCTCTTCACCAGCAGACACAGTGAATATAGGAAACAGTTTCAAAATGAGAAATATCAGATTGATTTTTCTCACTAAAGATCTCAAACATATGAAAAGAATCAAATTTCCAGGGACCCTCAACACAGCCAAAAGAACACACAATTTCAGCGTTCCTAGGAATCTCTTCTGTTGCTATTCCATCTAGCTTCCATTTACCCATCTTTTCCACTCAGCTACTGACCTTATGTCCATTCCCTCCTAGCCATCTTCTCTACTACTTTGCCTTTCTTTGTTATCAGCTTTAGCTAATGGGTCCTCTTTCGCTTTCGTGGAGTTGACCCCTAGCCCTTAGAAATCCTATTGCTTGTCTCCAGGTCCTCACCTCTTACTCTAACACCTTGCTTTCCCTCTCCTCCAACCTACGCCCGTATCTATTCCTCTTTCTATTTGTTGCCAGGCTCCTTTTCCATTAGGCCCTGTTCCTGTGCCTGCTGATCTCAGCCTTTTGGGCCTGCTAATTACCCTCCTGCCTACAGTATGGTTACACAGCGTCTTCCTCCTCTAGTGCTCAGGACATACAGGGTTTGGGTTTCCTTCTGATGACCAGCAACTTCTAACAACCTGACAGACAAAGTACATGAAACTCCTCCTTGACTACTTCACATTTGCAATGGAACATATTTAGTTCCTCTGCAGAGATGGTATACACTGACATATATTTGCCCACATGATAGAGAGACACCACCTTCTTTTTCATTAAAAAGTTACTGTAAAATATAACATTTTCTGCTTCACAAAGTTTTTCTAGAGATTTCTTTTTGCTTTTCCAGCAGAAAAAAGACAATAATCAGAAAATAAACAATAAAAATTTGCTAAGAGCATTGGAATTTACAAACTTCGGTATTCCTTCAAAAATAGAGTAATTTACTAACATAAAACAACATATAAGGCTTAAAAGTGACAGATATTTATGGAAGAAAAATCCATCAAGAGTTATTAAATCCAAACACACTAGCTGCCAACCCAAAAAATTAGAAAAAAAAAAAACCACAATACAGATACACAAACCACAAAGTACTTGCTCACCAAGTTCTGTAGATATCTGTTATTTGACAACCGCTTGGTAGTGAACAATGCACCCTTTGGCCTGACCCTGTGTGGCTGTTCTTACGCAGCTCTGTTACTTCATCCACCTTGCCTTCCACCCTGCACCTTCCCCTCCCACACATTCCTGTCCCACAAACCAACCTGCAGCCTCTGAAATACTGCTGTACACTCCTAGAGCAGGGACCTGCAAACCACTTACATCAGAAGACTTAGATTCCTTAACGTCTGTCTCATTTTTTTTGATGACTCTTGACAGACAGCCTAGCCTAAAGGGGTGCCGGGACAGCTCCACCACAGCACAGTTACAACCGCCATTGAACACAAAAGGTAAAAGCCAGTTGTTATTTAAAGTCTTAAAATATTCAATACTTTCTAGGCCAAATTTTTTTTCAGTTGCTCAGAAATGATAATTTAAGTCTGCTGCTGAATCCCCACTGCCCCCCTCTGTACATAATATGCCTAACTGGAGTGCTTAGCAACACACACTCGTGTATTGTCAGATTGGGCTGGGAGCTCGAGCACAGGCTCTCTAGGCAGAGAAGTGATGATAGCTTCACGCAGCGTGAGATTTCTCAGCTGTGTCCCCTCTGGACAGAGACTGAGAAAACTCAAGTATGTTCACCTTATATCCTAGAGTTAAAGCAGGGGAGACTACCAATAGATTCAGCAATATAGGTCTCCTTAGCAAAAATATTGCTGAGGATGCAGATTCCATAAAGCAACTTCACAAACCTTTCAAACAGGCATCTTCAGTACTATCTGTTACAGCCTTTGAAAGGTGAAGTATGTGAAAGAGGTGAACCTTGGCATATAGAGTACCTAATTTTGTTCTGGCCCCTGAGGAGTTAACTAATTATAAAATATTCAGCTTCTGCTTCTATCTGGCAAAAGTCATGCAAGATGAAACAACCAGCACTCACACACACTTAAGGTTTTCAAAGTGCTTTACGAACACAAACCGACTGCCACATTGCAAATGAAATTGTACAGGAACCGAAAACAAGGAGATCAGTAAACAGGAAAAATGGGTCCTGCTTTGAAGCTTGCCTTTCAAAGTTACAAGGAGTGAAAGGGGCTGGCAAGTAAAGGAACAGTGGAAAAGACACAGAGAAATTCAGAGATAATAAAGGTGATCTGGTCTGATGCAGTGGAGGGCCTAACTGGTGTTAGCCAGAAAGGGGGCGGGGGTGGGGGAGGGGAAGTATGTTAAAACAAGGATCCTGGGCAGTCAAATGAGGACAGCCTTAGAACAAATGTGAACCAGAGATAATCGCAAGTCCTGGTTTCAGCTGGGACAGTTAATTTTCTTCCTGGTAGCTGTTGTAGTGCTGTGTTTCAGATTTGGGATGAAAATAATGTTGATAACATACCGATGGTTTTAGTTGTTGCTAAGTAATCAAGGACTTTTCAGCTTCTCATGGAGGTCTGCCAGGTGCACAGCAAGCTGAGAGGGAACACAGCTGGGACAGCTGACCCAAACTGGCCAAAGGGATATTCCATACCATATGACGTCATGCTCGGTGTGTGGAGCTGGAGGAGTCAGCCAGGGAGCAGCGATCGCTGCTTGGGGAAGGGCTGGGTATCATTCATCGGGTGGTGAGCAACTGCAGTGTGCATCACTTGTTTTGCATGTGTTATTTTTATTATTGTTATCTGTTCCTTTGCTTTCCTATTAAACTGTCTTTATCTCAACCCACAAGTTTTACTTTTTTTTCATTCTTCTTACCTTCCCACATGGGGGGGAGATGAGCGAGCAGCTGCGTGGTCCTAGTTGCCAGCTGGGTTTAAACTACAACATCGCAACATGACAGAACAGCAACTGTTAAGTGTATCTCAAGTATTGGAAGATACAAAATGGTAGTAGAGTAGCCTTATGTAATAATACTGTGAAGAAATGGGAAAAGAACAGGAAAGCCAGTGCAGAACCTTTTGTGATCAAAATCGCTTTAGAGAAACATAGTAAATGAACAGTAAGATCCACTAAAAACCTCCACAATCAGACTTGGATACAGCTAAAAATCTTAACATTATTGTAGAGGTAAGTTCTGTCAAAAATGTTTCCATAAACTTCACAAAAAGAGAAAGGAAAACAGTAGTAGACAAATGTCACCCGAAGGCGATTACTGTATTTCGGGGACTCAGTACAAATAAGAACTAGGAATCTCCCACTTCAGCCATCCTCCCTGTACAATCTCATAAGAGAATAGCTTTATGAGATATTCTCTTTGACAGCCATATTATTAAAATAATGCTATAGGAGACTTACAATAACAACTCATTATTTGGAAATCTGGATCTAATGTCTAATCACAAAATGATCACAAGCCTGTAATATAGTACAGCTGTGAAAGGTTAGATCAGGAGAGGTATTTAAACAGTACCAGTGAGGCCTCATCTGGAATAATGTATGCAATTCCACCCAAGGAAAATAAATTCAATCTGCATTAGTAGCATGTCTGAGAGAATTAAAACTTCTTTTAAAGAAGAGACTCTTGCTTTGTACAACCTCACAAAATGAAAGTTGAGATGGATTTTAGCTATTTTGCACTCTTTCTCATCACAGAACCAATAGCAGCAAGGAAAAAGAACTATTTCACCTAAAGGTTGATGCTGGCACAAGAACAAATGATATAAATTGGCCATAAACGTGCTTAGGGTAGAAACTACAGTACACCTATCTAGTAAGCAAGGAGGAAAAAGGGAACAGAAACAGCAGATGCGAAAGCCCACAACTAGTTAGGCTAACCAATATATAAAATGATTACATAAACCTGACTGTATGAGACTGGGTTTCATGATCGACAAGGTTTGTGCTTGGCTATGTACCTGTTTCCCCAGTTCTATCAGTAAAGACTTTCTCTAACTCAGGTCTGTGCTTCCATAGAATAGATCGAGCAAGAAGTGCCTGTGGTGTTACAGGAAGCCGAGCAACCACATGCCTACCCTGCAACAGTCTCACTTATTTTCACTGTCAGAAGGATCCATCATGAATTAGTCAGTCACGTGAATTAGGGAGTGGAAAACCAGGCTTGCCAGATGTGCTTTTTTCACATATTTTGACAATTATAGTTCAGCTTAATCATTTATGATAATACTTCATAATGTTCTAGCAAATGCTCTGGAGTATACTTTGTAAAAAATAATGAAGTCTTAAGTAACATGGCAACTCGCTCAGCTTTTAAATCTTTGCTGAGAAGCAGGAGGAAACAGCCAGTGTTTTGTGCAGATTATGGGGAATTATTGTAGTAAAATTAGGAACACTTCCATTATTTCTTCCCCGTCAGTTTCTTAAGCATTCACTACTGTAAGATTACCATGGTTATACAGCAACAAGACACCCACAAAAAAGATCAAAAAAGACCGTAGCTTCACAGCTTTAAAGGAAGCGATGTTATTAAATAGTAACATGGGGTTATACAAAAGAAGCCATAGGAAAGGAAATGACTAATAATTTCTGTGTCTACATTCAATTCAGTACTCTAATTCTCATTGAAAATCAGCTGTCAAGTCCTACATAACTTAACCTTCTACTCTCTTGCTTATCATGGCTTTGCTCAGCAATTCTGCTGGCTGCAAACTATCACAAAAATGCTTCCTACACAAAAAAAATAAAATAAAATCATTCTGGTAGACATTTTCCACCTGACTCCTTTATCACAACTTCTGGACAGGGTTGGATAAGCACCAGAAAATTGGTCATGGGATCTGGCAGAGCTCATTTACAGAATACACAAAGTTGATATAAGCAGTTAAACATCTTGCATCCATAACACCGACACTATCTCAGCTTTGAAAAATGTCAGCAATTGAACACAGCCTGTACTTAATTTCAAGTAAATTAAGGAAGTCTGTGGTATTCACAGAAATTTGCTATTTCCAAACTTCCTTGTTTTGCTGATTGGCAGCAGTTGCCATTATAACATAAGGTGGAAAATAGGAACAACTTGCACAGATCTATCATATGTTTCACATTCTGTAAGTGTTTAGGTGGGAAGGAGTTATTGTTCCAAAGCTCAAAAAGAGGTAGAGTATTCACTGCAGATGTAAGTCTGAGGCACTCTGCGTTTCATAAAACCAGAATCCTTCCAAATGTTGTGCCAATGGAGACAGTAAACTGACAAGAAATGTAGATCAATGTTCTTTAAACATTTCAGCTTTTCTGATAAGCAAACATTTCAGTCTGTGTAATATTGTCAAACTACAGCTGCAGAGAATTTTGAAGAGGCTCCTATGCACGCTTTAAATATTCCTATTCCTTTCTACCAGAAAATGTTCTCAAGAGAGCATAACGCCAACACAATCCTGTTCACATTGCAGTCAGTTCCCTGTACTGATTGTGGCAGGGAGAATGGGCAAAATCTCAATGAAAGCTTGGAATTCTACGTCATTGCCTGCCTAAGGTACTTCACAGGTTGCACCAGTGCAAACAGTAAGATAATTTGCCCCGAGATTTGTGCATGAAAAACATAACTGACATTGCAGAGATAGAAGATTTGGCAAAGCAGGCAGAAGGCTGCCGGCATTACGCTGCCATTAAATTAGCATTTAATCTTTCCTTCACAAGATGCAGCATTTTCCTGAGAAATGTGATCTTTACAAGATACCAGACTCTGAGATCTGTCAAATAATCAAAAAGCTGATTTCCTGGCACAGAAAAATATTCCCACACAATAAGACTTTTTGAATGACACACAGAAAAATTGCAGAAAGGTAGTGAGAACTTCTTGGTTTATGGGAAGAAAAATTATAAAGAGGTCACACTAAGAGGCAAAAAGAGACTTTAATATTAAGAAGATTTTATATACATGTGAAGGGATCTATATAAAATTTAGATTCCATCATTGAGTCCAAAAAGTCCAAGGAGATAAACAGAGTAATGCAGCTAAGTCATGATGGCCTCAGGAAACTTTGTCCCATGTAATGATAGAGAAATAGCGATTTGTACACATAGGTCCATGCGTGTGCAAAGACTAACACACACAAATTGGAAAGGCAGGAAGCAACTTTGCAAGTGAGTTGTGTTTTGTAGTGTTCTTTCCACATGAACCAGTAAAGCTCTTGAGTTGCTCTCCTTCCATTGCTCACAGCTAGGAAAACAAGAAAGCATTCTGTAAAAATGATTATTTAAGTATCTACTTAAATTACTTTCTTTGTACCTTCTCTCTTTCTTTTTACTTCTGTTGCCAAATCCTAGAATAAAGCACAAAAAATCTGTCTTAGGCCAGTATGAAAACATTCAAGCTGCACTCCCGGATGCAACAGCAATGACTGTTCACTTTCCAACACACACTACTTAATAAATCTGTTTGGATGATAAAAATTAATCTGTATGCTTGTGAGACAACAAGTAGGGGTGTTCTCCAGATGGCAGAAACTTCCTTTACTTAGGAGATTAAACACAAGAAAACAAATAACAAGAACATTATTAAGCTTGCCACAAGCCAGAGAACAGTAACATGGCTTGCTAATCACTTTGCAATGCCCATCAGTATCTTAGATATGGCTTTCACAAATAAAAAATTAACCCAGATAGTTCATTGTTACGCTACAATAGCCAAGATTCATCGTATGAAGTAAAGACAGGAATAGCAGTATCAACTAGAATACTGAATTTTCATGTCATATTTCAAAGAGATTGAGCTCTGCAGGTTTCACGAAGACTTCAAGGGAATTTGAGTTACAGTATTTGAGCTCATTACAAGAGCTCACAATCGAAGATGATCAGAAATGCCAAGAAAAAACAAAAGACATGTCTAGCATATTCCAGAAAATCAACCTGTGTCTATGATTTTACATCAACGTATAAAATGATAGTAACAGAGTCAAACACTTTTGCATCAAGTTGGTTCTAAAAAGTGGCATTAAAATACTACGTGTTAGTATGCTTTTATGAAAGGTAGTAGAGCCTCCATATCGATACAGAAGTTGAGCCAGGCAGCCTTCCAACCTTATGGACCAACAGATTTAGCAAAACTGCTTTAAAGGAACCTGATGTCTATAAACTTGAATGACTTTTTAATGTCATTATTTTAATGACCTAACCACCTTGTCGCTTTTGATACATCGCTTGGCTGTTTTGTACTTTTCCTCTCTTCTGCTTTTCTCACTGTTGGTTTTAAAGTCTACCCCAGTTTCCTTCTCATCCTTCAGCTGCTCTGGGCTATGGGAGCACCAAGGATGGGTGGCTACTCTTGCAAATTTCCAGTCTCAATTTTACAACTGAGAAAACAGATACCTACAGAAAAGCTGTGAAGAAGATACTAACTCAATACATTAACACGTTAACGCTTCACACATGTGCTTGCTGAGCATTATTCACCACTGAACAGTAGCATTTCAGAGACATGTACAATGAACATAGATGTATGACTAAATCAATATCAAAGGCTCATTAATGAAAAGGATCATTTTGTAAGTTGACTGCTACGGTCTATTCACCCCCTGTTGTGTAACAGAGTTCCTGGTATGACTTTCTACTCTAGCACAGCCACGGGTTGCCATGGAAAGCAGTGGAGGAAGGCAGCATGTCTACCAAGGTGTAAAATGATACAGGCTTATCCAACATTTCGACATGAGAAAAAAGGCCTCTCAGGTCTTATCTTGTATTGATTCAGCTCTTCATACAGCAGTTAAAGCAAAAATCTCTCTTCCTTTCTGGACAAAAATAAAATAAATAAAAATCAAGACTTCTTACAGCATAGAGATTTTTTGTTCAAGACAGTATTTACTTCTCTATAGGATTAAGCAGGCACGTATTCTCAGCGAGCAGAGAGGATAACCTGGATTAAGTTTGTTGCTTCTCCTAGTGAGAAATAACTTGTTCACCAAACACTTTTGAAGTAACTGAGCCATCCAAAAAGTCTACTTGATTTGGAAAGTAGAGAAAAAGTGGTAGTAAAGAAAAAGGCTTAGAAAACAAACATACCATCAAGAAAAATAATGTACTGAATGGCTAGATGGCAAATACTTATTGGTATATATCTATCTGACTTCCTTGGCAAAAACACACTAGGGGCCCACAGATGGGTAGAAGGCAAAAACAACATACGGCAGAACAGTAAGAGATACTGAAGGAAGCGCTTATAACAAAAAGAGTTATAGACACTTAGGAAGACAGGGACAACTGCTTTCTTGAAACTTGCCTCCTAGACTGGCAATGTGAAAGATCTCAAGCAATATAATTCAGATATTATTTGGAACTGGCTATCCATAATATTACAATTCCCTACATTCATCTAAGGATGTTCTTTGATTCGAGTGTCTAACACCTGCAAAAACCACAGTAGCTCCTAGCTAGGAACAGAAGGCTTTTACCCAAGCTGGTGAGGGAGAAAACAAAGATACACCTACACTCTGACATTAGGGTGACAACACAGAGAGTGAACAAACTCTGTCATAAGGCCAGTCCAGAACAGACAAGATGCAAGCAAACCAATCTGCAGTTATGCAAGCAAACCCACTGATACGGTATCATAGAAGAAAGAAATAAAACTCTTCAGAAAACATTTAAGCTGCTGCCAGCCCTGCAGGACCTGAGTGCTCTGCGGGCAGTATGCAGAATGTGCTAAAAAAAGGTGCAATCTATTGTTTTTTCAGTACATGTCCTGTATACTCTTATTATCTGCCATAAAAGCAAGCTCCAAATGTTCAGAAAGCTGTCTGGTATAAAAGACAGATTCAAAAGTCTGTCTCCACAAGAATATTACTACCGTATGAGAATATTCTAGTGAGGCGCAGGTAGAGATCTTTAAGATATGGATAGGACGAAGTGGCCACAGAAGATTTGTCATACTGTCCATATTCTCCAGGAGGGCAACTCATGTTCAAAATCAGATGCCAGCAAATTTCTGAATATTACCTTGTATTTCTTCTTTGACGCAAAGATGAAAATAACAACTATTAAACCTACACATTTGTTCTTCTCTTGTTTATAACGGTCAGAAAGGTGACAACTGTCTTGGAATCATGATGGCATTTAGGTAATGGGAAGTACCCAACGGTAACAGTAACTGACCCCCTCTCCCCCTGACAGAAGGACAAATCTGTATTACCAGAGACACTTTGTTCTTCCTACGGAAAGGCAAACTAGACACAGCAGCAGACAACATGGTAATAGCATGAGCAGCACTCTGACTTCCCCACTGCTAAGCATCCTTGAGAAACTATTAATTAGTCAAAAAGTTTAAATAGGCACCTTCCACTGGTTTCTTTATGAAACCATGTTATTCATCTCAATTAAGTGGAACCCCACAGAATGGCTGTGGGGAGTTCAGAATAACAGTTTTTCAGAAGACTTTTTCTTATTTCACTGCTTTCTCTTCTTTTGTTAATTGCCTAATTCCACCTTTTCCTGACTGCATGCCCCTTGGGAGGTAAAGACTACTTCGCTATTTATTCACACATGCAAAGGGGATTTGAAAAAAAAAATTGTGTTCTCATTTTCAGACATCTGACAAATGAGACCAATTCATTAGTAATTAAAAAGTATAGCTTTTTAATAGATCATCTTATTGGCATACTGGAAGGCAGAGGTAAGAAAACAGAATAGCTTTGGAGAATGAGGTTGTCAGACGTACATATGTTTGCTCACACGAGAAAGGTGAAATTCTCACATGGTTCATCCTTCCCATTTCTCCATCCTTCCAGCTTCATCTGTAATGACTGATTAAACCTCCCAAAGCACCCTCATGGGACTATCTGTTCATGTCTGATGATAGTCAGAAGGATAATTTAGGCTGCATCTGTTACCATTTCTGAAAAGTCAGAGTACCTGGGATTTTATCATCTAAACATTACCCTTGTGGCTATAAAGAGAGATATAGGTGCAGGTTACATTGTTGGTATCAGGTTTTGCATAGGAAGCTAGCACTCACCTGTTTTAATACAGTACTTGCATTTTAACCTTTAATTTAAAGAACTATCTAAAAAAACTACACCTATAGTAGAAAAAAGCATGTTACAGGATGCCCTACCCTACTGACTTTCAGTATAATCTTCTGTCACCGCCCATGAAATGATATTTCTTCAGCTCAAATATTTCCTAACGAGTATAAACAAAGTCACACTTGTCTTGAAGTGTTGTAGACTTTAATGGTATTACTGCAATACCATCAGCATTTAGCAATGTTTTTAAAGCCCCAGCTTCTGGAATTGGCTTGTTTTCGGTTTGGGGTCTTTTGCCGGGTTTGTTTGGTTTTGTTTTTTTAAGTAATCACTTCCTTCACAGCTGTAAAAGGAAGTTAGAGAAGTTTTAAATGTGCAACAATAACATGCTTACAAACTTGAAAGAGATTTCTTACAAAATAACACATTGATCTTATTATTTGCAGTTGATAATTCTGCATTTCATTTGATTTGGATTGAAAATAGTTGACTTCACCTCCAGTCCTTCCTCTCAGACTCAGCTGTATTTTCCTATCAGAATATAATGCAAGGTTGTTTAATTTGGATTTCCCATGCTGGACTTGTATTCCCGCTAATATTATGCTCTTTTTTAATATACTTTCTTTTTTAATGAAGCATTTTTGTTTTTACTGACTGAAACAAGAATTAAAGTATGCCAGCTCTTCCAAGGAAGAAAGGGACAATCAGAAAAGTTTCAGTCTTAACTGGAAATAGAGGTGCTATATTAGGCCACAATCAAAAATTCTTTTCACATTGCACAATTTAAAACTTTTAAAAAAAAAAAAATATTTTGATACAAACCTATTTCTAGCCTTCTGGGCATACCACTCAGAAGTCCTAATTCATTAACAAGATTCTTAGTTACCTACCAAAAGATGTCCAATAAATGAATCCCAGTCTACTACTGTCTTGCAAAGATTCAGGCTTTTGGTTTAGTAGTTACATTTCTTTTTCCTCCTGAAACTCTTTCTGCTGTTCTGATGTAATAAATACTATATTCAAATATTTAAATAAATAAATAATGCATAGAGAATGTTAAGCTGCATATTTTCACTCTTTCAGATAAAATGCTCAGAACTGGACACGTGCCCAGATGACTGAGAGGCACTCAGCCAACCCAGAGATGTCCCTGGCCTTTTACCTCTTACTCACATGATTTGCTCTGCTCCCTTCGAGCTACCCTGCTTCATTGCTGACCACAATGGCTTTGGGTTTTCTCACCCAGAGACCTATTCACTCACTCAGCCAATAACACAGCTGACTAAGAGCAATGGCCTTTTTATAATCTTCATCTCCACAATTTTCATACCCCTGCATAATAGACCAGAACACGAGGAAGTATTTCATCAGCTTTAAACGCATTGGTCAGTTTGAAGTTCATTAAAAATATATAATCTGCTGTGCTTTAAGTGTAAAACCTCTGACTCTAAAGTATATCAACAAGATGAAAGCCAGCAAAAACCAGTCATCCAAGTTGGTTCAGTTTTCCAGGTTTAGGACCAACTTTACTGGTATGTAAATGCCTACCACAATGCAGTTTGTAATATTTGCTGATAGTCCTCATTAAAAAAAAAAAAAAAAGGTGTCTAAAAATCTTTAAGAAATGCTGAAGCTGGCACAGTAAATAAACCATGAGGTGCACTGCGTCGGTTTGAATGTGTGTCTCATGCTTCAGATGGAAGATTTATCCCTCATTAAAGCCTTTCCTCCCTCTATCCAACAAAAAGTTTCTAAGCACTGCTTGGGCCTCTCACAACTATGACTTATTTTAGACTTTATAAAAACTTAGCCTGCTTAGGACGGGCTAATTAACCTCATTTTGTTAAAGCTGTGCACAGACATGGTTATACTCTGATTTGGGAAGCACCTTGATGACTATTCAACTACAGGTCACCTTGTTAAAAACACCTTCTCATCTCAAAAATGTAGATATGCCACTCAATCAGATAAAATGCATGTAAGCTTGAATGCTTATTGTGATGAGTTCTTAAAAATGGTTAAATATATCCACATCATTACAGTGCCTCAGTTCAACTGCAAGCAAGGTAAGTTCCAGCAATAGCTTAGAAAGAATCTATTGAACGTGAATGAGTAATTTAAAAAGCATGAAGACGCATTTATATTATTGAGTCTGGATGGGATTATTATTGATAATTTTGCCAGTAATACGCAAATATAATACCCTTCGATTCTGGTGTTAAGTTCATTATTAGCCATGCAAATCTGAACTCAACAAAAAATTGATTTTAAATTATTAATTAGTAAATGACAACATAAGTGGTTTTGTATTGAGTATACACCTCTGGAATCAATGAAGCTGTTTTACATGAAAGAAACTGTTGTATTATCTTAAACATCTTAAGAGCGTCAGGAGACTTGCATCAACATTAATCCCAGGCAGATAACATATTCAAAAATACAGCTCTCATTGGGTACAAGACTCCTTAATATTTTGCAAGGAATATTTGCTGAGACAAGCATCCAAGACCACCAGGTTTTAGTCTTTGTTGATTTCTTCTCAGCTATAATTAACCCTGTGGTGAACTTGGGCAATTCTAGGACAGAGGCCTGTGAACTATGTGCTACAACCACGATGGCAAGTGCTGGCTGGGCAAAGAGGGTATTATCACAAAAAGTTTGAAAATTTCAATTACTGGGGCTTGGTCTTGAAATTGGCTTAATTTCTTACCGGGGTCAGGTGATGCTGCTTATTTGTGTGTGACATGCTTACATGTATATCAAGTACTGAAGACACTATGACAATTCAATACTGACCAGTTCTGCAATAAACCACTGTTTCACTAGGCTTGGAGACCTGAAAATTTAAGAGGAATGAAACCTTGAACAGCAATCATTTTCTCCCAAACCAATTTGCTTCAAACATTGTTTAAGCAGAGAACCATTAAACAGGGTGTACTTTGTTAGAAGCCGCAGTGGTTTTGCTCCTCCGATTCAGATGATGATCTGTACGTCAAGACACGTTTAGAGGAATTTGTATTGTAAAATCACTTCCTCCAGTATGGTCTGGAACATCTTAAAAGCAAATCATGTTCTGACTCAGCATCTAAGCCATTTCCTACAAAACATGTCAAACTGGATGAAGCATCACCCTGTTGCCATTTGTTCCTTCCTTATACACAGAAAGGCAAAAACACATCAGTAACGTGGGAGATGTCCTACACAGGTGCAAATAGAGATGTGGTTATGAAGTAACCATCAGGCTCACATCAGCTGTGGCAACCCTTATGAAAATAAAATGCATATGAAAGATGCTGCAAAACAAGTGATGGAGCTTTCCAGTGAAGTCGGGGGCTAAAATCAGAATCCAAATGCAATTTCAGAGAAGCACTATCTACCCCAAAATTACTCAGAATGTCTTAAACTGTAAACAAAATCTAGTTCTCAATAACACAGAGGTTTTACTCCTCCTATTTTGAATTTCATCAAAGGAAATTAAAAGCTTCCAAATGCTTTTTCCAGATTCCAAAGGAATATTTAAGTGATTGGAGGAAGCAGTTTTGCATTGCAATGATAGCTGACATAAAATAATTCAAGTCAGAAATGGCAACAGGATCTTCCTGGGGAAAAGTCTGTGCCTTTGGAGTATACTTCCCTTCAACACAACAAAAGCCCAGATGTGGGACCTTCGAATACAGTGTATTATCTCAGGGCAAATGGCAATTTATTCATAGATTCTTTTATGGTTTTTTTGTTAACTGAATACAAAACTACTTTTCCACTTTGACCTCAAATTTTTTCTTTACTGCATATTCTTCTCACTGTTGTTTTGAATATTTTTATTACTCTAAGTAATTGCATGCTGACATTTTTCATAATCACTAATTGCACTAGATGACTCTTGTGATCAGAAACAAAGCATTCGGGAGGGATTAAATGAATGGAGCCATCCTCAGAATCAATAACTACTCCGGAGTCTTTCTACATACAGATAAATCTTTTTTTGTGCACAAAATAACTTATCTAGTATTTTCGTCTTCACTGTTGATGCAGGAGCTTTGATCAACAGGAAAAGGTTGCATTTTTTCTGGTCTTTCTGGAATTTAGCGTTATGTCAGCTTTCTTCTTGTCTCTAACGTACAACAGTTTGAACTGGTGCATAAAATAATTCATTAGTGTTGATTCCAACCCTATGTCTGGATGATGGAAACTTATAAAATTAAAGGAATGAAAATAAAAACAGCATACAGAAAAAAAATTACAAGGACAATAAAACAAAATGTTGTTGTTGCTTTTGAAATGATTCATAACTCAATTAATATAGATCACAAGTTTGATGATTTGCTAAAGAGCTCTCCAGGCCATAAAAATATTTATATAATGACTGGAACAGCAAATAAAATCCACATAAAAAAAAATCATTTACATTATAACTGAAAATTTATTAGCCTTTAAAATGCAAATTGGAAATGTCTGGAGAAGAATCCTTTAAAAAAACATTTCCAATCAAAACAAAAACTACAACCATAAGCAACCTGAGTGTTCCATTATTAAAATGTTCCTATTACAGCTTCTTATTCTCAAGTATTTTTGATGTCCATACTACAGAGTAAGTATCCTGCTTTTATAATTCTGACTCCTGATGCACCTAGTTTAGTTCCTGGACTCATCCAGACATTCCTGGCCACAGAAAACTGTTTAAATTGTTTTTTCAGTTTTCCCCAATTTCTAATACAGGGGTCCAAGATGAACCACAAATGTCGCTGCCTTTCTGCGCAGCAGCCACTCCACAGCAGCACACCACTAGGGAGGGAAATGCAGAGTACTGGCTTCAAATAAAGTCGGCAAGCACGGAAATGGGACTGGCGTTTTCATTCCCATGACTTTACAACATAAATGAAGAAACAATTACAAATGCTAAGCATTTTAGCACATATTCAATGTGCTTTCCAAACTAAGTGACTACAAACTGATGGATATCCTAGACATTTCTTAAAGTAACCCAGAGTAACTAATGACATCAAAGAATGAAGGTCTTTGTTTTATGTCTTCTCCTTAAGATGGGCTACTGTTGCACCACTGCAGTCCCCAGGGCAAGTACCAACTCAAAAGAGTGCGACCTTATTGTCATTAGTCCTGCAGTTTGCTATTGGTTGATTAATGTAAGTCTGCCTGGCTTCATAGAACATGAAAGAGCAATTTCATACACAGCTCTCTGAGAGGACTCAGAGGAAATCTTAAAGTTGTTTCTGCTGCTTTAATGGAAAAACATAGCAAAACTCTTATAAAAAATAGTGTCTGACCCCCATGCATTTGCATAAACCAGGTTAAACCAGAAACTACAGAGATGCAATTTATCACATCCAGCCTGACCGTGTGAGTGAGGCTTTGACCGTGCTGATGTCTACATAAACTTTAACAGGAGGATGAGGGCTTAGGTTAGGTAATCTGTATCTTAGTTTTTGTTGTATTTATTTCTTTCTAGACAATGCCCTGTACTGAGAAATAAACAATACTTTGTTTCTCACAAGTTGCTGTGTTTTATATTGATCACAAATTGTGAAAAGAAGTCTGCTAAAGAGGAGAAAAACTGACTGGACTTGAAGAGAATCTGTTGCAATGGAGCAGAGTAACAGGGAACAACTTAACTTTGTGATAAATCATGAGATCCCACCTTGAGGGAAGAAATACAAACTCATTACAAACTGCACATGCAAAGAGATTAAGCAATAGGTCAAAGGAACAGCTTAACCTAAACAAGCGTATCCAAGTGGAACCGAAAAGCAGCACTGAGACCAAATCCCACATACACTACACAGCCTAACTACTTTCAAAGCCAATGTCCTGGGGAGAAGTAATCTCCGTTAACTCCAACACCACAACTGCCTTAGCATCAAAAGCTGAACGTAGACACTGCCTTTTGATCAGCACGAGCTAATGAGAGCTAAAGAAAAGTTAATTTGACACATACCATTAAAAGTTGTATTAAATTACAAACAGAGTTAATTCTTTCTAAAGAAAGAGATGTGACCTTTACTGTTCTTTTAGAGGAGTATTCTAGTCCCTGTATGTATGTGGCAAATTATGTTCCCTTACACTCTTGTATCAAGTAACAGTTAAGGGTCTTGCTAAAAAAATTGTAAGGAATCACATTGTTATTTATCAAAATCTTAACAACACTAAGCTGCCAGTATCATTAACTTATTCAAATTGAACAGTAATTGGGAAGTAATATTTACAGTGCTGCAGAATAGAAGAAGGTCTACAGAATGACAGTTGGCACTGAGGGCCCAAGATCCGCTACATATGTATTGCTGAGAATGGAGCTACTTAGCACTAGGAGTGGTCTGGTTGGAGGGACAATACTCCCATTCACAGGTAGGTGCTCACCTGGAATGCATCTACTCATTCAAAAAAATAATCCAGTTGGCATGCTACCAGACTGCTTCATGAGGCATATGAAAGCACGATCACCTGGAGGCAATCAGGACATTTACTTAAAATATACACTCCTGATCCAAATCACAATGCTAATGTAAACTCACTCGTTGTAGCACGCAGAACTATAACCATGAAATTTACTGGTTGTACCATCAATGATTTGGGATGAAAAAATGAGAACGAACTGCAAAATTATTTTCTCCCACATATTTATGTGCAAGTTATACTGTATCACACAAGCTACACTTACCACGAAACCAAGATCTAGATAGCTAATAGTGTATTTAGTGACACATGAACAAAATAAAAACATGAAATTTAATATTAGATAAATCAGATGATAATCACACACTCCTCAGTTGTCTGATGTGAATTTGGAAGCAGCTTTCCATTAGCTACAAAAATAAGTGCTCAGTTTTAAGCTGTTTTCAGCAGCTAGCAGCTTCAATTTGGACAGCAAAATATCTACTGCAAATAAATTAGTGCACAATTTCTGAAGGGTTCCCAATATACTGAGCTGTTTTACTGAAATATGACTCTGATTGCAATTACAATATTCTTTTGACATGTTTAGCCTTAGTCATTCAACCTAACTATGACTTCTGTAGAGGTCTAGGAATTACACCAGTTATCTAGTGGAATAATGAAAATAAAAATTAAGTAAAAAACTTTCAGAGAGCTAGGTTGATACAGACTGGAATTTATAAGCAAATGATTAGAAATGATTAAATGATGGAGCTTAGCTTTAAATGGTGTGAAATTACTTCAGTACCAGTAGAACTTCATTACTTTTTCTGTTTGGTAAATAGATTTTTTTGAGCATAATTTCTCTCTTGAAAAGCTCCAAGATATTAAAATATGCTTGATTAACTAGTCAAGAAGCAAAGTAAACAACAGCCATTTTTATATACTAGTATCCAAATAACTCAGGAGAATAACTGTGAGCACAATGAAAACGAAACAGAGCCAAAAATACCTTGTAAATATTACAGTAGATGCTTCTGCCAAAATATTGTCAACTAGTACAGATTACCTAGTGCTATAATTACAGTAGATGACAAAATTATTATAAATAAACAGTTTGTAGTATGAAGTCATACATTATATATTTTTACTAGGTAGCTACACAAGCATATGAAATGAAGAACTGTGAAAAAGCATAAAAGCAATTGAACTGATCTAAACTTTGTACACCACACGCACAAATTACAGAGTCATTTTTTCACCAGGTTTAAACTCGATGCATCTGTTATTGAGCAAGATTGCTGGAATGGAACCAGGGAGAAAGGTGTTGAGCCCTCATATTCCATTTCTGTATCAGGATAATAACTTCTTTTTAAAATATAGCTATGTATATAAATTTGAACCCAAGACAAAAGGATTTTTAATCAAAAGTTTAAAAAACACTAGGAAAGAAGGATGCTTTCATAATGACAAGACCCTCTGATACGCAGCAGAGAGGCCCTAAACTTTGTCTCTTGTGTCACCTAGCACTGGAAAAGGTTACCAAGATCACTACACTTTTTGATACGAAAGGAACTGGTATCCTTCAGCTGCATGAGTAGTCTTGCATTTTCTTTTTAACAGTAAATACAGTGCAACGTTAATCAAAAGAAGTCGAAACTAATAGCCCCTTAATAAAACATGAAAGTTGTTTACCTGAAGCTTAGAGTAGATTGTACAGACTCCTCTGACACAGGACAGGGTTGCTTCATCATTACCTGGATAGGTGTCTCTGAATCTCAATGCCAATTTAATCACATGATCCCATCACGTGTATAACCTCGATACATTTTCATAAAAGTAACTATTTACTGTTTCAGTTTTATAAAATAACCCCAACTGTTACCCAGTCATGAGGACCTGACATCTAATTTGGACTATGGATCATCTTAATTTTGTAAGTATATATGTTGTAAATTCTATACTAGATTTTCTGTCAATGTGATGAATTGTATCTTATCTGTATCTGTGTGAGTGTGGATATTTATTTTTAGGCTGTCTGAAACAGATTATTGTTTAATACATACAGCAAATATTTTTCATTGACTTTACAGGTGGATTTGATCACTGCTATTAAATTCCTTGTAAACAGTGGTTTCTGTTCTGTTTTATTTATTTAGAGAGGCATGCCAACATCCTACTGGAGAGACTCATATGGTGACCATAAGCAACAGCCCTATTTTCCATTTAAATATTGGGGAAGTAAAACCTATTTACTGTAGGTTAACATCTATGTGTAACATATTCAAGTATACGGATGACAAGCATATTTGCATACATCTGTGACTCACAGAGATTAAATTGACCTCAGCTTTAGCAACCATTTTTAAGCTCAGTTTTCCTTAATTTGTTGTCTCTTCTGCAAACCGGGCAGGACCGGAATGATGCTTTAGAGATGCACGAAGAACTCTGTGTTTCAAGCATCAAATCTCTGTCCAGCAGACGTACACTGAGGAATGAACTGGGCTGCATTTCTCCTTTGCCTCAGCTGACAGCATCTTGTAAGAAAGGTTTTACATCAAGACAGACACTACTTTCCTTTAAAGTATCTCTGCATTTTGGCAATACTTGATAACATATTTTGGATCAAGCTGAGAAACAAAAAGACCACTTGTTTATTTCACAGTTTCAGAAGTTCTTAGGCTATTCTCTACTTGCAAATATTCACCATTTCTGAAGTCAATCTCATTTCTAAAGATAACTTTGCTTTCACTGAATTCAGTTACAGTGAATATAATTCAGTCTCTGACTAGTCTATTAGAGATATTATTAATATAACTGATTTATTACATATAAATACATCTGTTCTATATCAGCCAGTGACTTGATCTAACAGACGTTATCTTGCAAAGAAAATGTGCCTTCCCTGAGGAGCACTCTTGCTCAGTCACAGTAGCTGTTAAATTTAGGAAACAAACACGTCTGTGATTTGCCTTTTCCCCCTTGCTTCAATCTGGTTTATTAAGTATTAAAACTGGTTTTGTATGTCATAGTACATACGCAGGGCAAGAATTTTCCCTGTAGAGAGCTCACAATATATTGCCATATCTCACCACATCTATAAAAGCATCTACCTGTAAAAACCAGGGAGTTAGTGGGAGATATCCCATGCACACTGTGAACCATAGGAATCTGATCAAAGGCTAAAAAACCCCATTAGCAGGAAGGGTTAAATGCAAATTATTCAGAAATTTCTGTAGTGCTGCAATCACCTGTTGCAGTTTTTGTCAGTTATCACCCATGCCCAAGAATGCTTTGCTTCAGCTTGCGCAAACATCATCTATTCTTGCAGAGAATAGACAAAGGAACAATAATAGTAGATGATGTATGTATGGAGTCAGAGAATCAGCAAAAACAGAATTAACAGGCCAGCTACATCCTGGTTCCTGTCATATGACATAATTCCCGTTCACAGGATATTTTGCCGTAATCTTATTCCAGTGATCAACAACAGCAGGCAATTAATCTAAAGAAACATGATGTATAGAACACTGATTTCACACTCGTAAGAAAGGAAAACTGTTAGCTCATTTTCATGGAGCATTACACCCCCTTTTTTTTTTTTTCTTTTTGTGCTGAAGAATTAGTGGCACAAAAGAGTTTCAAAAACTGAAGATCAGACTGCACAGCTCCTACTACAAAAATATGCATGCAAACAAGTCTCTGAAGATCTGTCTACCTACAACGATAATTTACAGAACACAGGTACAGAAAAAAAAATCAGAAACCTTTTTCCATTTCAACTCAAACTCCATTTTTTTAAGCTGCTTGCATTTCTCCAGATCATCTTTTCCAATCAAATAGTAACTTAAAAATAATATGCTTAAAAGAAAAAGTATCTAAAACTCTTTTACACCTCTATTATACCAAGCAGTTCTACCAAAAATCTTAGGCAGAGTACATACAAAAGTGCTCCTCTGTCTGTGTTTTAATCCTTCCAAAAGATACTCATGCTGAACCGCCAAGATAAGAGTTCCTTCTAATTGAGGATATACGTAAGCTGGCCTCTGTTCTGACCATTTAAAAACCGCTTTAAGTTCAGGGTGGTTATTGCTCCATTCCAGGTCTTGCCCATCTCTAAGACTCAGGAGACCACACAGGGGATTTTCCTTGGGATGAAAGTTTCTATGAGCAGGCTTTAGTGAGCAAAGCAAATCTCCAGGTCCTGTGATTTACTCTGCCTACAGGGTATTATAACCACTTCTCCGTTAATTTCCCTGAACTGAGTAGGATAATTTACACCTGTGAAATGTCAAGAAGAAATAGGAGGGGGAAAACACCCAACATTAAAACAAAGGATGGTTTCTGTGTGATAGTTCTGATACTGGCAGGTGAAGCACAGCTAGCAATCTTCTGCACTAATCACCAAAAACAAAAACCAGAGAAGCTGAAATTGAAGGGATACTAGGACCTTCTCTGGTCTGCAAAAAACCCCAATTTCGCTACCATTTTCTTTTTATCACATTTTCTTAGTTTGTGATTTATTTTCTAATGACAGTATAATGCGCATTGACACCTTTTCATTTCCACATCATCAAAAGTTCTCTAAAGGCTTACACTGAAACCTCACTGCTGTAATCACAGTGGTATCAAATTAGCATCGTAATGAATTCTCCATGGACTTGTGCCCTTATATGTTTTCCCCATTCTAATCTCATATCATAATAGCACCATAACTGGGTCCCTACAGATTCCTACCAAAATCATTATGAAGCAGTTAACATCATAGATACACTACATTAAACTGAACAGAAAGTAGGAAGCATTGTAAAAGAACAGATTCTGAAAAGTAATTATTAGATACAGTTATGATATCTGATTATTAATTTTTTTCCATAACATTCCCAGGGAAGTCAGTGTCTGTGGAAAAAGCTACCTGGCAGTCCCCCCAGAAACTTCTTAATATGGAAAATACACAACTAGAAAATTTTCAAGCCATGGAGCACAAAAATACATTAGCTGTAAAGTAAATCAGTGTTTAACGATCAAGTAAGTGAAAAACTGGAACTTACAGCATAACCTTGTGAACATACACACACTAGTAGACACTTACACGTGATTAACAACCATGTAATTGGTTTCAGGATGAAACTGTGTGACACACAGGACCAGAATTGGTACTATGAGGACCACAGAGTTGTAAGCACATGCTTATAATAAACAAGTTTATTGTATCATGGCAGTTTAGACATGAATGACAAAAGGAAACAATAAAACATTAATTTCTCCATTTATATAGCTCTTGTCTAATAAGAGGCACCGAAATATTTGGCATCTGTATCAGAGGTGCTGAGCAGCAGTACCTAATCACTTCCTCGAAGAGCAGCTGCAAACAGAAGTCTAAAGTCTCACCCTTCATTAGGGTGTCTAACTCAACAGTGGTGTTATTTCAAACCTAAACAAACTTGTCCCTTTTTCCAAATTATTGGGATGGGGGGAGAAATCTATGTTTCAATTAGTATTTATTAAAATGGGAAAAAGACACTTTCAGAATTAGAACTGTCCATCTCTTTTGCGGTTCATGACGACTAAGTTACTGATGTCAGTAATGTGCTAGGGCATAAGCTGCTGTACTGAACAAGATGCATGTAAAACTCCGCAAAGGCAAGAGACTGACAAGTCTCAAACTCCATTTTAATGTAAAACTATTTTTTAGTGCTGGTAACTACACACATATCAGGGTGAACCATATTCTAAGTCCTTTTTCTTTTAATGTAAAAGGACACTCAACAAGGCAGCTAAGTAAGGTCTGCCCAAAATAATACCCCAACTGAACATCAGGTGCAGAAACAGAATTGCAGAGCTCATGACTTCCAGTAAGGAGTGCGCAACAGATTCTAGTGCCAAATGCAAATTATTGGAGATAATCATTCTGTCTCTGGGGAAAAAAAAAAAGACACTTTTTGCAGTCCTCAGTTGTGATTCCCATTTGAAATAACTGTCTGCATTTCCCAGTAAAGGTGTGTCACAGAGAGCACTGAAGAGCAGCTGTACATCGCTCCCCAGGGGTCAGTACTTGGCCCTGTCTTCATATTCAACCAGGGCAAGTGCAGGGTCCTGCACCTGGCGAGGAACAACCCCATGCACCAGTACAGGCTTGGGACGGACCTGCTGGAGAGCAGCTCTGTGGAGAGGGACCTGGGAGTGCTGGTGGATGACAGGGTGACCATGAGCCAGCAGCGTTCCCTGGTTGCCAAGGCCAATGGGATCCTGGGGTGCATTAAGAGGAGTGTGGCCAGTAGGCTGAGGGAGGTTCTCCTTCCCCTCTACTCTGCCCTGGTGAGGCCCCATCTGGAGTACTGTGTCCAGTACTGGGCTCCCCAGTTCAAGAAAGATGACGAGCTAGTGGAGAGGGTCCAGCGGAGGGCTACAAGGATGGTGAGGGGACTGGAGCATCTCTCCTACGAGGAAAGGCTGAGGGAGCTGGGCTTGTTCAGCCTGAAGAGAGAAGACTGAGAGGGGACCTTAGAAATGCCTATAAATATCTTAAGCGTGGGTGTCCGGAGAATGGGGCCAGACTCCTTTCAGTGGTGCCCAGTGACAGGACAAGGGGCAATGGGCACAAACTGAAGCAGAGGAAGTTCTGTCTGAACATTAGGAAGAACTTCTTCACTCTGAAGGTGACGGAGCCCTGGAACAGGCTGCCCAGGGAGGTTGTGGAGTCTCCTTCCCTGGAGATCTATAAGACCCGCCTGGATGAGGTCCTGTGCAGCTTGCTGTAGATGAGCCTGCTTTGGCAAGGAGGTTGGACTAGATGATCTCCAGAGGTCCCTTCCAACCCCTACTGTTCTGTGATTCTGTGATTGTTCCTGTAGTACAGCAAAACTATGCAGAGAAATCCCAGGGGAACAGATGAAGAAATTTTCTTGTGGAAGCAGGAAGACCAATAACATGCAGTCCCATAAATTCTTATGAAAATCCTACCTCTTCATCTCACTTCTATCTGAATTGGCAGTGGATTAATTGCTTAGGCCTATCATCTTTTAACAATCTGAAGGAAAAAAATGACAAAACTTTGATGGTACTTATATTAGGAACAGAACAGAGTATAATAATTAAAAATAAATGACAAACTTGGTCATGACAGAGTGTTACTCAACGAAAGGTTGAGTCACTAAAAAAAATTAGCTTATTAAATTTCTCAAGTACCACATGAGTTTCAGCAGTAATGGATAGCATTAGTGACAGCTTGCCATAAGATAGAACATTCTGACAGTCTTTTTGCCATAAAGACTCTTGTGTAAAAAGGATTTTGCAAATACTTTTCACCCACATATCTGTGTTGAGCGGTTAGCTGGCAAGTTAAGAATAGATGGAGATGAAAGTGATATACAGCTTACATCTGAGGAATACGGTCCTACAACAGCTAATACTGGAAGGATGAAAGGATGAAGTAAATTCAGCCAGTGGATAGTGTTCAGCACTTCTTTTGTAGGTACGACGTGAAGTACTCAGGCCAGACTGCAGAATTACTCTTCACATCATCAGGAAGCAGACTGCTCTTGAAGGTCTGAAGAACAATGATGTTCAGAGTAATGACGCAAAATCAAGGCTGTTTTCTGAACTGACTTGAAATATCTTCTGGTATCCTGATCAAAAATGGAAACTGAGCTTCCTCAAACTTTTGTTCTCGTCTTACTGGTTTCACATGGTCGACCTAAATTAATTTCGCTGACTACTCTTGTTTTTATTATAACCTACAATGTCTTGAAAAATGGTGAGTAAAATTAAAGATATTTAGACATTGAGCATTCTGGGTATTTGTTAAAAATACACTTTAAAAACATTCTCCTTTTAACTTCCAAATTATAAAATACAATACAGCTAAAACTTCCTAAGCTTTTGCATTTCTCATATTCATAAAAAGTTATAGATCTTTCAAAGATCTCTGGCTGAACACAGAATTGACCTACTGCTATTTCTGTCCACTTTGTCATGAGATGACGCTTAAGATAAATAACAGTGACATGGTTATACAAGAAACCTTGAAGTAAAAAGATCTCCAAGTGCAATAAAATCTTTGGAGATATGTTCACTTTCTCCTCCAAAAGAACTTCATCTAACTGACAGAAAAAAATTGTTTTGCCTCAGATGTTGTCAAGTTATAAATTTAAAGCAATATTGATAAAGAGGTTAGTAGCTTAATTTCATTTTTGTAAAAAAAATAAATTTAAAACATGTGATGGAATAATCATTTGAAATTATTTTTCTGATTTTTTTTCTTACCATGTTGTAGACTCAATTCATAGCAATTTTAATCTTAGCCTTATTACGACAAGAACAACAAAACATAAAAGGAAGCATCCCTCATAATGACAAAGGAGGAGGATACATATGGGCCATTGAAGCCGAGTTAGAAACCCAATTGACAACTCATTTGTCAGTGCACTGGCAACAAACAGACCAAATTAGTTTTGCTGTTCATCATATACAAAAAAAAGAAACCTAATTGATGGGAAAAAAAAAAAATCACTTGTAAAAATGCTATGACCATTGAAAAACTGAACTGTCAGCAGCAGTCTAACAAAGGCATGAAAAAGAAAAAAAATAATTAAAAAAAAATCTGCCAGTGTCTTGCCAGTGTTCCCTTGAAGGCAGAAATTGCCATCGTGTTCTCATATTACTCAGTGAAAGCATTCCCTCTGAAAGCATGCGATAACTATTTGTAGCTACAGAACACTGTCTGCTTCAATTCTAATTTAGTGTGTGGCTTACCTAGCCTCCACATCATTAGTACTTACACAGATAACATTCCGTATAAAAAACAAATTGGTTCCTCAAAAACACTGCAAGGAAATTGCTGTGCAAGTGCTAGCTGAAGAGAAAGGCAGTATTCTGCTACTCACAGAGATTTTCATCAGTGCACAGTGCAGGAGGTGAAGGCACTTTTTCTGGGGGTCTTATCTTACCTACACACTTCATACCCTTAGACGACATATGCTGGAGAGTCAGCAACGTATGTGGTTTCCTGGCAGCAATAAACAGGAACAGACTGCATTGCCTCGACATTACTTCATGCTATGTTGCCTGAGAAACTCAATTAACTTTTCCCAAAGTTCAATAGAGATTCTTAGGGATTGCTAGATGACTAGGATCAGGATGCTCCTCCACCTTCTTTGGAAGCACAGCAACGTATCACAGCACAGCCTACAAACAACTAAATGGGCTGTAGAGACCTTTTAAAATAACACGTCACAGCTCTGAGAAGAGCTTACTTCAACAATATCAAGACGCTGTAAAGCATTTTCAAATATTTCATGTAATTTAAACATTTATATATCGCTCCTGTATTGCCTTTTAAGTATTCCTCTTAAATTCTCTCATGTAAAAATTATGAACCTGAGAATACATTTTAAGAAAATATTGTAGTACGTACCTAAGCAGGCAAAGGAAGAAAACACACTATCAAACCATTTGTGAGTAAAAAGAGTTATTGAATGGAGTTTTATGTCCTAAAACATGAAGACCTGTTAGATTTTTACAATTCCAGGATATGGTAACATTTCATGCACTGTTGAGTTGTGTATGTGAATAAGAAACAGCACCTCTTTCACTTTGATAAGCATTCCTCCACACAACAGCCCACAAACACTTCCCTCATATCTATCCAGGAATCATTATTTTAAATAATAATAATAAAAAATTGGCACTCTCCCCTCAAAACATTTTTTTAAAGGGAAAAAAATGTATAAAGCAGTCTCTTTTGCAGACCACAGCAGTTTTACTGAATGGCAAATGCTCATTATTACACACTGATATGCAGAAGATATTACTGACAATTCCCAGAGTGTTCCCCCTTTCATAAGCAGACTGTTGGTGGCTGATGCATAATCCATCCAAGCAGTGCAATAAAGGGAAAAATATCACAAAATGTACACAGGATAGTCCAAAAGCTAGGTGCCAAAACCGCTCCAGATAGTAGACGATACATTTTCTTAGCTGCACACAATTCTCATAGTCAGTGGCATTATTCGTGAAGAAATGTAAACTCTCACACCTCGCCAGCAGATTTCTGATTTTGCAGACACTTCTCTAACATTACTGTAAAGAGTTTTTCACTTAATTTAATACAGTATTAAAACTAAAAAAAAACTTCACTGATATGAGACTGATGAAATTCTTACGGTTTAACTCCTTGTGGCACATGGGATAATGCCTGAAAACATACTTCATTGTATGATAATTCTACTGAACTCTCCTGCCTAGACAGTCCAAGTCAAAACACACCAAATCCTACGGAAAGTCACTGCAACAGCAAATCATCAAATGGGATGACGCTTTTTGGCCCCAAGTATTACTTGCAGAGAAGTACTTCATATAAATACTTTATTTTACTGCCTACACATACAGTTTCCAGTATACTGGTTATCTTAATGTCAACGTAGGCCTCTAGGTGCTTTAGTAATACAAACCACAGGTGTAATGAAAGATGAAGTATGAATAATTTGTGGCAAGTTTTATGATTTGTTTTGAAACCAACTGTTCACAAAGACTTGCAATTCCGAATAGTTTGACAAACAGCCAAATAATATCAGCGAGTGAATCACTAGACATTATTCCAACGAGAGCCTGCAGCCAAAGCCCTCCCTGAGTGCTCCCGCAGTCAGCGAGGCTGGCTACGCTCGCTGGAAAGCTGGAGCAGTGGACCGAAGCCCAGGTAAACCCTAGCAGCTCTTTGAGGCCTTTTCCCCACCAAATTCTCTTTCACGAAAGGCAAGCCTCCACTCGGGTACTCAGAGCAGCCCCAGTTCTGACAAGGGCTGTGGACGGGTATCGTGCGGCACTATATGTTTTTCCACAGACTGAAAACATTTCTTGGGCTGCTGAGAGCGAGGGTCTGGCAGAGCAGAGAGCCAAGCTGCGGGCAGTGTGCTGGCGGCGAGCACCGAGCCGCTGGCACAGCCATACCGGCATCCTGTCGGGAGTGCAGGGAGCAAGAACCACCAACACCGAACCCAGTTAGGAAGGGCTTGGCAGAACAGCTAAAAGTGAACAGATCCGGTAGGATCTCTTTATTATCTAACAGAGGAACAGTGGTTAAGGGGTGTTTGCTTAGAGCCAGGGAAACTCGACGCCCGGTTTAGCAGCAATAATCCATGCACGTGGGCAGCCCTCCGCTGATTCCACAAGACCCTCTTCCCCAGCAGCTCTTGTGCTTTCCTAGATGTTTTGAGGGAGACAAGGAGAGTGAGCAAAAGGGTCAGGAAAGCCAGCCAGAAAACCCTCTCAGAAAGATGCGTTTTCTGTATTTTCCTGCTGTCAGAGGTAATGGCTGCTGTAGGACTGGAACATCTGCCACAAGACCCTCACTCTCCACACTTTCTAATTCTGTCTTCGGCAACAGTAATAGGGGCAGCAGTTATCTGTGTTGGCAGGAAGGCTTTAGGCTGGTCTGGCTGCTCGTTCGGATGCACCAGGAAATCCGACAGCCGATTTCCTCGCATCCTGCTGTGTGATGGCGACACAGGCCCTACCTGCTTCAACTCTGAGCTGACACTAGCTGGTTTCCTGTAACCATGAACAACAAATTCTGGGTGGGATCTAATAACTGAGCACAGGATTTAGCCCATCTCGGGAATTCCATCCTTAATGGTAGGAAAAGGATTTAGTTGGGATGATAGCCAATTTGGAGAGTGGTTGGGGTAGAGGACAGGAGGTGAGGAAGGCAATTCTGCCTGCTTCTGGTGCAACAGATTTTTCAAAGTGATCTGTTACTGTGCTTACTTTTTCCTCCCCTTTGTTTCCTTAAAAAAAATTTTTTTTAAAATTCCTTTCTTCTGTCTTCCGCCACGCCTTTAGGATATAAAAACAATGCTTTCACATGACAGTCCTTCAAACCTTTCAAGCCAAAGCCAGTGCAAGAGTTAAAAGGAGTTAAGGGTTCACTCATCTTTAACCACATGAGTCAAGAAGCTTAATTATTATAGTTAATAAAACACTTGGGTCTAAACTTATTTCTGCTTTATATTCCCATTATCATATTTTCAGTACAAGTCCTTGATGATAACATTCAAATATCTTGGTACCTTTTGCTCCTCCAATACAAAATCTAACCCTTGTTTGTGACACTCCAGCTAATATTGTGCAGCTGTAATGATATGAGTGGGAGGTGATTAGGATGTCACTAACACAATTTTACCAGTTCAGGTGAAGGGTAAACAAAGAAAATAATAGAACACAGATAGGAAGCTCTGCTATCATTTTTATATTTTATAAACCTTTCATTAGATATTTGTTATTTCTTTTTGGTTACAATTTTAGAAGAAGCGCGAGAACATTACTATCCACATGCTTACCTGGATATGAAACTTTCCTCTGAAATTTGTTGCTATATCACCGTAACTGGACTATACTGAAATGTCAGCAGCACATAGTAATTATTAATCAAATGTTAAAATTGAATTAGATTTGCAACTGGAAAAGAGAGAACACCTATTTCTGGCCTTGGAATATTCGCTATGCTATCACTGCTGTTAATGCTGCCTATGTCCCCTTTCTAAAACCAGATTTGTTTGTTTCATTAATGGATGTATGGGAATTTAATTATAACAAAGTAGGTACACAAGAAGAATTGCACAAAGCCTTAAACGGATAGTAAGAAGTATATTCAGTTTCAACTTTTACAGTTCTGCATATGACATCAGATAAATTTGTATCCCATTTCTAAGCTCAGACATATACATCACAATTTCTTCTAATCAAGATATATAAAGGTTACAACCATCTACTTCCCAGACTGCCTTCTTAAGTTACCAGACAAACTGAAGTTTTGAATTTTCATTGCATTTAAGAGGTTGATTTATTGATATTTGGGAAAAAAAACCACCAACAAAGGTCAAATCAATAGCTAAGAATAGTTGTAACAGTGTTTTGTGGTGGGTAGACACTGTAAGTGAAAACATGACTGATACGGTCATAAAGTTCAGTGCTTGAATATGCTTGCTTCACTTATATTCCTGAAGAGGCTATAATCTTTGTCATAATATATAAATGGCACAGCAGTGCTCTTAAACTTACTAAGACCCAACTCAAGAAGCCAAAGTAAAGTAAGGAAAGAAGTTTTCAGCAAAAGTAAAAAGATTAAAATGAAATCCTTTCTCTGAAGCAACAGTTAAAAGGAGTACAAATTGATGTAGATCATTAACCGCGGGTCGCACAGCATCAGCTTTCTTAATAAAAAGTTGCAATTAAGAGGATAGAAAATGTCACAAGAAAGGCTACCTGCATTTTTCCCTTTGAAATGTGCTTCCATGATATTTTTTTTAAGAATAATTACATAATTGGACCATATGCTGTATAGAACGCAATTGGATCTTGAACTTGCTTTGGATTCCTGATTGCTAACATGGTTAATACTGGCAGCCTCAATGATTAAAATGTTCTTGAGCATACATACACAGAAATGAGTACTTTAAGTAACACATTTTGTTTCTAATTATTTGCCTTATGTCAGTTGATAATTTAGGATATACATAGGACACATTTCCCAATTAATCTCTCAGAACCCTGAAGCAAGAATTTCTTTTGTATATAACAGCTGGCATTTTCAAATACATAAGCCCAAAGATGGAGTTCAAAAACCCTCCAAGATACCTTGAAAACAGTTTTTATAATACTGCAAGCAAATCAGAAAATACTGGTATTAAAACCAAATCATTTCCAGCTTAAATAATGCAATTTTAGATTAATGAAAGCAATGGACCAACAGAGAATGAACACTCGCTCCTCAAGAAGAGCACAGTATGTGCCTTTACGCTATCAGAACACAGATGCTGGAGTACTTTGCAAACTAGGAAGGTTTCCAGCTAAAACCTAGGCACAATACACCATGGCCAGTGATAAATTTTTAAAAGCCCTAAGCAGTCACACTTCTGAAAAGTTGTTAGTTTTGGTATTTGCTGTTAAAACCGATGAACAGGGATGACAACAATTATGGCACACAAACAGGCTTTTTACAGCCTTCTCTAAGTAAAATTCAGCCAATTTCCTTGTCTGTAAACAGTAATTTTTGTTATATCTAGTTAGGTTTTACCTGGCAAGTGTCAATCTGATGAAGCCAAACTGAAAGTGGTTTTTATTAGCTTCATAATGAATTTCTAGTTACCACCAGAAAGATGCACACAAATTTTCAATTACTCCAGATCAGTCTAAAATACTGATTTTCCAGTTTTGTCTCTCTCTGCTCCAGGCCAACACCATGATTCTGGATTTTCTGTCTCCCCTCAGCAGCGTAAGGCTATCAGTTCTTTTGAAGATGGTCTCTCAATGTTTCCTGCTGGAAGTTGACTACTTCCCTCAAGTAAACCACAGAGTAAAATGAGACACACCTGTGCCAAAGACACAAAGTATGTGGCTAGTACTGGTCATGGGATATGGAAAATAGCAGATCCGGGATATGAGGAGAGCATCCTAATTCCCTAGGCCAGTATGATAAGCTATTTTGCCATTACAGTGCTATTTTTTTCTCTCCTTTTGGCAGGTAGAAAAATAATTGTGAAAAGACATCTACATGGCCATGATTTCAGAAGGCAATGTTTCCCTGCCTTAATTTACACCTTAGAATCTAAATTTGACACTTAAATACACTACATGTACCTCAGCAACATGAAATGCTGATCCATCCTATTGGGGGGGATTATAAACTCCTAAATTTCAGGAGACAGAAAATTATGGTTTATCACAGATTAGTACCTAGTTTCCCATCTCCTGTTTTAAAGCCTGGCAATCTGACTGGTTTTTTAATTAATTTATTCTGTTGCTATGGTGACAGTTCATCTCTGTCAATCAGCAACAGAAGACTAAGGCACACCTGCCTGCAAATAATTGCAGAAAGGCAGTATTCTATTAAGAAATTGGATTAGTTTTAAGGAAATTAATATACACCCTCACAGTAAGAAGTCCAAAGGATGTTTATCTCCCTACAACTTTTATTTTTGTCATTAGAGTATACATGGGTAAGAAAATGCAATCACCTGAACCAAGCATTTGCAGAAATGTGCTATCCAAAGCCTGGGGAGAGGAGACTGCTGTGGTGAAGACAAGGCAAAGCAGATGAAATTTCAACTTACTTTTTCTCCACTCGTATCTCATTTTAGTAGGTAATAGCAGAGTGCCTGTAATTTTAATAAAATAGTGGGATGGGTATCAAATTGAGAAAACTGTGCATTCTAGTTAGAAACCTTTTCCTAACATATATTCAGTGCCTCCATTCATAAAGCAGTTTTGGAGTAAGCCTGAATGGAAAACTCCATGCTCCCCCCCAGAGAACGTGGCAGCCCCACTAAGGGCAGAGCTTTGGCTTGACGTTTATATCATTCTGGTGCAGACTCAAATTGCTCTCTCCTGCCCGACACTTCACTTCATTATGCTGCTATCCATCCCTCTTCGTTACTTAGATCAGAAAGCATACATAAGACCATTTAACCTGGCCAACAACTTTTAACGCTTCAGCAGATTCTCTCCACTGGATCACTTATTTTTAGTATTTACCATTAAAGATAATCTAGCAAAGTATTCTATTAGTTTTTTTTTTTTTTTTTTTTTTTAAATTT
>Ga0065711_1029776_pt1 | contig 34842 bp, 23 predicted proteins | sample Hoacrofraction12_FD_59098 | JGI IMG/M metagenome (GOLD analysis project Ga0065711, IMG submission 59098) | Hoatzin crop microbial communities from Cojedes, Venezuela - Epithelial fraction 12 v2 (version 2) | ecosystem: Host-associated > Birds > Digestive system > Esophagus > Crop | place... | reverse complement strand
GTTGTGGAGTCTCCTTCTCTGGAGATATTCAAGACCCGCCTGGACAAGGTCCTGTGCACCTTGCTGTAGGTGACCCTGCTTCGGCAGGAGGGTTGGACTAGATGACCCACAGAGGTCCCTTCCAATCCCTACTATTCTGTGGTTCTGTGATTCTGTGAAAAGAAGATACAGCAGTGTAGAAGGAAAACCTAGCACTCTGGCACTCTTATTTTTGGACAGGCTCCTGAGCAGTGGCAGATAAATAAGTAAAAAGTTAATGGTTGCAGTCGGAGCAACCACTCCAATTTTGCAACTCTCAATAGCTTTTAGGCTCTTCATTTCCATGCCCAAGCAACAATATAGTAATGGCCACAGCAGGCTAGACTCAGGGCTGACTTATGTCCTGCTCTCCCTCCCTAAGCATATGTTGCAGACACTGAGCTCATTCAGATGACAGGTCAGAGCATTAGAGGCTGAGCCTGTCTGTCCCCCTGACTCTGAGGAGCCCTGGCTGCTATCTCAAGTACGCAGAGCTGAACATATGTCCCTTTTGCCTCTCTGTCCGAGGAATGACTAAGCTTAGTGTGAACTAAGGACATATCACGCTTCCCACAGAGCTGAATGATAGGAGGATCCAACCCTTTAATTGCACCACATTACAATAAGCTTTAAGGCAGCATGCTGGTAATAAATGTTAAAAGTATTACCAAGACACGGTGCCTGTGGACCAGGACATGAAGAAAACAGGGCATGGGAAAAGTGATGATCAGTGAAGTGTTGTCAGGATGCCTCCGTTTTGACAAACTTCTCCATTAGCCTGAAGCAGTTTGAACTTGTTTTGAAATCAGATGAGAAATGCCCCCCCTGAAGTGACAGCATGGAACAACACCCACACCCCATGCACACAAGGGGTTTCCAAGCAAGGAAAGCCTAGAGGCAATGCGGCTGATCCCCTTTGGTCGGTCTGCAGGAGCAACGAAATACAAATTAAATTACCAGGCCTAATTTGGCCATCAGGTCAGTCTATCTGGCCTTGAATCAATGAATGAGTTTAAGATGGTGTCAGCTTTACAGGAATTTAGCTCTGAAGCCAAATGCTGTTTGCAACTTTTATTAGTGGAATATGACAGTAGCCACTTCTTCACACTCAACCAGTTTTACCACTGCACACTCAAGCACCCTTTTCTCCTCTTTTCCCCTGCTCCTCTTCTGACCATCACTTCTACTAAACAGTGACCCTGGTGAAGAAATTGAAGATGGTGCTTAACTTTAAATTCACACGCCAACAACACAGCAGTATGTGAAACCAAGAGAACAATCAGAAACTGACATGCAAAACAGATCAATTTACTATAAATACAGCCTCAAATGAGATAAATATACCAATAACACATTAATTTTATATCTAGAAAGAAAGCATGCAGATAAAACTTGCATTTACAGTCCAAGAAATTTCACTGCCCTAACAATGCACTCATGAGGTTAAGTGAAGCAAGTGGCTCAAAGTGACCTAAATACTTACACGTCAACTCAGCTGTTCAATCCCTATGTTAATTACAATCAAGCCAAAAAAAAAAGAGAGAAAGTATGTTCTAGTAATGGAGAGATTACCCACCAATAAAAGACAAACAAAGAAACCCTGCCAAGGTACAATGCTTATTTCAGTTTTCCATGGATGTATTTTATTTTCCTTCTGTGCAGTTACTCCTTTTCTATTTTTTGTTTATGAGACAAGGATGTTGTAGCCTGAGACAAAGTGCTAAACAGCTTTACCTCAAATGCTGCTGTTACTCTGCCATCACATTTTCTGCTTGTTTCCATGGTTTGAATCATTATTTCATTCTCACCAAACTGTGTAAAAGAACAGAAAGTAACTTTGGGACAATGTTTCTCTTTCAAAGACAAACTTGTACTTTATTTTTCACATCAAATTTATCAAGTGTCTACGGTTTTCTTGTCACCAAAGGACAGAGTAAGTAGTATGAAGATCAGTATTTTGCTGGAGAAATCTCCTAAATACATACAAACTAAGAACAACTGTATAAATGTTTGAGCCCAATCTGCATATTTCCATAACAAAAATAGTTTCCATTCCAATTAAAAAAAAGTAGCATTTGCTTGGAATAGAACCTCAAAAACATCCTACAGGTAAAAAGGAATCCAAGCTCTTCAAAAAATTCCAGTTTATAGGATCTACTTCAACACTTTTCTGGATGTAATTTTCTCTCTGTCTTCTGAGAGCGAAAAGAGACTTAATAATCACAGTAACTCACATGCCAGTGAGACGTGGCAAATAAAACCCCAGAGATATGGGACATAAATACTTGTGTACATCTTTTTCACTACTGCTACTCTGGTGGTGGATCATCTTCCAAAATGGTATGTATTCATGCTGCTCTCCATCTGCTCGGTGCAACAGCAACACTACTGCATATTCAAAGAATCGGGCAGTAAGCATGAGTCATTAACCAAATTAATCTCATATACATGTACACTGAACACCCACAGGTCCAATTACACACAGATAGCAAACCCATCACTTCTTCTAATTCAATGTTACACATTAGCAGAAAAAATTGCAGGGGGAAGAATCTTACTGTGAAAAACAGCTTTCAAAGAACCAGTGACAGGTAGCTATAAATGAAACTAAAGTTAATACATACAGATTACTTCAGTATTTAGAAATAGGTACTGAATCATCTGTAAGTAGCACAGCACTTCCACCTTTCCAAAAGAGTATCTCCAGTACTCCACCAGAGCTACACAGAGGCATACTAGCACTCAGGTGAAGGAAACATGCTCTCTATTCATAGAATCATAGAGTCATTTGGGTTGCAAGGGACCTTTAAAGGTCATCTAGTCCAAACCCCCCTGCAATGAGCAGGGACATTTACAACTACATCAAGCTGCTCAGAGCCCCATCCAACCTGACCTTGAATGTTTTCAGGGATGGGGCATCTACCACCTCTCTGGGCAACATGTTCCGGTGTTTCGTCACCCTCACCATAAGTAATTTCTTCCTTATATCTAGTTTGAATCTACCCTCTTTCAGTTTAAAATTATTACCACTTGTCCTAACGCAAGAGGCATTACTAAAACATCTGTCCACATCCTTCTTATAAGCGCCTTTTAACAATTGAAAGGCTGCAATAAGGTCTCCCTGGAGCCTTCTCTTATTGTCTTCTGTCTGTTACTGCTATTGATGGTCAGAGACAGCTATCTCTTTTCCAGAATCCAAATGCCTGGTACATAATCTGATTGACTGGTTGACGCTGTCTCCAAATATCTCAGGACCTTTAAGCTGTCTTTTATGTCACCTCACAAGTCATGTGCAAAGGGAAGCAATGAATACTCTACCACGCATCTGCTGGTGGGACTTTGGCCCAGCCCATGCATGTGCAGCAGGGCAAAGGAAGGAAGACCAGAAACATCCACTCACTCATAGGGGCAGCAGTTGAGGACAGGAAAGATAGGAGCAGTTGCTGTGCAAGGCACCATCCTTATCCAGAGCTCCTTCTGCAGCAGAGCTCACCAGAAAGGGTACATCAAGAGACAGTGTAGGCAGGCTGAGCATTACGACATGGGAGCAGGCTCCAGTGCAAGGCTGTGCCCAGGTGCTCAATCTGAGCACCTGACTGAGACAAGAGGCCACCTGGCAAGAGAGACAAGAGTCTACCTGGAAGACACACACACCATAGAGGCAGCACATTTCCAGCCTCCCTCCATCTCAAAGGAACGTACACAACAGCCAGAACTGGTGAGAAGGCCCATGCCTGGACTCCCAAACCAGGAGACAGCTAACAAAATTCATATGTGAGCAGCACAGCAGAGATGCTCTGAAGTGCCCATGAACATGCAGCACACATAATGAATGCAAGTTAAAAACTTACAGGCCTTGTTCAGCTGCAGAAATGTCCCAGAGCAGGAAAAGAGGGCTTGGCGGAGTTAGTGCTTTTCTTTTTGCAGCTCACTCTCCTGTTAACACAGAAGACTGATGCATGTACGATGTTCCACGTACAAAAATATCTTATCTGTCCTCTGTGGAAAGCGGCACATGTTATTCGTAACAGCAAGAAAATGGCACTGGAGAGGGATGCTGGTGAGCTCATATTCAGTTCTGGGCAACAATCTCAAGGCAGGGTGCAAAGAATCTGGAAGCATATATGGAGAAGGAATACAGCAAATCCTTCCTAGGCTGAGCTGACTGAAAGGTGGTAGTTGTTTAGCTTAGCAAAGCAAAGGCTGGAGAGGACATGTCTGCTGTCAGCAAGGTGAAAAGCACTGTCTTCATTTCATGTTTCTTGTTAAGTTTCTGTGTAAGCCATTATCCAGCATTGAGTGGTCAGACTGTACATTTTGTCAAAATTCCTGCTTACTTCTGGCTACTTATTGCATGCAGATGTGCAAATGCAACAAGCAGAAGCCAGTGGGACAGGTACTGTAGTTTTGAAACGGATCTTGAGCTCCTGAAAGATCAGACACACAGAGATTTGGTCATCATCTGTAAAAAACAACAGCCAAAAATACAAAGAAAACAACTTTCTCACCTGGATACTCTATACTTGCTGATATATATACATATTTGAGGCAGAAAGGGGCCCAGTGAACAAGAGGATATATACTAATTATGTAAATGTTCCAGTTTTCATATTTAACAGTTATCTACAATGCTGGTTGTGCTTTTTGCTTTTTAGGTAGTGCATTTCATTTTTTTATTCCTTTTACCAGTACCTCAGCTACTCTGTTACAATTGCAGGCATGCTCAAAAAGTCAGTAAAAATCATAATTTCAGTAAGCAGGTACATATGCTGAAGTCCTAATTAAGCCAGTATACAAATATTTGAGCTTGTGATCTTATGAAAAAAAGATGAGGCTTGGAACTGTTGCAAAAGAAAGCAGAAGAGATCACATAATAAGCTGTGGGCTGGAGAAAGGAAATGTGTCTTAAAATCTCTTGTTTAATTAGAGCAAATACTTGAAAAGAACCTCCAGACACCAATGTTTACACAACAGACAGTTTTTGTGTTTTTAAATAAGTCTGCAATGACCTAGGTGGGTTGCAAATGTCAAATAGTGTATTACAATAAAAGCTCTTCTGATAGGTAGAAGAGGTCAGCAGTAGCTCTTCGGTACTCTCTTCCAATGAACGCTTGCAAATTTTAGCCCTTCACTCTACACTGAACAAAGGACCCAGCTATGAAACGTGTCAGAACCAGTGCCACGCTCAAGAGCAGTAGATGATGTGTTCCACTCTGGATTATTCATGTGCGTTACGTGACCCAACTTCCAAGCTTGAAATTGCTTGGGAGGACATGCAGAAGAAAGGACACAATCTGCAGTATGATCCCATCAGCGCTGTTCCCTGTGGAATGCAATAGCAAGAGCAGATGAACTGTGCAGAAAGAAACTTACGGTGAAACCTGACTGTCCTAGAGGGGAGCATCAGCTGAGACTAGGTGTAGTGAACACATCCTGCAAGTTTGAAACCATTTCCTTTCTCTGTGTGCAAAACCCGTTTTTACTAGCTGTGGCACAGCAATGGGACAGCTCAGATCTCCAGCATGCACTGAAAACTCTCCCAGGGAAACGTGGGCTTCTTCCCATCTCACATGAATCATAGTTGCAGAAGACTACATACACAAAACGCTTAAAGACTTCTGTCACCTAGATAGCATGCTGTTCGGTAGTGGTTGACAGGAGTGGTGTTTATTGTCCTTGTATGGGCCAGAAACATACTAAGTCCCAAAGCCGGGGGGGACAGGGCAGACCACAGATAACGTAGTATCACTGGTGTAGCTCTCACTGGAAACTTACTTTAATTTGAGTTTCCGAACTACAGCACTGAGAGGCTGACCTAAAATATTTTGTTCCTGCTTACACTTAGTAATTAATTCTAAATTTGTTTTTTTGATGATGACTGAGCTCTCGGGAGGACTGCAAAAGTTTCTTTGGAAGGGTTAGTCCTGAGCAGATGGGGGAGGACATGGGCAACACAGATGGAAAACAAAACCAGAGGATTTTCACTGTGTCTTCTTTCCTAGGTGTAGGAAAAAAAAATCAAAAGAAGAACCATCAAACTGGTAAACAGAAACCCAACAGGTTGAAATGTGTGAGTTTTGAATGCCTTTTTTATTTTCAGAAAACAAAAACTGAAAGGATGTTAAAAAAAAACGTGAAAAATAGAAAGGAAATTCTGGAGAGTGAAGGGTGTCACATTTCTAATATGCCAAAAACTTTGACCAGTCCTGCCTAGACCATGTGACATGACACAGAGTTGTACTATGAAACCATACTCAGGAAACTGATTTAGAGCATTATTTTTCCGACAATGAAGACCGCTCCCATCAACAGTCTTATCTATACTATAACTCTCCTATAGTACACATCTATACCCAGTGTCTGGGTTCTCCTGGGACATGAGCTACTTGCAAAATGCAGAGTTCCCTGTTAGCTCAATGCCACTAGCTTAAGAAGTGCAAATTATTCCCAGATGTCAATAACCTATCTTCTTAACAGCATTCAAGTCAAAGATTTTTAAATGTTTTTGGTCATGAGATTATTGAGAAGAACTGACAGACAGCCATTTCACTGTGACACATCATTTGTCAGAAAACCAAAGAACAGCTCTAAAAGTCAAAAAATAGGCAGAAGTCTGGACTGAGGCTAAGCACACTTGTGAGGCTACAGAAATCACACCCTGCATATGTCATGAATTTAAGACTGTAGGTAGTTTTGATGCCTGAGAATAGCCAAAGCTCAAAGCTTCCCGTATCTCAACATCTAAAACACCACTAATCAGTGACATTATAAATACTATAAAAACAAGGGGGAAATGTTTTCACAAAGACCAGAGAAAGGCTTATTATCACAAGGTGAACCACACATCCAAACCTGGTCTTTTCTTCCCACAAAACATCTTGAAAAGCAGGTGGTCTTCTCTATTTCCACACTGCCAGATACCTGGCATATGATTTTAATCTCTCTTTGCAAGAAATGCCATCTCTTTCTTTCTGGTCAAAATTCCCCTGCAGTCTCACTTGTTGTCTGAGCCTAAAACCCTTCCCATGGCTCATCCTCCTGTCTCCCTGACCTAGCCTTTGTGGGTATCCTCCTGGCTCACCTTCGGGACACTTGTCCCTCCTCTATGTCTCTCCTCTGCTCAGAACTGTTCCAGCAGGCTCTCCTGCTTCCCAAGCACAGCCTCAGCCTCTGCTCTTCCACCTGGCCAAGCAGCCTGGCCTTTTTTCCCTCCTCCTGAATCCGTAGCTTTGTGCTACCTCACCCACAGCTCCTCAAGCTTGACAGAAAATCATGCCAAAATTGAAGGCACCAGTTTTTACAGCTTCATGTCTCTCCTTGCTGCTCAGCTCCCTGTGATACCTACAGCAACCAGTCATCTGTCAGTGGTCAGGCAGAGGTGAAATTTCCATTCCTGTTCCTGCTCCTGCTCTGCTTTCTTCGACCACATCACCTCCCACAGCTTCTTTCAGCTCTTGTGCAATGCAACAGCCATGAAAAAAAACCTCTCACTGGCACAGGCATGCCTTTGGTGTGTGTTGACATAAATCTGGGATGCACCTGCAGGCCAAACACTAAGTGACTTACCCTCCTCAGGATAAGATCTCCTCAGGATTCAGCGGTTTTTATAAGCATCCCTCTCAAGGCCTGTATTATTCCTGTACTACCAACTCCTTGTTCACAGCCTCATACATATCTAGAAAGCCTACATATCATGCAGAAACATGCAGCTAGGGAAAACAGGAAAGAAACAAGCTTCATGGTCAGTTCTGGTATTAAATATTGATTGTAAGCACAGTAATCAGAAATGTACAGATGAAAGAGGAACTTATGAGATCTGCTGTAAAGCTTTAGTCTAAATTTTACAAAGCTAATTTCAGGACTGGGTATCAAAGTATATCGTGATTATATATAGATGAAAGTTATATCTCAGTTTAACACTAACTTCATACTTCCAAACTGTAGAACTGTCTTCCAGCCTTGCTTAGTAACTTTGCCATCATCTACAAGACTGATCAGCCAGCTTAGTGGTACCATTATCCTAAAGGCAGAACTAAAATTCACATTTGCTGATGTCTAGATATTCTATTTTATTGCTACCTTTAGCACAGAGACTTAATTCTGCCTCTGCTTGCATCTGAAAAATCTTGCAAGAGCTTGCCAAGCACTGGATCCAGTCTGGGGACCAAGTGCAGGAACAAGCAGCATGTTTCAATAACGATCCATAAGATGTGATAAGGCCTGTGCTGAAGGTGGCTAACGATGCTGCAAATGAATATCTCACTGCTCGGGCCAGGGAGTCAAGCTCAGATCTAGGACATGAAGGCCACAGCATTCCTTTCTATGCTTTTGTCTACGGATGACAGCAAGCACAGATCAGATCAGCCTGAAGATCTCCGTGTTAATTTTATCAAACCTTCAGCTAGAATCAGTGTGGCCTTTCCTGAATAAATCAGGGCACAGAGAAGAGCGTTCTTTGCCTTAGCATCACCCAGATTATGCTCGTAGGCAGAAAAACATATTGCTCTGCTTTAAAGCTACAGCAGCAAAGCTGTCTAGAAATCGGCATGCAACTAGCATGTGCTCAAATGCCAGTGCAGAGAGGGCTGCTCTGGTTCTGCCAGTCAGGCTGAAAACTGGTTTTATTTTTGCACCCACAAGGCAATCCTCTGCCATGGGAGGAGATCAGCATGCAAGCAGGATGCAACAGTGGTTCAGTTTCTACCAACCCATCTCACTGTGTCACTCACACCCACCCTCTAAATTTCTGTCATCCTGTGGATAGAGCTCAGTAAAAGTCACCCTCACTCCACAGTGAAAACGAGCTGGAAGAAGGAACGGAAGTTAAAGACTGTCTTTCCACAGCTGGTGACAGAAAAAATTCATGTCTCTGAGCCAGTCACCACAGAAATAGACATTATCAAGTGCACCCACAGCAAGTTTGCAGATGACACCAAGCGGAGTGGTGCGGGACCTGGACAAGCTCTAGAAATGGGCCTGTGTGAAGCTCATGAAGTTCAACAAGGCCAAGTGCAAGGTCCTCCATCGGGCTCAGGGCAACTCCTGGTATGAATACAGGCTGGGGGATGCAGGGATTGAGAGCAGCCCTGCCGAGAAGGATGTGGGGTACTAGTGGATGAAAAGCTGGACATGCACCACCAACGTGTACTTGCAGCCCAGAAGGCCAACAATATCCTGGGCTGCACCAAAAGCAGTTTGGCAGCAGGGCAAGGGAGGTGATTCTGCCACTCTACTCCGCCCTGGTGAGACCCCACCTGGAGTCCTGCGTCCAGATCTGGAGCGCCCAGCACAAGAAGGACATGGACCTGTTGGAGTGGGTCCAAAGGAGGGCCACGAAGATGATCAGAGGGCTGGAACACCTCTCCTATGGGCCCAGTCTGAGAGAGTTGGGGCTGTTCAGCCTGGAGAAGAGAAGGCTGTGGGGAGACACTTAAAGGAAAGATGGAGACAGACTTTTTAGTAGGGCCTGTTGTGATATGGGCCCTGTGCAAACACATTCTTGACAAGTGTGTCACATAGAGTTATAGGGGCTATAAATACCATCTTTTAAAAATATAGAAATGAAAAAATTAGCCAGAAAAAATCTACTTTTTTTTGTCTATGAATGTCATTGACAAAGATCAGTAAATAGAGGACAAATCCCATAGCACAGATGCCTATTCTTTAGCACCGTGCACGAGAAGTGCAATTCTACCCTTAGCCATCACTGCATGCAGCAGGAGACTGTTATCTTAGTTTTAGCTCACACAATTAAAATCTTCTTAGTACTCATAAAACATTTGTCATTTTTTCATTCCAGACACAGTATTTGACCTGATTATCACCAAGCAATAAATTTCCCATTTTCACAATGTGTTTCACGAAGTCATATTTACTTTTATCTGATCCACATTTATAGCCATTAACATTATCTCCTTCTCATTGTTCTCTGTTATGATGCTGGGTACGGAAGGTTTGCCCAATTTTCATAGTAACTTTCCTAGTTTAAAATACCAATAGCCTCAGAAGGGTCTCACTTAGGTCTATTTTACAGGGAGGCAACTGAAATTTGATATTAATGCATAAATATGGGACCAAAGTCAGACAGTGCTTCATTATTAGAATTAATCATACTTTCTCTTGTAGGGGCTATCCTGTTCATCATCTTTGATCTTACAGGGCACACTATGCATCACTTCAATTTTTGATGAGTATTACATTTAATACTCATCATGGCACTTCAGTAGAGGGTGGATCAGTATTCTGTATAAGATTAAATAACTTTTTCTTTCATGTCCCTCTTAAAATTAGGAGGGTTGAAGAGTTTTCCTTGAAGTTTCAAACAGCACAATGAGAAAACGTCTTCAACGAGTTACCCATGCCGCTTTCTCCAGAAGGCTGTTCAAGGCCAGCCCCATCAATATATTTAAGGAGTGAGGCAATTCATGGCACATGTCATACTTTCTAAGGTAGAGCTGTTGCCATGCTTTTAAGGCTACCCAGATTTTCTCAGATCTTTTTGGATTAATACTGGGCACAGATGGCAAGAGTCCTCAGCAAAGTTTGTACAGAGGCTGTCTCTTTCTTCACTAACTCATTAAATGTGACACACACCATAATCTCCAGAATGCATTATCTGCTTTCCAGCTTGAGAGACAACTTGTCTTTGCTAGCTATCACCAACCAACCTCTAGTTTATAAGAAGGATATCACTAATCTTGATTTTGCAAGACTGCTCCTCAGCTAGAAGCTGTCTAATTCTGGAATTCATGACCTCAGCGGTATGCAGGCCAGGTATAAGGGACGGGCAGAGCTGCCAAAACAAGAAGACATCCTCAAACCTGGTGAGATTGCCCAGCAAAAGCCCATGAGGAGCGCTTTACCAAACTCAGCAGTAGACTGCTTCCTTTGATTCTTGTCAAAGTGCACAACTGCCAGCAAGTCTGAGACACAAAGATGGGCTTTCAACACTGCACTGGACTTATTTTTTCATTTTGGTCCTATAACAAGTACACTTCTGTTTTGGAGAGCCAGCTGCAGGATTCAGGTCAGCATTTTCTCCCCAAAGCATAAATTATTTCTGCAGGCTTCATCTGATTTGCAGCTGTACCACACTGCAACGTAGTGCCAGCTAAATTTTCTTGTTAAAAATGCTTGCTTTGGGCCCAAGAAGCCTCCTTTTGCTGCTTCATCAATCCAAATATAGAAGTAGTGCTGGAATTGGAATATTACTTTTTGATAAATGATGACGAAAAATGTCATCTGAATTATATACAACACCTCTGGATCAAGGGAACAGGACATTGACTTAAGAACCATACAGTGCTCATTTTGCATGCGTATGCATGTATGCACACTAAGTTTCACCCACCAACCTCCTACACTTAAAGAGCACTAAGATTGCAAAGTCAAGTGCTCAGAGGCAGACTAACACAAGAATAAAATGTGCCTGTTAGCTTTAATTCAGCCCCCTCACACGTAGGAATAACCTCCATTTCTAATGAAGTGGCTTTATTTTCAAGACAGATAACAAAATCTTCAATTTCAAAAGCCAGAATACTTTTCAACCTATGTATCACTATGAAAAAGCAGTAAGGAAAAAACTAGGTTTCATTCTTCGTTTTCTACTTGCAGTGAAACTGCTTTCCCTTAATACTGCAGGTTAGACAATCCTTAAATAGATACTCCTATATTTCACAGGCTCTGGAAAGGCTGTGATTCATATTCAGCAGTGCAAAGATTATGATAGTGTAACAGGTTAATGTTCAGAAAGTTCAGGCAGGTACTGCAATGCCAAGAAACTAGTCTCCTTACAAATGCTGAGTGACAGCAGAAGCAATAAAGCAGTCAGGGCAAGAAGCATGCACCTTGTGGAAAGGTTTGACAGTTCTAATAAATGATGATAAGCTGTTGCGTTCAAAGACCGTGTTCCTTGTGCTTTCTTCTTTGGGAATTTTTGCTGGGATGCTGTGTTTGAGAAGTATTAAAAAAGAAAGCATTGATATTATTAAAAGTGATAATAGAAATTAATTCAGCTATTAAGTAATATGTATCTCCCCAGGTGGAATTTATGTAAGTGACTTCCTGAGCTCCAAAACATGGGAGGATATGATTATTATTATATAGCTCTTTAGAAAGGTATATTGCCAGAAAACCATTTTATTGTTGCCATATTCCAAACCTTTTTGAGTAGCAGTTGTGTTGCCAAAGCACTCTGCAATACTGTATGCAGCTCACCCACCCTGAGATGGAGAAGTGGGTAAAAGAAGCTATGCTTTGGTCTCTCAACCCACTTTCCTTTCCTTAAAGTAGTAACAGTCCATTTCAAGCAAGACCCATCAGGCTCCTCAGGAAATAGAATGCATCACCTTAAGCAGCCCTGAGAGAAGTTCATATAGGTGAGGGTGCTCCAGTGATTAAGGATGTCACATAGAATTCAGGAGACATGATAGTGTCTTCTGCTCCTAGTCATGTCTTTAAAGATAGTTAAGTTTTCCCTCTTTTCCATCTGTTTTTCCTCATTACTCAGACCACAAGCTGTGTACTGGAGGATACTGTGTACATGTAAAAACCTAATCCAACAAGATCCAAATCTTGTTTGGGACATGCAGAAGCAGTATGGTGAACATGGATGAAAACTCCAAACAAAAATAGTGTCGTCAGTGGGATGTTCTATGTCACCTGCATTTGAATTTCCAGATTTTGCCCAGGAACTGTTTGATCACCATGTAACAGACAACAGGTGTAACTGAGGCATCCGAATGAACCGTCATTATTAAAATAAGCAAACACACAAAAAGCCCACGCACTTTTCTAAAGGTGTTTAAGGAGGCCATCATGCTAGAACAGAGATTACAGAGAGCAGATCAATTTTAGAAGGTTCAGAAGGAAGGGAACTCAAAAAGCTTCTACCTATCCTGGCCATTTCTTATTTTGCAGTAGCATCACAGAGTTATGACTGAGAGCTGAGGAAATGGAAAAATTATTGTTATCTGGCATAGCTCACAGGGAAGGACCTTGCATTATCACATTCATCTGAAGTATTTTTCTCCTTCAGTGTGTGTTCAAGCCCCCTTACACAGAAAACAGCCTCCAAGCATGAAACATCTGTTGTCACTTGCATCATCAGTGCCTTCTTCACAACACTACAGCACCATCTTTGTATTTCAGCAAGGAAATGCCACTGTGTCAGACGCAGCTGCAAGGTGGCGTCAGGGGCATTGCTGTCTCCACAGGTGATGGAAAGTACATTTGTTAGGCTACACAAGTTACTTCCTACTACTCTCCAACAGGCACAGCTGCTTCTTCTCTTATTAGCCTTCACTGCACACAGAAGAAATCCCAGCAAAGCTGCCAAGTGGTGTGGCTGGGAAATAACACACCATTTGTGAGGAAGCAGTTTGTACTCGGAGAGCTTTGGTCAGTGCCCAGGTATGATGCATAAGAGCAGTGCTTGTCCCTGCAGGGTGCTAACTGCCCCACTCATCTGTGTACTTGCTACCAGTGGCATAAATGTCAGTCAGCCTAATTATCTGTGTCTTTATCCCAATACGTGGCATAAATAAATGAGGAGCCATATCCGTCTAACTCGCTTTCCTTTTAACCAAATCCTGCCTTTGCCTAGCTAAGCAAACCACTTTAGGACAACAGGTTTTCAGTGTAATTGGCTGTTGCTATAACAAATCCTGACTTTCAGAAAGGCAGTAACAGCTGCTGCTGCTGCCAACACTGAAAAGAAGAGCCTGCATAGCCACTTTGTCATTATAACATGCTCCCCTCTTGAATTCCTCTGTTCTTCAGGAGCAGAAGAATGGAGAAATATAGGTGTTTTTACTGACACAGAAGACACCCCTTCCCAGAATCCTGGTTCACAGATAAAAGAAGAGGCTTTTGTGTTTGTAGCAATATCAAAGAGATGCTCTTTCAGGCATCTTTACACTCCCATGATCCAGTCAAAATTATCTTAGCGTACAGTCCACTCACTAAGACAAAGTCAGCCCAGATGCACACTGAACTTATTCTAACATGTTGTATGCATAAGAAGATGTTCCTAAGCAATGGGAAGTAATTTTGGTTTTCTTCCATGAAACAAGTCTCTGGTTGATCAAAAAATGAAGAATTTAGGTTTTTAAGTTATGCTGTTACGCGGTATGCTATTTTTCCAGGCAGATCTGAAAAAAATGTGATATCCTCTTGTATTACTCTTTCCTCTAGGAAACCTATTTATGAATATTAATTTTCTTTCTGGTGCCTTCTGAAGGGAACTACTGCAGTCAGAGCTAGCCCTCAACCATAATGGATATCTGAGCCTCTCCAGCTTCTAAAGTGCTTGAAACCTAGAGGTAAATAATATATTTGGGCTCATTATTTTGAAAAAGTAACTGGTGTTTCTGCTATTAGTATTTGACAAAAATGAAAGTCAGCCTATATATAATGAAAAAGTTCAAGTTCAGTGGTAGTTTGAGCCCTCATATAAACCTGATATGAACTTAAGTTTCATGCTAGTGGAAAAATTAGTCCAGTTTCAAATACTCTGGCAGCCCAGGTCAAGCACATCTGGCCATGGCATGCATGAGAAATTTCACCTTTTTGTGCTAAAGGTGGCCAGGTGGGAAGAAGAGACAGAACAAACATAGTAATGGGCCATTTTGTTCTTGTTATCCACTAACTCAGGGGATGTATCTTTGAATTAAAAATCATGAGGAAATTGCCCTTGGTGACCTCTGTGATTGCCAAGTCTGGAAAGGATGCATAGATATGCCCTTCTCTGTTGTATGCTCCCCTGACATGATATCCCTGAATCCTGGAAAACAGTGTAGACTGTCACAGGTTTTGCTTGTTCAAAGTTGATGTTGTACCTCAGGGTTTACTAAATTTGCCCTGGGGAGGACTTCTTTTTGCTATTGTCCTGCATGAAGCAGTCTGCTGAGAGGGAGTCTGGCTGGCTTTTTTCCAGATGAATTGTATGTGTTGCTCTTACGCAAAGTCTCCCTAGATTTTGCCCAAGTTGGGAAGGAGGTTTGGATACTGTTATAAAGCCTGTGATCTCACATTCTAGAGTCTGGCGCATATCCTTCATATTATTCTGAGACCACCAGGAGAAAAACATGACTTATCAAAATTGCGTGCAAACTAAACATGTATTCCTGGGAGGTGAGGAAGAAAATCCTCTGTAATATGGGAGTTTCATGCCAACAGTAGCACTCACTGGTGTGCAGTTGACTTGAATCAGATGAATCCAAATCAGCCTAGAGGTGTCATGTACTGGACCATACACAGAAGCAATCCTCTCCTTTCCAAGCCTATCTGGCCCCCTCCTCCAGCCTCCCTATATCATGACAGATAACTCTTTAAAATTCTCTTCCACCAAAACAGAGAAAAGATACCAAGTCCTTCTGCTCACACAGGTAAATCAAAACACTTGTGCTTACATTTAATTATAGCTAAATTGTGGCCAGCAGGATTAGTATGAGAAACAAAGCCTTAATTTTGGAATTTGGACACAAACTGAAACACAGGAGGTTCCTCCTGAACATCAGGAAACGCTTTTTTACTAGGAAGGTGACTCAGCATGAGCACTAGTTGCCCAGAGAGTTTGGGGAGTCTCCATCCTTGGAGACACTCATAAGCCATTTGGACATGGTCCTGGGCAACTAGCTCTAGATGGCCTTGCGTGAGCAGGGGGTTTGGACAAGATGACCTTCAGAGGTCCTTTCCAATCTCAACCGTTCTGTGATTCTGTGAATCTGGCTGTGCTAGCACAGCAATCTGGCTAACTAACTGAGAATGTCTTCTGTTTAACTAGCATGACCTTGGACCTGTCTGCATATCTCAGTGAAGACTGTCCTTTTATTTGCCATTGTAATCCACTTCCAGCTGCAACAGAGCATCCCCATAAATAGATTTCTTTAAAGCATCTGCTTGACACAGCACAACCAATCAACTATCAAGAAAGAGCGCGCAGAAAAATCAAGATTAAGCAAAGATAAGGATGTAATTCCTCTCTTGCAGGGTGTCTTCTATGTTCTGCTTCCCATCTGCTGTCAAGAAAAGAACAAGCAAGGGACAACTGGAGGGAATAACAGTGTTCTTGCCAGTAAATGTTAAAGCAGCAAGGCCTAGGCTGTGCAACAGGAGGAGCTTTCTGTACACATCATAGTTTACGATCACTCATCTTATGGGGAAGGCATGATGTACTGCTTTTTTCCCCTTTCTAACAAACTTGTCCCCGGTGTAATCAAAATTTTTTTTAAAAAAACTGCTTCCCACAGCCTCGTAGAGTAAGACCCAGTCCTTAGAGAAGGTTCCTTATTTGTAATCAAGAGCAAGAGACAGTAACTCTTCTCAGGTACCTGGGTATGTCTGCTTCACACTCTGCAGCAGACCATATATAACCCTGTCTTTGGAGCTAGTTGTTGGAGCTACCATGAAGGAGTAGAAGATCCCTCCTCAGTCTTCAGACGCATAACCAGACCAATCCCAATTTCCTATGTCCAGGTAGAACCATGGATATGAGCCTGTTCATCTCCCCCTTTTCCTCAAAGCTCACAAAACACAGAGAGGTACTGTAGGGAATGAGAGCTAAACCGAGCTAGAAAGAGTCAGACCAAAGTACTGTCCTGGAGCAGTCACCTGTGCCTCACTGTCTAGATGCCGTATCAGGTACAGTTTGATTTGCATTCTCAATAACAACCTGAGGCACTTCTTCACCCTCTATGAGCAGTGCAGCAGGGAAGGTCAAACTCTTCCTTAGCATCCCCACTGAGTTCTTCATTCAATCACCTGCTTCCTTAGCTGAAGATGCAGACGCAAGTTATGCATTTATTTTAAATATGCTTTGTGCACATCATTCCACTACTCCTTTTAGCAGAAGCCACCAAATAGCTCCAACAGCCTTTGTTTTCTTTGCTTGAGACTTCACTTCAGCAGCCTTCCTGCTCAATACAAAGTCCAGTCCATCAGCCTCATCTGCACTCAGTTACTTGGAGCCTTGAGAAGCAGCAGGCTACATTTAAAGCTGGGGAGCAGGTCAGGATAGCAATCAGTCAGGACTGAGCTTTGGTTCTTCCAGGAAAACAGCTGGGTAGCAACACTTTATCAACTGTAGGAAAGCTATTGATCCAACTTTGACCTTATAGCAGGAACAGTGAGTAGATATGTAGCATCCACATAGTATCCAAAGAGGTCTGGGAGGGAAAATCTATTTCAAGTCAACAGTCACCTATCTCTCCTGTGATTATTTAGTACAAAGCAAGGCTGCTTCCTCTCAATGCTCCTACCAAACATGGGAGACAACAGTCTTTACTAGCACAGGCTGCTTGTATGTTAACTTCTCTTCCACTTTGCACTTTGGAAGCAGCAGGCAGCAATTATCTCCACTCTTTGTTTATTGCCAGCTTAATTTCTCCTGCCAGCTGAAGCATTCTGTGGCAGAAAAATACTGAGACTAGAGGAGGTGCAGAAAAGCAGCCTTAGCAAGGTGAGGAACCTGTGAGTTTAGCTGGGATGTATTCTAGTCTGGGCACAAGCTCTAAAACCACCTGCAGGAAATACTCTGCCAGACCCACAGACTGAGATGGACCAGATTAAATGGAGAACTTTTTGTCTTGAGTCCTTTCACCCAACTGAAATGGACTTAGTTCAAAAACTGCTTGTTTACCTTTTGGGGTTGCTTTCCCTAAAGACTGGAATGATTTGTTTTATTGCTGCTAATACTGACAGTCAGTGAATTTCAAAGTCTTCTGAATATTTCACGGAAACGAAGCAGAGCACAAATAAATTTACTTATTTATTTAACTTTGCAGATTGATTGAAAGTGATTTTCAGCAGAACTTCAATAGTTGGTATTCATCAGAGGCTGGAAGGTGAGGGCTTCACTGCAATGTAAGCGCAACAAAGCTGACCCAGATTTTCACGCTGGAAACACTAATGCACATAGCCATCGTGGGACAGAAGCCATCCTTACAGACCAGTTTAATGAGAAAGAATATTTGTCTACTACGTGAGAGAGTAGAAACTAGGTGAAATAAAAGTGATGAAAGTAGTGCCTTACACAAAACATTTCCAGCTATAATGTCCAAGTGTTAGCTAGTGAACACATGATACTTAAAACTCAGAGGCGCTCACTTTCATTCAATTCAGAGATAGTCATTACTGTAAGTGTGAGGAATATATACAAAAGGAAATAAGAGGATGAACTCAGTTAATGAATTATTCCCTGTGAATTATTTATTTGGCTCAAAAAATAGCCACAATTTTTGCTGCACAAGGAGAAATTTCCAAGTCATTCCACAAAAGCTGCTTACTAATTCCTGGGTGAAGACAGAGCCTGTAGTGAGAGGGTATAAAGCAGAGCCTGAGCAGACTGCTAAAGACACTTCAGGTGAAATGCTGACTTAAGAGAGTTTTGCCATTGACTTCAGAGCCATTTTTTCCCCTCCAGCTCAACAGCATTCATAGCTGTCTAATAAACAACTAGGGTTCAGATGTTGCAGACTAACATGTCAATTTTTATACATGCCTTTTCAAAGCCAAAGCTGACAGCTTCACACAGCTGCCTGTGCATATGTACCCTCTGTGTGATGCTAATGCTCTCTGCAAAATGTACTTGTGTATTAAAGTTTGATCCTGCAGAGCACTGTACTATGATCCAATAGAGCATTTAAAAGCGTGCTTACTTTTGTGCATCCAAGTTGCCAACATAGAGCAAGTATTTAAGCATTCAGCTGGACTGGAGCAAAGAGCCCTTGTAAGATAAGCACTGACACAACATATATTTTAAATAGCAGAGCAATACATTTGTGGTAGTTTTGAAAAAACAGGAGCAAAGATTTGAAGTATCTTAGAACAAGTAAACATAATGGGGTTTGTGGGGTTTTATTTAAAGCAGAAAACAGGAATCAGTCCAACAGACCTTTTAGATGATGTTCCAGCAACACATAGTAATGATGATATACATTGTAAGGTTAAAAAAAATCTAAATTCAACCATGCTATTCAGCTGCCTCTTTTCAAAAATTACTTTCACATTCTAGTCTGCCAGATTGAAGTTGGTAACATCCAATTAGTTTAAAAGGAATTAAGAAGAAACCCTCTAAGTTAGACATTGTTGTTGCTGTAGTCATTATTGTCATTATTATTCTAAACAATAAACCATTTCTTGTAACCACAGAACATAAGGACAGATGAGGCATCATGTTGTTGGATCAGCTTAATGAGGACTCCAATTTTTCTGTTTGCTTTAAAGACAAAACATCAAAGAGCTAAAACCAGACTCTTGAAAGAAAATGTATGGAAATTCACTGCTTAGGGATGACTGGATAAACTCCACAGCTGGGCTCTGCTTCCACCACATTCTTTACATAAGGAAGGCTTTAGCCAACTTACCAATGTACCCTAAGTCATCATGTTGAATTTTCTTTAAATCCTTTAGTCCTGTATCTAGAGTGAAATAGGGTTGCGTTTTGCAGGTGTTTATTCATTTTAACTGTACACAGACAGCAGCCTTTCTCAGCAGAAATAATGCCCCAATTTTAGCAGAAATCTCACCTTTCCCTTCTGCTTGTCTTTTTGGAGTCTCTTAAACTAGGAATCAGCTTTGACACCTCTTTCTCTTACTGTAAGTGCCACAAATTTTAGTCTGTTTGCTTTAATGAGTCAGGTCTTGTGTTTCCGGGATTACAGTAGAATCTCAGCTTTTCTTTTAATTAAAATGTCTTTAAAACAATAATGGAAACACAGTCTAGAGAAGTTCAAAAATAGAAGACAGTTACAAATAAATATTTTTATCCTAAGTAAGAAAATTGAGTTTTTCTTCCTGGGAACTAATTCACGGTATTTGAACATCTGGGCTTGAAACCTGTGTCAAATCAAAGAAATGTATTTGCCCAAGGGAGCTTGCAAGTATTGTCTTTAACATGAAACTCAACACAAGGTGTGTCACTGTGGTGGGCTTATTGGCCATCATCAGAGATGGCAGGGACAGCAGGAAATGTGTCTGTAAGCAAGGTGGCAAAAGCCGTGTCTGTTCATTTAGCTTTTCCTGAAAAAAAGAGCCAAATTTGTCTCTCCTATTATTTCCCTGCTTCTCACGAGCTCTCAGAGCTTGGACACATGCTCAGATTTTGATGCAGTGATGTAAAATATTACCATCATTATGTATTCATCTTCTTTTCTACAAGGATTAGCAAAAATTCTGTGTGTCCCAGTCCCAGCACGTTAGAGTTTAAGACCAGTGGAGTTATTCATACCAGTGTTTGTAAAATTCCTCCTCTGTGCAGCACCTTAACAATATAACATGGTTGTCCAAAGGCTAGTCAAGTATTTTACAGTAATCAAAGTTTGATGTGACAGAAAACTACTCCACATTCTGCAGATCAGTGTTATTCACAGTTTGCTTTACAATTAAGATGTGTGTTGTTAAGAGCGGTGCTGAAAGAGCAGTTTATTACTGCTGAGTTTACCAGAAGTCTTCTTTAGTCCTATAAAAAGCAACACTATCATGTTATCAGAAGTGCTGTTGCCTATAACTGTAATAACTTGTCTTTTATACGTAGACATTTCTTGGTTTTATGACAGTGTTACAACATGCAACCAGTGGAAAAAAAATAAAAAAGCTTCCTACTTACTGTGTCCTTCAAAGGCTTCTCTGGAACACACAGGCTCATTTGCTTGCCAGATGTGTGTCTTTCATTAACTGAGTGTTTCTGAGCTGTACCTTCAAATGCAAGCTATGAATTATAACCTGAATAGAAGTGGCTCCAAACCAAACAAAAATATTAAGAAATATGCCTGCAGGGATGTAGCAATTGCTGAGGACAAAATTTAGCTATTGGTGTTCATGGTATTCCACTGCATCATAACCCAATTTCAAAATAGAGCAAATGAATAGAATTAAACAAGAGGGAACAATAGGTCACACTAAAAGACCACATTAAGACAGTTACAGCGGGGAGATTCACAGAAACTAACAATGCGTTAGTCATCCATAGGCATTTGCAGCAGAAAAACTGAGTTGCCATGGAAGATTCTGATGGTGTTTAAAAACTAGGGAATTGAGAGTCCGACTGTGTGGGTGTATCTATGTTAAGAGGTATTGGTGGTCAAAAGATAAATCAGGGCTGAGGCAGGCCTGATCCAGCAGTTCTTTGTTATTTACAAACCATCGTTTTTCTATCAGTGCTATGAAGGCCTATGTGACACAACACATTTCTTGGACAGACAATGTTACAGAATTCAGATTTACAAAGCTGGAAAATTATCAGGAGAAAAATAACACTGTTGGAAGAAAAACTCAAAAGACTTCTCTATACTGCTGCTAGAGGCTTGTATTGCAAGGCTGCAACAGTGGTGCTGACCATTAACAGACCAATGCAAAGGAAAGGGATTTTCAAGAAATCTCTTTTCCATATCTCTGTTTTCTTCATTATTTTTCCACTCAGCAGGATGCTTTTGACCCACTCTTCTGAGTAGGACTAATCATCAAGACAATTAAAGCATGAGACTTCTTCCCAAAAACTGACACTGGACAGCTTTTCTTCCTTTAGCCCTGGGATTCCAACACACCATGTTTGCTCATCTAAACATCAGGAGTGCTTCTTGTTTCGTAATTTTACCACAGACCCCCACACTTGTAGTTTTCAGTGGGAACACAAGCCCCTGCCAAAAGTAATTAGACCCCCTTTTCTGAGGGTCAGCCACAAGGAGCTAGCGCCCATATGATACTGCCAAAGGTGCTCATCTATCAATGCCCCAGCATGTTTCACTAAAAAAATCAAGCTGCTCAGCCAAGAGGACTGCCAGTACTAGCAGTTCAGTTTCTTCTCCTCCAACACAAGCGATACAGTTCCGCAGGTGGTCACCAGCACAACAGAAAAACAGAGCAGCTGGCTGAGGTGCAGCAAAGCAAGAGAGAGACTCTGAGGAGGTGAGCGAAGAGATACTGGGAAAGACTAGCCAATACCATTGCAAATCAAGAAGCCATTTCAGTACCACAAAGGACATGTTAATTCCTGGACTCTTTGATGCTCACAATTACAGATGGATGTTCCAATGGTCCTGCTCTGAGGCTTTTGAGCAACCTGGTCTAGTGGAAGGTGTCCCTGCCCATGGCAGGGGGGGTTGGAACCAGATGATCTATAAGGTCCCTTCCAAACCAAACCATTCTATGATTCTATGATCCTGTGATTCTATGACTCTCCTTGCTACTTCAGGTATCCTGACAGCACTACAATGTTTTGTCCAACATGAAGCTACAAGTCACCCTTAAAGCTGAGAGAAAGTTCACAAGTAGTGCAGTCAGAGGCTAGTTCAGAAGTTTTTTCCTGCCACAAAGGTTTATGTCATAAAATCAGAGAATGACAGAATCATTTAGGTTGGAAAAGAACTTCAAGATCATCCAGTCGAACAGTAAATCTAACATGACCAAGTCCACCACTAAACCATGTCCCTAAGTGCCACACCTATACATCTTTTAAATACCTCCAGGGATGGTGACTCAACCACTTCTCTGGGCAGCTTGTTCCAGTGCCTGACAACCCTTTCAGTGAAGAAATTTCTCCTAATATCCAGTCTAAAATTCCCCTGGTGCAACTTGCGGCCATTTTCTCTTGTCCTGTCGCTTGTTACTGGGAAAAGAGACCGACACCACCTCGCTATAGCCTCCTCTCAGGTAGTTGTGGAGAGCAAGAAGGTCTCCCCTCAGCCTCCTTTTTTCCAGACTAAACAATGCCAGTTCCCTCAGCCGCTCCTCACAGGACTTGTTCTCCAGACCCTTCACCAGCTTTGCTGCCCTTCTCTGGAACACGGTCCAGCACCTCAGTGTCTTTCTTACAGTGAGGGGCCCAAAACTAAGCACAGTATTCAAGGTCCGGCCTCACAAGTGTATGTCAGTATTTGTCAGCATATGTTCCTTACCATTATAGACAAGCACTTCAGAAAGACAAATGAAAGCAATACTGTTAGTTCCTCTCTTGTAAGTGGTAATCACTGACCTGTCCAGGAAAACATGGGGTAGTTGCAGTGCAGAGAAGTGCAATGGCATGTGTCAAGTCCCCAGCTAGCTGGCTATAACAGCTGGGCCACACTGCTGCTCAGTTGGTTTTCTTCTTTTCCCAGGCACTTCGTGTCTGTTCTCCCGTGTCTTGAACACTAACATCCTGTTTCAAGTATTTGATGGGCACTTTACGTCATAATTTAGGTTCTCCAGGGTGTTAAAGAATTTGACTTTTCTGCTATGCAGGAAAAAAAATCTGACTTATTATTTTTTCCTTATGACTCTCCACATGACTCAAGCCAAAGTACCACTGTCCTTGATCAAGTACAACTTCAAGGGGCCCATAAACGACCAAAGACCATGAAAGTTCGAGAGAAACAGCCAAATTAATTTTAAGGGCAAGCTTGCACCTGGGGAAATGTCCTTGCAGAAGCTGTAACTTCAAAGCATAATAACTACTTCTCTTTGCTTATTTATATTCTGGTATCTACACTAACATCTTCCCCCCCAAGCCCTCCATATTTCATCCAGTTTCAGAATGAATGAAAAAAGGATGATAGTAACAACAGAACAATGTCAAGGAACAAATATCGCTAGCCTTTTCATTGGTGTTGAAGACAAACATGGCATTAAATGTCTCTGCTTTGTCTATGTCCCTATTTGTGAGGTGATCGCACTCATCAAGTGATGGACCAATGTTATCACTGATCCTCCTTCTGCTATTGACATATTTTAAAAATCCCTTTTTGCTGTCCTTCACAGTGCTGGCCAGCTAGAACTCAAATTTTCTCCCTACAGTGGTGAACAGCATCTAGTCTGAAGACCTGTGCAGACAACCTCTAGGCCTTGCCCCAAAGATCTCAGGGTGTATAATAGTTGTGGAAGAATCAGACAGTGTAAAAAGTCTTGCTTTTAAATCACCATATGATATCTTGCTCTAATAGAAAGCAATTATATCATCTTTACTTTGTTGCAGAGATAGTAGACTGAACCCCTTGCAACCCTTGTTTCCAACCCTTCAGCTGGGTTTGTAGCTCTTCTCTGAAATCCCTCCTGTTGTCTAATTTTCTAGCGTTCACACAAAAAGTAGATGTGTGAAAGATTAAACTCATGATGTTTACAGATAAGGAGCCCCAAGACACCAGTAGATTTTCAAAAGAACGTCCTTTTAGCTCCTGCACCAGAGTAGGGTCTAGTGTTTTGTCACGACCCGTGATTTCTTTCCCCAGGTGCTCTTTCTTGACTACTCCAAATCCTGCTCTCCTGTCAAAGGGTATAGTCCTTTTTTCAAAAGCTATGACTTAAATCTGACTGTATAAAAACGCATACTGTTTAGTTGCACCCAACTTACCAACAGATTAAGGCTATGCTGTATGAATAATCTCTTCCTGTCCTTAACAGTCTGTAATGTTTTTATGGTTTATTCCAGATGACTCTTTCAGAATATCAAGCAAATAAACGGCTACTATCTGACTCTACAAAGCCTGGCGTCCTACTTCATGTTGATCTCTGAAATACTTTGATCTCAAACCTTCTGTTTCACAGCATATAGGTAGAAGAGACTGCATGGGTATGCAAGTAAGACCATTCACCTTCAAACCAAACCATTCTCATCAATATCTCCAGTATGATCTCTGTATGAAAATTGCCTGGATACATTTTGACCATTTTTGTCTCAGTTTGAAACCGAACTGCAGAAGATTTCAAATAGCAAGCGGACTAATGTACCTGTACGTCCAACTGTGACTGAAGATGACATAGGTGATGGTGGCATATTGCAAAGGGACGTGATTCATATCTTATGGTAACAATGATCGCATTGTGTAAATGCCCCCACCCCAAATCCATCCACCAGTACGACCTTAGAGTGAGCAGTAAATGACAACAACAAGTAAACACACACTCCTACATCACCAAAGCAACATCAGAAAACCAAAGTATTTGTTGGGGAGGACGAAGACCAACAGACCACAGCCTGTCCACTTTCAGGGACAATGAAGGCTTCAGTTTACTAAGGGAAAAGGCCTTTCTGACCTACATTTGAGGACAGAAATGCAATACACTACACTAAAGCAGGCACTATCTATCTTTTTTGCACTATCTGCAAAGCAAAAAGAACAAACTAAGATATTTTATTCTTCTTAAGAAAAAGACCAAAACTATAGATCCATAAGAGAACAACAGCCTGGCACAAAATATGAGAAAGGGAACTCGTTTACATTTCAGGAAAATGGATCTAAAATCAATTTGGAAATTGCAGTCTGAAAGAAACAGGAAACAAAAAAATTGTAATATTGACCTTGAGCTACAGATACTAAGCTCCCCAAACACCGGCCTACATAGTACCCATCCTAGTTATCAATCTTCTGCATAAACAAAAGTTCTAAATCTGTTTCTTCTACTTCTGCACCTGCATGTCAGTGTTTCAGGAAATGCATCATATTTATTAAAACTGGTACCATTTGCCTTTGTTTTGCCTGTGTTAAAAAGTATGGTGCAGCTAAACTGTTTTCTGTGCAATCTTCTGCACAGTTCTCTGTATGTTACATGGATTGTTGTAATTATCTGCTAGTCAGGTTACTAAATATTATATGGCATTTGGAAAAATAAAGCGCCGTAAACTTTACAAAACATATTGGAAACAAAACATTGTTTAAAGCTTCAACGTTTTGTCATTGAAAATGCATGAAAAAAATCTGAAAAAAAATGCACCTTTAAATATGGGAACATGATCCTTTCTGTTAGAGCCATGCGAGAAAAACAAAAGCAAAAAGTAGTAGAGATACATCATCACTTAAAAGCTCATCTGCCATTAAACCACTATGGCAGATTAATTTATTGAGAGAAACTGTTAAGATGGAAAGCCTTAAAAGAGACAAAAGGTGGTCACACATTGGAGCATGGTCAGGAGACCCTTCTTAGTGTCCAGAGTAATGTCTAGAAGTTAGATAGACTAATTTCAAAGGGATTTATGAAATCAATACCCTAATACAGTAGACAATAGTTATTCTGTGTTATTAATACAAATGTAGAACTTCTGGAGACATGCAGGAACAGCAAATGCCTCTGAACAATAGAGAAATTCTTTAAAAAGTATAGTTCTTTATCAGTTTTCTTTTTCTTTTATAGAAGTCTATAAAAGATAGATACTTATAGTAACTATCTTATAATGTTAGTTTAAGAAAAGATGGCAACTTTGAGGTGTGGAAGAAACTTCTCCTGAACTTCCAGTAACACTGAGAGGAATAGATTATACCAGATTTTTTATCTGAGAGGTCTCCTGGGAACCAGAGTTAAGAAAGCAAGTGCATTTAAGACAGCATTAGACCATGAATCACCAGTAGGAATCAACATATTAATCCTTCCTGCACCTGCAAAATGGTTATTCATCATTCCATGTCTGGACAATGTTTTCAGAAGCAAGTACAAAATTAGCCTCCCAGAACAGGAATTATACATGAAAAGAGGTCAGAATTGAAAATGAAAAGCAGGGCCAGTTACAGCTAAAAATCAGAAGAAGCTTTAAATTTGATTTGCAGTTCTAAATGAACTACCTCTATTCCCCTTGGCTCCCTTGCTATTCATCTTCTGAAGATGTCTCTCAATACAAACCTAACTGATTTTTTCTCTTGCCCTTCATAACTTGTCAATAAAGTAAGACATTTTCACAGACATAGCAGAACATCCCGTCCTGCCAAAAGAAAATCCCAAATAAATTAAAGGATTGAAAACCTGGTTCCAAGCCAGAGACAAAACCGTCATTTACCACAATTGGACAAAAACTCACTGCAGCTGAACAGATCCTCAGCAGCACAGCATCCATCAAGCCACTGCATGCTTTTTCTAGATCTCAGGAAGAAAGAAGTGTTAAGATACCCTTTTAGGTTTTACGTGGTTTCTGGTGTTATTGCGGGTATATGAACTATCGCTGAAGGGTGGGGAGGAAGAGGTTTGTTTCTCCTACAGGGTTCTCCATGATACAGTAAGTATCATTGCTGAAGAAGGGATCATGTCAGAAGTACCAGCTACTCCCCAGAAAACTACGTGAATCATACAACACATTGTAGCAATAAACTACCTGAAAGTCAAAATGCTTATAACAACTTTATGGTGCACAGCCAGTGGACCTGCAGACCATTCCTGGGTTTCACTCTTTCAGCAAAAAACAGGTAGATTTTCAAAGACACCTAAGAATCACTCACCCTATTTCTCCCACAACTTCTTAACAGGAAACCAGACAAAGTAAAAAGATTCAAATGTCCAGACATCCATACCCATTCAGCAGTTACAAAGTTTCCCAGCAAAAATATTTGGAAGTGATACCTAGAAAAGCTACTATTTTCTTCTATGTTGTGTGTTTAGGATGCTTCTATGTTCTCAAATGTTGATACCTTTGCTAAGATTTATACCTAAATTCAGCCCTAGAATCTTTTGAAATATGTATTTAAAAGCTTGATACCAGTGCCTTAATCTTCTGCAAGAGATCAAGTCATCTCTTGGAAAGGTATTACTTTTCTTCTGTAACTGTGATTTTTGAAAAATTATTAATCACCTGATAGTTTACAACCTCAGCCTTGTAAAAAATCTTCTCTCATCTGGAAAATACTCCCTAAGTAAACTTTATTGTGTTTTGGTTTGTTTTGCTTTGTTTTAAATTCAAACTGTACAACAAAAGGAACCTCAAAAAGGTTTGATCATCAGCTGCAGTAATTTCACCATGTACTCATTTCCACTGTAATCTTCAGCTCTCTGTTTATAGGAAGTTATCACATCTCTACTAAAGAAAATTTGCATTTCATTAATATTCCATCTTATCTTTATTACTCTTTTAAAGCATTACTACTGTTTAGAAGGATGCACATTGAAAAGTGTATGAAGACGAACAAAAAATCTGGTTTAAAAGTGAATGCAAAAGTGTTGCCTATTAGCGTACACACATATACTGAAACTTTCAGCTACGTAATTTACCAGATGTCAAGGGAGAAATATTATTTCAGAATATTTGCTGAAATATCCCAAAGTGCCAAACCACTTTCCAACGCAATTTAAGCTGGACTACAATAATAGCTTTGGGGGCTGTTCTTGTGTCAGTGAAAGTCAACACAAGTTTTGCCATAGACTTCAGTACAAAAACACACTCTAATGCAAATCAGCATTTTGGATACTTCCAGAAACCCATTAGACAGCAAATTTTGTCCAAAGTGATTAGGATCAAATTGCTCTTGGTGCTTTAGGTTTCTGACACAACACAGAATAGAAAATGTCAGTTAAAATCCCCCTAACCACATGTAGGGCTCAATAAAACACTGAGGTAAGAAGCAAAAGAAAGGGCAGGAGTTCTCTGTGATTAACTTTAAACATTTGTCACCTGCAGGGGATCACTGGCAACAACCTGCTGTCATAAATAAACAACCAACCAGTGCTCATAAACTTCTGTTCTAGGACAGTGTCGCACAGAGCACTGGGTCCTGCCAAAAGTCCCCAAGGGCCCTGCCTCGCTGCCAGCTGAAGCAGCTGTGGCAAAGCTTTTGATTTCAACAGGTACTGCAGCGTTAATCTCCACTGTCTCTAGGAAAGCTTTCGCTGAAAACTAGCAATACTGTGATACCGCTACTATTCTCATACCAAAAAACAATGCCCGTTCAACTGCACAATCCTTCTCTACACAGCTTGCTCTCCCCTAACTCACAAACACTGGCAAAAAGGTGGCAGTAATGCAGAAAGAGGCCCATAGGAGCCAGCACAAGCTGCAGACACTTCACTCTCATACACAAAGTGGAAGAAGCCACCTGCCTCTAGGATGAAGGAAGCAACATGTGCCAGTAAAATACCCTGAAGGAACCACAAAGTTTATTTTATAGCAATCATTTGTTCCCAGAATATGCAGTATTGGATTCTTAAGCATCAGTGCTTGAGAGCAGCTGGTCATAAAACTCTGCACTTCAAAATAATTCACAAAAAAATCACTGTAAACAGAAATGCTGTTTTTAAAAAACAGTACCGAAAAATTCTAACCACCAGCTAATTCTGTGAAAATGTGTTTGATGGCGGATGATGTTCACCGATGGAAGGAGTCAAAATATATTTGCTGTCTGGGATCAGTACATTTCCCACGGTTATACATCTTCCAGTATAGGAGGAGTACAGTAGAATTAACTGTTGTCCATCAGCCTCGTACAGTGAACTGGCAAACATGAAAGCTGAGAAGAGAGAAGAATGCAGTCACCATGTATGTGGCCTGCCCTCACAAGAAAGAGTGAATGTTTTGGACAGCTGTACCGAAACTTAATTGAGTTCCTATTCACCTGTCATGAATCAGATTCCCTCCCTCTGCTCAGCTCTCAAATACATACAAAGAAAGTGCAAACATGTACATACAGATAACTGCTAAAAACCTGACAACTGTTCTTGTCAGAAAGCAAGTGGATGATAAATGAATTTTGACTGTTGCTGTAAAAGACTTGATAGCATGACCAAAAAAAGATGCAGTACTATGTAAAGATTAGGGCTTTTAGAATGCTACTTCTTAAACATCCGTCTTTAAAAAATCAATATGAATGAAATATTTTCAGAATGTTACAGAACATATACAGACTGATTTACACTGAAGATTACAGGTTTTTATTTTGTCAGGAATTTAGCTTGGCTAAAGGCCTGAGAGTCCTAGTGTATGCAGAAAAGCAGACACGTCTTTGTCAGAGCTTGACATTTTCAGATGTTTATTATGTGTCACTGCAGTGGTTGATTCTTTCCTGCAAGCGAGAAAATCCCTTTGAAACATGGAGGTACCATAGCATCCCACAGATGCAATGCTTCCCAAATTCCTTCTGACTCACCTGCTGATGGTCTCCTGCATACACACGCAGGATGTGGGGCTGACAGCTTGTACAGTTTCAACTCTCCTTTTTATTTCCCCAGAGCGCGCATACATTTTTCAAAATAGCACATGAAAGTTTTTCTGAGTCATAAATTGCTACGCAGAGATCTGAGCTTGGATGCTGGTTTTGGAGCAGTCTGTGGTGTCAGTTGATACCTTTTCTCAGTAGATACAGGACCATCAGATACAGAGTCAGCTATTAAGCAGTCAGGTTTTCTGTCTGCCCTCCAGAGCAAACCGGTATGTTTAGCTAACAGTCTCATTTCCAATGTAAAACTATGTTAAATCAGAATAGAATATACAATATCTGAACATTTATAGTTTTAGTTAAAACTTCGTTAAGACATACATCGTGCTAAATACATAATGTGCTAAATTAAGCACAGAGCTTCAGGGAAGATACTGGAGACTATTTGTCTACACAGCAACATATACATCTTCCACAGTGTGCTCTATCCATCAGAAGACTGATATAACAGTTTACTGAACTGTTTTAAGAAAGAAAGTGCTGCTGTCCATGACTCACATTTTGTTAAGGTAATGACCGTGATGCATTCCATTTAGATATGCATCTCATTGCTGAAGATGATCTTGGTGCGAGAGCAATAATATACCTATGCTATTACAGCGCATTACACAATCATAGAAGAGATATCTATTTGCGGACAAAACACATGCTTTCAATCAAATAAATAATTACAACTAGTATCAGCATGCAATGAAAACACATTATTAATAAGTCTTATAGATACGCACATGCTTACACACATAAAAGAGGTGAATCGTTTCCAGGTCATCTGAAAATAATTACAGAATCCATGTTTCTTTATTTTCTTTTCACGGCAAAGACTGAAATCATCCCATTTTGTATTAAGATGTACTATGAATTTTATCTTGCAAAGCAGATATGCTGATGTGATTAATCACCAATACTGTTTTGGAAGAAAGCTATCCATACTCGCAATTGTTGCTGCTGCTGGCAATGCACATGGGAGCACCTGGGCGGTGAGACTGGCACATGAGAAAAACAGAGGCAAGTTCTGCTCACATTCCTCAATGAGTCATCTGCAGCCAAAACACTGAATATAGAGGTGTATGTGTGCATGGAGAACAGAAGGTCGTGAAACCTTTTTGTTTCTAGCATGTAAATTGAAACAGTGGTAGCTTAAGGTACGTGTGTGAGGTGGGGGGAAGTTGCACCCCCCTGTCGATGCAAGGTCCCCATCACAGGATAGACTCTACAGGCACTGAAGGCAATATCAAACTCCCATCTGCTTCAGGGGCACAGGACTGTGCCCCAGGCAAGCAGGAAGGTGAGAACTGCACTTTAAAGCAGTCTGTTAGCACCTCAAAAAATTTGGCTGTTAAGATGAGTCTCTCTGTCTTAGAAAAGAAAGACTGGGAAGGCTGCAAAATCCAGCCTGCAGAAGCCAGGTAGGAGCGCTACCCTCTGATTCGGCAGACAGAGCTAATGACAGGCAGCTAAATCCCTTCAAGCAAAGGGAAAAAAAGAGAAACACCCACAATGCAAGCAGCTGTTGAGGCAGCAACACAGATGAAATCCCAGAAGGGTCTCCCACACAGGGTGACTGATCAGGACCAATGTCCAGACCTTCAGTAGTACGCTTATCCCAACAAGAAGTACTATCCAAGCAACACAAAGAAATAATTTCAGAAATTCACAGCCGGGGTGGATCGCTTTCAGATTACAAAACCAGAACCCTCTTGCAAACACGGAAAATAACAGAGTATTCTGAAGAGACATCAGTCGTGCCTCCACACTGCATATGCTTGATTTACATGTATAGATTTCATACAAATATATATACTGAACACACATAAATGTATAAAAACAGTTCCTGCTTATATCCAAATCTAAACATAGGATTTATACAGCTTTACATATGTATATATGAGAATGAAAGAGAAATACATTCAGTCTATACAGCTTCAGTTCAACAAAGCAAGCAGAGCACACGAACTCTAAATAAGTTTTTCCAGGTAGTAGTACATCTTTTCTTTTAAAAAGATACATTAATCAGTCCTAGCTAGCCTCAAACTGATGTTTAGAGATAAAACCATTTCAAATGAACTATTGATGGAGTTTATTTTCAGTAGTGCTGGGAAAAGCTACAAAACATAAGTATGAAGGACAGCTAAGTATTTTTAAGGAAGCTTCAATTTTGCTCCTTCCCCTGAATTTCAGCGCAGTCGTGAAAGTGACAGTGATATCAACTCGCTATTCAAAGTGTGAGTTGACAACATGTTTGAAGTTTAGAATAAACTTTCTTATTTGTTCCGTATCCGCTTGATTAGAAACATCTGTCTGTCAGGGAGGAACATGACTCTTTAGACAGGGCTTCTAACCAAACCAAAATGATTTAGCACACAAATCCAGGGGCTGGATTGCTACAGAGGAGGCCTGCAACATCCCCTAGAGTTGCCTGTGTGCAAGATACTGAATAAAGATGAAAATAGACTCCCTGGTGCAGGCAAAGAGCAAGTCAACTATTTTTAACTCTGGTCTTCAAATGCATTTTGAAGTCGCTTACACTTAGGAGCAATCCCTTAAGCATCTACAGGCAGTTTGACTTGATGAATAGGCATGAAAAATGCTTTCCACATGTTCTCATATCACATGCATATTATATAGAAATAAAATTTAATTTCTCATTAGATTAAATTGATTTTAGGGACTCTGGTGAGTACTTTTAAACAAATTTTTGTTTGTACAAACGTATTTCTGTGCCTACATAAATACAATTAAGCTGTTACTTGTCTCGTGGTACTGCTTCGTGGCAATCCCAAGAAAATAAAAAAAACAGTTGAAACGCCTGCCTGCGGTCAACACAGACAACACACACCCACCCTGGCTTGCCAACTGGTTCATATCTTCAGCTATATGAGGAAACAGCTGTATATAAAGCTAGCATCCACGACTGCAAAGGGGGCCCGTTCGAATACACTGGATACTTAACTTCTGCCTATCATAACTGCTGCTTGAAGACAGTAAAGCGTTGCATGAGGGTATGGGGTACTTGTAATAAGAGCACCTGAGTGGCACAGCAAGCATGACTGAACAAACACACAGCTATTACTTATATCAGAGCCCACTTCTGCCAGCTGTGGGCGAGTGCTCTCCTGGCCCGTCAGCGGCTGCAGCGTGGGAAGCGTTTTACAGCCCTGGAGAATTTATGAGAGGACACAGGGGTCTGGCCTGTGCAACAAGTCGTCTTAGATCGAGTGCCCCACTTTGTCTTCCACACAGAGGTTGGGAAAGCCAGATGAACGCTGAAAGATGGTCTCTGCTGAGGCTTTGCCTCCCAAGCGATCTGCTTCTATGTGTTTCTACATAGAGGTTGTGTATTCTTCCTCATTAGTCATATGAGCAGGCCAGCATGGAAGCCCCTAGGATTATTTGCATGATTAATCATTCCAGCAGAACACCTACAGACCTAAGCCTTCATGAATGACAGCTCTGCCTTCAAAATGGTAGAGAAAATTTATATCCACTGTGAGGTCTTTTTAAAGCCAGCCGAAGCACTTCAATGAGCAGAGAAAACAGGGAAGGCAAAGTTCTGAATGTAAGGCAGCTCACGATTTTCTTGAATTGCTTTTTTCTCTCCCACAGTCTCAAGAGAAGCAACCAACACCTCAGCAGGCACGGGAGCAACATTTTCTTCAACATACACTCAAGCAAAATGATCTATTCTTATCTCAGAACCAAGTTTATAAATTGGTCTAGTATCAGTAATCAGAAATGCAGAGGCCAAAGTCAACAAGCGTGTGATAAGACTTACAAGCTGGGACACACCAGCAAGTGAAATACAAATCCCGCTGAACCACAAAGGAGTTTGGGTAGGCACTGAATGGAGTCTAAATTTTGCTAGCTGTGACTCCCCCCTACCCAAGATTTTCACGGAGTCCCATTTAGACAGGTCTAAATGCCTGTGCCTGCTTCCCTTCTGTAGGCAGAACCTTCACCTTGAGAAACATACTTTGTCAGCTTCCCTGCAGCCGAGGAGTCGTCCTTGCCCACGGCCAACCTGTCTGATTATACAATAGCTCATGATCACAGTTTAACCCCTCTCAGCCTTTGCCTGGTAACGGCCGTGGTAAACAGCACTGATTTAAAACAGGCAGGTTCCTTTCAACTCCAGAGAAGAGCCGTTCTCCCAAGTGCCGTACATTTACAGCAAAACACTCACTGACTTCAGTTCCCACCAAGTCCAAGCAAGTGTCTAGGAGCTGATACCTGTGGATAACTAAACGCAAACCCACGGCTTCCTTACACCTACACACACACACAGCAGCTCAGAGAAAGGATTCTTTTAGAAGATTCGAAGACACACACAATACCAAAAACGCAACAGTGTGGTTCATTGTTTATGCAAATGAAGAACATTCGCTGTGAGAAACGCTGCAGAATAACGAAGGAGCAGCGTGTTCAGCTGCCATAGGAAAAGGAAGCTGAACATTGGCTGCGAGAAGGATAGGCTCGAAGAGAAGCCTGTAGTTACTACTTCTTTGGCATTCAGAGAAGTTTCGACTGTGAGAAATCGATTTACTCCTGGGAGTAGGGACGTATTTTTCCCCAGCAGCCAGCGCTCTTCCCGAAGTGACGCGTAAGAACGACGCAGCTAAGCTTCAGCTGACCTCCGAATTCGTTTAAGCCGACGCACAGCGAAGCCAGCGCCTACGTTCCCGTTCGCAAAACCGCAGGGCGCCGCGGCGCTGCTTTCTCCCGCCCGCTGCCAGCGGGTGTCGAGCGGACGCCGCCCGGAAAGGCGCGCCCAGCTCCGGATCGCCACCCCGCGTCCTAGCCCGTTGCTCGCCGCCTCCGCTGCCGGCGGCTTATCCGCGGCGACCGGGCCCCGAGCCCCGCGGGCGGGCCGGGCAACGCTCCGCCAGGTGTTCTCACCCCGAACCCCCGCGGCGCCGAGGCAGGGTCCCGGGGAGGGGAGCCCGCCGCGGCC
>Ga0065711_1029775_pt1 | contig 34851 bp, 20 predicted proteins | sample Hoacrofraction12_FD_59098 | JGI IMG/M metagenome (GOLD analysis project Ga0065711, IMG submission 59098) | Hoatzin crop microbial communities from Cojedes, Venezuela - Epithelial fraction 12 v2 (version 2) | ecosystem: Host-associated > Birds > Digestive system > Esophagus > Crop | place... | reverse complement strand
GTTTTGCCACCGGAGAAAGGGTCCCTCGGCGCGAGCCTCTGCTCCAGAACCCTTCACCTTCAGTAGCTTCGCCGAAATCACTTCGACATCACTTATTTGGATGGTTATCCCTTCTCCTCCCTCCCAGAAAGAGGCAGGGACATGTGCATTGGTATTCCCTGTTCATCTCTCTGCTCCTACAGACGATTTGCTACAAAGAGTTAAAATCTCTTCTGCCTCAGTACGGTGTCAGCCACCTGCTATGGAGAGCTGTGAACACAAAAACCCCAGAAAAGCCCCTTGCCCTGCCGCCTGCCAATATGAGAGCAGACAGTATTTTTATTCTCTCCACTGTTTGTCTGCTATGTCCCTCCAGAAAACATATTTATCCCATAGCCTGTCCCTTGCCTCGCCTAGGAAGAAGCTCCCCTTGTCTACAGGTGCAGTGCTGCACTCCCCTCCTCTCTCAGCTCCTGCGCTTCCCTACAGCCCATATTGATGGCTGCCAAGTCAAGTTACTCTGGAGGAAAAAAAAAATAATAAAAAAAAAATCTCATCTTTACCTCCTCTCAGAAACCAGCCTAAGGCACCAGGACTCAGATCCCCCCTCAGAGCATTACTGTAAACAGTTACCAAAGAACCAGGGAACTTCTTGCATAACTAAAGCCCCTGCAGAAACGGGTGTGCTTTCTCTGAAGCAGAAGAGCTGCAGGGGAAGGGGAAGCAGGACCTTGGTCTACAGACATTGAATGAAGATACACCTTGGCAGTACCAGAGGGACAGTGCCCTTCCTACACGAGGGAATGCCAGTAGTAAAGCCTTTGCCACACTGTATTGTGTGCAGCACAGCAGTTCTTCTGCCGAGGACCGTCTCATTGCCGAGAGCAGATAATGCTACCAGAGCTTGCAATCAGAGTACCACCAGGGATCAGCAAAATCTCCTTGTGAAGGTTGAAAGAGGTCTGGCCAAGTATAGAAACAAGGATCAACTTTCCACTCTTTCTACAGCAAGATGGACTGGTCATTTCGAAGTGTAAACATGAATGTGATGTCCCCATTCCACCACAATTCCTACTCCTCCATGCTCCAACCTCCTCTTCCTCCCCTCGATGTGTGAATTTGAACCCCCAGGAATTTGAAACATGCACCACAGAGTATTTTCTTTACCTATACCTGAAGACCGGTTGATTATTAAGCATGCTACTACTCATCCTCTGTAACCACACCACCAAGTTAGTGAGCACTGTGATGGCATGTTTTCCAAGTTCTGGTGTAAGAAAGGCTTACGGGATCCAGGGAAGGAGGGCAAGATTCCTCTAGTTCTTACACAGACATGAAGGCAAGCCCATGTTTTATCCAACATACAGAAAACGGCTATCAGGCCACTCCAAATACCAAAACCTTCCATGAAAGTTTTTTTTTTTGCCTCCATAGGAAATTAAATACAAAAAGAGATTCTAAAGAAAGAAAAACAATTGTGAAAGAAAGATTTAAAAAAAATCCCAACAAAAAAATACAAGTTTCATCCTACCATCTCTTCAGGGCAGATTAAGGAGAGAGGTTCAGCGATAACTCTGAATTTACTGCTTCAACAAGTTTAAAAAGAAACTTGAGGAACCAATGCCATAGATAGCAAGTACACTTCATGCAAGTGAATCATCCTGCTGAAGTTACACACGAAGATGCTCATGCATTTCAGTGGTGGCAGGACTGGGCCCATCGGATTACCAGTGTTAATAGTTTGAGTTTTATTCTTTTCATGTGCAATGTCCAAAGCAGCATAGCAGGGTTTTATTCTCCATGGCAGGCAAGACATGGCTTGTATTTTCAAATTGCTGCCATTTATGGGCCAGATCCTGTGTTTGGCTGCACAATCAGCTCCCTTGAGAGTATACAGGAGTGGAAAACGTGTATTCCCCAAAGTTGCTGAAGCAGAGAGGAGCAGTAAAGAGAGACTTACTGAGGGAGGTGGGGACTCCCGGCCAATGAGCGGGGTATTCTCGCAACGGGGGTTCTGGAAATTTGCATTCTGGCTCCTAGGAAAGGAAGACACACATGGTAACAGGGGGTATGTGCCACGCTTCTCTGGGGAAGGTCTTTGATGGTGACACAGGACAGAGCATACGCACCCCCAGGGCTACCGTATCAGGTCAGTCTCTGTCAAAGCTTTTCTTACAGGCCAGGTGGATCCCCTTTTTCAGACACGGGCACAAACCTAGCATTATTTTCCTCAGATTAAGCGCTATCTTTACACTCTTACTCAGAAGGGCCCACACTGAATCACGTCAAGCAATTTAAAAATAGGTCTGTGCAAAAATCTGCCTCCCTGCAGCATCGGAACTGCCAAGCTGCAGAAACAGAGATAAAATAAGGACAAAGTCTAAGGGGAAGAAAAAAGTGATGTACCAGCCTAAAAAAGATGGGCCCTGAAGGTAGCCCAAGTGTGATCAGGGTCAGGCACTTCTGGAGAAAGCTCTGAAAATCCCACCTGGACTAGGTAGCTCCAGACTGCAACAGATGTCAGAGCTGACTGCAGATACTGTGGAAGGACAGAACCTGCAGGTTTTGTCTTAAAATCTTCTAGCAAGACCGCTCTGTCTGAAGAATTAACTCTTCTGGTGATCAGAATCATTGTGCAGGAAGGAGTCTAGACAATACTTCCCTACTTCTTTTCTCTAGACAGGTTTCTAAATCGTGCAGGCAAAGCTGTTGACATTTTGGAGCATGCTGTCTAATACAACTCTTCCCACCGCAGGACTTCTAAGATATTCCCTTCTTCCAGTGCATGCCAACCAGAAAACATGCCTTTTGACACTTTGGACAAAATCATTCATCACCTTCTACTGCTAGGTTGAAAGTGCCAGCCTCGCAGCACTTCGTGACAACAGGAATCGGAGTGAAGCGACCTGGACCAGCCGCAATACAGCCTTCTTGTCGGGATACTCACATGTACTCCGTGACGGGAGCATTGCTGACTGTGTGTGCTGCTGCTGGAATGCTGGTCTCACTGCCATAACTACTCCCACAGCTATAGAGGCTGGGCATGTGCACTCTGTAAAGATTATCGTGTGTTTGTCTACTCCCTTGAGCAGCTGATTCTTCTTCCCCATCATCATCTGAGCTTCTGCAAGAAGGAGAAAAAGTTCCTCCTAGAACCCTACAATTACCCCACATGCGGGGTTTGCAGGAAACCATGGTAATCCTAGGAACCTCCCCAACCACCTTCCACACCTCCACATTTATACCCATTTGGGATGCCTCAGGGTGGCAGTGTCAAACACAGCCTACACTGCAGTGACTCAGACCTCCCACAGACACCATCTGGACTTTTACACTGCGTGATCCCTTACAACCTCCCTGCGGTCTTCTCTCAGGGCTCAGCAGACAGCACAGTTCTGCGACTGCCCCGTCACACCACCAAAGGACAGACGCACATCCTGAAATGCACAGCGCTTAAAGAAGAGAGAGGGGAAGTGGGGACGTACTGCCGTGCACCCCACAGAAAACACCCTTCAAAACTGCAGTCTGTCTCCTTCCATTTCTTGTAGCCATGTCCAAAGGGCTTTTAAGGATAAATCTCTGCAGACTTCTCTGAACTCCCATTCTGGTTAAAAAGGGTCTGCTTCAGCTTCTAGCAGAATCCTTGAAGTCTTTGCAGAGATTAAGTTACAACAGTTGTGTCCACAGGCTTTATTCTCTCAAAATGCCAGGAATTTAAAATCAATTTTAACGCAGCGCAGAGCAGTTTGTTTGCCAGCTAGATCTTTCCCCCTTTCCCATAGTATTCTCTTGTCCCTCCTATATAATACACATTGCTATTTTATCTCCCTAATTATGGGGTGAAGCACCAAGGTTTGAAATCTATTTTAGCGACGCTTGACAAAGCCAGTAAAGTGTTCTACAGGAAGCACTTTGTTGCTTGGGGAGACAGCATGGACATCATAGGACATCCCAAACATCCTGCAGCTTCTGTACACAAGGTGGCACTGAAGATTTATTCAGGGAACTGCAGCCTGCACGGTCTCTTACAGGCAATAAAGTATAATATATCCTCCACCTCCTGGAGGGAGACAGAGGAAGAAATGGTGCTCCTGGGAATGCAAGAGGGAATACCTCAGTTCCCAGCAGCAGCGTGAGCCGTCCTGGGGTTGGCATGGCAGGCAGCAGCCCACATGGAAGGCAGCACAACAGATACCACTACGTAAGCCCTTCTCCTTCGAATGGACAGACTAATACTCTCTTCTTGGTAACGCCTCTGCAGCCACACGTGGAAGAGGTGAGGAAACCAGCCATTCTCTTAAGTGCTATTCTGACGCATTTCCCTAGGCTTTCTCTGCGGGCACTGCAGGCCTGGCAGGCACTGGCTTCCTGCTATTGTTCAGGGTGTTCCATTTTACTTTGAACCTTGAGCCTGGGCTTGGACCACAAAAATCACGTTTTGAGACCACAGAATAGAATTTGCTGCACAGTCTACTGCTCTTCTGCAAGAACAGAAAATTCCAAGCTATTTTAATAGCTGTATGCGGTGCAGCAGGCAGTCAGCGAAGCGAAGGTTTGCTAAAGGCTTACCGATCAGCCTGGGTACCATCATTAATACTATTTCCAAACAGCTCTGCTGTCAGATGATTGCCACCAATTTGCGAGTATCTCATCTGTCCATGCCATGGCCAACAAGACAGTTCCTGGCTTCTATTAACTATGCAAATCAGTCACACCAGCATGAGCAAAGCCAAGAAAGGCAAGTGTGAACTGCTTTTCATTCCAATTCTCTTCCCCATACTAGAACAAATGCCTCAAAGCAATGCAAAAGAATAGGTACTTTACAGAGATGGCACATAGTTCAAGCATTACTTTTCTCTACAGCTGTAATCATTCATCTCTGACTTGACTCAGTCCTACAGCGTACTGAATACTCTGCACACGTAGTATCCCAGGGCAATAAGGTTCAGGTGTAAATATTAACCACAACCAGAGCAAAGCCAACAGTTTTGGTTTTTTTTGTTGGACCTGTGCTTATAAAGCCTCATCCCTCAGACTCCTGGGATCATATGGGAAAGAGCTCCATATGCTCATGGGCACAAATCCAATAGCCAGTCTTCATTAGGAAAGAGCTCTACAATGCTACGGGATCTAAACCCTCTCTATACCTCTTCTGCTGCCAAGTGTGTGGGACGCTGCACACAATGGAACTGAACATGAGGGCTGTGACAAAGGAGAAGAGAACCAGGTAGATGAGGCCTTCCACTCCATCATAGCAAAAGCCCGTCAAAGCCTGGATGTAATCCTGGAGAGAGAAATGAGCAGAGTTTCCTGATCACTAGAGTGTCAACATTGAGCTCCAATTCAAAAGCCCTTCCCCGGACTATGTTCTCCAAAAGAACTTGGGAGATTGTAGCCCCTTTTCCAGAGTATACTTCTATTTTAATTTTGGAGACCTCAAGTGTTTTTTGTAACTGATCTTAACCCTTATTTTCCCTCAAAGCCCAACTCAGATATAGATGTGGGAATATTTTCAACCCCACACAATAAGAATTTAAAAGGAAAAAAAAAGAAAAAAGCTAAGACATACTTATCCACCCAACTTAAGATGCCACATTTTTCATTAAGCCTCTCAGCTCCTTCACTATGTCCCACTGCCCGAGAACACAGGCATGGAATATCTGTTTTTCTACCTTTGGACATGCAGCTTAGGCAACAGTTAGGCCATGCTATACTGCAACTATAAGGCATTCCATGGGAAAGGCAACAAGCTATTAAAAAAAAAAGAAGGCCCCTGAAGCCTTAGGGGTGCAGCTCGTGTATGTATAAAGGCATGGTTTTTAGTTTCTATGCTGATCTTTAAACGCAAAGCTAACTTGATCCAAATTTCCATTCTCCTTTTTGCTGCAGTCGATCAGTAAAACTTACTGTAAACTGTTTTGGCACACCAGAGACCTGAAACTCCAAAGTAATCAGTTCACTACAGGCTCTACTCCCCTTTTGTTCTTTCTTAGCTCAGGCCCAGTTACCAAGTACTCACCAAATGCAGACTCCGACAGTCTACTAAAGCTGTCAGTTGCTGCAAGTTGATTTCTGTTGAATTTAAAACCTCCTGGATCCGAGTAAGATACTCCTGTAAGCAACAAGGTAGTGATTACAGCAAGGAAGCAGCTTAGCATAAGCTGATCTTGGGCTTTATACAAGGGTAAGGGAAGCCAGAAAGCACAGGGAGAGCAAGCTTGAGGAGAGTTACCTTAGAGGTGGGGTGCTCTCTGCTTGCTGACCTCATGAGTTCCATAACATCATCTTGCATTTCCACTAGAGCCTTGTGACTTCCTGACAGCTTCTGCTCAACACAAAACATAGCGTTTCAGCAATTCAGACCACATGAACCAACAGAACTCCTGGGAAAAGACTGAAACCCTGCTTCCCAAATACTGAAGCATTATCTGTGTGAATGGCACAAGTTAAGGACGTCTCAGCTGACATGGGTGCAGCTAAGATAGGGTTAAGTTTGACTTTTACCAACCTGGAAGAAGTACAGACACAAAGAAGAGGGAAAGGGAAGGACCAAAAGAAAAAAAACAAAATCACATACACACAAAAAAACCCCACCATATGTGCAGCTGGGGCTGGCTCCAGGATAGAGGAGAAGGAGCAAAAGACAATGCACTCATGTTCTCACCACAGAGCACAGCTGGATTTTTTCTATTAAATCAGATGGCTGAGAAAGACTTAATGTTAACACTAGAAGTCGTTTGTATTGGGGTGCAGCCTCCATATCCCATTAAAGCACCCAGGGCAATTTCACATGCAATGGCATGTCAGAGTACACTGAGCAACCAGAAATGCAACAGATGGCAACGGTGCATCATACCACAGCTTGAAGCCTTCTTACCCCACCCTTTAAAACAGAGGAAGACAAGACTTAAAAAAATCCTAAATATAAATGGTGAAGCAGCTGGTGTCTGCCAAATGGTGGGTGGTGTGGGTTCATTCTGGCCTTTGATACATGAGACAAAGTTTGCGATGGGCCCAGGTGCTGTTCCTCAGCCCCCACACAAAAGAATAATGACTCACATTTATACTTTGACTCACATTTATACTTCAGGACACAAACCCATCAACATCCTAGGGATTTAAGAGGCGTATGTGAGAATCACTCCCTCACCCACAGAAGAGGCTGCATTTTGGGAGTGGAGTGTTGCCACTGTTTAACCCAAAAGAACCTGCATGAAGAGATTCAAAGCAGGAATATGCCACCCTGGCATTAGTTGTGGGTGCTCTGTCTCCACACTGCTGCTCTTAGAAGAGTGCTGTGTAAACAGAGGTACCACGAACAAAGCCACGGTCCTCACCACACCACACATGGGCCCCTCTAAGAGGGCATCCTGGACCTGAAGCTGTGCAGGCAGTGGTGAAGCTGGAAAAAACTGCACATGAAGTCACAGTGCCACCCTTGCACAGCTGGAAAGTAGCTACCCAAGCTTTACCAACAGGTGGAGTGCTCCCTAAACACCTTGCCACTTGCTGAGTACTGGCACCAAAAGCCTTTCACCAATACCCTGCAGGATGCCGAGAAGGGGCAAAGGGAGCTAGGAGGCTTACACTCACCTGCTGGAAAGGGTTGGGGTATCCAGCACTACAGGTAATGTAATAGCGGAGAGTATCTACAAAGACAAAAGAAAAGAAAGTCAGGCTAGATACCATTGTTCCAGCTTCGCAGTGTTTTCTGAGTGCCACAATGGAGGTGTTGCGTTCTGAAAGCAATACAGAAAATGAAAATGCAATATACGTGGAAATACTCCCCTGTCTCCGTGTAAGATTACAGTGTGTGGATAGCACCAGAGAAAGGGATGTAACCTGCCTTTGTGGCAAAAAAGATCTGGTTGTTTTGGTGGGGTTTTTGTGTTGTTTGGGGTTTTTTTTTTTGAACAGTGAAAGGCACAGAGCTGCTCAACTTCTATAGTTAGGTGAACCATCAAACAAGCTTTCTTCAGAAGTCAGCACTATCGGTAGCATAACCGTAAGACATGCTCTTAGCCTAGAAGTTGTCCAACTGGATGTTTAATTTCTGCAGCTTCCAAGTGTCAGAATACTGTTATATTGTCACTGGAAGCAACCACAGGTAGAGACTGCTGCCCAGGGTACATAGCAAAGAGAAAACTCAACTTCCAGCCAACTTGCTTCACCAGCCACAAAAGATTAGCACAGGAGAGGTAGCAGTGGTGATATAAATACAGGCTGCTACTGTGGAAGCACACCATTGGGCCAAAGACAGTGCAGATAAACACCCCTATGCTACTACACAAAGCTGAATGGGCAGCTCCCTAAGTGTACAAGTTCAAGTGTTTAAAAAAGAAAGAGACCAAAAAAGACCTCTTCACAACTGGGGATTCTCCTATCACATTGAAGGAGAGACTGGTTTTAGGCAGTGTTCTGTAGAAGAACATAAGAAAGCCCTCTTCATTCAAGAATATCACAACTTTCAGTAATAAATCCTAAAAATGGTATCACTTTGAAAGAAAGCAAGGAACTGGGTGGAAAACAACAAGTTCTTGTCTTTCTGACATGGAATGAACAAGTAAATAGCAGTCTGTTTTCTGATGGATGTCGCATGCAATTAGATTTTAATTAGTTGCTTTAATTAGACTTTAACTAAAACAGTATATGTCATTTGTTTTGCATCCTTCTTCTGACTTATGCAAAAAAGTTATTTTTGGTATTGAGTCAATACTGCAGACTTCACCAGGAAAGAAAACTCTTACCATGTACTAGGATACCAGCGACACGTTATCTGTTCAAGCGACCTCAGTTCATTTTCTCATAACATCCAAAAGTTGGTCTTAATGCTGAGTAACTCTATCAGTAATCGCAGTACAGTGGAGATGTACTCATTAACTTCCAGGTAAGACTGCTGCAGTGCTCTGCTAGCAGCATCACACATTTCCAGGCTTGAAGACAGCTTTACTTCTCCTTATTCAGATGTGTACAAAACCACCCTGGTGCCCTCCTGAGCCCTTCATAATACTACACCAACTGCCAGCACGCACACGTTAGAAATATCAGATGTTCCCCTGCCATTCTCAGTAATGCTATCAAGGGAAGGAGCTCTGAGAGGCTTGATCATCCAAATACCTTTAGGTTATTTCTCAGGTATTTAAAGTTCTTCAGGTGAATGGGAATGCATCAGGTCAGCAAAATCAAGGGGACGTTGGCTCAGTCAAGACAGCAAAAGCCCCCAAATACACACGCACTCTGCATTTCCCTCCCCACTAGCACCTTTTTGTCCATTCCTTTTAACCTTCTGTCTGTGACTTTCAGTAACGCATATTCTGGGCTGCAAAGGTATTCTAATCAGTCCCAGCTCAGAAACTGGTAAAACGCACAACCATGAGTGAGTGGGGCTGCGAAGGAAGCAGACCTGACTGTATCCCGACTCTGCCATGCTTCCCATAAATATTGGATGCACCTTTCGGCAAGCCACCACACTGGGGACTCAGCGGTACAGCACAGGCTGTCAGCTCCTGCGGGCTGGCAATGCAACCTGACAGTTGTTATTTCTAATTCATTAGCCTACTTTGGGGCAGCTTCTGCCAGCTGCTCCACCTCCCCCCCACCAACTCTTTCTCTGGGATGACTTACATCTCCCAGCCAAGCCTCCAAACAGCAATTAGTAAAATCTGGGCAGATAGGAGGGCAGCAAGAACTGCTTTGTGTGCTCACTTTGGGCAGACCACAAGAACGACTGTCCACAACCACTGAGCCAAGGAAAGGACTGCTCCTCCCAGGCTCATAAATCACACTCAATGGCTAAGGAAAAATGGATTAAAATGCACCTGCGCTGAGAGAAGAGCATAGCAAAAGCAATCCACAGCATCCCACGCGGTGACCCAGAGGAGCTGTGATCTTGTCACCTATTTACTTTAAACAAACCAACCACTGAAAGTTTCTTTTAGGCTCCCACAGTGGTATCAAGTTTACATCACCTTTGTAGGTGCATTAAGTTGCATGACATACTGCTAATACATAGCTCCAGAAACGTTTCTTCAGGGCCTTCTGGATCATCCCTGCTGGGCAGATTACAGATGAGGGTTCCCGATATCATCATAGTTTACAGCTTGTAAGCCCAGGATAAAGGCTGCTGGTTACAAGCAAAGCAAAAAGCAGTGCAGTGAAGTGCGTGCTTCCCTTGCTTCATGCTGGAAGGCAGGATCAACAAGGCTTCGCTGCAGTAGCACTGGCTTTGCAGCTGACAAGTATGACACCCTGTACAGAAGAAGTGCTTTCCAAAATGGCAAAGCCAGCAGGAGCAGCTTTCCCCTGTGCTGAACCCAGTGTGCTAATAACTGTGTTGCTTTAAAGCTAAAGTTACAATAGGCAGTGAAGCTGCCTGAAAGCGATCCTGTGCTGCTAAGCCTGGAAATTAAGAGGAGCATGACCTCTGCCTCCATACCACCAGGATCAGAACGAGGAAAGAGCAGGAGGCACCTTCAGCGGTTTTAAACCTGGTGGAGGTTGTCCTGTACAACACCAAATCTCGTGTTTCTGTCCAGAAAACAGCTCTACTAACCCATCATTTGCACTCTGCTGACAGCTCCAGGCAATTTCTTTCTATAATTATCTTGCCGGTGCATTTTCCTCTCAAGTAAAATTCCTGAAGGTTGGAGCTAATCTTTGAAGCCGGCCTTTAGGCTATCTAGTTCAGAGGAGCAGGGTTAGGTAGGGTCACAGCTGCAGCTGCCTATGCCTGCTGTTGCTCGCAGCAATCCTCTTGGCGCACAGGCAGTGTGGGAGCAGAAGGCAAGGAAGGGAACTACCCAAAATGCTTTATTTTTGCAAAGTCTGTTTTTCCTAGAAAGGAAAGTAGAACTGCCTACTAAAGACAGCTTCAGCTGCTAGAACTGCTTATTGCTTCTGCAACCATGGAGACTTACTATTCACTTCAAAGCCCAGCTGAAATGAAAAAATGGCATTATGCACCCGCCAAAAGGCAGCAAGAGGGTCTGTAGGGTAAAAAGCAATCAAAAAATAAATTCCTAGTTAAAAAAAAATCCCCCCACCTAGGCCAGCTTTTCCTAGCCCTTCATCTCTACTTGAGCGTTCTCTAAGCAGCTTCCTTTTTACGTATGCACCCAGATGAGACTGTCTCTGTGGGTTCAGTCAGAGGAAGCTGAAGTATATTGCCTATGATGCGAAGGGAAGAAGACTCTTTTGGCCAGACTTTCTTGCCCAGGTAACACGTTCTCCACCAGGAGTTTTGCTTCCCTAAAACACCAGGCCGACAGCAAAGAGAAGTATTTGCATAACGTTTGTATTTCTCTCATATATGCCATGCTTGTACTGGTGAAATCAGTCATCGTGAGCCTTCAGCAAAGAGCTCGTAGCCATCCCACATGCCCTCCACTCAAAGCTTTCTGCTAATCAGGAGTCCAACAAAACCACACAGCAAAACACAGCTTCTCAATGCCAGCATCAGCTCAGCAGGATTCTCGAGAGTGTGTCTTTGGGCAAACTCTCTTCTGCAGTGTCTGCTGAGCCCAAGTAACAACTGTGTAACCACCACATGCCCCACGTGAGGTTTTGCCCTGACACTACTTCTAGAGAGGAAAGGGAGCTGGTGGCAGTGTCAGTCCTCTCCTTCACTCAGCTCTGGGCTTCTAAGATGAGACTGAACCAGTGAGAAGCCAGCTGAAACGCTGTGCACTACAAGAACGCTTGCTGCTTATATCTGAGCAGCTAAGTCTCAGCATCCAGCCAGACCAACTGGAGGTAAAAGGCTCCATTATCCATCCTCTGAGGTTTAAGATTTCTTTAGATGAAGCGAGTGGCTGTTTCCCATGCAGATTTCTAGTAAGAGAGTTTGGAAAAAGTTCTTCCTGTTGTTTAGACAGATTGTGCCTTTTTACTTAAATTTATGCAATAAGTCATCCGATAATAACATAATATCAACAGAAAAAGAGTGAGACTAGAAGATGGCCTCCTGCTTTGAAAATAAACATCTTGGCTGCACCAAGTCTTTTTACTAGCAGCAGGAGCTGATTACACAGCCACTCTTCAACTCCATTGGCTTTATCTCAGTTAATGAATACTGGATGAGATAGGCACATACATCAGCCTCTTCCGCAAAATGATTTAAGTCTCTCCTTTTCCAGGAAACCTGCATTAAAGGGTTTTGCCCCTCCTCCGCCCCCCCACCCCTTTTTAATGCAGCACATTTTATCTACAAAACAAGTACATCTCTTCTCCAGCTAAAAACATGACAACAACAATAACACACTTAATCAGATTATTCTTAGCTCCATTAATTCTATTTAGATTTGCAAGCAGCAATTAATGGACAAACAGGAATATTAACATATTAGTTGCCCAGTATCCACCACAGTTAATTTTTCTATGAAAACTACTATAACCACCAACAACAAAAAAACATTGCAAATATGCAAATCTAGATGACTCGGTCCTAGTCCGAATGCCAGAGCATAGGGCTGGGAATATTACAACACATGATACTTAAAAACCACAAATAAATGCAGTGATTAAAGGGAAAAAAGATGACCCAGCACTACAAAGCTTCTTAAGATTACTGTTTGGTTCTTATATCCTTAAAAATGGATGGCAGCACCTAGCCAGTACTGTCCAAAAGCTGATACCTAGGCAAGACTGACAACACGAGTGCGCTCTCAGCCCAACCTCAGCTGAAGCGATTCCCAAGGTCAATGTGATTCCTACGCTTACGGTAATTCCCAAAGGATTCTTCTTCATTGGACTGCCTGAGCCCATCCATCCACTCACACTCTTAGTCGCCTCTTTTCTGAGCTGAAAAATTCATGGCCAAGTACACTCTGGTGAAACTAGCTGGAGCAATCTTCAAGGGTTTCAGCCTCATCTGTCTATACTCTATACTGCTGTTAACGTTGGTGAGCATCATCCAAAGAGCAGAGGCAGCAAACCAGAGCGCGTGAAGAGTCCATGCACTACAACTGGGAGCCTTCAAACAGGGCATCTTTCTCCAAGAGGACAACATCGATGCTGGCTCCCAGCTGCCTGCTCTGTCTCCTCAAGCTCACCACTCTCATTGTATATATGGCTCAACTGATCACAAAGCAAATGCTACAACTTACAGCCAAGCATATTAAGGGATACCAACATTTATTTCAGACTTTTAAAGATGTTTCTGTGGTGCCATTATTGGGATTAAAGTGTCATTGAGCATTGAGTGCCACACTGCAGTCCTTGTGTCATGATTTTCCTTCCTGCTCAAGTGCACAGAACAGTCCCAGCATCAGCGATCAGCAGCTATTTCCATAGCTTCTTGATCATAAACTGTGACACAGCAGTGAAAATCCACATGGGAAGGCAGAACATTTGATCATCTCCCAACCAGCTGCCGAGTGCTATGACAGACTCAGAAGTCAGACTGATTTCCTTCTGGAAAAAAGGAAAAGGCACTCACAAACGCTCAACGGCTGCCTAACAGCAGGGAGCTGACACACCAGCAGCCCACGGAAGGGGCCACCCTTCCAACTCAAGCCTGTGACAACACCTGCTCTTCCTCCTCTTCAGCGTTTTGCTCAGACCCATTCACTGTTATTTATGGAGCCTTAACAACTGTTATAGCTGGCAGTGCTGCCAGAACTGAGCCTGATCTCACCCAGGGGAGCTGACTGTCCCTGCCGGGGAAAGCAGGAGGAGGGACAGAATGTCAGTCCTGCACTCACTGTCAGCCTCCAAGTGAATGATACTGATTAAAGAAAAACTGCAGGAGCCAAGCAGACAAGGACAACTGAAATGGAGAAGTAGCTCTAGGGGACATTTCTTCAGTTTCCCAGGGTTACCAAACATGCTCCAGAGCTGAGTTGGTTTACCAAATCATTACAGCACACAGCTGGCATTAGCATCAGATATTTCCCCTTGGCCTCGCTGACCCATTTGCCTCCTTGAATAACTAGGAGGCTAGCCTGGTACCTGAAGCCACATCTTCATCACCTTCACAGCCAAGAGAGGATATTTCACCTTGTACCGTGTTAAACACTCATTCTCTTCCCTCATTGCATTTCTTTGTTACAAGGAGAGCTGCCTGGCTCTATCCTCTCCTTCCCAGGAAATCAATAAAGACGACATTCCAAAAATAAGCTGTAGGGTGGTAATATCAACCCGTACAAACTCTTTTATACTACATTCTGCCTCCAGATGTAACCATTTCTTATTACTTTCAGTCCCTGCATCCTCAGCCATGGCTACATACCTCATTTCCTATCAGTTGCACAGTAAGAGGCAGCATTTGGCTAAGCACGCAGGCATACACTGGACCTTTGGTACACAGATTCCTCTCCGATTCCTCTAAATAAGAACTAGGAAAAACACAAGTGGTTCCTTTTGCAAATCAGTGTCATTGCTTATTTGTGTTTTCTCACACACTAAACTATATAGAGGAATTATTAGAGGGAGAGAAGGTAGGAGAAAAGTTAACTTTGCTATTTAAGCAGCAAACTCAGTCTTGAAAAATACTTTTCCCTTTTAGCACTTACATTATCTCTGCCGGCAGGCACCCAACTACTTTTTTGTTATGCCACAGTTCTGAATGCCACTTTTACCCCCCTTGAGGTCCAGACTGGAGGCACCCCTCATCTCACCAACCACTTCAGTCTAAATGAGGAGCAACAAACCCAAAACCCATCAGTGCTTCCACTGGATGCCACTGTGACGCAGGCATACCACTTTAAATGGAACAGGATAAACAAAGCAATCAAAACACGGCATTTATAATGGAAAGGGAAATTCATACTTCTTTGTGGCAGTTTCCATTCATTTACCCTTTAAATTAGCTCTAAAGAGACTACTATTTATAGCCACCATTAAGATAAAAAATTTTATATGCTTGTTGATAACAGATACAAAAAAGTAAGTATTCTGGGTTCAGGAATACAGACCCAAGATCACGTTTTAAAATAGACAACTCAAACTGCACACTGCTATTGCCACAGTTCTGTCACTTGGAGACGAGAACAAAATTCAGGAGTGCTACATTCAATGCAAAATAATCCGGGGATGTCTGTTGTTCCATCTTTTCACAGAATCATAGAATAGTTTGGGTTGGAAGGGACCTTTAAAGGATGTTCTAGCTGGAACATCTTGAACCAGATCAGGTTGCTCAGAGCCCAATCCAACCTGACCTTAAACGTTTCCAAGGATGAGCATCTCCCACCCCTCAGTTATTTCCACCTGATGGCTGAGACAGAAGAAGGGTTCTGAAGGCTCTTTGGACAAAACAATGCATACATGTGCACTTCTGATCAGAGTATAAATGCCTCTTTGGGAAGAACATTGGTTCCCCAGAGCTCCACACCGTACGCAAGCTCCTCTGTTTCAAACACAGCCTTAAATTCTCAGCCACTACCCTGCTCCTATGTGACACCTGGAGTCACAGCACCCTGTGCCAAAGCCAGTCCCAGCACTTACCACCACTAAGCACTGCATTCTCTTCAATCACTTTGGAGACATAAGCATCGGGGTTAATGCAGAAGTCACTGGAGCCCTAGATAGATGCAAGACAAAAGGGAAAAGGAACAAAGAACACGAGTATCAAAGAGCAGTTGAGCCAGGTCAACACCAAGGATCCCTCTACTACAGCGGTGTTTCAGATGCTGAAGTTTCTCACTGTCAGCCCCATTAGCACTGCTTTACACAGCCCGAGCAGTACTAGCTAGCACACCACACCTCTGAGGAAGGAAGAGCTCTGTACTTTTCATAGATGGAAATTGCTAGGACAGCTACTTAGAACAAGATGCACAGTGTAATGTTTAACCTCGTGTCTGACAAACCTGGAACAAAGGGTGAACAGGACTTGGCTTGGAGCCACTTACCACAGCGACAGCCAACTCCAGACCCAGGGATCCCCAGCTGACAATCAGGGCAAACACCCCAAGCAAGCACACCCTGTAGGAGACAGACAGATAGCAGATGCAGAAGCTCTGATTTCAAGCAGATCCTTTCATAAGATGTATCATTTGGAGTCCAAACCAATTACCAAACCCAAGAAATCAGCAACTACTGTATCTTCAGATAAACCACCCATTTTACACGTTTTGAACAGCAGCAACCAGAGAGGTTTATGTCAAGCAGTTGGTTCCCACATTATCTGGCACGGGAAGGAAGAAGAGGGTGGAAGCAAAGTCTTACCCTGCTTCTAGCAGGGAAGCTGAAGGCACAAAGACACAGGAGGTGGCTGTAGGGAAGGCAGATGAAGGACTACAGTCCCATCGCTTTCGCTATTACCATTCTGGACTTCACTTTCCAGTTCCAAGGATATTCAAAGAAAAATATGCCATGTAAAAAAAACCACAACCACCTACCAATCCGAAATTAGACAAATCCTTCCTGTTTCTAGAATAAATGAGTTTGCCAGGTGTAAGCACTGAATGCCTACAGATGGTTAGGGGGAAGACCCGGCCCCTGTTATGACACCTGACTTTGGTTCCAAGGTGCCTGCATCTGAACAGCACCTAAGCATCCCCATAGCCCCAGGAGAGAGACAGTCACCTGCAGGCAAACAGTTCAGAGCAACAGGTTAGGTGCCTACTACTGCCACAGGAGTCCACCTCTGCACAGGTTTAGAAGTTTTGTTCTGACAGGTGGACCTCATTACTGACAGAAATAGTGGGAAGTGTCTGCGATCAAGCAGACAAGGCAGAGGGACAACAGAGCAGTGGTCTCGGTGATGTTCAGCTAGCACACACCAGTGGAAAAGGCTTTTGCACTTCCCTAACCAGCACATTAGCTCTTCAGCTCTGCTGTCAGCATGAGTACTAGAGATATTTAGGCAAAAGAGCTGCTCAACTCCCTCAGGTATGAGGATGCAGACTAATAGGCAGTTTCATTTATGTATCCTATCTTCAAAGTAAAGGGAGGCTGGCTTGTCTTCTCAGGGATGCTTCTTCCTTCAGGCTTTGAAACACAAGTAGGTTCCCTTCCACCCACACCCTGAAGAAATCAAAACAAAAATCTGTTCATAACCAAGATACTCTTTATTCAAACCTAGTGCAAGCATCTCTGTGAGGAAGGGACACTTTTGTGCTACATTTGTGTCTCTGAAGACTAGAGCTTTAAAAAAAAAATCTATAGGTCACCATTTTTAAAGAAAAATCCATCCCTCAGTTTACCAACTTATTTTAATTCTAAGCAATTCATATTCTGTGATAGATCTGTGGCTCATCCTGCAGAAGTAATGGAGCTTCACCAGACCGACCTCTGTGCAGCACTCTGGAATAAGACACTAAAAACTTTGTTATGCTCTTTCAAAATGGATGCTAAAATTATCAGCCATGGATCAGCAGGTTTCTGTGGTTTTATGACATAAGGACAACATGGCTTGGTGCCTCCAGCTGAGCACAGTAATCACTAAGACACATTTGTTGTTTTACTTTAAATGAAGATGACTGGGTCAGTAACTGATTGCTTGGCTAGAAGATCTAAAACTGGCATTTCACCATCTTGCTTGGCTGTGATACTCTCGGTTCTTTATGCCATGTGCTCCCTTTGGGGAATGCCTTAATATGAACTTCTGGCTAACAGAGAATGAGATTTTAATTTAAACCCTGGGTTTACCATCTGTGCATACATTTGGACTTTTGTCTGCATAACCTGCCAGGTATGAAGTCATCTGGCAAATAATAAATCTGAATACACATTCCAATTATTAATGGCATCACCACGTACCAGGATAAACTCTTGGCCATGTCAGTTGTCAAACTGTCACTATGTTTATGATACCAGTACCTTTTCCAAATATGCCAAGCTAAACCAAGCTACAAAACAGCGAGAGGAATACTTTTTTCTTGTAATGAAGCCTGAGCATGGCAGCATTTGCAGTGCTTTTCAGAAACAGACATGGATTAATACTGCAGTACCATGGCAACACGACTCCTCCTCACAACTGTACAAACCATTGCTTGTTCTCAGTTTAACATCCTCAGGTGTGACAGCAAAAGGTAAATAAGAGCAGATCATGATACAAAAGGCACACTACCAGTCCGTGTAAACACACGCAATGCTTATCATCAATTAACAAATGCCTTCAAAATTGTAGAGAGTTAAAGGGAGATTTTTAAAGCCTGTAAATTTAAGGGAGGACGTTCACATTACTGTCTCCCAGCAAAGAGAGGCTACCAGTACTACCCAGTGGAAAGCAGACTGCCCAGAGAAGTTCCTCATCTTTGATGAGAAAGCAATAGACACAAGTACCATTGCATTTTACAGCTCAAGAACCTTCCTGCTAACATCTCTTACTCATAGCCCTAATCCTACCCACAGGGCTACACTCTACAAAGTCTCTCTACACTGAGAAGCAAATTTAAGATGTTCAGTCTCAGAAGTCCTTGATATCAGCTCACAACAGTCTAGAGGTTTAAACCAGCAGGCACTTGCATTCAGCTGGCCCTCCTTATCCACTGTGCCTGGGTCAGGACTTACCCCAGAAGAATGGCCCTGGAGTTTCTAATGAGCCCGAAGAGCACCAGCAAGCATATCAGGACATGGAACAGGAGCAGGCCCAGGTACCCCAGCCACCTGCAGCAAACAAAAACACAGTCCGCAGAGGAGAACTGATGTATAAAAGGTACAAGAAGCTAGTGTTACTCATAGGAAAAATGTAGCCCCTCTTTTCTTCAAGTAAAAGCCACGACTAATGATTTATCTCCAGAAAGCTCTGGATATTTGCTGCATCTGGAGTCAAGGCAGGTAAAAGCATTTACACAACACACCCAGCACACAGAGCTGTTGAGAAATGAGACTGCTCATCTTGTTCTAATGTAAAGTTACATGCAACTGGACACCAACAGGTGATGAGGCAGCACTGCAGCCTCTTGAACTTCCTAGACATTTGTTAGAGAATGCTTTAGTTATTTATTCCACATGTGTGGACAGAGGTTTTCTTTTGTGGAACACAGCTGATGCAATCTTTTATTAAATACATTTAATAAAGAGGAATGTCAGGGTGTGGTGTTAACTTACAGAACTAGTGCAGTTTTTGACTCCAGCTAATGTGTCACACAACTACAATGCACTTCTTACGACACAATAGTAGCTATCTCTGTGGCTGTTTTTTTCCCCAGTGTCAGAACACAAGCTACCAATTTTGTACATTGAGAGTAAGTTTCCCTTCAGCTGGTAATAAACATAGTTAAGAAAAAAGTTGTTGTAATGCATTTTGATTTCAACCGAATGCAATTTTGCTGTAAGAAACAAATCAGCTTGGGTGGGCCAAGAGCACCTGCAGTAACATACAGAGCCTTTGGCTCAGCCACCCAGAACACACACATCCTTGCTGCAAAACAGGTGCTACAACCACTACACTACAGCATGCTACATACCTGTACCAGTCATAGAGGTCAATCTGAATTGCCAGCTCCTCCAGAGACAGCTCTTCATTCTTCCAAAAGGGGATCTCAGTTGTTTGCCTGACCAGATCATCCAAGAGACCTTGCAGTTTCTGGATAACATGCAGGTAGTCTGTTTGCTTTGTGAACATCTCCTCCAGGATGAGCAAGTTTGGTTCCACTGTTTGGTTCAGGGCCACTGCAGTATCTAGTACCTACAGTATAGCAAAGAAAAAAGGAAAAAAGGACAAAAATAATTAAAGGACAGGAAATCAAGAAAGTAGAAGAGGATTCATTCTTACTAGTAAGTCATGGACAGCTTCCAGATTACCAGACCTCTGTCTTACAAGGCTCAGACTGCTTACCCTTCAAAAGCAACTTATAAGCATCTATAAAGTAGATAGCTTGCAAGTAGTGCAACGATGGCATCTCAGCTGAGCCTTTAACACATGTACACATTTTGCAGCCATCAGGGTTGCAGTATGATACTATGAAATTAGAGGTAGCACAGGAACAACCGACTATACTAAAATGATACATTTTACTAAGAGACTTGGCTGGTTTGGCCTGCCGCCTGCACCGGGTGTGGAAGAGAGCTGATCAGAAGCTGTTTTTAAACCTAGCAAAGAGAAGACTTCATTTAACAAGCTGTGTTTGCTTTGATATTTTTAGAAGAGCTGAAGAAATCACCACTCCATTAATGGAAGTTTTAGCACGTCTGTAAGCCCAGAAACTAACAAAAAATAAGGAAGATCCACAGGCACAGGCAGATTTGAGAGAAGAGGTGCTGAGCAAGTCTGTGCTTACCCGGTCCTGGACACCCGCCACAGTGCGGTTTGCATGGCGCAGCGAGTACGTCAGCCGGTGAATGCCGTCACTGGTCTCTCCATTCCCATAGAAGCCAACAGCAATTCCAGCACTGCAGAGGAAGGAAGCAAGAAAAGGGTAAAGCCATACAACGCACGGCTTACTGCTGCAGGGTCCTTGGTAGTCACATCGGCACTTTCCACAGAAAGGGAGGCCGTATGCCTCACAAAAGGTAGCTGGGGTAATAATAATCCTCAACCACCACCAAAAAAATCCACCTGTAAACATTCACCTGTGTTTTCCACACAGCCACCAATTCTCTGTACAGTATCCATATGATGAGCAGCGGAACACCATCCCTTCTCAATACGTATGTTCCGTTTATGGTACAATAATGAAAATCTGTTAGCGAGTGCAGACCTAGCCATGGACAACCAGAAATCCATCCAGCCGAGCAGCTCTCCAGTGGCTCCTGCAAGAGCTACCATTGCTATGTCAGGAGACGCATGCCTTCTCTGGATGTGAAATGCAGATTGTTTCGTTACATTTTTTAAAAGCAGGACACGAAGAGCTTGTATTGACTGTTTGCCCAAGGCGGTGGTTCCCCTAGACACATTATCCATGCCCTCTTCTCTACATTGTGAAATACCTATGAACATCATCTATCTTGATTTATCTTCCCATTAGAAGCATTTGTGCTGCACTGATTTAAGAGTACTGGGAAGCAGGTCTTAATAACTTACTGGGACAAAAGGCTTATTTATTATTAAAGCAAGTGAATTTCAAGCTTGCAGACACAATTCAACTCCAGCTGCTTAGCAAATTACCACCTATCAGCTGATTTGCCACAACTGTCCACACGTATCAGTCTGCCCCAATTACAAAGTAAACTGTATTAGCTTAAACCTCACTTAAAGGAGGAAGACCCTGTAAATGAGTGGCAACAAGGAGATTATCTCATGCAAGTCAGCAATAGCTCTTCTATTAAGACATCGCTGCAGGAACTCACAGTTCCTCCCAAGCCCATTTTTCCTAATAATAGAGGAGGAAAGAACTTGTGAAGGGGTCACACAACAAAACTCAGGGCAAACAAACATTACCAAGATACAGATTTCCTATTCTTGTGTCATATTTAATTTCAGAGCACCTAGGATCGTTTCTGGGAAGACTCTGCAGACACCAAGGTTGTGTTTGTTGTAGTGGAAAGGAAGGTGGTGGTAGTTTTGGTGTGAATCTGAAGTTATTCTGGTTGAAACGTTTAGTTTCTTCAGAACAACATTGTGCTTGGGCTATAGCCCTGCCATCGCAGAGCTGGTTTGAAAGAGGAATAAAAGCAGAAGGAAACAAGCCAAACTACAGCTTTCAGAACAAGGAAGTGCAGTGCCTTTATTTAACATGAAGGGTCACTAAGGGACATTTGGCATTCTTCACCATCATCACTACCCGGCTGGGAAATCAACCCCAGCAGGCAGGCCGGAGTGGGCTTCGTCTAGATAACAGACCCTTGCACAGATCTGCTGTGGCACATACGTCAGCCTGCTGTTTCTGTTCTTGCTCCACTCCTGCGGGAAGACAGCATCTGCCCCTCCTTTCCTGGGCTCATCCACTTCAGAAAGAGTGAGCAGGACATCATCATTCACCTGGCTGCATTTCTACTTTCTCCTCACACATACGAAAATGGCAGCAAAAACCATGCACTGGAAGTGGATCTACCATGAAAATCTGTGTCAGCCTCATCATTTCTCCAACAATTGAATCTCCATCAATTATAGAGAGCTTGGTCCATAAAAGCCTCAGCTGAAGAGACTTCCAGGGACAGCAGGCAGCCCACATCATATACAGAAATAGGTAGCAGTATGTAATTCTTAATATTTAGTGTTAATACAAAAAAATCAGCCTCTTTCTTCATGAGCACCATTGCTAAAACATTTTCCTAACACTAACAATGATGATGATTAAACAGATAAAAGCCCTCTGCATTCCTCCCCAGTTGCAGATATTATCAGAGCTTGATAATACTTGCCTAGGATGCACAGGGGTGGAAGTGATTAAAAAAAAAAAAAGACATGTACACCTTCCCCTGAACTAGAGAGATTACAGAGGCAGAGCTATGTCCAGGATAAGGCAACTCAACATCCTACTGCAGCAATTACAAACCTCTGGCTTTCCCCTTGTCTTACCAGAGCAAACAAATTCAGACAGACTCTTTCAGTCTCTTGAGCAGCAGAAAACTTTAACAGTTGTTTCTACTCTAGACACCAAATAAATTCCAGAACATTCTTGACACTGAATATGCAGATCTAACTCCTTTAATTGGTGAGTGATTATTCATTCAGCCTGTTACAGCTAGTAGAAGCCTATTCTTTCAGCAAAGGCTTGGTAAGCGCCCCAAACCTGCTGCTTGGCTTGCAGTATTCCCAGCACAGCAGCACTGTTTTGGTGGAAAAGACTCAAGCAGCACTCTGAAGCAGCAGCAGTCATCTTGTCCTGAAAGATGCAGCACAGCTTGGTACATCAGCCAGTTTACTCAAAAGGTACCATTTACGAAGTGCTAGCAACTACAGGCAAGTGACCTGCAGCTCATCAGGCTGTTCAAGGCAGAACTACCCCAGCAGCCGTCCACAGGCTTCCTACCCAGCCCTGCACAGACCACAGCTTCGACTGCCCTTAACCCTCTAGGCACAGCCACTACTCCTGAAAGAAAACATTAGAGCAACAGGAATTGGGATAAAAGCCATTTAATTCAAGTAACAAATTCCACTAGACATGCGTATCCCATGTTCACTGGAAACTACACATAAAGCATTAACTATTCCATTACTGCACAGCAAAAGCCAGGTCTGCACTCACCCCCTATGCTAGCAAGGGCCACTTACACAGCCACTCCTCCTCGCAGGAGCGTGCTGTATGGTTTTGTGGCAGCTCCCCTTTCTGTCACACTAGAGAGGGAGGGAAACCATCCCTGCAGCCCAGAAGCCCAGGCTGGGGCAGCTGCCCAGACCCACGCTGCGACTGCGGAGGGGGCAAAGCTGCAGGGGAGCTGCCAGTGGGCAAAGAGGAGGAGAGAACGGCTGCTGTTCAGTTTTCTGTTTGCATGGGGCTTCATCTAAATCCAACAGTTATTTCAAATCCCTGCCTACACACACTGGTGTAAGTTGCTATTGTTTAAAGCAGATTTACAGATTCGCACTAGTTTTTAAACTACCTTTTATTTGATTAAAGGGAAACAGAGGGGCTCCTTCTCCTTAAGCTCATTCTTTTAAAGTAAAAATAGATCAACTCATCTTAACCCAAGAGTGTAAGTCCTTGAGGTCAAGACAAATCACATGGCTTCTTGCACAAACCCCGGGAGGCTCAGTAGCCTAAGATACAGCAGATCCATCTCCAAGCACAGGGTGACAAAAATCACCACCCAATGGGGAAGCCTGCTTTTCTGTCATGCAGAGTGGATACAAGAACAGCACTCCTGAGTGACACAGCTCTTTTCCACCCTAGCACCCTCTGGAAGATACTCCAACGCATTTTCAACGCTTCAATAGGAAAGTCATCTCCACTTCTGCTATTCCTGCTTCTGTTGCACTCCCCTCCCCAGCACACACACACCTCTCCTCCCGAATCCACACCCTCCCACTCTCACTTCTTCCTCCCAAACCTACCTTTGTCAGTCGCCTGCCACTTCCCCCAGCCCCACCTCTCCCTTGCCTTCTTTCTCACTCATATTTTTGATATATTTTTTAAAAATACTTTTATTCATTCTACCAGGCTCTTACGGGACATTTAAAAAGTTGCTCCTGCTGTTCAGTACTGCATTTAAAAAGCCATTTGGCCATTCATTTGTTTTGGTAAGTTTTAGGAAACCCACTTATGTCAAGTCAAGAAGATACTGTACTCCCGAGCTTCACACTATCATCACCAGTGCACACCCACAGAAACACACAAGAGAGACAGTACGCTATACCAGCTCTTCAAAGAGTTATATGACACAAGACAGAAGAGCAGCATGCCACGATTTCTATGTATACCTACAGATACAACAGTATGATTTAAAGTACTGCAGGCTGCGTACACATGCTTCAGTATCACTTTTCTGCAAGAGCCAAGAAACTCAAGTCTGGACAATAGCTTTCCTGTCGTTTGCATGCAAGAGTCTCATGGGCTTAGGACATCGCTGATAAAGAACCAGAAAACTCAAGTATAAGTCCAAATTGGGTTGCAATACAACCCACAAAAAACCCCACGTTCTACAGATTATGTAAGGTACACACGTACAGCAGAGCGTTAATCCGACACAGAGAGCATATACATGCCTTCTGGTGGAGAGAACCTCCCGTTGTAACACCCACGCGTGCACAGTGAAAACCCCTCTGGGTACCCAGCCACCAGTCTGAAGAGCTGAACACTAGCCATTCCCATCACATCCTTAGAAATGAATAACCTAACTACACCAAGTCATCTTTAATTACAGTAACTTCATAAGGAGAGCCCTTTTTAGATTTCATGTTCTCAGGAGGAATGTTAATTTGTCTGTCTAATTACCACCTTGCACTTTCGCACCAAGCAAAAGTGCTATTACTGGCACTTGAGAACGCAAGTTTTCACCATCTATTTGCACCCATTTCGTTCAGATATCCTCTCCATGGAGATTCCTACCCACCTTCGGAGCTGAGCTCCCTTCTGGGAGATTTAGGGTCACCTAACTGGTGGATAAGATTATTTATACAACAACTCCCCACACACAGAAATGGATCAAAATTGATAAGGACTAGGAATGAACCAAGTATTAGAGGAATAATCTAGGTGAATCATTCCTGCAGCTCTGTGGCTAGAGCAACAGGGAAGACTCTTAGAGAGACATTTTGTTGGCGAGTTCCTGTTAACCAGTTACGCCTTCCTGCTGGCTCCGCGTTCTCCCTTTTGCTCAGCAGGAAATCTCAATTCATTAGGAAACACTGATCTACAGCACTCAGCAGGTTTCAGAGCGCAAACAGCCCTCTGGGATTAAGGACTACCTAGATAAGCATCTACGAGGCATGGCTGGACTTAACCAGAATTAACTAGCTCTCAGCTAGGAGTGCAACAGCCTACTTCATACTCGGACAGACCACACCAGCTGCTGCATGGAACCTCTCGCTGCTTCAGCATCCAAGCTACTTCTTTCCCTTTGCAGACCACGGTGCAATCTGCCTCCCAGGTCAGCCTGCTATCAGACAGGCACTCTGAGCAGCCTTACTCCCCACCACGCTGAAATGTAACAGCATCTGCCAGCCTGGCACTTCTGTCACACATAACACACAGCCAGGACAGGATCTATCCAGTGGACTAATCTAACTGTGTGTACCCAACTGGGACTTCCTGCTAGGACAGTCAGAAGCCGCATGTGCATGCCCAGCTGGACGCTGGGTGCAGAGCACCAACAGGCACCGGTTCAAGGGCACTGTCGCATCCAGCTGCTTTAAGAGAGGCAGAAAACCGATTTGGGCTTTGCAGGAGAGCAGCAGCACTCACACAGCATCTTCACTCACCATGGACGGTACCAACCTGTTACCGCTCAAGCGTGCCAACTTCAGGGTGGAAATTTAAAACTTAATTCTAAAAAGTCAAGACAAATATCACTGTAGATTCAGGCAGAATCTTATTTTTAAGGATACTCCTGCATTTAATACTTGCAAAAGCAAATGGTATACCAAGGAGAACCAATGGTTCAGATTTTGAGGAAACGTAAGCAGTTTTCCAGCTTGTGCACTTGACTAGGAGTCGCATCAGGTTTACTAGAATTCATACGCTGACTTTTCAGGTTTAAGTTCTCACACACACTCTGGGAGATGTGCAGAATACCTCTTCTCACCCTTCCTACAATTAAAACCAAACCCAACTACTACACTCTGCAGCAGCTGCTTTGGACACATATGCTGCATAACAATAGCGAACAACAGCCTGTAGCAGCAGCACAACTATAAATAGCATCAGCTGGAGCTTCTGTAAGCAAGGGTTAGGACCACAGCACTTTCAGTAGATTGGAATGGATGCACCTGAAGCTCCCGAGATCACTAAAAAGCAAGGTCAATGAGGCTGAGAATTCTTCTTTCCAAGTTGTTCTCTGGTTTGCCTTTCCATTCTAGGCACCTATTTGCAGTCAGGAAAGTACGGAAGAGCTCCCTGCAATACTGGCTAGTGCACCAGCGCTACTCCTCAACACTGAGCCCCTGCCTCTACAGGCAAATCCATCCCCAGCTTCTAAACACACAACACAATGTCTGCTCTGCGGTGTTCATTCCAATACTTCAGGGGTTTTCTGTTCTCTTCAGTATGTGCCTCAAAAAAGCAAATACACAAATGGCATTAGCAGCAAAATCTAGCCCTTGAACAGCTAAGCCTGGTCTTCAAGGAACATGCTCGCCTCCAGAAAGATCACATACCAGATCCACCACCTATCATCAGGCTAATACAAAAATCAAACCACAAGGCACTGCAAAATACTGTTGTCTCATTGTTATCTCCTTTCTGAATAGAGGACTACTCCCAGACCTGCCAGCCCCACGGAGAGGCAACTAAGACCACCTGGAGTCTTGGGCAAGAGCAGATGATGCCTGGAATTGCTAAGAAACACAGTGCTCAATCCCAGGGCACACATCACACATCCTTAGAGCTCAGAGTATTCACTCTGCCCAAGTCAATACAGAGTCAGTCCAAGGCTCCTTCCACAAGTTCCCAAACATGTCCCTCCTTTGAGATGCCCCATCATTAACATTCTAGGAAACGGGATCCTCATATGTGTTGATCAGAAAAACCAGGAAAAACCCAGAAAACAAACAAAATGTAAATTCTCTCCTTTTAACTTCTTCTGCACGTTTTCCACTAATTACTTAATTTTTCTTGTTTTTCAGCAACCTTTCTTTTCACCTAACCTCCAAAATCTTCTATTGCTCAGTCATAACACAAAACATTGCTTACACTAGCATGATTACTAGCAACCCTTGGAGATGGCTCATTAGTACATATAATGAAATGCAGCAGTGTCTTACACAATCTCCAAAATCTGAACGTCCACTCCAGTCAAACACCAGTACCTCCAAACCCAAAAGAATCACCTATGCCTTTTTCTTCATGATCTGCTCTCCCACGTAGTCATTCTTTCTGGACACCAGATTCTAGGAAACTTCCATCCAGACCTGGTAAATATTTCAAGTGTATCCTTCCTATTTAAGTAACAAGCTCCCTAGGATGCAGTGTCCTCGAGTTACCACTTGCAAAGTAGCAAAGAGCAGGACATTAGCTGTTCCTTTTCACATTGCTCTAACCATTAGGCAGTTCAGCAAGTAGTAGAAAGGAAGAAAATACATTACAGATATTTAAAACATATATACCAAGTGGAAAGAGGTATTACCACCAACATTCACTAGCTACAGACACAGCATACCGAGCATGAAAATGCATGCCCAGGATACCCCACCCCAAGTAACAGGGAAGATCCCTTTCAGGCATCGACCGTACCTGCACACCAGGGTTGCAATGATGACACACCACGCCGTACAGCAGCAGTCAGCATTTAGATGTTCTTCGCTCTTCCGATGGCGGCAACACAGCCAAAACGAGTAGAACAAGAGGAAGAGCAGGTCCAGAGCAAGGCAGGAGAGCGCGATGCCGCCCAACAGCAACAGGGCCTGCGGAAAACAGAGACAGGCGTCACAGCTGGCCATGGCACAGCCACAGCGGGGGATGTGAATCCGGGCCCAGGCGTTTGAGGGTTCTACAGCAAGGCAGTGCTGAAGGCATACCTTGAAAACAGGTTTTTTGTGGGTTTTCTTTTATGTTTTTTAACTATTAACTGGAGATTTTTAGCCCCGTTTTCTCCCCTCTCTGCACCCCGCTCAATGAAACAACTTTCTGTACCTAAGTAGTAAACAGCTGGGCCATTTTGTCAGTCTGCAAACAGCCTAACTGAATCAGGGAGGGTTTCCTCTTTACCCCTCAGAGGTCAGCAGATTTAAAGGAAAAAAAATAGTTCAGCCAGCTGCCTCTATCTGTACAGTTCTTTAATCTTCATGAATAAATATGCAGGCTTATTCATTAGAAAACCAAGCGCATGAGTGGGTTTGAAAGGGGGTGGAATTTATTATACATGCGTGAGATTGATTTAAAAAAAATGAACCCCCGTGCAATGCTTCTGTTCACAGTAGACCTAGAATAAATGCTAAACCCCTCCATATACCATCCACATATATAGGTACAACAAAGCTAATGTGGATGCTGCAGACACACTGGCTTGAAGCTGTCACAAGCTGAGTTATGTTACACCTATTTCTAGTCAGATGTTCCTGGCACGAAAGGGAAGCAATAAGTGTTTAACTCCATTCCAATTTATTTTCATTCAGAAAACCCTGGCTGAAACTCAAAAATGCAAAACAATTTTGTTAAATAAATTAGTGATAACAAAAAAAAAATCCATTCTAACACCAAATCCAGCCACACTTTCCCAAGCGAACGAATGAAGTAAAGAAGATGTTCTTTTACCTATAAGCTTATTTGGATAAACCCTTGGCAGTGGTGACAAATGCCAACCTATTACAAGTGATTTAAATATCTGGAAAGGACCTAAGTCACCTAGTGCTGCCCCAGTACTAGAAAGGCAAACATCAATCTGTATCAGCAAGCCTAAAACAAAGGTTTGAGTTGTTTTGGGTGTTTTTTTTTAAATCTGTATCTCTTTTCTTCCCCATGCAGAAATTCCTTAAAGAACATTTATACACTTCCAATCGAAACAATAACCTCCTCCTGGTCAAAGAAATTGTGCCCATTTCTAAGAGAGTCTGGCAGTAACTTGCTCTTTGTAGGCTTTTCTTCCCCCTACCCGCCCCAGGTCTGCTCCATAGGTGCTCCCTGCTGAGTTGTTATCCTGGCAAACTATACGAGCCACCCAACGTACTTTCCAGCCAAGCAAATGTCAGTGTATACAGACCATAAGGCCCATCACCATACATAGCAAGATTTACACGAGTTAAACCTAACTGCTGCATCACAGATACTCCATGTAGCCGTGCGCCGTTTGCTTCCCCAGCCTTAAGAATCCCACCCAAAGCCCACCCAGCGCACTGGCACGGGGGGGGTTTCCAGGCGCTGCTTTCCCCAACTGAGCAGCAGAAACCCAGTCCTGCCATGGAAAGCGAAGTTTGGGATCTTTAACGGAGAAGAGTGGGGGTGGAAGGGAAAAAGCCCTATCCCCCTTTCCCAGGCTCATGCCAGATGGTGTGCACGCCGCTCGAGCTCCTGAGCAGAAAGGGGCCTTCGAGAGGGAAGCTGCCTTTGGAGCCCCACGTTCTCCCACTTCTGAAGGCTTGCTATGTATGAGCACTCAATACTGATTTAACTAACACATTTGGCATACCAAAGCTCCTCAGGGATATTCTTTATTTTTTAAAGACATCAGGCTGCTGTAATGCAAAGCTTTCCTGCGCTTCTTTCTTCACACCCTCAACCTTCCCGCAATGCTAAAAGGCATTACTGCTAGAAAGATGAACCCAGCTGAAAACATCCTCCCAGCAACTCTTTATCAGCAAGAAATTCACACTGCAGCTCCAGATGTAGAGGAACATCCCTCAATAAAAGGAAAAAAGGAAATAAAGAGAGGAAAAAAGCTCCAGATGTAGGGGAACAGCCCCCATTAAAAGGAAAAAAAGGAAATACTAAAAAGAGGAAAAACATAATAAAAGACTGCCATGCAGCAAGCAACCTGAAGTTGCGGACACAGTATACGCTTTAATTTATGCATCCAGCCAAAAGGACTTAGCTGGCCACAACACCACGATCTGCATGTCATTTTTCCAGAGAATATTTGTTTCCCATTAACGGATATGTGCCATGACAACAAGTGAAATCATCCAGCAGAGCAGTTATTAATCCTTCTGACTGATGAGTCAGTTTAGGACCCAGAGACTGGCTGGCAGTGAAAGCCTGGTTGCAACCAAAGACACGCCAGTGCCTGCTTGTCAGGATTAAATGCCAATATTTAAAAGAGCAGGGCTGAGGCTGGATAAACCCTCACTCTATCCTGCAACAGTAAATCTGGGACTCAGTTATCTAAGGCCACGTTATCCCAAGTAAATGTAAAGTTATGCACTGGGCCTTTTGCCACAAAAGAGCATCAATTCGTCTTTGAACATTTGCTGAGCTATCAGAACCTTTCTAGGAAGTGATGCATGAACTGCCCTTACAGGAGAATGGAGACAGCTTAGAGAAGCAACATATTACCACTGTGCTGACACTAATGGCAGAAGTGGAGACAGGGCAGTCCCTGAAAATGAGTGTAAATCCAAGTGGTATCAGCCAGACTGGCAGGAGACGAAGTTACAGTATTAGGAAACACTTTCAGCCCAGAAGTTGATAGCAGTACACAGGCAAGTCACCATGAGCAGCATTGCTAGCTCAGAAAGGCACCAAGAAACCTGAACACACTCGGTCTTGTGCAGGGACGGTGCTTGACAGCATGCTGCAGTGTTAACGGCCTTTCTCAACTCCAGCATGGTTGCCAGGATTCATAGCATTTACTCTCTCAGTTGGAATAAGCAGCCAAAAAAGGGGCACAAAACACGTAGGTCCCCATGCAGAGAGGGGCATCATCACAATAAGAAACACAGGGCACAGCAAAACACATCCCATGCAAAAATACCCAGGGGCTGATTAGCTCTTCCATGTGGTATGGGGGTACCCATAGGTGCTAATGTTAAACTTCAGGACACATCTGTAGATCAACCTTCAGTTTGCACAATCCCTGGTCTCCGAGACCAAGCCTCATATTACTGTGGCTCAGTTAAACCAGTGTACAAACAGCCTTGCCTACTGGATAAAAAAATTTCCACAAAACCCAGCCACTTTCAGCTTGCAAGTTCCAACTGTGACCCACATCATTAGTTACCTGAATATATGTGTGGACTGTGGTCCTGGAAGGCTAGTTTTAGCTGTTGAAATTGCACTTAAGGGATGCAATACTCCATCCCATTCTATATACTAGGTCAAACAGAAGTGATCTACATAGGAACGGGAGAAAAGGGATGTACAAGATACATTTGAGAGTATTTCCTCAGAACAAAAAGCCATGATGCCTTGTAACACGGGAGGTACACGCTGGGTCACATTCATATTAAGTGCCAAGGTTTAACATTGCCTAAAGTGCCGCTTGGTCGTCACTCGGTTGTACAGAGAAGCCTGGGCTTAGGGTCCCTTCTTCATACCACCACGTCCTCTCTGCCTTGAAGGCTACTTGGCACAAGTCCTGGCAGCAGAACAGGTTTAGAAAGTTAATTCTAAATACACAAGGGCTCTAAACAATCCATGTATTTATTAAGTACCAGTTTTACCAATCTCAATCTATCCAACTTGCAATTACCACACTCTTTAGACCTTAACTGGACTAACAGCAGCATGGCGTAATGAGCAGCTCTTCACATGGAAGAGGCGATAGCTATTTCTGGATAGCACTGCTATTTTACTACTACTTAGAAAGTCCATTTAAACCTCATTAATAAACTTTAGAGCAAATCTGAAGCCTTTGGGTGGTTCCTGAAAAGCATGCAGTTTCACCTTTAATCTTCCATCAATAATTAAAAAGTTATTTCATCTTAAAACTTCACAATTTCAACCCACAGGACAAAACAGCTACAGCTTTTGAGCATCTCAACACCACAGCTGTCTTAATCATTGCCAGATTGAGAACTGTTTATAGTTTTACCTTAAAGCTAGCTTTTGCCAAAAGAAAGCTTTCCACTGAATCTGCAACTAATGTTCCTTCTGGATTTCCATGCAACAAACTGAAATTGTGATAATAAAACAGAGAGAAGAGGTTAAAGGAGTGTGGGAAGAGAAAAACATTCACCCAGAAGAACAAATGAAGCAAACTGGGCCGCTGCCAAAAGAGCACTCATCTTTATTTATTCCATGAAGGACGGAAGTCTTCTTAGCAAGAAAAGAAACTGCTGTGGGATAGCGTCATGCCTACGCTACTTCCTACACTGTTTTTTTGTAGACCTCAGGACATGCCTAAGAGCCCTACATACTCATAGATGATAAATAACTATGTCCTACCAAACAGGGTTTTTTTGTAATGCTAGCAACAGAAGGAACACACTCTGTCCCCCTCAACTTGTTCTAAACCTGCTGTGTTCAGAGACTCCATTTTCATTTCTGAAGTACTGTACGTGGTGTTTGTTGAGATACTTAAGTGTCTCAGGATGTCATTCATCCCACAGTCTCTACAGAAGGATGCAGGCTTTGGTAGGGAACGCAGCCAACCGTGTGTCTATTGGCAAACGTAATGCGGGGGGAGGATGTGGAAACCACTGCTGATCTCAGCACTAAGCCATCCCTATCTCCTCTGCCCAGGGGAAGGCCTTCCCCAGGCCAATTACTGTACTCAACACAGCGGAGGAGCAAGGCTGGGCGGGAAACGTGCTGTGGAAGAGGCTTTTCCCACGGTACCGAGATGTATTCTCCTTCATGAGGGATCCCTCAGCAGCATGGAAGAGCACCATGGAAACGGAGGACAAGTTCTACCATCTCATCTCCTTACACAGACATCTCCCAGAGAATGCACACTGTGAGGGAGCACAGTAGCTTTTCTACATAAATATTTAGGGCAAGTCCACACTGGAGCAAGCAATATAGGCCAACACTTTGCCTTTAGCTTTTTTTGGCTATTGGCTTTCCCTTCTGGAAAAGGCAAAGTGCCAAGGATTATGTCATGCCTTTTTTTTTTTTTTTAATCTCCTTAAGACAATACAGACACATTAGAATAAAACAAATTTATGATTGAAACGTCTCCTAGCATGCCTAGATAGCTCAAATCTATCTAACCAAGTCGGTTAAACAAACAAACTAGCTTTCTCAATGCTGAGAAGCTACCTATATAGGCAAGGGCATTCCACAGTTAATTGGTATTAGAGCTGTGAACTAAAGCCACTTTAATTACAAATGAGTGTTCACACAGGGGTTTAATGTAGTTTAACTAGAATGGCCTTAATTCAGTGTAGTTTAATTCACTTTAGTGCATTTAAAGTGGTTTAACTAATCTGTTTTGAATTTATTCCTCCAGTTAATTCAGATTAATTTCTCAAGTGCCCTCGTGCAGGCAACGACTGAGAACAAGGCTACGTTGATTAAAGATTCATCATCATTTCCTCCATACTAACATTCTGACCCCTTATTTCATAATTAAAGTCTTTCAACACTGTTTTTATATTTGGTCCAATTCACAAAGCCTCCAGCGCAGAGGCGAAAGAGACACGACCTTGCTAATACTTGGTTTATTGTGGTAACCAACACACAAGACAATCATCGCCAGAGTTTTGAGAGCCGTGGCTGAGCAACAGATCGCGCAGGTATGTCTGCACACCTCACCTTCCACAGGTTACACGGGAAGAATTCATCAGAGCACCTCATACCACAAACCAAAGAGAGATGGAAAGCACCGAGTAGAAAGGATTTGCTTAACAATTGGGTTGGATTTTTTTTTTCTCTGCCCACAAATGCAGATCTAAGCTGTGCTAATCACCAGTGAACACTGGAGTCCTATCGGGTTGAAGTCAAATAACAATCCATTTATTCCCTTAGCTGTTACCAACTCAGCAATCTCCATCTTACACAGCAAGGAAACGTTCCCAGAGGCAAGGGGGTACTCTAAATTGGATGTTCTTATCCCTAGTTTCTCCATAATGCTGGCTGAAAGCCTCTATGCACTACAGCGATGAAAAGAATGAGACACTCTCACCAAATTCAGTTTCCACTGACAGGTCCCCACAGACTAAATCTTTATTAAATGAGGCTTAGCTCAGAACTGGCAGCTTGTCAAATGAGCATTCTCGCTGAAAGGGCGGATTTCCTTTCTGGGGATTCTGCAAATTCCCCTGCAGGGCTCTCAAAAAAAAAAAACCACCACAGATGCATCAGTGCCTATGCAGGTCTTTGTCCCAAATCCCAGACCAGCAAAATGTGTAAGGAATCATCTCTGGAATAGGTCTTCAACTTTATAAGTCTATTCCTTCCTACTATTCCCAGTTGGATATAGTTAAAACAATTAGTTAACTTTGTTTAAGGACAAGAATCAGATAACTAATTGGAATATTGAGGCAAAGGACACTGAAAGGATAGGTGGAAGAATCTGGGGGGTGTCCCGCATCGCTGGCATCCACACTCAGCTTGCCCAGCTCACCCATGGCAGATCCGCACAATTTCACCAGACATTCCTTCCCCACAACAGACTAGCACACACATGGCCGCCCAACAGCGGCTCCTCGACTCGAGGCATTTCAGAAGCAGCTTTATTTCCTTGGTTAGAAAGCTGTATCATCCATTAAAGTCTTAAAACACAATCTCCTCACAAGGTAATTTTCCAGCAAACTGGATAATGGAAAGAAACCCCATGTTACAAAGCAAGTATGAATTCAATGCTCCTACAACTCAGGGATAAGCAAGCACTGCCTGCGTTACCTGGCTGAAGCCCAAGTGCTGTATAAATTCCTGTGCCAAGACCATTCCCCCATCGCCAGCTCTGCAGCGGGAGCTCAGCTATGCTCCTGCTGGCCTGGAACTGCCTGAAGGCACGACACGGCATGGCCGAGCTGCCTGTGGCACGCAGGCATGGACCCGGGCACACTCGCACAGCCCAGAACGTGAGCTAGGCAGCACTGGTATATTTAAAAAAAAAAAAAAAAAAAAAAAAAAA
>Ga0065711_1029774_pt1 | contig 34855 bp, 25 predicted proteins | sample Hoacrofraction12_FD_59098 | JGI IMG/M metagenome (GOLD analysis project Ga0065711, IMG submission 59098) | Hoatzin crop microbial communities from Cojedes, Venezuela - Epithelial fraction 12 v2 (version 2) | ecosystem: Host-associated > Birds > Digestive system > Esophagus > Crop | place... | reverse complement strand
CCCACCAGTTTCTGCCTCTTTCTTTCCATTCTCCTCCGCACGCCGGCGGGGGGAGGGGCGGCCGCATGACGCTTTTGTTGCCGGCGGCAACCGAAACCAAAACAGCGTCTTTTTTGATAACAACTTCACATTTTCAAAAAATAGTGAAACTGTTAAAATGATAGAGAAACATTTAGGAAAGCATGCAGCAAGATAGAATCCGATGACCAATTTCTAATCTTTTTATTCTGTTCATTAATTCATAGACGTGCAAACATGATACAAAATTGATATTACCTGAAATAATAACGTGGAAGAGAAATAACAGAAATACTGTATATTGAGAGACAGAGAAAGTCCACTAGGATATATTCATCCCATTAAAAAAAAAAAACAAAAATACCTCAAAACAAAATCCAAGAAAACTTCATTAGAGAAGGCGTTGTTCTAATCAAGCTTCATGACAATAGCAAGCCATTTAGGAAAGTTTCTTTGGGAAAAATACGGTAAGTAATGTGTTACCGTCTAGAGGAATCTACCTTTTGCTTTTGTGCTTAGCTAGAATAATTGTGTTTTCCCATTGCAAAGCGTGTTTATTTTTATCATTTGGACTTTTTGACATTTTCCACTTAAACTATATTTCTTCTTTTGCTATTCATTCTGAAAAATTCAAATACGAAAAAATGAGTTTTGTCACTACACATTACCTTATAAAAATATATACACTGTCTAATAGTTTTTATTGCGTATTTGGACTATTGTACCCATCACTTTGTGGGTCGACAAAAAGATAAAAGTTCTTGCTGCAAAGAGGAGTCTCTGCCAGCGCAAAAAGCATGCAACCTCAGCAAAAAGACCTATACCCAAAATGCCTCAAAATACAAGCAAATGAATCAACCCTTCAGGTTTTATATAGAGAAACTAGATATTCTTACTACTTCTGCAACTATAAATTTGGTTTCATTTTTTGAATTACTCTGTCATTCCCTGTCCATTTGAGTCATCGTAACAGCTGTCTACTCCATGCAGTTTGGGCGATTTAATCATATCTCTTGGCCTCAACTAATACTGATGCCAAAGAGGACGTGGTTATGATGGAGGCTGTTATTGATGACAGGGCAGTTTTGGAGTCAGTTTTACTCCCTCAGAAGTTATTATATCTTAAGATTCTATTCAAATTTAGAAATCTCATATGTTTCTCTGAAAAGTTATGTATACACTAGATTTACAGTTTTGCCTATCAACAATTTTTTCAGGTATGTGAACATAGATTTTGTTTGTTTTTACTTAAGAACTTGTGTTTTTTTTCTTTTCATTTCTTTTAAATGACATTGGGTTTTGAAACTTCCTGAACACATGGATAATAAAGTTAGATCTGAATTTGAACCTAAGAAAATAATTTCCATAGAAAATTGAGGGAGAAATTCCTTATGCATGAAATTTCAACTGTAATTCTAGCATTGTTTCACCATGTTGCTGTAATATATTCACTGTAAAAGCTAGAAGCTGTGTAAATAAGTGAGTGGCAGTGCCCCAGGCAGAAATTTTTACTGATGCAAGGAGATAAAAGTAATTAAGAAACATGTAGACTGATGGGTAATTAAATCCATGGGAAGCATTTTGTAGCTAATTACTATGTTCTAATCACAGATTGCTTTCTATTTGTCAAGGTAAGTGTATATAATTACACAGTTCCCATTTTCTTTCATCTAAAATCATCCCACTTGGATGAGTATTTTTGAAGCAAGCCTAGACCTCTTAGATTTTGGTAGTTCTTTTTCCTTGGAATAAAACAAAGTGGTGGTCATTTTACTGCCTGAATCCAGGTGGCACAGCTGTCAGCATTTACTGTTGATGCTCTCTGCCATGTTTACGTCGTGTCATGCTCTGACACACATTGTTCCTGTTGGTTTTGCGTGTTCATACTCCGTTTAGATGCCTAGTGGCGTTCTGATACACATAACCAGACTGATTTCAAGCACCAACATTTAAGCACCCTGATTGCATGTCTTTATATGCCTCAGCTTTTCAAGTGCAAATATTTTAATATCTGAAATGGAAAGATTTCCTTTTGTTAGGAAAAGTGGTATGGTTTAGATAAGGCTTTGTTAGTATGTGCTTAGATAGAGCTCACCTACTCAATTTAGTTTTTTCCTAATGTGACTCTTCAGTTTAAGATGGTTTAGGTGTTCAGCTTGACAAGGTGTTTGAGGTGAATCTAACTCCATATCTCTACTTGATTTTGCCTTAGAATATGGGATTCCCTGGTATGCCTTATCTAAGCCTAGGTTTTCCTTGAATCTCCTGCCTTACTTACACCTTGACAAATGACTGAAGTAGATAACGTGAGTAAGTATTGCTCTGTTGTGCTAGAGGACCATAAGCTTGTTCTTTTCTCCAGTGATGGTCGGTACTGGATACTTTGGGAACAGTGAAAGAAGTGAGGCAGCTCAAGCTGAGGCTTAGCTTAAGCCTTGCATAGCCTCCCAGCCTCGAGGGCTCTCCCATGCCTAAGGCTGCAGCCTTAAATCATGCTTGAATCATGCTTAAATCAAGCCTGAAAATCATGCTTAATAGCCTCTTCTTCCATAAATTTGCCTACAGGCTCTTACAGTTCCAATCTCTGCAGCAGCCTCTAGCAGTGAGTTTCATAGTTTGCGTAATCAATAATTGTGTACTGTGTGCAAACTTTTCTTTTTACTTGAGGCTGCTGCCTGAGAGACTTGCTGGTTGGATTATGTTTCAGATTCCTGAGTAGTGAAAATAAGCATGTAGTCATTTTCCTGATCATCTTCTCTCCAGGTTCATGATGTTGTAGATCTTTGTTGTATTCTCCTTCATCTCTGCCTTTCTCAGAGTTGTGGATTATTTAGTTCATTTTCTTGTGTCAATTTTATTAAAGTCTTCTTTATGATAACTTTTATGAAAGAATGTCACGATGGAATTCAGAATTTCAGAATACCAGGGATGTGTGAAGAGGCATCACATTGGCTTCCCCTTACTTCTGTGTTCTGTCTTTATTTAGTGTTAACCTTCTGCCAACGTTTTTTTGACTGGTGCTATTTAGATAATGCTTTCAGAAAATCTCTAGAGAAAAATTTATCTCCTTATTCAGGCTGTAGTACACAATTTGAGCCAATCCTTTTCAGGGCTTTTTCATTTTGTATGGTGTTTTATTTCGTGTTTATCTGCATAGGATTTAATTTGCTGTATTATCACTCTTAATTCAGTATAGTTTCTGCAAGTTTTTACAGTGAATTTAGTTTTCACTTCTATTGATAATTTTATGTCATCGCAAATTTTTCTTGTGATCCTACTCCACACTTTTTTTCAGATTGTTTGTCTGCTGAATGCACCAGTCCTAATATAAAGCTGGTAACTTCTTTATATTGTAAAAACTGGTAAATTATTCGTAATGGTTGCATCCTATCTGTAGCAAGGCAATCCACAAGAAGCATCAGTCCCTCTGTCCTAGGAGATACTGCTTTCTCTAAAAGCTATTGGTGAAGGACATTTCAGAACTGTTTGGAAATCCATACGCGCTGTTTTCTCTATATGTTGACTGAATTTTGAAAAAAAGTATAATAAATGTGTGAATTCACATAGGCATAAGGAGATGTAATTAACGTTGACATAAATACAAGTTGTCCTAAATGTGGCAGGGAGTTTCATTAAGAATGTAGATATAATGGTACCAGAATAAAATCTAAGACTCACCTACATATAACATGCAATTTTGGACTTAAAGGTATTTAATCTCTTATGTTTTAAATTCTTCATAGTATTTTTAATACTTGATTTTAAGTACTTCATTTAAATACTTAATACATGCATTCTTTATGGAGAATGTTTTTGCAGCATATCGATTATTAAAACAAACCACACAAACTTGGTAGGGCTTGTGCTGTTACATCAGAAATGGAGAAGTTAAATATCATGTACATCCTTTGGCATAGTGCAGGTCTGGTTTGATTTGCACCCTTCTAGGTTTGAACCTGGAATTGTAGGTGTTGCAGAACTTTTTCTAGATCCTCTTCATCAACTTCGTATGTATAATGAAAAACACTTTGTGGCACTTGTGACAGCTGAAATTTTGGAGCCTGTAAATGGAGCACAGTAGCTACTTCTGTTGTTGAACAGCTACTGACATGGTCTAGGAAAATTTGAAGTTGATTTAAGGGCAAAGAAGCCCTAAAATGAACAGGCAAAATGTGAAGTTTTACTTTCAAAACTCAGAGAAGCTAGCAGTGAGCTCAAGCTTCAGTCTTCTCCCAGTCCTGGCTGTTTGTACTGTCTCCGATACTGCCCTCTCCCCTAAGGTGATGCGCTGCATGGCTGCTCTGTGAACATCTGGAGAACTAGTCCAGGTTAAAAGTAGCCTTATGGGTATGTGGAGAGGTTAGCTTTAGTCACTGTTAATCAATTAGTTTCTTTATCCTTTTCACTGCAGTGTGGAAGGGAAGAGAAATAGGTGGCTGGAGAAAAGTTGTGACTATTTAAGATGCCATCCTTTTTTGTTTTGTTTTTGTCATTGTGTTTTGGGTTTTTTTTTTTTCCTGAATACACCTTTTGGTTCTTTCTAAGGGTGCTTAGCAGCAGCAGTTTATGTTGGTCTGTGTCAGTGCTGTCTGCTATCACACGCTCTTACTTCCAGCTACCTGTTCTGATTCCACTGCTTATTGAGCAGCCAGACAGAAGGCCACTTCACAGTGCTGTTTTTCAACAGAAAACAAATAAATAAGAAAGAAGGAAGAAAAGAGAAAAGCTTGACTCTGCAGCTTGCTATTTGTTGGTGTGGAAAGGTAAGGTAGGGGGCATAAACACGCAGCAGATAGGAGAGTGGGACCATTGTAGACCCAGTATAGATCCTGTTAAGCTTCTTGTTGAATGGGACCCTTAGAAGCAAATCAAGGGCTTGGAAGAAGCAGAAAGACTTTGTCTGCAAAGGAACGTTCATGGTTGATGAAGAGGTGTCTGCTGAGAGTTGCCTTTAGGCTGAAGCCATACTGAAAGTTGTGTGTCATAATTTCAGTCTATAAAGGTGGCTTAGAAGGAAGGTGTGAAGAAGAAATCTCTCATTAAATAACTACTCAAGACAAATGCATCTGTTGAGAACTATCACCTATATTCATTTCCGGTATCCAAACTGATGACTTAGGAGTGCAATTTTTAGAAAAGATGCTTTGGATTGATGTTTATAGAGTGGCACTATGTAAGCTCATATTCATTCCTACCATGTTAGAAGTAATTATGGTAAGAAGAAAACTTATCTACTGACTTTTTAGTTACAGAAACAAGATGAAGTACCCTCTTCCAAAAACCACTTTATTTCCTTATTTCTAAAATGCATTCATTATTTGAAATAAAAAGCATGTCTCCAATGGGTGACATAGCCATCGAGTGTTTGCAATTTAGAAGAGAGCTATTTAAGTGCTCTTCGTAGCACAAGATGAATGTTATTTATTTAATGAGATCATTCAGGCATCAACAAATAGTGTTAAAGTTACAGTGTGTGAGGTGACACTTTCTAAAGAACCATTTTTAAAGAAATTAAGTATGACCAGACTACAAGCATAGCTATGCTTGTGACTCATGTAAGCATATCCGATCTAGCTTGAAATAAGACACCTTTTTTATTAGTAGTACTATAACTTCAGGTCACCAGAATATTTTTCAAGGTTCTCTAACAGGCTTCTGTTAAGTTCTGTGCCATTAGTATGCTCTACCTATATGTAAGTGCCTGGGATAGCTGCTTCAAGCCAGCTTATGTGGATACGTCCAAGAAAAAGCAGTAATGCACAGCATACGCACTAGTTCTTATTATTTCTTTAAATTAACACTTTGTTTAGAACTTGCTTATCACCAGCAAACTGGTGATATATAAGCCATCAAAAATCTTTCAGGTTTTTAATCACCTCTAAACTGGGTTATGTTCAAGTTACTGCTCAGTCTGAGATGAGATGCGTCACTGCCATTACATGGAGTCGTCTAGTCCCTTGTGTTTCATAAATCTGACTGCAAGAAATTAATCCAGTAGTTATACCTATAGAGAAGTTGTTTATATTTTCTCCCACTGACTTAAACAATGCTAATTTCCTCTGCCTGAAATTATGTAGAAATAACAGTGCTTTAATATATGTTACAAAATTGGAACATACAGTTTAAGTAATGTCATTGGAATGCTTTTGATTAGAAACCAGCAAGCAGCCTTTGCTTTTGTGAATATCAGATGCTGAAGTAAAATACCACTTTCCTATGGAATAGAGAGGCAAGGATTAACACTTTGAGATGGGCTCTATAAACTCCACAGAATGTCAGTAGAGTTCTTTTATGTGCAGAAATAGTTTCAGCCATTCTTTCAGTGTATTTTTTTTCCTGGATAGTCAAGTTCAATTCTTATAACTCATGTAAAGTTACTATTCGGTAGTAAGATTTCTCTGGAAAATTTTGTGCTTCATTTCATTTTTACAATACCTGTCTCCTGAAATGCCAATGCACTTGTATTTGTTAGAATATGTCTTTATTAGGAAATACAACTTCTGAACAAAAACATGTGTCGCTTTGCGTCTCTTTTCAGTTTAAGGTGGACTAAATAACAAGATGCTTGCATTAGTTCTTTTTCTGACAGATGTTTAGGTGGTGCTGTATGTTCCTGTTCTTCCTATAGAATAATCTGAACTGCAAAAAATTATTTTCTAGCAGTCTGCACCTTGGCTAATTGGTGCTGAGGATGTCACTAGTCAGGTCTGAGCGACCTCCCGCTGCTGGTTTCCCAAGTTACAAATCAGAATTAGCTGCAGCCAGCCAGCCAAATAACCTCAGCAAATACTTGGGACAATGCGCACTGAGAGGCACCGAGTCTGTGAAGTCGTCAGTGGTTTATAGACACTGAAGCATTTCTGAGGATCTCTTAAGCTGAGCCACATGGTGCTAAGCTAGGAAGTTGATTGATGGTTTTACAAAGAAAAAAATGTTTATGAAAGAATGCTTTTCTTACAGATTATCCTGCATTAATATATATCTGATGTGCCTGGCAACGTTTCAGCAACTGGATGTTTGCCAAGACTTGACGCTCCTGCAAGACACAATACAGTTTATGTCTAGGAGCACAGAGCTTTTTGTGTTATGATCCTGTTTTTAATGAGACAGACACTTTCATATGAATTGTCCTTCTCGAAATCAGTAACACTTTTACATTGTCATTGTTACATGTTAAATTGTTTATCTGGGCTAAAGTGGAGTCTGCTTCTGCAGGTTTTTGTTTCTTATCCAGAATTTCAGTCTATCACATCATTCTGTTTCAGTGATTAGAATAAGCATGAAAGGCACCAGAAGCTCTCAGGCGAAGTTGAAGAAGAATTATAGACTCCATACAAAATGTACTGGCCAGGTTCCCTGTTCATGTATCCTGAAAATAAGCTCAGAGGTGTTCAAATATCTTTGCAAAGTAAAGATCAATGCTTTAGGGTAGTGGGAGCTGGGAGCCTGCGTCCATTTGTAGATCGGTCTGTCATCATTTCAGAGTATTTGAGAGAAGTTTGATAGTAAATGTCCTTATTGGATTTATGTACAGGTGGATTTCAGGGGTGCTTTTGTGTAATTTGTGGTGTTGATTCCATGCATTTTGTGTGCTGTTCTGTTGAGGGGGAAAAAAGGCATTCATGTGCAGTGGGGACAATTATTCAATCCTTTATCTTGATCTGGGAGAGCAGCAAAACTTAGTAATTTGCAAACTGTGGCACAGAAATTGCTCAGGCTGTGATTCGCTTATGTTGAATTTACAATTAAGAGCTTGAACAAATAGATTATTTTACTTTGAATTTTGACTTGTGTCCAGCCTCCCTAATGTCACTAGTGAATGATTTTTTTTTAAGCCAAAAAGTCCTCCTATGATTCAAAGTGATTAAAAAGATGTGTGTGATTTCTTTTATGAGGGAGGCTTTAACAAATCATTATTGAGGCTGAATTATTTCTCATTACTAGCAGAGGCTGGCTCATTTAAATTGGGTTTGAGGTCATTGACAGGACAGGTTGAAGGGGAGGAAAGAGAGGAGATATGCATTATGGTTAAATGTGTTGGAACAGACCTGCAAAAGAAAATGGAAACTGTCAGATAGTCTCAATACTTGTTCTCTCATGCATAGAAACGTACACAGAGAGAATATGCAGAAGAACTATTGCTCCAGTGGTTTGCATTCAAGCATATGGTATGATGAATTGCTTGGAACCCTAGTGATAAAGAATATTAACAACCTGAAGACAGAGAATCATTTAACTGTACTATGCTATTGATTATTGTCATATACTCTTTCTTTAGGTGTAAGTGAACTAAAGCAGTTGGACAAGCAACTGTAATTACACGTTGCAAATTCTTCTGAGCCTGGACTTGTACTGAAGCAATGCTTGCAGTGTTTGTTTGAAGACCAACTCTTTTAGAAGCCTGCTTTCTTAAAGTTTGGTGCCCTGTGATGCTGATATTCTTCTCCACCAGTATGAACCTCACTTCCTTCCTCATGGAGCCTGCAAAATCCCTGTTGTGGAGGAGTTGTAGCTAATCCAGCCTGGTGGCTGCAGCCAAATAAACTGAGTAGTAGCAGAGTAGTGGCACCTGCCTTCCCTTCAGTGGGACACCTACGCTTCTCCAGCTGGTTACTAGTGTTCATGGAACTTGTGGGAACTTAATGTTGTTGAGATTTCTAGTTTTCTGTCAAATTTGATAGAAATTGGGCAATGAGTTTGAAAGTTACTGGGATAGAACGATACATGCACAGCATGATCATGTAAGCCTTGTTTTCTTAGGTATCCTGATTAAAGATTTATTTCTTAAATACAAGCTTAAGGAATGTGAGTCCACGCTGGACACTTGAATAGGAGGATTCAGTTAACAGTATTGGGATCTAGTAACTCCATTCCTAGTATATGCAAAATATAAGTTGTTTCAAAAAATACAACCAAAACTTGTCCCTTCGTCTGTATTTCTACAGGCCAATGTAGATTTAAACTAGTATTTTGTAAGTAAGAGTGGCATCAAAACCCTTGTTGGAATAGTAATGTTAAACCTAAATAAATGAGGTCAGACTTCACTGTAATCCCAAGATGGCTCACTGTTTTGTTCAACCAGAGGAAAGGAATGTATTTCTTTGGAAAATTTTCTTTTAAGAGGTTTCGGTTTATTTTTCTGTGCCAATTTATTCGTGAAATTGGGAAGCCACATATCAGTTGTAGATTTCTATGACTTGATTGTAATGCTGTGGTTTAGTGATCAATATGCTATGCTAATAATATTGTAAGTGTTGAAAGGCTAAATATTTAAAATTTTAATAAAGCTTCTTAACCAGGCCTATGCTTAAGAAGCTGTATTATGGTAGTAGTGACAGTAAAAGAAAAACGTCGCTCGGTACTTCTGACTCTTAGGCCTGAAACTTATTTACAATGAATTGTTTTCCTCGTATCACTGCCAATTGCAGCTTCTATAATCAAATTGAACAAAATATGTAGTATGAACAGCATTTAGCAGTTAGAGAATTCAGAAGATGTTCGTGCTCATTCAAAGAAGACATACCTGGTTGGTATGCTAGTCAAACGATTCTTCTTGTGAGAGTTTTATGTGAGGCTGACAGAACTGCTGCTGCCTGGAAGAATTTTTCTCCAAACTGTTTTTTCTGTGACCCGTGAAACATCTGCTAAGCAGTGGTCATTGGCAAGAGTACCATACCAGACAAATTGCACCACTCGCCCTAACTGCTGTGGTGTTTTGTGTTCCAGTCACAGTGGCAGTGTCTTAGCACACATGCACACACCACAGTCAGGCTTCGGAACCCGGCCTTCACTCCGTGCCCCTCTCCTTTCTAAAATCAAATACACATTTGCTTCTTAATCACCTGTACGCTGGTGCTTAGACACGTCCACTGCGGGTTGGTTGAGTCTCCTAAAGCTGCACTCTTTGTGAACGGATGAAAGTACTCCTGATGGAAAAGCCATCTCTAGAAACAAAAGAACAAGTAAGAACAGATCTGTTCCTCAACTATTAAAACCACTGTGCAGAGAAGTAGTGTTTGAAATGCAGTTACCTGATTTGAAAGGAGATGTGATCTCCTGGTGTTAGGAATAACTCATTAAAGAAGTCTTTAGGGCAAGTGTATTATTTTTTATCATGTATTTCCATACTAATGGTTTTCTAGCAGTTAATACAGCTGAGCAGCTCTTGCAAGATTTGTGAAGTTCAATACCTTAATAAATTTCTTCCTCAATTTGCATCACTGAGTTATATCTTTGAGAGCTAAATCAGATTGTAGAGGTGTTGGTAGTAGGTATAAGGAGCACATTGCAGAAAATTGTAAATGAAGACAAAGGTTAACTTGTATAACACTTACAGACTTCTACCGACTGTGTAAAGAAAAACTATTTAACAAGTATGGATATTATTAGATTATTTCAATATTTTTTAAAAAGTTATTTTTCCCCTAGTGTTATCTGCTTGTTGTTTGTTTCTTTTTAATAGATGGAATAACAAGCTGATTTTCTGAGTGACTAGGCTCTTGTTTGAATTCTAGTCTTGAAAAGATTCTGTAATTTCACTTTGGATATTCTTTTGATAAAGATTCCCAAATAGAAGATCATCTCTCTTAATTTTGATTTAATTTTTGTTCCTATATTGACTTATAAGAAGTTCATCAAAAGGTAGATTGTTGTTTAGAATGTGACCTTAATGGGAATTAATCTGTATGAGAAAAATACATTAAAATCCTGCAAAACCCTTGAACGATTTCACTTTAAGCTCGCTGTGGATATCTCCAACAGATTTTAATTGCATTCTGATTATGAAATGTTTTGGTGATGTATCACTAAATACTTTTAATAAATTTAGATTAAGGTCATTACACAGCAAAGAAGCTCTGGCTACTCTGAGAATTCAGTAGATAAAACAACTTCATGATTTAGAATTAGGGAAACTACATTACTGGTGCTATATAAGCATTCTCCTTTTTGGTCAAGTTGACCCATTTAGAGTTGCAGAGAAAATACTGTCCTTTTAAGAAAATATTTTAAGCGATACTGAACATTAGAGGAGGGTTTTGACAGAAATCAGAGTATTATTGTAGAATCACAGAATCATAGAATGGTTTGGGTTGGAAGGGACCTTAAAGATGACCTAGTTCCAGCCCCCCTGCTATGGGCAGGGACGCCTTCCACTAGACCAGGTTGCTCAGAGCTCCATCCAACCTGGCCTTGAACACTGCCATGGAGGGGGCACCTACAGGTTCTCTGGGCAGCCTGTTCCAGTGCATCGCCACCTTCACAGTAAAACATCTCTTTCTTACATCTAATCTAAATCTGCCCTGTTTCAGTTTAAAGCCATTACCCTTTGTCCTATCACTGCAGGCCCTTGTAAAAAGCCCCTCTCCAGCTCTCTTGTAGGCCCCCTTCAGGTACTGGAAGGCTGCTATGAGATCTTCCTGCAGCCTTCTCTTCTCCAGACTGAACAGCCCCAACTGTCTCAGCCTTTCACCATAGGAGAGGTGCTTCAGCCCTTGGATCATTTCTGTGGCCCTCCTCTGGGCCCACTCCAGCAGGTCGATGTCTTTCCTGTGCTGAGGTCTCCAGAGCTGGACGCAGGACTCCAGGTGAGGTCTCACCAGAGCAGAGTAGAGGGGTAGAATCTGCTCCTTTGTCCTGCTGGCCACGCTTCTCTTGATGCAGCCCAAGATGTGGTTGGCATTCTGGGCTGCGGGTGCACGTTGGTGGGTCATGTTGAGCTTCTCGTTAACAAATGTCCCCAAGTCCTTCTCCTCAGTGCTGCTCTCAATCCATTCTCCACCCGGCCTGTATTTGTGCTTGGGATTAGGATACTATTTCTATCTGTAGGCTATCTAATTTTTAATGTCTATTTTCCTGATGACTGTTTTTATCTTTAAAAAAACAGAGGCACCACAAGTAGTTTGAGGTTACTTATTCCCTTGCTACTGAACTGCTTTAGCTTATAGTCAGGTGCAGCAACAAGTTGACATACTTTCAGATACAGGCTGTATTATTCTTAATTTATAATATCTGGAGGCAGTAACTTTCAATAGGGGTTATCATCCTCGGAAACTGTATTTACGTATTCCCCCTGTCTGATGCTGGTGCACGGAATGGCGGTCCCCTAAGTGCATTCTGTGTGTAGCTGACTGTCTTGCCCTTGCACATGCTGAGTGTTTTCCCTGCTTTCTTTTCTTCTACGATACAGCAGTTTGCCAGATTCTTGAGCTATTTTCTCACTTTATACAAAAAATAATTAAAATTAATCTTTTCCTTAGAATTCAGTACTTTAAGGTAAAATAAGATGCCCAATATATGGATGAACTGCTGAAATACAAAGCTAAAACCACTCTTTTTATTGAAGTGTTTCTGTATTCTTTATTGCTGTTTGAGATTTGCAATATTATATCTTGGCTCATAACTCGGAGTGAAATAAAACTTTGACACTTTTATGTTTGTCACTTATGATAGTACTTTCTTCTTAATTCTAGGGGTTTTTTTGTGATCAGAACATGTAACATTCTGAAAGGCGTCTCCCCTAATTCTGGCATATATAGCAGAGCATGAATTGTTTGTTCATTCTTGTTAGTTTTTCAGTCAAAGACAGACATAAGCTATCTTCTTTCTCTGATTACATTTTAAAATTTCAACATTTTACTGTAACCTTAATTATTTCCATGTAATTATCAGGTAAGTTTTAAAATGTCTGCTGTAAATACCCAAAATGGGGTTTCTTTCTACTCTTGCTGTTCATCTATTTAAAAAAAAAAAAAAGTCAAAAACACTGGATTAAATAGGACTATAGCATTCAGCTCTCAAAAATGCAAGAAATTTGGGCAGGAGAATGCTTTCTGGAGGATGAGTTTCCATGTCAAATATCTCTAAGACACCCTGTTAGCTTGTGTGGAAGCTGTTTTGTAGAATTTGTAAGCTATTCTCTTTCTGAACTAAGATTTGGAGTTACTTAGCTTGGCTACAAACATTTTTAATGATTGAAACTTGGTATGCCATGTTACTTCCCAAGAATTAATCAGTTTCCATGAAAACATGTTGTTTAAATTAATCCAAACTCATTAGCACTACAGAGATGGATACTCAGTAAAAAGCCATTAATTAGCACTGCATCCTGTAATATGCCTACAGCTCGTGACCATTTCCTTGAATCTGTGCAGTGTGTGACCCTTTGCATCTGATACTTCATCTACAGCAGACCGATAGCCTATGTTTTGCTTTTAAAACAGTGAGCTTATGTTATAATGAGTGGCACATTACCCCCTTTTTCCCAATGAATTGCTAAGTCATAAACAAGATTTCTCATATGCATCATTTTGAATTCAGAGTTCAAAGCAAATTTCTCATTTGTGTTTTGACAATAGGCATAGAAATAATAAATTTTAGTTCTTCAGTTTTTAAGTTTATGGAAATTTTGCTCTTTCTCTTTTCAGTAGCTAAAGAGTATTCTGCAGGGTGCTAGACTGACCCTTCTGGTAGAGGGCTGAGTACTCGCTCTCTGCTTACAGTACAAGAACAACATGAGCATGTCAATAGTTCACAAAGTGTATTGGTGAGGCATAGAGCTGAGAACAATAATTCCACACTCCAGGGACCTGCATATCTGCATGCTGTGTGCAGGGCTGCAAAACAACTGGAAACTCGTGCCTGTCTGTGTTTTCTGAAATAGCTTTCCTTTGTGCTTAAGTCCCTTTTTGCAAAATCCATTCTCTATGGTCACCCAGTGTACCATTGCCTATCATTGAACTTGCTTCTTGAATAATGTTCTTGGTTCAGCAAAAAACTAATTAACATCAGCTATTTCTGCCCCTAATCATTAAAGCCCAGAAGACTTTTATTCTGTTAACTTAGGCAGTAGATGTCCACCATCTCTGAAAACCAGCTTAATTCTTGTAGGATGTGTGTATATGGAATGGCAAATTTCAATTTTATCTTTTTTCACCTGGCAAGTGTAATAATTAAGTGGAATTTTTTTTTTTTTTTCATTTGTGCAAGAGCTAACCTTTGGAACAGGCCATTGCGTAGGTAACACACATGCCTAGAAGTAGGAGGGTCAAAGAACAACTTCCTAATCCCTCAACCTGAGAAATAGGATCAACTCATGAAATTCAACTATGTTTTTTTCTCTCCTATGTTTTTTTTCTCTTCCCTCCCCTTTCTCTTCAGACTGGCCACAAAACTCGGTTTATCATCATGGTGTATGGCATCGTTAATCCTTCTTGAAAGCAAGATGCGGAATGCTGCAGTGTTGGCACTGAGCAAACTTTGGCGGTCTGATTGCCTTGATGCCCTTTTGAGTCTCTCTTGTTCTAGCAGAGTGAAACTGGACTCTTACTAAGTTCAGTTATCATGCTGTTTGCAGCAGCAAGTGACCTACTACGCTCTTCCCTTTCCTTGCCCCGCTTCCTCTCCCCTTTTCTAACGTGCTATAGCTACAATGTGAGGAAGACGGGGCTGCTAGTTTATGTCCTAGCAGTAAGCTATTAGGAACAGATGTCCCTATAGGGTAGAATGACCTCCTTTGTAAACAAGGACAAGGGTTTGCCTTGTGGGAGAGAGAAACCTCTTATGCTGTCTTTGGTATTTAATGATCAGTTGGCCCTATCTGCTGCATGCTTTTTGTTGGGAACTCTCTAACTTTTTTTTTTATTTAATACCATAGAAAGAAGGGAAAATTTTCACTAAACTTTTACTACTGTCACAAACTTTCTTATTCTTTGTTTCAAAATACTCCTCGTATCAAAATACTTTGCCTTACTTATCAATACAGTCACCGAAGTGAGCAAAAGAGACAATATTTGATATAAATTGTAAAACTGCTAAACCCTACAACAGTCCCAGGTAGTAGACGTCCTGTGTAAAGGCCTTGATGGTGAAGCATTTGCTAGAAAAAGAGCAGTTCTGGTTTTGAGACTTCTATGCAATGAATTTAGATATATAAGCAAATTCTGTGGAGCCATGTTCAAAACCGTTTCATCTTTCAGATGCATGACTTTTGAAAAGGAAAAACCTTGAATAAATCTGTTTGTAGCTTACACTTCATAACCACAGAAGATAAAATGGAAAGCCACTGGTAGTCATACAGTTAGAATTATTAGATTTTTCTATCAGACTTCACGTGTCAGTGGTAGAGTATCATAATTTTAAAGTTAGCTTGATGTTACTAAAGAGTAAGTAGGTGGCTGGGTCAGAACTCATTTCAGTGTGTGGTTGTTTTGGTAAAATCTCCAAAGTAACTCTAAAAATTAGTGTGAAAAGTGGTAGTAGAATTGTGTGCATACATTTTGTTGTTGGAGGTAAGGGGGAGCTTTTGTTTTTTAATTTTGTGCCAAACCAGAATGTTTTGTTCCTGTATCTTCAAGGTAATTAAGAAAAGTTGTTACTGAGCAGTCCTAATGCTTGTTATTTTTTTTACGATGGTCCAGCTCTGGTATGACTTTGTAAGTTGCATCAAATAACACAAGAAATATGAATGCACTTTGAAGGGAAAAAATATATAAAAAACAAAATTTTTAAAATATATTAACACATTTTCATTGAAATAGAATCAAGCTGTTACTTGAGCTTTTGCATCAAAGTTCATTTAAGCTCTGATTACAACTTAGTTATATAATTAAGTGAGATGGCATGTTTTACTTTTTGGAAAGATGACTTAATCTAACTGAAATTCAAAGGAAGTTTCATACTTTTGAAAAAGCAATTTCCAGAAGAATTAAGGGGATCCAAGGCTCGATTAATTTTTCTGTTTTGGAGTTTGCAAATATAGCCCGAGGTTTTTTCTTTTAGTTTGCAGGATCAGGAATTTGTTGTAAGTACCTACTTGAAGTGTGTGGTAAATGATCTTTTAAATCAAGTTCCTGTTATGGCTTCATATAGTTTCAGAATTTCGTACCAAGAATATATACTAATGTATAGCATGTATGTAAATACATGAGAATTTTAATGATTTGTGTGTGCAAACATTTACTTAGATTAAGCATGTTGTCAAGGGGAAGGAAAAGATATATTTAATTTTGTTACTAAGCGTAGTAGACAACACCACCAAACAGAATCTTCCAAAGTGATATTGCTGAGTGCTCTAATTTTAAAATATATGTTATCCTACATAGGTGGAATAATCTGAGTCGGTGTAACTTGGTCTATATGTCCCTTCATATTAGTTCCCAAACACATTTGTTCTCAAAAATATGTAGACCGTATAAGTTAGTGTGTTCATTTCCTAAGCACTCTAATATAGGTGTCATCCTGTGGGTAGTAGAAACCACAACTGCTTTGAAGACTTGTACTGAACTGAGCACTTGCACAAGATAGCTGTAGTTTTTGTAACTGCAGACCGACATCCAGAAGTAATAGAAATAATCCTGCAATGAGAGGCATCCCAGTGCGCTGAGGGTGCTGGCTGGTGTCGGTGTGAGGCTGTTCTCTTTCATCATTCAAAGGGCCTGACAATCAGGGGAGTTTCCTGATGACTGGGAAACGGGAAATGTCGACCTGCCCTTCCTGAAGGGGAATCGAGGGAGCTACAGGGCAGCTGAACCTTGCTCTCTATGGGGCGAACCCTCCTAGAAGCCACATATACGCACAAGAAGGGATAGAGGGTGTTTGGGAACAGCCGGCATAGATTTGCCAATGGAAAATTACGTGACTGGCCTGAGTGACTTTTCTGATGCGATGTCTGGCTTTGTGGATGAGAGGAAAGCCGTGGACTTTTAGTGTTTTGGGGTGTGTTCATTTGGGGTTTTTTGGGGACAAGAGGGGTGTTTGGGGGTTTTGTTTGCTTTGGGGTGTTTAGGGTGGAGAAGTTTTTTTGTTTTGGGGTCTTCTGTTTTGGTTTATTTTGGTTTTGTATTTTTTATGTTGAATTTACCTGGGTATTCAGCATAGTATCGCGTGATGTTCTTACATTGGTGAGAGAGGGGCTGGTTAAGTGAAGTGGATGGTAATGTGGCTGAAAGCATTGGCTGGAGTGCTAGGCTCACAGGGTGGTGATCTATGGTGTAGAGTCTAGCTGGCAGTTACTAATGGTGTTTTGCAGGGATGGATACTGGGGCTAGTATTTCATGTCATTAACAGTGTGGACGGTGAGAATGCATTTTGAGTAATTTGGGAGATGACACCAAACTGGAGGGAGAGTTGACTGGCTGGAGAGTAGGGCTGATATTGCAAGGGACCTCAACCATCTGGAGGAATGGACTGACAGTGACTTCATGAAGTTCAGCTAAGGCAAGTAAAATGTCCTGAATCCAGGACAGATAACACCATGCTGCAGTATGGATGTGGAGAGCTGACCAGCTGGAAGGCAGCTTTGCAGACTTCGGAGTTCCTCTGGGCAAGCTGATGAGCACGAGTCAGCAGTGGAACCCCTTTGCAATGATCAGCTGCGTTCTAGGCGCTTTTAGCAAGAGTGACCCACAGGCCCAGGGGAGTGACTAGTAGCTTGTATTTGGCAATTATGAGACCCCAGAGTGCTCTGTCCAATTTTGGGCACCCCAGGACAAGTCTTACTTATGTACTGGAGCAATTCAGCAGAGGGCCACTGGAATGATTAAGAGGATGGAGCAGGAGGTGTATGAGGAATGGATTTGTTGAGCTTTTGAAGAGAGAGCTAGGAGGAGATCTTACTGCTGTCTGTGGCTGCCTAATGGGAGGATATAGAAAAGCTTGAGCTGTACTGGCTTGTAGTCAGACAGGTCTTGCAGAGGTAGCGTAAGAGGTAACAGAACAAGTTGGAACACAGGAAATTGCAGTTAGGTGCAAGAAAAAACATTTTACTGTGAGAGTGGTCAAATATTGGAACAGATTACCCAAAGTGGCTGTGGTATTTCTGTCCTTGGATATATTCAAAACACAATTGCATAAAGGCCTGAGCAATCTCATCTAATTGGACCTAATTTGAGGAGGAGATTGGATTAGATTACCTCCAAAGCTCCCTTACAATCTAATCTATTCTGTGATCCCACAAGAACAACTTTTCACCAGGTGTACAGGATTGTCTTTACCTTCTGGCTTTCCTGATGACCACATAAAATAGAATTTGTTCAGGCTTTTAGATTAAGTCACTGTGTGTTGCAGGTCTTTATGTAATACTAATCAACTCTTCAAAGCAATGTATACTGTTAAAGAGATATGTAAGAACTACTGATTATGACTCTAATAGTGAAAAGTAAGAGAAATGTTTTTCTGGTGCTCATTTTGAAGTACCCTAATACTGGATGTATTTTCCTGGCCGCTCAACCAGCCATTGCTTCCTCCTGTGTTGTACAGGGTTGGTTAAGCCAGTCACCTTTTTTTGCTAGGCTTTCTCTCTTAACAGGAGGTTTGGGGATCTAGTAATTTCTCCAAGCGTTGCATTCAAGTAGGTCAGCCAACATTCACAGTGCCAGTCAGATCTTGTTCTGCTGTTTGTGGCAAGCATCGAGAAAACAGGAGTGGATAGTCATCTTTCACTACCTTAAGACTGTCCAGAAGGGTAAAAAACATAGATCTTTTGAAAAGAGAAAATATGTTTGGGCATAATAGAGATCCTCTAGAAAATCAGGCTCCGAGACACTTATCTAGAGCTTTGTCCCTCAAAGTAAAAATGAGACTGTGATGGGACCAGTTTGTGTGTAGTGTGTCGTGAGCAGAGCTACAGTGCTGCATTCATCTGAATGATACATTGCTGAATCATAAACTGACCCATGCTTTCCAAAGTACAGATCCTTTAGATCATAGCCTGACAGCTTGCCTCTTTCACCAGCTCTGTACCTAGACCTGTCTTTTTTTCTTCAGTCTATTTTTTTCATCATCTGCTTGCCAGATATCCTGCAGTTTCTAATAGTGACAGTTAGGTGTGAGTTACTTTGAGTCTGGGATGAGGGTGTGTTTGTGCAGGGTTGTGTGTAACTCCATTCTCTCTCTCGTCTAGAAGCCCTGTGTACATACAGGTCAAACAGGGGTTTCTTCGTGACCTGGAAACTAATGCTTCCAAAACTCCATCAGCACCAGTGAGTTGCTCCCAGTTTGATTTGCTCTTTCAGAAAGTCCCTGCATTGGGATCTTCCAGAGGTGATCCATGTGGTTGAACTGACTGTCTGAGAGGAGGCCTGGACTCTGACGTGGTGAATCAATGCTTGCAGAGTACTTCAGAAGTGTAGGAGAAATTTGATTCCTCCAAATCTCAGTTTCTTCTTAAACTTGCACTATATGCAGGTTGATACAGTGATACAGTGTATACGCAGATGTCTCCACAGTTTCTCAGTTAAGGCACTGATTCAGCAAAGTAATCTAGCACGTGCAGTGCATCAAGTGTGTAAATAGTGCCTGTAAAGTCGTGCTGAATAAATAACAGGAAGCTCAAATTATTGAAGAGAAAATAAATTTGTGTAGGGTAAGCTCGTTCTGAACAATGAGCACACTTGAAGTGAATTCATTTTTCCAAGCCTTTCTCTCCATCTTTGGCTATGATTTTTTTTTTTTAATTCTAAGGGTGTGATCAGGAATGGCAGGGTTGGATTGATTGTCCTCAAGTCTGCAGGTAGTTTTTGACAAACATTTAAGTCAGACCTCCCCTTGGCAGATGAACTTTCGGATTTCTGTGGTGCAGTGGGAGAGGTGTTTCTATGGTCTGTACAGCACTGCAGGCTGCCGTAAGAATTCACCGTTGGGGAAGGAATAGCAAGGAGGCCAGGCAGTTATTGATAAGCATATGTGGGCTGCTGAGGTCAGCATCAGGAGCCTCCCACCGAGACAGCCTGCAGAGACTTGTGCTGCTGGAGAAGCCACTCCTGTTCACATTAGAAAATCTTGCAGGAAAGAGAAGAACGAGAAGAAGAGAAGGAGAAGAAAAAAAATAAGGGGATTTTTTGATAGAATTTCATTTGTATGAAGGTGCAGCAGATTAACAAATAGGAGAACTTCAGTGGGATTAGCATCTGATATTTGAGCATCTTCAGATGTTTTTGTAGATTGAAGTAAATTCATTTTTCAGATGAAGTAGGTCCCCTTCAGTTTAAAAGGTGTTTGCTACTGCTGAAAACACTGTTTACAATAGTGATGTGAAGATAAAGCAAAATAAAAAACGCTAGAAATTTTTCATTAAAGAAATTAATCACTTCAAGTGGCCCCTAAAACAGAAATGCACATAGCTTGTAAAAGTGACAACTATAGGATTTATTGTCTTCTTTATGACAAGGATTGTTTAGACTACTGTTTTTGTTTGGCCTGGATAAATGCCAGGTGCCCACCAAAACGGCTCTATCACTCCTCCTCCTCAACTGCACAAGGGAGAAGAGATCTGATGAAAGGCTCAAGGGTCGAGATAAGGACAGGGAGAGATCACTCAACAATTACTGTCATGGACAAAACAGACTGAACTTGGGGAGAAAAGAAAGTTTAATTTTTCATTAATCAAATCAGAGTAGGATAATCAGAAGTAAAACTAGATCTTAAAACACCTTCTCCCCACCCGTCCCTTCTTCCCGGGCTCAACTTCACTCCCGTTTCTCTCCTTCCTCCCCCCGAGCAGCGCAGGGGGACGGGGAATGGGGGTTACGGTCAGTTCATCACACCTTGTCTCTGCCGCTCCTTCCTCCTCAGGGGGAGGACTCCTCACACTCTGCCCTGTCTCCAGCGTGGAGTCCCACCCACGGGACACAGTTCTCCACAAACTTCTCCAACGTGAGTCCTTCCCATGGGCTGCAGCTCTTCACCAACTGCTCCAGCGTGGGTCCTTCCCATGGGAGACAGTCTTTCACAAACTGCCCCAGCGTGGGTCCCTTCCTTGAGGTGCAGTCCTTCAGGAACAGACTGCTCCAGCGTGGGTCCCACATAGGGTCACAAGCCCTGCCAGCAAACCCGCTCTGGTGTAGGCTTCTGTGCCTCCACAGGGCCACAGGTCCTGGCAAGAACCTGCTCCAGCACGGGCTTCCCACGGGGTCACAGCCTCCTTCGGTCATACATCTGCCCCAGCATGTGGTCTTCCACGGGCTGCAGGTGGATATCTGCTCCACCATGGACCTCCATGGACTGCAGAGGGGCAGCCTGCCTCACCATGGTCTTCATCACGGGCTGCAGGGGAAAAGTCTCCACTCCGGTGTCTCAAGCACCTCCTCCCCCTGCTTCTTCACTGACCTTGGTGTCTGCAGTTGTTTCTTTCACATCATCTCACTCCTCTCTCTCTACTGCCCTCCCACTGCAGTTTTTTTTCCCCTTCTTAACTATGTGATCCCAGAGGTGCTACCACCGTCGCTGATTGACTTGGCCTTGGCCAGCGGCGGGTCTGTCTTAGAGCTGGCTGGCACTGGCTGTATCAGACATGGGGGAAGCTTCTTGCGGCTTCGCACAGAAGCCACCCATGTAGCCCCCCTGCTACCAAAACCTTGCCACACAAACCCACAACAACTGCCCCACAAAAATGAAGTTAAAACCCATGTCAGATAGTCTGAAATGAGTATTCTTTATATTGAGTTGTTGAGTAAGGAGCAGGCTCAAAAACCCTTTCATTTACCTGGAGCCGTTTTCCAGCATTTTTCATTCTCGGTCATCTCCAGTTAGAGCAGCGCAGAGATCACAAGCCAGCTGCTGAAGTGACTTTTTTGTGCTGGGTGGTGGTGGCAGAATGAGAAATAAACCGCGAGCTGTGACCAAAGACGGACTTCTAATTACTGGAATATAATGATAATTGGTCTTAATACTGTGACAAATGCTCTGAGTTTGCACATCCAAACTCTGCAGTTTGGGTCAGTTTTCTTGTTTACAAAATCAGCTTGCTTTTATTAGCACGAGAATTACATTGTGACAGAATGGTGAGTGATCTAGTGAGGTTTGCTACAAAAGAAAGGGAAAAAATATTTTACATAATTAGACAGTGGATTTAAATAGGTTCGTACACAGGCCTTGAGTTTGGAGGAGAAAGGGCTTGAGTGAGAACAGAACGTGTTGGTTCACTTTGTTAACACTGTTTGAGAGGTCTGTTGTTTTCTCCTGTTCCCTGGTGTAAGTTTAGGCTCTAAACTCAGGATGCGAACCACTGGAATGAACAGCCTAATGACAGATGACACCAAACCTCTATCACACACAGCTGTGTACAAAGTTGACTTGCCCTATTTGTAAATAATTAGCACTTATAGCAGCTTTCAGTATTTTAAGAAGCATTTTGCCTGCCTGAAACTGGGACATAAACTTTCTCCTAAAATGCAGAAGTCCATCCCCGTCTGTCCCCCCCCATATTAAGACTACATCCTTGACTTTCTCAGCATGAATTATTCCCATTGCTTGTTGTTCAACACCCTGATCGGAGAGCAGATGAGACAGTTATTCCTGTTGTTGCTGATTTACTGTTACAGCTGCTTCCTCTTCTTGTGATTTAATTGGAAGTTTCAGCCCACCATGGGGCTAATGGTCCCCACCTATGCAGCTTGGAAAGCTCTCTGTTGTTTTCCACAGGAATGTTTTTTTTCCATTCCTAGCCAGTGATTTATTTTTTTTTCCTCAACATTCATCTGGTAACTGTGAGGCAGTATTCTGTCAGCCATTTTCATAAAAAAAAAAAGCCAACACAACAAAACACAAAAGCCATACAACTGTTTAGATTGAAAGCTTAAAAATGAGAATTACTCGGTTTCAGTAGAAACTCAGCAAGTAAATTACTCTGTTTTGCAGCGTTCTGATGGCTATTGGAGACCGATATAAAAAAAACCCAGGATATTAGCCATCATTGGATCCTTTACATTTCTCTAATTTTTAAAATGTAACTGATATGGAAAAAAGAAGTGAATTACGTATCTCAGAAAAATGCAGGGCAGGCGGCAAACCCAAGAGTACGTTTCGTAGTGTGGTACTGCCTGTGGTGAGATGAATTCCAAAAACATTAGCAACTGCAGTGGAATCCAAGGTGTGATTGTATGCTGCTAGTAAATGCTGCATACCTGATCCAGCATGGGGGAGCTCAGTTCGAATGTGACTACAAAATTATGACTGCAAGCTGGATATCCACAGAGCTGTACTTCAGGAATACTTTCCACCAGACTTCTTACAGGAACAGAATCATACATCTCTCCCACTAAGTTATTCTTGAAGCAAAACTAAAGAAGTGATGACTTTCTTGGTTTGCCTTGATTTTTTAAGTATTCTTCGTTCTGCATGATAAATGACCTCAAAAACTTTTTTGAACTACTCAGCATAGCCTGTTGTCCACCTTTATTGTTATAGTGTGACTTGAAGTGTGGCAGTCTTGAGTTTACGTTTTTGTAAAACTTCTGGTTTTTTAGTTTCATTACTTTTTATGTGGTTAAAGTCTGTGTACATGCTTATTTTCCTCATCTTAAGTATATATGTGTAATATAAACATTTGCATTTTGTGATACATTCTCTGCTGGTCCAAAGACTGCTTTGGGTTATGCACCTTCTAGTGTTTGGATGTGTCCTTTACTGGTTCGTCATCGGTACTAGAAATTTAACTCTTCACTGAGTTCATTGTATTTTTTCCCACGGGCATTCACAGGAGTCTTCCTCCCGATCACCCTGCTTTCGATGGCTTATTTCTTGCTTTGGGGTGGTGAGGAGGGGGAGGTGGATTGCATTGCAAAAAGGGTGGAAGCTGGGCAGACTGATAGAAGTGGCTGCGTGAAACCTCATTGCTTTGAACCATTATTAAAAGGTGGTGCAATCTTTGCCTTCTTTGAGCAGGAGGATATTATTATCAAATTATCAGTGTTCAAGGTCACAACTCTTTACAATACAAATCAAATATACTACTTCCTAAGGCCCTGACTGATGGAAAATAAAGTATTAACTGCCAGGAAACAGGTTTTCCAACACTACCGCTCAGTCATGCAGTGGTGACTAACCTTTTCAGTGCAACCTTAATGTTGTATTGCTAATTGTATCATTTAAAGAATACAAGTTTTTAATAGTTATTCCAGGAGGAGTGTTAATCACTGCGCTTTAGAGCTAATTTTGCTTATTGGAAGCTTACCAGTTAAGAAGTTAACTACTGATAGCAACCATTAATGCAAACTGTTTGCTTGGGTAGTGTTTGCGGTGTTTAATGAATTAGGCTCAAAAAATAGTGCAGAGTACTAGACTTGACTGACTTGCTGTAGGGGCAGCACAGAATTAGTCATTGACTGTGAATATTAATCACTCCGCAGCAATGATAATTTACAGCATTGTTGTAGAACTCTTATGCTCGTAAAATGAACTTAATAACCCACTGCTACCCATGGGATAAGCCTTCCTCCTCCTTCCCTCCCCCGTGCAATTGAATACCCAGTCTGGCTGCATAATAGCCTTGTGAAATACTGCATCAAAAAGAGTGAGCAGCTGTATGATAAAATAAACAGCTCTAAAACAGATTTGTTCATTATCTCTTTCTTCTATTCACAGAGGGTGTTTGTGAGATATGGCTGACCAGTGAAGACACAGGGGCTTATGGCAGAGACATTGGCACAGACCTTCCTACGCTTCTGTGGAAGCTGGTTGAAGCTATTCCTGAGGGAGCTATGCTGAGGCTTGGCATGACAAACCCTCCCTATATTTTAGAGCATCTGGAGGTAAGGAAGAAACAAAAATCATGTATATGCCAGTATAGATGTTCATGGAGTGAGTCTGCATGGAACCTTGTGTGTAGTGCGTTTAAGCAGTAGCTTAAAAAAATTATGGACTTTAAGTAAATTTATAGAATTAGATGAATAGTGTTAAGCCATTTGCCTAACACAGCAAGTTATCAAGATAATAAGATATTCAAATCATTTTGGAATGATAATATTACTGAAAACTCTGATCTGTGGAGTTTTATTATAGCGGTGTTGCATTTGTGTGCAACTAAAGGAAATGTCATTAGCAGGCAATGGACTATGGGATTGAATTTGTCTTCCTGCTGTACCTCAGACGAATATTTCCAGAAACACTATATGCTGGTGTCACTCAATGACATAGTCATTATCCTATGTCAAATGCTATTCTGAGAGTGTGTAGAGCTTCCATGATAAGAAATGGAAATTCTAAGTGTATATCTGTGTTAAAAAAAAAAAAATGAGACAAAGTAGTTTAATGAGATTAGAAGCAACAAAGTGTACAACAATGTGCAATTGAAAGAATATCGTATGTATGTGAAGCAGGAAGTGAGAGTTTTGTCTCAAAGATCAGTTGGTTTCATTGGATTCTGCCACCAAATGCACTTATTGAAATTCATAGTAACAGTTTATAGAAAGAACCTAAATTTAAAGAGGAGAAAAAAGCAAGGAAGGGTATAACTAAACGTAAATTTTGTAACCATGTGCATCAGCAATATCCAGATAAATGGCTGGTGTCCATGCTGCTTTCCCAAAGATATTATGGAAGTAATAGTTGCACTTACATTTTCTTGAGATGTTAAGGACAGTATTTTCTCACCAGAGGACCATAACTGCACCTTTCCCTATTGAACTGTATGGGCTAGAGGAATCTCATCTTTATAGGAATAAGCAGTTTCTCACTTCACCAGCTAAAGAATACAAGCTACAGAAAACGGCAAGAAATTTCCCAGACTGATATTTTATTCTCTGATTTAACATACGCTTCACTAAGATAGAATCTTTACAACACACTGAATAGAAATCTTTAGGAAGTGGTCTGATTGTGTTTCTTAGAGCTTTGCATTCTGTCTCGAACTCTCATATCTGTCACAATTTTTTCTTCTCTTTTTTATTTTAACATTTTTCGGCATCTTGCACAAAAGCAACTCAAGATTTTAGTAATTTTCACAGTTAATGCCTTTGCTTTTATTTTTAACTCACATTATGAAAAGTATTTTGGCATATACTGCTGCTTTTGTCACTGCTACTCACGAGTACTTTCAAAGGATTTAAAAAAAAAAAATAAAAAAATCTGTTGCTGGAAACAAGAAACTGCTCTGCCCAGCTAAGGGGCACTGTAGTAGTCTTAGGGTGATATGATCTGCGCAAGGTGGAAGGTATATTGTCAGTAGCCATCTTAGTGAGTGTGAGCATGTCACAGATCTGTGGATGGTTTTGCTTTAAGATCTCTAATCTTCCTCTTTCTAAATTTTCTAGAAAGTGCTATAGGTAGGACTCTCCTCAACCTTACTCATATTCGGGAAATGTACTTTAATGTCTTTAAAAAATGGACTTTTAAGTGTGATGGTAGAGCGAGAGGAATTTGTGAAAGCCAACTGAAAATGTGTGTCCTGAATGTTGATGTGCAGAACTTGTGTTATGTGTACACCAACCTTTTTGTACAATATCAACATCTGCTGTTGCTAGTCCTCTTCTGTGTTGCGTACAATTTCCAGTTTAGATGATGTTTTTTAAGGATACTTCATTCATATTTCTGTGTTTCATGTATGACCAAGAATTTGTGAGCTTGTAATTTGGTGAAATAATTTTGATGAATTTGTCAGACTAAATTTGTAAAAATATTATTACCTTCTGCATTTTTGTCTAGTCCCCCTCTTCCAAGCTTACCAGACTTGTATCTGAAAGATCACTGGGGAATGTTGGCAGTCACCTGTATACCTTTTCACCAGACAAAATAAACTTTTTGTGGGGAATATGCTTTTAACTTTCCAGTTGAGGAAACGGTAAAACTATGATTTGTTTAAAAAACAAGATAAATGATAAGGTGACTAACCTTCATGTCAGTTGATGAGGATAAAATCCAGATGTAGTTCTGTTGTCTCCTAAGAAAGGTATGAAGCTATGTTATTGGTTGCAAACATCTTTCATTAGCTGTTTTAAAAGGTACTGCATTTTATTAATTTGTTTTGTTAGAAGTCATGTTGCTAACTAGGATGATGTTTGGCTTTCTGCAAAAACAATTTACATGGGAAAGTGTACTAATGGTATGTCACTTTTTATATCCAATGAACAGGAAAAAGTTGTTCCAACCATGTATCTTCTTTAAAAATCAGAAATTTTCAGCAATTGCATACAACTGTACATATGCAACTGCTAGACACAGGTTCATTTTACTTTACTAATGAATACATGTCTGATAGGTGGCATAGAGCAACAGCAGTCATGTAAAAGCAGAAATTAATTTTAAGATCTGGACAGAACTTTCCTAGAGACTCAGTCTAAATGCAGTGATTTTGGTTCAGTTACAGTTTTTGCCGTATTTATTGGACCTTACCTGCAGGTAAAAGGTTTGGCCAGTTTTATGTCATCCTGAGTGCACTCACTGGGCATGTGAAGGCCAACCAGGGGATCAGGCCCAGCCAGCATGGGTTCATGGAAGGCAGGTCGTGCTTGACCAGCCTGATCTCCTTCTATGACCAAGTGACCCGTCTAGTGGATGAAGGAAAGGCTGTGGATGTTGTCTACCTGGACTTTAGTAAGGCCTTTGACACTGTTCCCCACGGTATCCACCTGGAGAAACTGGCTGCCCATGGTTTGGATGGATGTACTCTTCGCTGGATAAAGAACTGGCTGAATGGCCAAGCGCAGAGGGTGGTGGTGAATGGAGTTAAATCCAGCTGGCAGCCGGTCACGAGTGGTGTTCCCCAGTGGTCAGTCTTGGGTCTGGTCTTGTTTAACATCTTTATCAATGATCTGGATCAGGGGTGATTGAGTGCTCCCTCAGTAAGTTTGCAGATGACACCAAGTTGGGCGAGAGTGTCGATCTGCTTGAGGATAGGAAGGCTCTGCAGAGGGACCTGGACAGGCTGGATCGATGGGCCGAGGCCAACTGTATGAAATTCAACAAGGCCAAGTGCCAGGTCCTGCACTTGGGTCACAACAACCCCACACAACGCTACAGGCCTGGGGAGGAATGGCTGGAAAGCTGCCTGGCAGAAAAGGACCTGGGGGTGCTGGTCGACAGCCAGCTGAATATGAGTCAGCAGTGTGCCCAGGTGGCCAAGAAGGCCAATGGCATCCTGGCTTGTATCAGGAATAGTGTGGCCAGCAGGAGCAGGGACGTGATCGTGCCCCTGTACTCGGCCCTGGTGAGGCTGCACCTTGAGTGCTGTGTTCAGTTTTGGGCCCCTCACCACAAGAAAGACATGGAGTTGCTGGAGCGTGTCCACAGCAGGACAGTGAGGCTGGTGAGGAGTCTGGAGAACAAGTCTGATGAGGAACAACTGAGGGAGCTGGGGCTGTTTAGTCTGGAGAAGAGGAGGCTGAGGGGGGATCTTCTTGCTCTCTACAACTACCTGAAAGGAGGTTGTAGTGAGGCAGGTGTTGGTCTCTTGTCCCAGGTAACTAGTGACAGGACAAGAGGCAATGGCCTCAAGTTGCATCAGGGGAATGCAACTTGGAAAAATTGCTTTTTCCAATTGTAATTGGAATTTGCAATTGGAAAATGCAATTTTTCCCTAGGAAAAATTTCTCTACTGAGAGAGTAGTCAGGCATTGGAACAGGCTGCCCAGGGAAATGGTGGAGTCACCATCCCTGGAGGTGTTTAAAAAATGTGTAGATGTGGCACTTCAGGATATGGTTCAGCAGGCATGGTGGTGTTGGGTTGACGGTTGGATCTGGTGATCTTAGAGGTCTTTTCCAACCTATGATTCTATTCTTGCAACCTCCAAAGCTAATAACAAAGTTTATATAAACACATTTCTCCAGTAACACTCAATTGTAAGTTAAATGTTTTGAAAATACCAGTTTGCAAAGACATTACGTACATTGTTAAAATACTGATTTGTAGTATTGCATGAAATTCTCTATCATTAGAACTGGTTTTGAACTTTAAACAAGAGTTTTCAAAACATTTCACAAATACCTATTTTCCCTCAAATAGGCTTGTATTTTAATCTCTGATCATTCAAAGCATCGGGTCACTGGCTTGATTATGTGCTTGGAATTCGCAAGTTTCTTTTACTCTTTGCTGGATTTTCTGTACCTTTCAGTTGTCAGAATGGGAGGAGATTGGAAATAAAAAGAATGGAGCAATGCAGCTTAATACTGTGAGTTTTAGATAGCGCAGCTGCAGCAGAAGCAAAGAATTCCTCAGACCACAGTGACAATGCTAACATCCTCAATGAGGAAAAAGTTGCACCTGCGGATAATATGACTGAATAAAGGATTAAAAATTTGAAAATATGTCACTCCTTATGCAATTGAAGCTGAAGGTGCAGATACTGTTCTAGCAGTGTGTGGAGCCATCCACAGAGGGGTGGTATCCTGACTGTTGGGTTTTGCTCACCTTGCCCCACACCTCAGTCCTTTGAAATAAGCCTAGTTTATATTGTTTGTGTTGCTTGGGTTGATCCTTAAAATGTAGCTACACACGAGGTACTTTGGTTATATTTTAATTAGCGTCTTGATGGTTTTCAGGAAAATAGATTGTATCCACTGACTCAAAAAATATGACTTTTGCATACTAACTGTAGTTTCTGTATATGGGTGGAATAGCTTTCTCCTGCATTAAAAGATATTCTGCCCACTTTTTGATAAGCTGCTTGGTAAATTACTTATAGATTGAAATTTATTTGCAAGTGTTAAAAAACTGATTACAGGTTCTTATTTTTAACTCGAAAAAATAATGTCATAATCATTCTCAGAGATACTGTGTGCTTAAAAAGTGCCCAGTGGATGGGATTATGACCAGAGATCTGTTTAAATTGTCAGCAACATTGCTTTTATACTGTGCCCCTAGGTCTGTGCCTGGGCTTTGGCCCTGTGAGTCTTTTGACTCATTGATACAATGCTCACACTCACAGGTTCCCTGGAAATAAAAATGACAGAACAGAAAATGCCACTCATCTCAGGAGTGTTTCCCCTGCCTCTGTATCTGGGAATCAATGCCTTTATCCTCTGAGAAGCACCAGCCAGCAGCTCTGATGCTGGAGGCCGGCACAAGGGTGGGTGGAGGAGGAGGAGGAGAGCTTCCCTTGGGTCAGGAGTGGCCAAACTAGAGCAGAGGAGGGGGCAAAGGAAAGCTGTGGGTGCTTGTAACTGGCCTTGAGGTTCTCATGCTGGAAGGCTTGGTAGATTTGAGGGGCCTGGGCCAGTTGTCATTCAAACTCAGGTTTATTACAGGTAGGGAGTCAGTTTAAGTTTTCACATGATTGAAAATACCGATCATACCCAGTGCCTTCAGTTACTAGCCAGGTAAATGCCATTCCGTGCTTAAAGATGTTTGTCATTTCGGAGGAGGCTGTTAATCTCATTAAAATCATTATTATACTTGTGTGGTATGGTCTGACAATTTAGTACTTTTCAGGTTTTTTTTGTTCAGTATATATGGTGGTAAATAGTGCCTTATGTACTTACAGGTGCATGTAGCATGAAGGGTTTTGGGATGAGAAGCAATCATATGTTTTCAGATGAAAAATTCTGCATTCAGTTGGGCTTTCTTGTTTGTAAAGGAAGAATTATTTGAAACCATGCAGTGTTTTATAGTCATGTGAAATATTAAACACTTTTTGATATGCTATATACCTAGTTAAGCGATTAGAAAAAGAACGTTTATCACAATTATTCAGGGTATGATCTAAAATACTGAATTTTTTATCTGCTGTATTCTTCAGCTGCAGATGGTGTTTTCACTTACATTAGTGAGTGGTATGGAGCAATAAGAGCAGATCAAGAAAACGCAGAATTTGGTAGTGAAGCCACTATATCTACCTTGTCTGCATTTTGGAGTCTTTACTTCAAAATAAATCTAATCCCCTTCAACAAACTTTCCCACTACTCATGGTCCCAAGCTGTTTCAAAGGCAGATCGGTGGTTTGAATCCCTCTGTTCCCACCAAGGGGTTGGAACACATGTGCCGTGAACCTGGATTGTGGCCACTGCTCTGATTTCCTTGGAAGTGAATTTAGTTTGCCCACTCCAAAGTCACCCTGCAGACCAGACAGACCCATGGCTGGAAAGGAGGCATGGGAAATCGCACTTCACAATTTCACTGTAACTTTTAACTCGCACATTAATGTGAACACAGCCAGTTCTAGTGTGACTTCTCCTGCATGAGGTTTGTTGGTACGATAGAGAGGGTTATCTGGTGTGTTTAAAAAACACTGAAGGACCTGCGACCCCAATATTGTTTCTCTTGATTGTGGTACTAAGACTGAGAAAGAAGTCGGAGGTTGCAGTTTATCTGCAGAAGACATCCTCAGTTTTCTTCTCAGAGAAAAAGTGGCCAACCAATAGAGATAGTATTGCGTTTTCCAGAGTGCTCTCCCACAGTCTCAGCGGTCTGTTTGAGTGTATACATCATGAAGCATACAGCTTTCTTATGTTAAGTCTGGCCTCAAACCAAGATTTCGATACGTGCCCTCATCCATTGTCTGTCCTCTCTCAATGTGTTGATGCCCCATGTGTTGAGGAAAACTTGGGATTTTATCGACATGGCAGAAAATTTTAGTAAACAGCCATGAACTTTGGTCAGGGAAAAATGTTTTAGCTGAGAATTTTTTTTTTATTTTATAGAATGTTAAAGGTGAAGGAAAAGGAAAAGATTAGGATCCATTTTGTGGTACTAGCAGGACCTGTGGTGAATGCACATGTGTGCAGTTACCTTCTGTAATCTTACCTGTCTCTATTTGCACAGAGCTACTGTTCGAATTGCACAGACTGCCAGATGGCGAAGACGTTACCGTCCTGTAGTATCAACATGTACCAGAAGTGACATTAGGTATACAACCTGCTTTAGAAGTAACCTCCAGGCATTTACTCTACAATCATATTATGGAGTTATTGGCTAGTGCTCTAGTGAGAGCGTTTTACATCCTCTTGCGGTGACTGACAGGGAGGGATGGTTGGAAAAAATCCATTAGAACAGTAGTAGGCGATAAATGGTAGATAGGAGTTAGTCCGAAGAGTCAAAAATGAGGCCAAATGTATAGCAGGTTGAAATTAATTAATGTTGGCGGCATAGTGTTAGAGACGAATTTTTGCCTTGAAGGTATTTCACTTTTCCTTAGGTTTTGAACTTCATTTTCTTGTTCAGTATCAGGGCTCTGTCCGAATCGGAAGGGATTTCAGATCATCCAGACTAAAAGAGCAGGGGCTCCCATCTCAGCCTTAGCTTACCTCCCTTGCAGATTTAACGCTAGCTGTACTTCCAGAGTTGTCTGGGATTTTAGTACAGCACTTTCTGTGAGTGATGGGACACTTCCAAATCTGTCTAAAGGAGGCAGTTCACACCTGCCATTCCCGTAAGTGCTTAATTTCACATGACTAGATGAGTAGTCGTCTTTGTCACCTGTCAAAATGAGTCTGTCTCAAACCATACCAGATGCCATCTGTGGGCTTTATCTCTGTTATTAATTCAGGACATTTGAGTGATACACCAACCGTCGAGATGGAGTCTGCATGGCGGCAGTGTCTTTAAATGCACGAGTAGTGCCAAGTGTACTGTACCACAAGTTGCAGTAGTTTGCTCTTTTGCTTTGATTTTTTCGTGTCAGCTCTGTGTTTATGTTCTTTAACCTCATTGAAGCTGATAGCCTACAGATGGCTTCCTCAGATGTGCCCTGACACAGCACATAGATGTGTATTACAGTAAAATTACTCACTCGCTATTCTTTTTTCCATATTGTTCTTCTTTCCTCAGAGCGCACTGTACGTTTTTGAGCATTGTATATAAGCTCGAGTTTTGAATAAGGTAGAGTACAAGCTGATTTGAAATGCATTTAAAAAGGGAATAATATGCACATATTCTTCAGTGACAAATAAAAGGGCAGCATGATTTCAGGAATTAAAAGGCCTTTAGGGCATGTAATTGCTTTGTTGCTAGTATTAGTTTTAGCATTTTCATAGATTGCTGCATTTGAAAGCACCAATTAAAATCTGTTGATTTGACGAAAAAAAATGAAAAATGTGGCATCCATTTAAATAAATTAACAGTTAAGCCCCTGACCTCTTATTACTGTGAGTATTGTAGTGTTTTGTAGTTGGTGGACCATGCAACTTGCCCTTGCTGTAATTACACAGTTGTCTCTATGCAAGCTGTGTTTGTCCTACTTGCTGTAAATTTGAAAGAGATCTCAGATACTAAGGGGAGAGGGAGAGGGGCAGTTGCATCTGGGCTTCTGAAAAAGAGGGGGGATGTTTACTGTTTCCTTTGGCATTATGTTACATGCTTATTCGTACTATAGAGGCTGTGTTTGCATCTTTGCTTACTGTGTGTATTCCAGCTTTTTACTTTTTTAGTACTTAAATACTTTTTCTTTCCTGTTCTTCCTCTCAAGGTGTTCTTTGTCTTTGGGGTTTCCAAATATAGCACATTTCCTTGAAATTACTCCCTAAGACATAGTGTCATGGGAACTTTTTCAGTGGTAAACTCACCCGGAGTTAATGTATACTTGGATATTATGGGGCTGAGACAGGGATGCATCTCTGCTGTGCTTTGAGGTACATTTTGTCACACCACTTTCTCTGATCTGGAGCTTTAACATCTCCGACTCAGCAGGTCCTAAAGTCCATAAACATTTGGAGACATGTTTGCTGACAGCTGGTGGAATATGATTTGCCTTAATAAATGTCAAAATAAGAACCCATCTCACACTCCTTGAAGTTTTCATGTTGTATTTGTGAATATTGGCTGTGCTTAAAAACCTTAACAATGTTATTGTATTGGGAACTTTAATGAACAATAAAGGTTTGCTTCCAGATAAAGTAGAAGAGAATATTTGTGGTGCTGGGAATGAAGCTCCTGTTCTTTGTAACATTAGTAGAAAAATGCTTTGAGAAACGCAGAAAAGGAACTGCTTTTGTTTATGCAAGATTCAGTTCTCCATCAAGGCAGAATATTTTATGCATGCATCTAGTGCTCTGCTGTATTTAATAATCTGTGCATAAAAATCGGTGTTGCTAAAAGGGGTTAACATTAAGTAGCACGTTGCTTGACCAGATAAAGCTGTGCATGTTAACTGTACTTTAATTATGATTTGCTATGAATGTTTCTCTTTTTTGTTAGATATCACAAGAATGAAGAGTATTTAAATGCAGACAGATCCACTCTCAATCTTGTGTTGAGTGTCAGGTTGTCTGTCAATTACTTACAATACTGTCGCATCTCAGCAGACCTTTGAAGCTGTGGCTTACTTCGTTGGTAGATTACAAGCAGGGAAAAAAAAAAAGATCACCATTGATTGAGTGGTTTGTTCAAAGAATGGGTAGCACATATATGGGAAACGGCATTTTTGCTAAAAAAGTAGGATTTGAGCAGTTGCCACGCACTTCAAGGCGTTGGGGTAGAAGCTATTGTCAAGTATATAGCTTGCATAACAAACTGTGCCAACTTCTTTTAATATTTCTGCCTTCGCTGAGAAACAGCGAAGATCTGTCTTTGCTAGTTATTTATATTACATAAAGGAAAGTTCTACCAACTACTCTCTGTGTTGTTCCAAAAGCTTCTGTTTAGTATAGATGTCCAAACCCCTTTGTTTTCTTTGGTAAATGAGCTGTCACATTCTCTGTGCTTTGCAACATCATCTGCATAATCTTCAGTAACACTGCTTGCTTCATGAGGCTTTAGCACTTGTTTAAAAAAAGTTTGATTGTTTTTTTTGAGTTGATTATTCTTTAAAATGAGAAAAAGGAAATACAACATGTTCTAGAAACTTTAATAAAACTGCACAATAATGCTGACTTAGAGGTTCTGTACCATTGCAGATTGAGGAAAACACGTAAAATCTCTTCTATCCAGTTTTTTAATTCAATTAGTTTAGTTATGTGAAGTGTGCAAGAGCTGCTGAAGAACATAAATTCTATTATATCAATCTCGTCATTATGTTTTTGAATATTTTTCTTCTGTTTTGCTATGACATTTAGCTCAGCGAATTGGATATCTACAAATCACAGAATCACAGAATGGTAGGGGTTGGAAGGGACCTCTGTGGGTCATCTAGTCCAACCCTCCTGCCGAAGCAGAGTCACCTACAGCAGGCTGCACAGGACCTTGTCCAGGCGGGTCTTG
>Ga0065711_1029771_pt1 | contig 34855 bp, 14 predicted proteins | sample Hoacrofraction12_FD_59098 | JGI IMG/M metagenome (GOLD analysis project Ga0065711, IMG submission 59098) | Hoatzin crop microbial communities from Cojedes, Venezuela - Epithelial fraction 12 v2 (version 2) | ecosystem: Host-associated > Birds > Digestive system > Esophagus > Crop | place... | reverse complement strand
ACCACAGGATGCGTTCATAGCAGAAGCGGTGGAGGCATGGCATTGCGTAACTGGCTTCCTCGCAGCTGCCCAGGCAGATAGGGCAGCGCTCCTCCAGCTGCGTGGCCATGCTCTGCACTGGCTGTGGTGGGCTGGGGGGAGCTGGGGATGACAAACTGCTCCCTCTCACGGGTGCTGCAGTAGCTGGTGTTGCGCTAGAAAAGGCAGAGAGGCCACGGTCCCTGGCTGGCCTGGGGAGGGTTGGAAGAAGTGCCCAGGTCCCTCAAGAAGGAAACCCTCCCAGCTGCCCAGGGTGAGGTTTGCCCCTGCCCAGCTCACCTCTGCTGCAGCGAGCGCCACTCCTGGGTGCCCCGGCTGCCGGAAGCTGGCAGGGCCGGGGATAATCCTGTAATGGCTCTGGGGTTGGGCATGGAGAGCTGCGAAGAACAACTCCGCAAGCACACCACCAGCACCAAGGCCTCCCTCAGCACTCCGAACCTCTCAAACTGCTCAGCTGGAGTCTGGAAAGAAGCCGGCTGGGTGGGGCTGGGTGCCCTCTTATAAGCAGCAAGGGACGCCTGGTCAGAATCTCGTCTCTCGGGGTCATCACATTCCATCGCCAGGTGACATCGCAGTCCATCACAGACCTCTAAATATCCTTTCCAACCTAAAGCGTTCTAGGATTTTTTTTTTCTGATTCCATTAAATTCTCTCTCTACACAAGCCTTTAAAATGCATTTTCTTGTACAAAAATATACCATTTAAAAGTTGAATCTGTGTGCTGTAGTTAGTAGTAACAAGATCTTGTGCCAAATCTTAGTTGATATTTTAAAGCTGATTCTGCACAAAGTTACAGTTAGCTTGAACTTTTCAGGTGTGATTGCTTGAATATATCTGGGAGGAGTGTGGTATCCATCCTAAAAATACTAGAAAGTACACACACAAATGTCGATGTGGTGATCATGTGTTAAAGAGATATTGTTGTATGATAGAAAAAGTTTTCAACCATGCAATCTGCACAGAAAGATTAGGCTCTTTAAGTTCATATTTGAAAATTTATTTCACAGTCTGTTACATTACATAATATATGAAAAAAGTGTTCTGATATTATCATGCCACTTATCCTGTCACTTTGGATTCTCATTTCTGGATTTATTAGCTATTTATTGGAACATAATAAAATCCATTTCTTTTGAGAAGCTGTCTTCATGCAGAAAAAATTATTCTCGTATAATATTTGTGAGCATGAAATTTTATTTGAGACCTGCTCATTGCATCTTATACGTTGTGTAAATCAGAATGCTCTGATTTACCCTCCAACGATTAAACAAGATATATTTCTCAGATCCTGAGATCTGAATTTGTGTTATGCATAAGCTCTTCCATTCTGAGATTAATTTTAATAGGACCTCACTTTGCAGCTCCAGTATGTGATGCAGAGAAAAACACAGCAGATGGGTTCTAGCCAGGTGACATAATTTCTCCATGGTCCACATTTCAAATGTGACAAACTTGAGGCTGGGTACAGGTCACGTGTGAGGACTCCATAGGCTGTCCTCAGTCTCCTGGTTGTGTTTGTTAACTTCTTCTCCCAGACTGGAGAAGAGATGATGTTTTATGAGTACACATGGTATGTCAGATGGAGGAATAATTCTGATTTTTCAGTTGCTGGGCTGCGAAGGTGGGAAGTCTTCAGAAAGGCTGTGTCCAGGAAGCTCAGGGCTGCAAACTGCCTGCTGAGCAGCCTCAGTCCCCACTGCCACCGCAAGAAAACTAACTCACCAACTAGTTAATAATTGTTATCTTCTCCCTTAAACACCTGTCAATTCTAATATAAGCTACAAAAAATAATATTCAGAAATTGTTAAAATAGAAACAATGTGCGAGGCAATGCTCTGTTTCAGATTGTTGCTATTTTAGTAGAAATTTTTACTTTGATTTCAGCAGATAATTCTTTTATATTAACACTGGTGGTAGATCCTACCGTTGGCCAGACCACAAGTCTTTGAAACAGTAGAGTTTATTTCTCTTCTACATTAGTCCCACATGTGTTCTATAAATAAATAGTGTGAAAGTTTGAGATTATACTTTGAAACTAGATGTAACTATTTGCATTTCAGCAGCTAAATTTCCATAAGGTATAGGCCATTACAACTTCACAAGTAACAAACTCCAGAAAGCAGTGTGAAATTGCGTGTGGAGGGATTCTATAATCAGTGGTGTATAAAAGCAATCAGAGAGCTAGCTCCCCAAATTATACTTTACCATGCTTGCAAGTCAAAGTTTTCTCACTAACAGGATAAGGAAAAAGAAAGTAGACTACAACGCACATGCATTATGAAATGAGACATATTTGTAAAAATGCCAAGGCCCATGTAAATTCTGCTAATATATGAAGGACCCCTAATTTCATACGTTCTTCTCCCAAATCAGAAGTTTTCCAGTAAAGTTTTAATTAAGCTCAGTGAGAATCTTACACTTTTCTGGACAAACTCTATCCTGTTATAAGCTGGTGCCTCGAAGATTTTTTATAGATTCTAAAATTAATACTCTATCTTTTATAAATATCTGGGGTTTTTGTGGAATTGCATGAAACCTTCTTCTTCAGCAAGTCCTCCACTAGCACGAATGAGTAACCATGATTAGGTAGGATGTCTGGTTAGGAACAGATTATATAAAACTGGACATAATGTCAATCCGGAACGTGAAACTCATAGAAAAAAAGGAAATAACCGTATGCAGGTACACACTAATAACTCAAACACATGAACCAGCTTTTGCTTAAATACATTTACATGCAAATAGCTCTTGATCTAAAGAAATATTTAACAGGAAAATTTTACATTTACTTTACAACCCAGTGACTTAAGCCTTGAGGAGTGGTGTAAACTGAAAGAGATCTTAGTAAGATATTTGCATTTTTTTCTTACAACTTTCCAGTTTGGGATTTTTGTTTTTTTTAGAAACAAAAAGATTTTTCTGATGTGGATTTTTATAGAGGAACTACTTCTGACAATGTCACTTCATGTTTTTCATTGGCATTGCAAAAAAAAAGAAGTTCTAATGCCGGTATCAGAAAGACTTAGTGATCAGCGTCAGTTTATGCTATGGGTCTGCTCTCTGATTCCTTGTTAGAATCAGAAAGTACTTTAGCATGTTCAAGGCACTTCCTTCCTTTAAGTGTCATCAAACATTAATTGCATTGTAGTACACTGTGTATGTAAATAAATTAGATAAGCTTGGAACACCTGAATTTATTGTCAAGTATTAAAACAGGAACTTCAGACATACTGAGGCAATATTTGGGTATTAGAATACTCTTCTGATGGCTGGCTGGATGTCTGCATTGAAAGAAGATATCATGAAAGAGAAGACAGGTCATATTGCCACGTACAGGCATCTGTTCTTGGAAGTTTCTGAGGGAATGTGTTAACAATAAGATTCTCTGCTCTCCTGGTGCACAGTGTTTACATCAATGTTACGTAATCCTAGAAATACAGAGCACTGCTTTTGAGGCACTAACATAGAGGTATGCTTCTTTCACCCAACTTTTTATACTACTCTCACTAGTCTGGTGGCTGTGTGCCTGAGCAGTAAATGTGGTACTTCTGCTCAAAACAGACAAAGCATTCACAGTACTCCTCACTGAAAAATCAGTCTTAGCTCTTAATCTCAGTTTAGTTTATAGCAATAAAAAGCAATGAATTCTATAAAGTACAGTGAGAAATTATCCATATCAGATTGTTAGTTTCAGAAAATGAGGCAGTGTTGATTAAAAATTATTTATGCAAATTCTTTGATCACAGCAATTAGTAACAGCAAAACTGGCACTAATTACTTCATTTTACAAGTCAAGGGTTTTTGAAAATGATGTTAAAAGAAAAATACTAAAGATATGTGAGGATTTCATGTAGTGTCATTTGGAATCTTTAAAAGCAATACTTGATAGGATTATATACATATCTTTGCTTTAAACTCACTGCCTCAGTAAGAGCAAAATCAGTCGCTCTACTATAATTTCCAGGGTGCGAGAAACACACATTCTGGACTGCCTATAATAGTCTCTTATATACAGAAAAAGAGTAACGCTTGCTCACCATTTTAATTCTGCATAGATTGCAGATGGTATACGTTGTTTTCACTCTTTTCAACAAGCAAACTCCAAATGCAGAGTTGCATTCAGTTTAGTGTCCATATTAAAAATGCTATAAAAATGCTAGTTTTCTAGTTTTGCACATATGTACTGAAAAGTTTTAATAACAATGAACACAGAAAATGATGGAAACATAACTGCTTCTACAATATATGGCCATTCTTTACTGTTCTGACAATACAGAACAATAATAACATCCAACTTAACCAGCCTATGAGCTGCCTTTATTGCTACTTTTCAGGCTTGAGGCAGTGAAAATGTACCAGTTAGACCATAGAAATAGATGCATTTTAAAGTTTGGGTTTTTTTTCCAGTTACAGTTCCACAAAACTTGACTGTAAATACAGTGATTTCAGTGGGCCTGTCTGTATAAACATAGCCTGGACAACTGAATTCTGCTGTGGGCTCTTGGTTGTTCATGTCCTGTTTTCCTCTAAAGCAACCCGCCTCTGCATAGACTTTATGGGCAAATAATTGAAAGTAACTAGGTTATCACAGCTTAATGATATGTCACCTGTCAAATGAGACAAAATAGCTCACCGTGTCCATGTCCCTACCTATCTGTAAGTAAGAAATAAAGTGTGTTTGCTCACACTGTCGTTTTCTTCATTAGCCTAATCTATCATCAGTATCTGGCAGGATCATTTCACAGTCACAGCAACAGCTTTTTTATAAGTGATAATCTGGGTTCTGAATCTCATAGAATGATTTCTTGATTTAAAAACAAAGACGCATCTGTATACATTTAATTTCATATACTGGTTCCCAAAACTTATGTGTGGTTTATGGATATCTTGGGACAGTATGTTATTCCCCCTTCTCACAGGTGCTAAAAAAACTTGGCTGTACATTCAACAACACCATCTGTCAAGGGAAGACACGTTATGAGCTGTAACAAATATACAAAAGGCACTAAGAAAAGGAGAATACATTTATGTAAATATTTCAGGAAGAATCTGTAAAAAAAAACCCGTATTTTATTTACAGTGTGTGAAATGGTCAGAGCTAAAACAGTTGTTTCACTTTTTAGTTAACTGCTTTATTTCAAACCACCTAACAAGTTAGAATTGGTATCCTCAATAATAACAACAATAACAAAAAAACCCAACAATAACAATAACAACAACAACAATGTTATTATTATTTACATACAAGAACCCAAGCAGCCTTCAGGAATACAGCAGAACATTGCACAGTTCTACCAACAGAACGTAAGCAATGTTATTTTAGAAGTGGATAGATGTTTATAAGCCCCAGAAACTGTTTGTCTTTCTGTGTCCAAGTGTATCATTGGCTTGATGCAAGTTATTAACTCTCTCTGCAAATCTTGTGCAAGGAAAAGAGATCTGCAGGACTCAGTCCTCTGCCATGAAAATTCATAACTAATGATGGCTATTGGAATTCGCAGTAGTGCTTTTGAGATATGACTCAGTGACTCACTAGATCCTACCTAGCCTCACTAACTTATTACATTAGTCTTTCGTTGCTATAATGAAACAAAACCTCAGTCAGGGATCAGTGCTATGCTATACAAAAAAGCTGAAAAGACAGGACACGGTCCAAAGAGCTATTAATTTGAAAGGTTGTCTAGTGGAAAGCAACCCTCAAAAATGTTACACAGCTGTTGAACAAGGTGGGGAACCAGACAAAAAAAAGAAGCTATAATAGTCTACCAAATGTAGAAGAGATAGTACAGTCACTTTATAAAGATCAGATGCTGACAACAGTGTTGTGGCTATTTCACTATTTTTTTATCGTAGTGTTAAATGATCCCAGGTATTCCCATCAGTGAACTTTGTCTAGTTAATCCCCACTTGATAAACATAACAGAAATGCCAACTCAAGTGCATCTTTTATCTTCCTGCTGCTTGAGAATTGTCAGTCTGGGGGTACTTTTTGAGATTGTAAGGTTTCATAGCTTGAGGCATCAAAGAAGACAGGAGTAAAGATTAGTAACACTTTCATTCCAGCTGCCACAAAAACCCAGTGTATTTACTCTGCTTTCTATGTTCAGTTTGAGTTAATGGCACTAGCATAGAGATTTTTCTTTTTTTTTTAATCCGTCAGCACCATCACAGTAAGTACTGCTGTCTGAAGACCAGCAGGCTTCCTCTCCATAGCGGACAAAAGGATGACTGCTCCTTGTGTGGTTATACGCTAGCTAAACTTCAGCAGCAGTGGTATCAAATTCATTGCAGGTGGTAGGATCTGGTGAGATATTTGTCCAAATGGACTGTCTACCCCACACTACATGGGATCCCAGTTATGTGTTGGCATCTGAGCTAGTCAGCTTGAAGCTGCAGTTACACTTTTCACTGCAGAGTAGATTTATCCTCAGTCAGATATGGAGGTTCAGTGGTGGTTTCTGCATGTTTGTAGCATCAATCTGTTCAAGCTACTCAGGCAGAGGCTGAGTTGTGGAAGGAACCACTTATCGTGACTTGTTATCTCTCTTCAGATGCTCTACTAACAGACTAAAGACAACAAGAAATTCTGAATAAACTGGATATTTGCTTAGAAGGAACTATCACAGTAGCTGATGCAAGACCTCTGCCCACCACAAGCACCCGGCCAACATAGTGGGGGCACAGTAAATGGAAGTGAGAAATCTTTCACACAGAGTAACTAACCAGTGAACATAAATCAGTCATGTTTTCTGGAGTGAATGGTTCTCAGGTAGTAAAATGCTATTCAAACTTACATTTTGCATAAACCTGTAGGATAATCTTGGTCATCTCTTTTGGAAGCTGAGAATAATTGACACGCACACCACAACAGCACTGTCACTTTTATTGGCACAGTATAGTCAATATCAACTGCACTAGGAAGATATCAAGGAAGTACTGTGTATTTACTTAGAGTTCAGTTCAGCTACATGCTTTTGAACAGGTTCACTATGTTTCATTATTTTGCTGAATCAGTGTGATGAACTTTTTTAAAAGATTAATTATCTCCTTAAGTTGTTTTTCGATGGCATAAGTGCAGTTAAGAAAATAAAAGAAAGTATTACACATAGATTGCTCATCTTCATGTGACAATCCAGTAAAAATACCTCAAGTCACCAATGTGTCTAAGAAGCATCTTTGTTATTTTCATGTGCATTTAGGCAAACCATTTTTAAAATAACAGGTTTGAAATTGAAATTTCTAATGAACAGAGTATTTTAATAATTCATAACTAGCATGTTTTTAACTTTCATTTGTGGTGAAACTCAAAAGTATGATATATATCTAGTTCTAATACTTTTCAATTAAGTGTTGACGATAATTTCTTTAACCTTTTTTAACTATAAAAATGTGAAGAAAGCAGTAGAAACATTATCACAATTCCATGTCTGACATTTATTTGAAAGACAAGTTTGCCAGAATACAAAGCAATATTAAAATACTGCCTGATCACACCGCAGTAAAAGAACTTTTTGCCAAATACTGTCCTGTATCTTTTCAAAGTATTCATCAGAGTAAAAAGAAGCATTTCTTGCTGATCTTCCCTATCTTCAACACCATTTCTTAACTTCAGTCTACAGAAGAAATCTGAAGCAAAGCAAAATTCTTCTCTGCCCTTCTACCATACTGTTTACCACAGCTGTAATCACACAATTTTTCTCTCTTTTGTTTTTTACCTGATCAATGTCCTGAAAATAATTGCTTAGGAACTTGTGAGTAAAGACCATAAACAACAGATCGCAGGTCTTGCAGGAATAACAGACTCCAAACCAAAAGAAGGCCTCTGAGACTTTCAAAACTCTCACTTGCTGTTGCCTTTGGCTCCTAGAGCTGAACAATAACAAGACTAGGTTCTGCTCTATTTATTTTTCAATAAATTAAACCCTGTGAGAGCATTGGAAGCCTGTCACACCTGGTACCTGTTTGAATTCAGCCCTTGGTACCAAAAACAACAGCCAAAAATCTCTCGAGGAGCCCCAGGCCATATTAGGGGAAGCTAGAGGTGCCAAGGTGCTGCAGGCTGCTGCCAAACGGCAAGGCAGCGGACACCCACCATGGAGCCACCAAGGCCACCACTGCCACAGTGCAGTGCCCAGGTGACATCAGTTCCGTGCACCTGCAGCCCAGCACAGACAGATGCTGCTTATTGGTGCATACGCAAAAAAGTGCTCAGCAAGCCACCTGCGTACCATGCTACAAAGGGTAGCCTGTGCCCTGATATGTTATTTCTTGTTTTCGCCTTTCTGGAAGCTTTTTTAAGGAAAACCTGAAAATAGGGGCAGTAACATAGACCTACCTGTCATGCAGTATTTGTGCCAGGGAGCATGGGTTTGTGGTTGAGGGTGTTGTGAGCTATACAGCAGTGCCAGTATCAAAGGGTAATACCAATTGCAAACACAGTTCTACAAAGCAGCTGTTATTTATTTAATTATTATTTAAATGTAATTTAATTATATCTTTGAAATTCTGAGGTGAGATTAGGTTTTACGAGCTTCTATAGGAGGAAAGTTAAAAACAAACGTCATTTTTCTGGTGGAGTTTTTTTCCAATTCTCTAATAAACCGACCATTTTGTTGTTGTGTACATCTGTTCTGATCAAACTCCAGAAATTAAGAATCTGCACCTTTTCTACAGTGAACTTCTTATCTTTGAGAGGCTTACATCTAAATCCCAGAACACACTTAATGTCAAATGGAATGAAAAAAACTAGGAGGTTCCCACACAGCTCAGAATGTTTGCTGTAGCACACCTTCCAAGAAAACCAAGGTGATTTTGATTGTGAAGCAAAATAGAATCACATCCTTAGATGTGACTTATAAGAGCTGGAGATGGTAGATTATGAACATGCCCTCCTGCTAATTCAGTGGGCATCATCAAAATGTTAAAAAAAGACTGCAGCAGTTTTAGATTCAGCACTTTAAAACAATATGCATTTCTTCTGTATGGAAGTAACTCAGTGGCAATTTCAGTCAGTAATCTCCATTCCCCAAAAACAGGTGTTTGTATCCAATATCTCTTCCAATGCCTGTCACAGCTCCTCTATCCATTACAGCTCCTCAGTCATCCACCCACCCCTTCCTTCCCCAAAATTATGCATGTTTTAGACAAAAAATCATGGTATTCCAAAAGAGCAGTGCTATTTAGCATAAGCATCTGTCTATTTTTGTCTTCCCTAGGACTGAACAGTATTCTAAGACAGCTTTCACGAAACTGCAAAGACAAAATATCAAAGAAAATAGAAGACTGCTGTCCCCCCCCCACCCCATGCCCCAAATTATACAGAGCTATGGCTATTACAGAGGATTGAAATCACAGCTACACCAGTCCCTATCTGGCCCACAAAGCATTGATATGTTTATTTTCAATGAAACAATAAAATTAGATATTTGTAAATTTAGAGCTGAGCTGCTAATCCTTTCCAGAGCCTAGTCATCCAAATCAGGCTTGTACAAAGGCATCTCTATCCACCGCAGATCAGTCATTTAGGATTAATGAAATGGGTGAAGGGTGTTGGGACGTGTATATTTTTTTGAAGCATTAGGAAAGATGTCTTTTGAAAGACAGAATGAAGGTTAGGACTTTGAAAAAAACAACTACTGGTGATAGTACGTGCCTCTTTCCCAGCAAACTAATTGTAAAAGAAATCAACTAGAAGACAGAAATTGTTCCCGGCCTCCTTAGTTAGAGGGGGTTTAGATCATCATCACACCCTCTCTACAACACTGTGATTTCCATGGTTTGGGACAGCCAAAACTCACAGGGATCCCCATCCCTTCTAGCTGAATCTGTGGCACAGCACAAGACAGAGGCTGAAGTTCAGGAGGCCAAAAGACAAATAAGCATGCATGAGTAATACGGCAATCTGCCATCTGGGGAACTCTTCTGTGAATTAAAAGTCCTGGATTTTGAATCCTGCTTTCAGTTCTATGTATTAGTTACAATAAGTAAACAGTTAGACTATATTTAACTAATTACACATGAAAAAAACCCCTTTCATTGCTAACTTCTCTCTTCCTCTAGCAATCACACTTCTGAATGCAGATGAAAGTATTAATCAAAACAGAGCTGCAGCCATGAAGGATCAGCCCAGAGGTTGATGGATATGATCGCTGAGATCCAGTCCCCCGCATCAGCCAAATGCAGATGCCAAGGAAAGAGTAGAAGAGCTAAGCCAGAAGAGATGATGCTTCTCTGTGTACTCTCCCAGCCTTCAACGATTCGCAGTCAGTGACGGGGTCTGGTTAGTATGTCTTCATTAATCCTGAAAATAGCTCCTAAAATTCATCCCAGTTATATTTAGGTATCTAAATTCTTCTGTGGCTCTAGATCTAGATACCCAGCTGGGTCCATCTATACTACCAAGTCAGTGCACATGCTTTGTGGTGTGAGTTTTCCTTATGTCCATACTTGGAGTCTTATGGGGTGCCTCGGAGTGCTCCAGGGGTGACCCTCAAGAGATTTTGCTCTGGAGGCTGGAACTGTGGACCTGCAACACCAAGAACATGCCACACACAGTGTGGATTCACTTGTGCTCTGCACATCCACAGCACACATCTAGGACTGACAAACAGCATGAGTGTCACTGCTGACTAAGATGGCATGGATGTGTCCTTCCTTCTGTGCACCACTCCAAACGCAGGTGCACCCACCGAAAGCTTGGGTGGTCTAGTTACACACACCTCTTTACAAACGTCACCTATAAAATTGATTTTGTCTCTATAACCCCCACAGACAGTTACCTTCTAACAGAGGAATTACAGAAGGCTAGAGGGAGAAGAGCAATGAATCATGGTAAGAGCTATAATTGCAGAAAAGCCTAAGCAAGTGAAAAAAAGAATGTAATTAATCAGAAGATTAGTTTCAATTAAAATTTAAATATTAGACTGCTGAGATAGAATGGGAAAGTCATTTTTAGAGATATGTAAAGCCTAAATCATCTGCAGATTCAAACAGCCCATGAATAAATTGAATTATCTTATTTTACAAAAAGCTAAATATATGCTAAAAAAAAAAGAAAGAAAATACTTCCACTCTCCAGATGGATCAGAAAATATTAAAGGACTGTTCATTTTAGGGTCCACATGGGTTAAATGCTTATCACTATAAACAGGTGGTCTAGTTGGTGAGGTTAGAAATAAGCATGTGGTTGTGTGTTGAGTAATAAGTATGTATGTCCAAGGGAACTTACTTTTCTTTCCGCTGAGCTGGGGTAACTCACTAAGAACCAATCCCAGCATAAATTAAAGCCAGCCATCTTGAACTACCCTCAGGATAGTAAGGTATAATATTCGTAAAACATCACATTAGCAACATTTATCTTCCGATGTGCTTTCAAAAGAATCTGGTATAACTCAGAGTCCATTGTCCCTTGGCATTTGCCATAGGCTGTGTTAATGGAATAAACCAAATTAATATTTCTATTCCCTAAAATGTTCCAAAAACTTTTTTATTCCAGAGGCTTTATTGTTTTGGTCTCCAGCCTTAATAACCCAGTCAGGACAAGCAGACTCCTTAACAGCGCCTTGCCATCAGATACCAGATAAATGTCATCCCTTAGTATTTCATGTATTTAAGTCGTAAGTAGTGACCTTTGTCAGCATAGTAGCTTGCACAACTTGTTCTCCAATATTTTTTACTTTCTTCAAAGTTATTCTGAGGTCATGAGAAAAGTATGGCTTAACAAGTCATCTTGTCAATGAAGACACTAAAGAATCAGCTTTTAAGGACTCACAACACTTCAGCGTATCTGTAGGCTTTATTTAATAGAGTAAATCTCAGTGGGTATGCTGGAGAGCATCAAACAGGCAAACACAGAATGGGAGAAATGGCACGTAAGTCAGGAAATCAGAAAAGTGAGAGTAGTTAATTTTACACTTTGGAAAACAGTAAAAAAAGTGCCTGTATATAAACCTATGTATGTACACACACTTTCCTATTTTGGAATGGATATGTGAAAAAGTCTCCAGGCCAAAGATCTAGCACGAGTTAACAGTGCTCTGGAAGTCTACAGAATGCAACATCTTTTGTTAAAAAACCTGTCAGAATAAAATAGTCGTGTATGTAACCTACAGTTAATACCTGAGAATTTGTATGTAACACTGCAAGCAAGTATTTTAAAAGGCATTTTAATTGAGTAATTAACACTCAAAAAGGTTTATTTCGCTTGTTTCTCTTCCATGTTTAGGTTTTTTTTTTCCTTAGACTTGAATTGCAGCAAAGACTTTGTTTCTGTGGTGTGGGAAAACAGTGTAGTGCTGTGCAGTGCAGCCACGCTGTGTTGGTGAGCATCTTGACACAGAGTAGGAAGAGACATGGATCCTGGAAACAAACACAGCCTTGCCTGCAGAGCACTGCAAAACATAAAGCAAATGTTTTCATGACTTTCTTCTGTTGCTTCCTCACCTCTCTCCTCCCCAGAGAGGCACAAGAAACCTGCACATCTTCTGAAATTAGCTAGTCAAAGGTATTTGTGGATACCAAAGCCTTTTATGGATTAAGGAGTGGTGTAGGTAAGAGGTATTACCCTGATCTCTCAGCAGCATGATGGGTTGCATGTACGTATAGAAAGGAAAGCTATTCATAGAATCATAGAATCATAGATTCATAGAATGGTAAGGGTTGGAAGGGAGCTTAAAGATCATCTGGTTCCAAGCCCCCTGCCATGATTAGGGACATCTTCCACCAGACCAGGTTGCTCAGAGCTCCATCCAGCCTGGCCTTGAACACTGCCAGGGATTAAATGGGCCTAGCCAGAATCAGTGGGTTCTGAAAATGTTAATTGTGAGAGGGGGTCGTCCTATATGCACACCTAGGCAAGTCAGCCGCTGCCAAGATAAGAATATCCTATGCCACATTGACAGGTGTGTAGGAGTAAATCTATACAACCTTTCTAAATGGGTTAATAATTTGCTTTCATGCCTTTGTCTGACTGCTGCATCTCTCACACTACCTTAAGAGTCATGTGCAGGTCCCAGGTCACCCGTATAGGCCAAGCAACACTGCAGAGGTCCTGGTAGAGAGTCTTTGTGCATATAAAAATCTGGTTCTCCTTCTGCAAGTGATAGAGTCATTTCACCTACCTCTGCATGCATACTCAGTCAACACTTGTCCAATAAATGCAGTCAGGCCTAGGAGCCTAATCCATGACAGAGCACATTGACATATCTGGTCCAGGGATCTCTTCTTCACAGATTCACCTCCAGATTCAATGTTTTCAAGTTCAGTCAGTCATACATCGATGACAAGGATTCTCTGTAGGTTGGTAAGAGTTTCTGTTTCCACAGAACTTTTACGAGGTTGGTTTAAAAAGACAGTGTTCAACATCAACATATTTAGAGATTTTAGACTACGTGATGAAATTATATGAATCCAGCAATTTCCATAAATCAATCAGTCCAAAGTTTGAGTTTTCCAGATGCTTGGCACTGGTGCTGTCAGCAACGACCTCTTTTCCCAGGTTAGCTGCAGCTGTACAGTGCAATTTCCGTCTGTGACTCTGCAAAGAAATGTTCAAGGGCACTATTCTGAATGCTGTACTGAAAGAACTCCTACTTGCCTTGCAGTTATTGGTTGGTCCTTGTTTTGCCTTTTCAAGACAGCAATCCACAAAACCACTACTTAAGCATGTAGTCTAACCCACACCCGATTGCCTTCAGCCATGAATCAAGCCAGTGGTTCTGGCTTGTTTCTGCTGGGCTGATGCTAGGCATCCCAGTTGAGCTACCTGACTAGTTAGCCATCATGTCTGATGATGGGTGATGTTCTAACACATAAGACAGTGATTTTATGTTTTTCCCTTTACCTTTATGTACTCACCTTTCACTGTAACCCTCTTTTTTTAATCTCATAAACACATGTAGATGGGGCAATGGTTTTTTCAGCAAATCAGCCAAGGCTTCCAGTCTACTAGCTTCCCTTATCTTCTGAAACAGCCCATGGTCGTTCAGACTAGGCCCTATCTGGAAAACACATATCCTGTTACTTACAGACAGATGATTTATCTCCCTTTCAGGTCTTCATTTTATTTCTGTTCTTTTGTAGCTGCTTTCTTGCAAATCATTATCACCAGAGAAATTTTAGCTCTGAATCTATTGTTCTAGTCCATGCTGTTCTTCAGGTCTACAGAAACAACTTAGGATACGTCTGGCTCCTTGTTACCGATGCTTAGTGGAGTGGGGGGAAACAGCAAGCCCCAGAGACTGGATAGCTTGTTCCAGACTGGATTTCATGGTTCCATTGTCCTTTTCCCAGTCATTCACCAGACGTTCACAGAGGAATTTAGATGACTTTATCTTTTTCCTTTTCTAAGAAACTAAAAAGGGCATATACATGCAGTGCAACATTTGCCTTTCTAAGACACTTGAGATCCTGGCTAGGATAGAAAAACTTCCAAATTCTGATTACCTCTGCAAGGTACAAGGGTTTTGAATGAATGAAAGATTTACAAGAACAAGACTCTTACAAGTCAAAATACTTTCCCTACAAATGGATGTGGATTGTAGAAAGACTTGTCTGTGAATTTTTTCAAGCTCATAAATGATCCTGCAGATCTGCTAAATATTTTGCTGAAGAAAATCATCATGCAAGCACAAACCAGACTGAAAATATTTATGGGTTCTATGCACTGTGCTCTTCTGCACAGAGAGGCACCTATTCTTATGTGACTAGCCAATCACAAAGTTGAAGCGTGAAACACATGTTTTTCCAAAGAGAATCCATTCAAGAAGCCCTATAAAAGCATTTCAGTATGGAGTTTAGAAGATAGAAAACAAAGAGTTTGAAATCCTACCTTGGTTTTAATTTTATAGCCAGTTCCCAATTTCACACCAAATTCAGACAGGAAAACATTGAAACTTCAGAAAGTCAGAATCCATTTTGAGATCTGAGACTATAATGGAGGCCAAGTTAAAATAAAACTGAAACGTAGTCAACACTATGCAAGAGAAAGCATACAAGAAATTATCTATTATCCAAACCATTGTGAGACAAATCAGATTTTGTTTTTAATAAAAGATTGTTCTATAATTACAATATATCTGCTAATGGACCCTCTCAATCATAAAACTGCTATCAAAAACTAAAATTTATTTTCATTACTACTGTTTGTGATATCTCTCCTTGTAATTAATTTCACGTTATAATAGTATTTCCATGAACAAAGTATTATGGGAGTGCATGGGCTAAAGACTTTTACAATCCATTTTTGTTACTGTGCCTTGATGCTGGACCAGATCAAAAGCTAACTTAACACAGAGAAAACCTGGACTTATTCCACAAACTGTCAATGGAAATAAAGATTACAAACCATACAAATTAAGTTAACATTGTGTAAGGTTAATAATGGACTACAGCATGAGAGACATTTGTTACAGAAACTGAGTTGATGGAAAAGTCAAATGGCAAACACTAGGATAAATATTTATTTTTAACTGAATTCCAGAATACTTTTATCTCTAGAGGTTAATAGTTTTTGAGATATTTACTGAAATGTAATCCCAACTATCACCAGATTAGTGTACCCAGCTTAAGGAAAACCCATCAGTATGTGCATGTTTATATATAAAAGTATACCTTTTCATTCATTCTTCATTCATTCTTCACTGCTGCCAAAATATTCACACATATATATATGTATATATATACTGGAGCTCATATATATGTATATATATATGTACATATAACTTCTTTTTCAGTGGAGCTTACAATATTTCTTTTCACATAGAAAGGGATATAATAACATCTCATTTTCTTGTCTGCTGTATTATTGTACTAATTTGCCCATACACAGAGTAAATATACATATAAAAAGGAGTTTTTTTAAGTTGACAATAAAAGCCAAGATGAAACAAGTCAAGAAAAGCCTACTTTCAGTGCAGAGTGTGGATTTTTTTTGCCTTAAGCTGATTGCAGACTGCACAGTTTCCTGCAGAAGTTTTAAATATGGGAGAAAAACAAGCACACTGGAAGCATACATTTTGGAGCCACTGCTAAACATAGTGTCTATTTTCACATACTGCCTCCGTCCCACTGTCTCCTCAGACAGCATGACTTTCTTGGTTTCAGCTAGGACAGAGCTAAATTTCACAGGAAGTTGGAAGGGGACACAGCCGACTGCTGACCCAAACTAGCCAAACAGGATATTCCATACTATGTGATGTCATACTATGTGATGTAACTGGGGGAGCTGGTCAAGAGCAGGCTGGGCATCAGGCAGTGAGCAAAATTGCACTGTGTATCCCTCACTTTGTATATTCTTTTTCTCAGTATTATTGCTGATATTTTCCTCTTCCTTTGCTGTTCTGTTAAATGAGTTTTGCCTTTTTCTTCTGATTCTCCTGCCCATCCTACCGGGGTGTGGAGGAGTGTGAGAGCAGCCTCAGGGTTCTTTGTTGCTGACTGGGGCTAAATCAGGACAACGAGCTGGAGGTGAAGGTGCAGCAGGTTGACAAGGTTGATGCTGTGGTTAGTCTTCTGGTGACTACTGAGGCACAGCAGTTGCCTCTGCCACTCTTTGTCTCATTACTGGCCTACAGAAGTCCGATCTAGCTGTATCTGCTAGCTGCATCTACTCATTAGCTTAACACAGCCTCTTTCTGTACAGCTCCCACCTTTTTTTTTCATAATGTTCTTTGGTCCAGATATTCATAATGTTGTGCATCAGGGACAGCTCTGCATTACAAAGCATCTTTTCTCCATCATTCCACACATACCTTTTGTCTTTACCAGCAACAGTACTTCTGCCTTTATTTTCTCAGATATGCTCATTTACTCTCCTGTTCCTCTATTTGCCCTTCTTTCCCCCCTCCCTGCTCTTTGGAAAGTTTTCACATGATTCCAACCACAGTTAAATTAAGCAAATGATATATGACTACCTTAAACATCTTGCTTTATTGTTGCTTCATCTTTCCAAGCCATTCCTCTCCGCACTTCCATCTAATCTGCCGGTTGTATCCCATGTAATTAGACCAGACCTATGTCCTTTTCTTCTGCCTACTTTTGTTCTCCTGTAATTCAGTTCCTCCCTGAAGCTTGCTTCCTTATCCGACTCTCTCATTCTGAATATGAAAATGGCCCATTCTTTCAAAATTTTAAAGAAGTTCAATATAACTGAACAGAAATGACAGCCAATTAAAAATCCAGCTATGACAGAATTATTTATTTGAAAGAGTTCACTATTTTTGGAAATGCTGAAATCCTTCTTTCCTCGGTATCTCAAAACATTTTTTAAAATAATCTATTGAAAATAGTTCTAAAATTAACACACACCCCCAAAATGGCATGCGTGAAAAAATCTGTTTCCATTTGACAAAAAAATTTCAAGATCAGCACAGAATAAATACAATGAATGTAACCATATAATCAGTGATGCTTACTTGTTTCAAAATACTGATATTTCCGATGGAAAGAATTCACTGGAGCTGGAGGACTCTCTTCTCAACACATCTGACATGCATCTAGCCAGCATCCCACTGCCTGCCTTTCCTTCACATGAAATGTTGTGAGCAGTTTGATGATCTGGTAGGGTTTTCCTCATTGTCAAGGATGTATACATCTGTGGATTTATCTGAGAAATCACCTAATGACCAAGCAGCATTTTGCTAATACTTACTGAAGCAGTATCTCTGTTACTAGTGAAATGATTTTTGGATCTTTTGGAGACACAGGATAAGGTGTAACAACCTGGACTCTGTGGTGCAGGTGAGAACACATTGTGTAATCTAGCACCAACTGCTCCCTGTACTGCCATTAGCTTTAACGAATCTTTATGCTGCTTTGTCTTGCATATATGTGCATGTTTACAAATTTTGTATATACACGGTTAGAGAAAAATTTTATCCTGCCAGGTCACAGAGCCTGGGAGAAGCAAGGCTGCTCAGCTCCACGTCCCTGGGTCCAGCCAGCAGTGATGATGGAGACGCGTTCGCAGCAGGCAGACACACTCAGAGCTCTCGTACACTCCACATACTTGCTTACCCACACATCCAGCCACACGGATCAGACAGGCACCCAGAGCACCTGCACAAACACAGGCAGAATCGAGGACCTCATCCTGCTCCCCTCTCCTTCCCTGTACATCCCATAATAAATCCTATGCAATCTCAAAATGCTCTTACTCTGCAGACCATGTGTCCCCCACCCCTGGGCAGCAACCCCTCATCCTGAAATGTGACCTGGGGGCAGCTCCCAGTGACTTGTGGTGGTGGGTTTCATGCTGGGAGAAGGGGCTGAGGATCTCCTGGGACAGCCCTGGGAGGGGCCCATAGAAAGTGTGGAGTCTGTAACTTGGGTTCCCACCTGCTGTTGTGACCCAGTGCTCCTGTAGGCTTCTGTGGATGGGCTTGCAAGAGGCTTGTGGCTCCTGGGAAGGGCCTGGGAGTAGCCTGGAAGGGTATTGTTTGAGTGCCCCACCATCACCATTGCCTTTCTGCACGCCCTGGGGGGTGTCCAGACAAGCTTTATCACATAACCTAACAGGCATGTACAGAAATATACACACACACACATACAGACACACACACACATACATGTACACTTGACTACGTTATTTCTTATCCTTATCACCACTTTGGAGTTCACATGCTGCAAATTCTGTAATGCCACGCAATACTCGTCGCATTGCTCAGCCAGCGGTCGGTTTGTCCTCCTTGCCCCAAAGGCTGAGAGAAAGCACAGGTTTAATGAGGCAGCACACAAGCATTCTGATCTCAGGCCAGTGGTGCCTCTTGGATGGATCTCCCAATTATTATCAAAGGACACGTCAAAACGGATCACCCTGTTCCCTGATGTCTTTGCGCTTTCTTTTTCTGCCTGTATACTGCTATACATCACAGAAAGAGGTAGAGATCAAGAACCCTGGAAGATTTAAAGAGAGACAGACTATTTCCACTGCTAGAAAGACTATCCAGGCTTAGGGCAAAAGTTTGAAATAAAAATAAACCACGTGATTCATAATGCATTACCTAAGTTAGAAAAACAAATTGGAGACATGAGACTGAATAAACATGCAGATTCTCTCACATCTAAATATGGAATTCTGCACCTTCTCTCCCAGACCATCCAACATTGGTGTCTGTTTGGGGCAGAATACTGAACAGATGTGATGCTGCATGGCTAGGCATGTGTTAACGTGGTGAGGGGGCAGAAAAACACAACTTCATTTCTAAATTTTAACAATGAGTTCATCAGTGAACCAAGTTAGGGAATTCTGTCTTTAAAATCGGACTTAGAATAAGCATGCTGTTTTTAAAAACTTAAATCTAGGGTAAAGTGCTAGGGTTTATTTCATTTAATACCTTTCCTTTTTTCTTTTTTTTTGTTTTACGAGCATCTCTGCCATTCGATTATGTTGTTACCGGATTCTGAACCCCTGGCATACTATTGAGCTCTCCATGTCTGCAAACAGATGTGTACCCGTACTGATCCAGAAATGCTGGCACAAGTCTGTATTGCCTCAGGGTGTTTAGCTTAGTGCTGTTTCTCTCCATGTCATTCCATATTTCCAACACTCATACGTTTCAAGATTTTTACCCTGTAGTCCAAGCTGATGTGAGAAGAAAACTTCAAATTTGTGTTATTGAGGCAGAGTTTCTTCTTGCCTCATACTCCCTATCAACTCACATGCTGCCCTACTGTTCAGAAAGTAACAAATCACCTCCTTGTTCTTTTACAGCAAGCAGTAGTCCCCTGTCCAACTAAGAAATAGAAGTTATTTTTAATGCTTCCAGAAAAGTATTTCAGAACAGAAGAAAAACACTTATGGTTAAACTGGTATTTGAAAAGCTTATGGAGAAATCTTTTCTGACATCTGTTTCGTTAGAAGCTTAAGCAACCCTTCAAAGCTACCCACGTCATTGTACAAAAGATGGTTTTTGCAGCAAGTTTACCTGTAAATCGTGATTAAAATTCCTCTCTGTTCTCTATATCATACACACAGTTTTGTAGCACGCACCCACATGCAGCACTTCTTAGAGAGAAGAGCCCATGGAGAGGACACAGTTGCCATAGCAACATTTTTGTATTCTGAAATGCTATCATACTATATTTTTTTCATCTTGAGCTTTTGTAGACTGCAAATGCCATCTTTCATCATTTCAGCTGTCAGTTAATTTCTCAAGATCCGTTCAGGATTACTTTCATTTTGTAATGGAATCCCTTAGCATTAAGTTATGGGCTGCACTACTGCAATTGTAACTCAAACAGTGGTTACAAGTGTCAAGCGCTCAGAAGTTGGCTTCAGCTTCACTATACAGTCATTTGCCTTCAAATGTTGGCATTTTCTGCTGCTACTGGCAAAGGTTCAGCAACATCTCTCCTGATTCTGAAATAGACTTCCAAATAAACTTAAGCAGATCACTGAACTTTCCTATCCCAGCACATCTATACGGTATGAGAGGTGTAGAGGAGTCAGAGATTTTAAAGTATTTTAGGAGGTTGCTATTTTAATCTTCACTTACTAATCTGCTTTACCAGTATGACTCTAGCGAGTTATTACGTTGCTCAATAAAACTGTTTTCAGCAACTGTAATAAACCTTGATTCTGTGCTGTTGCCTTTCTGAACTCCCTCTGCAGCAGCAGTAGTGAAGGCTCCAGACAGTAACACAGGCTGCAGTAACACTGTAAGAAAACCATCAGGCACTGGGAGGGCAGAGGAATAGGAATGGCTGGGTAAGAGTGTTAACAGAATGACTAACAAGTAGTGCGGATTAAGTCTGCACTCTGCACAGGCGTTCTCTCATGACACTTCTCTCTGAGGTCCAACAGCTGCACAAAATCTTGAGCTCTGTGAGATTTTCTGCTGGAACTTCATGTTCTCCGGGCTCTGACTTCTTCACCCATTACAGATGCAGCTGGCAATTACCAGAGGAAGAAGAACGGTGATCTTGGGTATGTCTGTGTGTGGAGAAATGATGTACTAGCTGGGACTATAGACATGGGATTGTATCTCTGAGGTCACTGAATACAGAAGCCGGGAGCACGTGTTTTCTTCCAAACTTCTATGGCATGACCTTATGATACCAGAGAGGCTGAGCTCAGATCAATATCCCAGCATCAGATTGCCAGTCATGGGAATGATGGGAAGAGCTCAGGATATAATTGGTCATCGAGCAAGAAGAACATACAGGCCAGATGCTTGGAAATTGTGCACAAATCTACCTTCTACTCGTGCAAGGCGATATAGCAAGCCATCCCCAGCTGCAGGTTCAGACAGTGTCATGCACAGTGTGTTCCAGCCAGTTTAAAGTTGGTTCCGAGCTCAAGCTTACAAGGCTTGAAGTTGATTGTGTTACCAACTTGTGAGTGTGCACGTTCAAGTAATTGTAACTGCAGGGAAGTCACATGTGGATCCCATCTGGCACATACCAATTTGTACCTGTTCATACTACCTGAGACATTCTGCAGACCTGAGCAGTGCTTGCCCAGGAGTAAGATGCCAGGCTTGGCTAGGAATTTTTTTTGTTCATTTGTTTCTTGGTTTATAACTAATCAGTCCATTCAGCAGTTCTGCCTTTATCCAGCCAAACTCCACTGAAAAACTCTCATCTAGGGCTTACAGGGAACTTGCACTTACTTACCCCAAAACCATCATGGTGCTTGCTGCACCATTGCACAATGAGATTTCATTGGACAAATCCCCTGGTTTTGTGTGCCAGTTAACTGTTGCTGCCTATGGACATCCTTACTTGTGTAAGATGCTCCTGTGATAAAGAAGTCTGCATTTCTGGGGTCCCTCCCAAGCCTTAATTTTACTTGGAGGGCTTATGGATATGATGGAAGGCACCACAGCATTGCCTTCAGCAGCTGCAGTACAACCACAGGCAGAAGACTGGGTTGTTCCCTACCCCCAGGCAGTGGTTCAGCTAATTCGTGTTCCATTTCTCTTCAGGTTCGCTTTCTCAATCCACAGATGTATTCTTTGGGAAGAGTTTTCTGCGTATGAACAAGATGCAACGTTCCTGCCTCGCAACACTGAATTTACTCATTGTTCTCACAACAGGTTATTGTCACAAACACACCATATTGTATCTTTCTAGGTGATCATCTTTCTGCTGGTTTCACCTTGGATAGAGTTAATTTCCCTCCCAGTAGCTCCTGTGTTTTGGATTTAGTACAAGAAGAATGTTGATAACACTGATGTTTTCAGCTGTTGCTATGAAATCAAGGACTTTTTCCAGTTTCTCACATTCAGCTGATGAGAAGATATACAGGAGCTGAGACGGAGCACAGCCAGACAACTATCACAAGCTGGCCAATGGAAATATTCTGTATCATGGATGTCATGCTCAGTTTCCGAATGGAGGCTGGCCAGAGGGCAGGGAGCTATTTTTCTTTTTTGTCTCCGTGGGTTCAAATTATTTCTTGTCCAAGAGTTCGAACTTTCTCAGGAATTCAATGAAATTAATTTTCTGGGGTTCTGTGATTACTGCTGGGGGACTGGCTGCAAACTGGTCATTGAGTAGCTAGAAAAATTGCATTGTGTATAATTTGGAATGCAGTGTCATTATTTTCATCATTAGTATTATCATTAGTATTATTATTACTGTTTTTCCTCTGCTGTATTTATCTCAGCCCACAAGTTTTCACTTTTGTCCTTTTTTCCTCCCCATGCCACTGGGGGGGGAAGGACTATTTCTGCTGTCTAGGACCAACTGTTGTTTGTTTTTTATTACTATAGCACAGAAGTTTTTATTTGTTTGTTTGAACACTAAAAATACAAAGGAGGAAGGTCTTACAGATGTTGTTGTCAATATGAAGAGGACTAAAAATCAGTAGTCTTCTAAATCAGCTCAGTGCTGTACAGCCCAGTCAGTATATATATATATAAAAAATACAGAGCTCCCACAAAAACATTTAATATTCTTGTGCTAAAAGGCTTTTGATTTTCACATGCTAGTGGCTTGCTGAAAGCTTAGCAGTTCTCCTGAATTGCTGTCCAGCTGAGATCATCAAATTTCTCTCGCACAGAGCACATGCATTATTAATCTGGAGTACACTTGTCATATTCCTAGACTTTTTGCCATTTACCCAGATTTTATACATGGGTTCTTTATATTATTAACACTGCTCTGAAAGTCTAAGCAACTATACCTAAAATAACCAAAATGTATATTATGCTCTTTAAAAATTACACTAAGAATTAAATGCAGATTTTAGTCTTCAAAGATAATTAAGAAAATCGGGCAATACCAGAAAAATTACATATGCAATATTAGGCATGAAATTTTTAATAAATACTGGAGAAGCAATTTCCTTTCTTTCTGTTTTGCTTAAGTTCTCAGATATTCCCTAAGAAAGAATTTTGATCCATCAGAAGTTTTCATATCCAAGGGCTGGTTCTTGGATGCACCAACATGCCAAAGGGCCAGTAGTGTCCAGAAACAGACATCTCAAATTCCAGTCCCTCCAACAACAGAAGCCTTTTTCCTAAGCTTTCAGGAATATGCCCTACTTCTAGTACTTATTAAAAAACTAAAGAGACCCTACATCTGGGGATGTGGGGAGAATTGAGAAAACTGGAGCAAAATCTTCAGTGTCCTCAAAACACGGGTTTCTCTGAACAGTTATTTGGCTTTCTGAGATGAAAAGCAGTGAAAGTCATTTTTGCTTATGCAGTCTTTTGATCATTTGCCACTTTTAAAATGCTAGTAGTGTCTTCTGTCAGTACTAATGCAAGTGGAAGGGCTTGTAAGAACAAGGTCATATTCTACTGGTTGTGCTGCTGTCTCATGTGTATATCAGCAGAAGTTAACCATGTCGCTGCTATGGAAATTCAGAGCAGTGATGAAAGTCTGAAAAAAATTCCTGTTATTTTACAAGGAATTTGATCCTGAAAATAACCTCACAGTTAAAACCTCTGTAGATATCAGTCCTGAGGACCTGGCTTGCTACCTATTTATGTGAGGTCTTAATGTTTTTTTCATGGTCTTGTTGTGTCAGGTCCTGTTGACTTGAGATAATTGACACTGAAGACTGCTGTTTGTGTTAAGGATACAAACCAGTTCGAAATAATTTTGTGTTAAATAGAAGTTCATCCACATGCAGACACAAACAATCAAAAGCTTTCTGAATTGTACATTTGTTTGAAATATTGTCTTACAAAATGTTACAACCATTTTCCTGACATCAGACATAACACAACCTGAAAGCATTTCTAATTGGAGACAGAGAAAGAATCAAAGATACCTTTGGCTGTACACGTACGAGATCACACAGATTTTTGCAAACATCAGCTGTGATTTAACTGAGGAATTTCGGTTTATTAGATGTGTAGCAAAAACTTAGCATCTCATAATGCTTTTGCTCAATGTCTTTTTTCAGTGCTGTTAGCCTTTTATTATGTACTATATTTCTATTTAAAAAATACATCTCATCTGTATGTATTTGTGTTGACAGACAGTGCTTCTATAATAGGGAACTGATTCCGCCAAAGTCAATGGGTGGAATCATACTGGTGGCAGATTTCTGTAATCAAAAGCCGTACGTCTAGTTATACAGCCACGAATTTAGTTGAGAATTATGATTTTATACTATCTCAACAGACAGCAAAAACTGTAAATAAGCAAACCTACAACTCACATTAGCAGAAGGAATAGTAGCAATTCTACCAAGTAGGAAAATAATCTTTAAACTTTCCATCACAATCAGTATATATAAACCTGCTGGAAAATAATTTACAGAATATTTTATATAGTTATTGGACAGTACAGTGAAAGAACAAGTCTGCTATTTTTTTAATTTAAAAATGATTTCTTCACTTTTTTAAGCTTTATTTTGTACTAGATTTTTACCAGGTGTGAGGTTGCTCTGAATATTGAAAAGAAAAGCAAATACAAAAATATACAGGGGGGGTGCTCCAGAAGGGGAATACAGAAAAACTGCTGGACACACACGAACACACACATGAAAAAAGAGACAAAAGCCCCTATTGTAAAAACCAGAATCAGAACTATATGTACTGTATGTCAGTATAAAAAAGGAAACCATAAGTGTAACATATATAGTACAGCCTGAGAACTGCGCACTAAATACTCATTTTATCCCATATGGCATGTTTGCAGTCACCAGATGAAATCCTAGCTGAAAACTCTAAAGCTTATTGCATAACAGGAATTGATTTGCTGATGAAAGCCAAGTAAAGATTAAGCAGAGATTTTCGAGGTCAGCCCATTTCGCATCCATTCAGCTTTGTTGCCATTTCAAATGCTTTCTTTGCAGATCTACATCAGATAGCTATAGCTAAGCTTTAAACATGGTAAGAGATTAGACAGGCCAGTATGCTGTTCCTATATCCGGGTCTTTGCCTGAAGTACTCTCATACTTTCACTGAAATTCCAGGATCAAGAATTGTTATTTTTGTAGCCAATAACTGAGTCTAATCAATTTAAAAGGAGATTTTTTCAGTTAGAGTTAATCCATGAATATTCAACTTCCTAGCTAGCAATTTATATGAAATATCCTTTGCTCTATGGGAAATGATCATGCTTTTATGGAAAATTTTGCAGTAGATTAAATATAAATGTCTTCCTGATTTTGGTACTAAAATATATGAAACAACACTTCAAGATCTCAGAGGTAAAAAGTTGCATGTATTTAAACAAACCATGGAACTATAGCCATAGATGTAACATATGTGCAAAAGTGGTATCTCTTTTGGTGTGAAGCTAGGCAAAATTGCCTCTCACTGAGTCATACAGCCTAAAAAACCCTTCGGTTTCAAAGCAGCTAAAAGTAACTGTAATTTTTTCTGAATATTTTCAGCTGAAAAAAAGGCTATGCTATACCTTGGTAAATGCTGAAGGTACTCATATCATCATTTTGGTTATAGTGAGCTGCTTCACACAAAGAGGACAAAGCACTGGTGGTAAGACAGCCTAAAATACATACATATAAAATAACAGTATAAATATATATTTATTTATCTTTTTATACAAAGAAAAAAGCAGGTTTTCAAGATTAGACCTCTGACTGTATATGCATATGACACGTATGTATATGTCATAAGTATATATAAATGAAGCATCACAAAATTGTTAAATATTGTAAATGCCATAGGCATATATATTCAGAATTCTAACTTTGAAAACCTGCTATTCAGCCCTTCAAAATCTATTTATTGGCTTATTATGCTCATTCTACATTTACTTACAAGACAGTAGCGAAGTAGCTGTTCTCTCATATGCACTGTATACTTCAGCCACAAGGTGTGAAGAATGAATAATTCAGATCCTACAAAGAGTGCAGATTCTGACCTTTGTTATATTTGTCAAATGGTGCAAAGTGTGCCTGTGGGAATCTGAACGTGGTTGCTTACATCCTTTCTTTCACAAGGGAAAGGAGTCTAAACAGTCCTGGGCTGGACTACAAGCAGGGAAGAGCCTGAAAGGCAAAAGAATCCAAAGCTTGTTAGCTACGCCTTAGGATTTCATCTTTTGAGATACGCAAGATTCATACTTGGCCTTCTGGAAACAGTATGTGAAATTCTGACCTGAGGATAGGCCCTCCATTCTGTGGGAACTCCACGAGATCAACATGCTACTCACAGCCTCCTCCTGAACATTAAAAGTTTGTTCACCAAGATTTGCACTGCAAACACAAAATACTAAGCAATTGCCCAAGGGAATTTCAGCTAGTTCCTCGCAGGAATTTAAGTAGAGCAGTTTGCAGGCACAGACTCAAAAGCACTTGAATGGGCCATTATAACACTTCAGATATATATACTGGTACTTACTGCAGAAAGGGAACACGTTTAGAAGGTTTTACTAATATATGTACATACATACAGATAACTAATTTTGAGGAAGTGATATATGTGTGTATATATATATGTGTGTATATATATATGTATATATGTATATATATATTTTGCATCATATCTCCTTCATGCTGTTTGAACCACTGTCTTCAGAAGGTATGCTTTTAATTTCAGCTGCAAGAGCAATTTGCAGTAAAACTAGGCTCCTTCAGTAACAGCTTCTGCAGGGACATCATAAGACAAAGCTAACTTGTTGGTGTAAGCTTTTCTGCATTCTGCTCCTGCCTCCAGTGCCTAAATGAGCTGTACTCTATCAACCTCCCTGAAAATTATACACATTTTAGGTACCTCTGGTAATGTTGCCAAATCACTCGGCAGAGATGAAAACCCAAGTGTTACTGAGCTTCATTGTTTTGTGTAAAGAGTAGTAATAAAATGAAAGTGTTGAAATATATCACCCAGAAGAGCTATCAGCATATTTCTTTATTGAGAAGTGGAAGAGTTCATTAAAAGAAACATTCTATTTTCCATCCATAGTAATTCGTTTTTCTTTCAAGATTTCTTATCTTCTTGGATAGCTTTTAATCCTCCAAAATATTACACGTGGGAGAGCAATCCACCACCTAAGTGAAAATATTAAAGCTTTATAGCTCTAATTCTGAAACAAATTCCCATGGACCATCTTCCATTTTATAGCATTAATTTGCTACACAAGCATTTCTATATCACGGCTCTCTCACACTGTGGGGTGAGCTGTACGTTACACAGTGAAAACAAGCTGATAATATTTTTTTCTCTTTGCTTTCTACAGTTATTGTAGATACAGTATTTAAGTTATATAATATCTTATTGTCACACATGTACACTTCTAGACAAAAGCAATGAAGTCACACTTGAATTCAAGAAAAACCTTGTAACACAGCTTTTGTGAAACATCTGACTCCTGATGAAGTTTCGTTGAGGGTATATTATGGATATATATTGTCCCTAAGGAGATGAATAAGTGAATAAGACTGGAATATGGAAGAGCCATGGAATTTAACAGCTTCTGTTCTAAGAACAGAAATTGCCTATATAAAATTAGGCTTTATGGTTTATGAGACTGTAAACGCACTAAAACTAGTAGGTGTAGCCTGCAAAACAGATGCAAATCTAAAGGAATGGTCTAGTCTGACTGACATACACTGTTAACAATCTACATTCTTTTATCTTTTCCAGCAAGTAAAATGAGATCATAATAGAAAAGCAGGAGGCAAATGAGTTAGGACAAGTCTGAGTCAATTCAGACTGCATCATACAAAATCAGCAAATTCTCTTCCAGATCCGAGCTATCTCAAACATACACCTGAAATATCTTTTCTTACAACGCAACTGATCTACAACTTGGATGCTCAACGATAGCTGAGATTTGATGAATTTTATTGTTGGAAAGTGGACATGATTTAAAAGCAAAAGTGATCACTTGAAGGCAGATATTTTGACAGATTCTTTAAAAAAAATTTTTATTTTTAGTTGATTTCCCATACCTGTACTTTTATTCTTTTATTCAGAGTTTGCATCTAGCTGTAGAAAAATGAAATGTAATATGAAGAATTCATTTCTTGTCTTTCATGAGGGACTGCTTTATCTAGGATATTACAGTTAAGAAAGTGCTTTCTAATTTAATTGAAGCATTATCTCATCAGCAAAGGAATGAAGCATTCTTCTCAAAATCCGAAATAATTTGTTTTTTTAAAAACAGAAAACTTTTTGCTCAGAGCTGACCTGCTTGAGAGAAATTGCTATCTCAATCTATGGAGATAAGAAGAAGAGTGTCGAAACTGGGATGTTTAAGTTAGGTGTGAGGTAGGATTAAAACAGGAGGTGGTGTCTTCGAAGTCACATACAATATCCTCAGAAGCTGTTCTGACAGAGCAGGGGTTTGCACAGACCTACAGAAGTTCTGTTGGGACAGTCTGTTCCCAGATCTTTTGTGTCTTACTTTTATACTCCAGTTCATCTCTGCATAACTTGTGGTTATTTTTCCCCCAGAACAGAAAGATTTAAAAATCATTATCTACGAAGTACAGTTTAGTTCAATGATTTTCTTTTTCATTCCATCAACACCTTTTCTACAAAACCTTGTATGTAAAAGAATTTTGGAATGCCACAGTAAAGTTAATAGTACTTAGTACAGTGGTCAAGAGAAACTGTTGCTGGACTGTAAAACCGACTGCTATGAAACCACAACACCTACTACATCATGAAAAAATAAAAATTATACTAAATAGGAGGCTGCAAGCTGTAGTCCAAGCTGGTGTTTACACCACCATCCTGCCTTAATAAGACTTTTTAAAAATTCCTTTTTCGTCTCTACCTTTTTCTCACACTGCATTCTTTAGTGGATTGGTGGCTCTTGTTGTATTTAATTTGGGACCAGGAAGTTTCTCACATTTATACATCATCCAGGATACAGAAACCATCCTTATGGAAAATACCACAAGACCTGATGAGAGATAGAGCTAGCAAAGATACCATTTAGGAAGTGTTTTATGTAGAATATTTTCTGTGTAATTCTACACAAAACATGGTTAATTTTCTGGATTATGTGGTCATTGACTTCCAGGGAGTTAAATTGTTTTATACCATAAAAAAGGTCAAGTTATTAAAGGAAACTTAACTACGACTTTGCATGCATTGCATGAGTTAGTCCTTTGCTGACCTGATCGCAGAGACTGTCTGTATGTGTACACATACATACGCACCTCTGTAGAAATGTGTTTTCATCACCTCAAAGATTATTGGAAATAATCTAATTCTCATATATCATTATCAGTCTGCTGCTAAGAATTTTGGATCCCAAAATCAGGCACAGGAACAGAGAAAGACCAGCAATTTCTGAAGGAAGAGAAGTTCTGTGCTTCCTATATTATATAGTGTCATAATACATACTTGATTACACATGCATATAAATATGTATCTTCACTATAAAAATCAACCAGTTTTTCATTTTTTTTGTTTGGCTTTAAATTGACTGACAATTTCTTGACTGTACATAGAAATGAAAAGTTTATGCTGCTATACATAGCAAAGCTACATAAATCACATGTAATTTTCAGCATTTTTCCCTAAAAGGTACCCATCCTTCAACATAAGAGGTCTTTTACCTCATTTTATCTTGTAGAGCCTGTGTATTACAGCTATTTCAATTGATTTTTGGCAAGTATGAAGGAAGTAACAACAAATCTTTTTTCTCCTGTGCAGTTCGTAAGTAACTACTAACTTACTGTTATGGTGGCAGTTTCTATTTTGTGACACATTAGTGTTGCCATATTGCTGGTTTGTGTGATGTTCGTGATCATCTGCAAGGTCACTGTGGCAGTGGACACTAACAGAGCCTGAGGCAAAAACAGTTGACTGAGGCATTTTACACAGGAGAACTCCTTTAGCAAATCTGCCTTTTCCACATGGTATTAACCAGCTTGGCCGTTGTTATCCTCCAAGTACGTTTTATATACACACAAAACGCACACATGCATGCATGCTGCCAGCAAGGCAGAGTGAAACACACTGCTGAGAGGGGTGGTGCTCCAGACAGAAGTTTAAAAATTTGTCTAGAGGTCACAGCTGACTGTGATTTATTAGTACAGCACTGCTTCCAATATATAACGAATACGTCACTGTATCTAGTACAGCTAGCTGTATCTAGCTGTACCGAGTACAGTTGCCTGCTTTATCTGTTTCTTTTGATATGAAGTAGAAAGGCTTCAGGTAGGTAGAAAAGCATGGTTAGCTCTTGGCTCAGATCAAACAACATTTTCGGGCTGAAGAAGAAAAAGGGAAAGTTGTCCCAAACAACCTTCAAATGCTTTCTTTTGACATTTCTTAGCACTTGGTGCCTCGCAATACAAATATTTCTCTGGCGTGTAAGTTGCTCATATAGCTAATATACTGTCTAATCGTATAGATTCATAAAGTGAAACTGAAGACTTGTGTTCGTGAAGTGAGGTAAGATACTCATTGAACTGGAAGGATTTTTGTAACAACATAATGTGGGCACGTATGTGGGCACACGCACACACAGTGCTTTTCTGCTGCTGCTGCTTCTTACTTTTCAAGTTGTACTATTCAGCTCCCACAGCATGTATGTTAAACCAGTTCATGTGAATTATGTCCTCATTCTCAGATGTAATTAAATCATCATCCTCTGAAACCTGCTAGAATTTGAGTTCTTTCAGTACTACCAGTTCTTCTAATCAAAGGGTACAGGTCTTACGAAACTTGATGACCTGTTTGCTTGAATTTCAAGATTAGAATAACAAATACCTTGCCTAGATAAGACATAGCAGACAGTGTGCTGTTGATAATCTATAGGAAAATGGAGAAATTAAAGAGCTGTGGAAAGTATGTTTAATAAACTCAATCTATTTGAGGAAATTGCAATTGGTTTGTGGAAGTTTGATGGGACAAAAAGAGAGTTTGACATAAACAGTGCTTGGCCAAGAGTGTGTTCAGCTCAGACCGATTTGATATGGAGGTTAGACATTGCCAACAAACATTTGGCTCCAGAATACCTCTGGTGAATATTTCTCCAACTCTGCTAATACTTTCTCAAAGGGGAGGGTCAAATCTCTTCTACAGTTGCCACATTATAGCTGCAAAAACTTTTGCATTATTTCCGTAGGTGTTTCCATAGAGAAACCAGGACACACATAGATACCAGGAGAGGTATTTTAGAAAGGGTATGCAGTCTGTGCCAACACATCAGCTACTCAGAGTTAATAATACAATCTCAAGAAAGACTTTTCAGGAAGAAAATTAAGGGTGTTTAGTGCTGAAATTGCAGTGATAGTTTTATTAGCACTACAATGACATCTTCTCAAAGAAAGTTTTTACAATTATAGTTGACATTCTCCAACACTATCAGCAGATAAAACACAGCAAAATGAAGAGAACAATAATACATGGTGTAGTTTACAAGAGTGAACAATAAATAGGCATTCTGAGATGACATAATGAAACAAATCATGAACTGCTGCAGGCTGAATTTGTACACAGTCTTTCACCTTTGCAGGACATGCAATTGTCTTTTACTAAGGTCAGTTCTAGGAGAGCAAACAAACCTCTTGACAACACTCATTTTTCAACTTCAAGTGGAACTAGAACTAGAGTAAATAATTGCTCTTCCTGCAGCCTTGGCATAGCTAGCAATGCCTTAATTACTCGAATTTGGACAGATGCAAAGAGGACCCTGGGAGACACTCCGGTTGACAGAGCACACACCACATGCATCCATTCCTTTTTGGTTAGTCCGTAACAGAAGATTTTACGTGTTGTGCTCAGCTGAAGCCTTCTCAATCAACGTGCTGCAGGGCCTGCAGGCACTTTGACAGAGGAAAGTTAAGTTCAGGTCTCTTACACCTGAGCTTAAACTGCAGTTGACTTTACAATAGAACCATATGCTCCTGTTCGATGTGGTCAGTTGCGTTTGCCCTGAGCAGCTGCTGCAGAAACAATTCTGGACTCTGTAGTGACCACCTCTCTGCAAGACTCATGTCTTTCTCTAAACACCAAGGGCTGAAATTTGAAATTTTACTGATATGTTTTGTGGAACAACATACATCATGTACAAGTAGTGCACTTATCCTATCTGGTCCGAGCTGATGTCGAAGTGAAGGGACAGGACGGGCACAGAGGCAGAAAGAGTACTGAAGTAGTGCTATTAAAGGTGAACTGATAATGAATACTGGAATTGACTGAAGAAGTGAAAGCTGGAAAAATTACATGGATTTATGGCAACTTCCCTGCAAAGCATCATCTAAATGCTTCAGGAGGTACGCTGGCTTTCCACATACATTAACTATGTTGACACATAAGAAACTGATGTGTCAGAGTGAAGATGACAGACAGCTCTGATGCCACTTTAGCTTTAAAACAAGTTCACTTAATAAACAATATATGAAATAAAATGAAGTTCTTCTTACAGCAAATTAAATACATTTCTTATTTTAGAAGAAAAGTCAGGCAGTTACATAGGTAACAAGTACAATCTAACAAACACTGCCTCAGAATCATGAAAGGTGTTAAATTATCATATGTAGCACTCAGAAGTATTATGTCTATTTAAAGGGAAGAAGAAAGCCGTTTGTCAGATATTTAAACATTTCAGTGTTGTTGTTATTTTCTTCCTACTGCTAACACAGCATAATACACCACTTTGTAACACAAGGAAGACATATGACAAGTGTTAGGTATAAATTACTAAGTACAGAAATATTTTAAGGGCCAAGGGTGGGGTGAGGACAGATGCATAACAGCTAACCTATTTATATCACAGACCACAGCAGAGCCTGACAAGGTGTTTTTTCCCTGTGATACTTCTACCAAAAAATGCCAGTCTGGTAAACTGAAAAAAAACCTCAAAACCCAGAATCGCAAGGAAAGAGCCTGAACAAGCAGAAATTTTCTCTGGAGGGTTTCCTCACTCCAAGAAAAACTAATGGTAAAATTCATAAGAACCAGAACTCTAAATCTGAGGAAGCAAAGAGATAAGTCTACATATCCTTCATCTCATTTTTTCATGATTCTCTACCTATACAATACAGAGCAAGAAGTATAAAAAGGCAAAACTTCAAAAGTGTTTCAGCGCTGTCAGGTAACCAACTCAGTATCTGGACGACACCTAGCAAAGATGAGGTTTCTCTCTAGTGTCAGCACAGAGGGAGTACGCTCATTTGGGGCACACAAATCCTTCGGTTCTACATTCTTAGGCCTGTCTTTCCAAATATAAACTTGATTTATTGAAACTAAAACTATCAGCCACAAAGATTCTGCATTTCATTATATTCAGCAACTTTAAAGAGGCACAGATCATTAACTATCCAATTGTTCTGAAGCCTCAGGTATGCAAGAAGACCAAGTCTAAGTGCATACAGCCTCCGCTCTACTTGTTTGTTATTTCTGAAGGACAGTCACACTTTAGTTCCCGTCTCCTTCTTTCACAAGAAAGCCTGATTAGGTGCTTAAAATTTCTTATTCAAATGGAAATTTTGGTAAGTCTGGAATAAAAATCAGCACTAAATCCTTTGACAAAGAACCATTTTCACACAATGAAATGCTGGAAAATTGTCCCAAAGCAACACTACTGTTCATGATGACTTCATTGATTACTCAGTGGCATTATTTAAAATGAAAGGAATTTATCCTGCACTTTTCCTACTAGTAATATCTGATTGCATTTCATCGTGCTGCTACCACAGTATAGTGGTATAGTACAGTATGGTATGGTATGGTTTGGTATGGTATGGTATAGTAGAGTATAGTGTAGTATAGTATAGTACCACCATGTAGAGGTAGTATAGTATAGTAAATCCTATGACTAACTGAAGGTCCCCCTCATAACTTGCAGCTGAGAGAAAACAAACCCTAAATCAGTGTAAGTATGCATTGCAAAATGTTCTTCTTTCTTGAAGTGGAGAGCCCAGAACTGGACACAATACTCCTGATGGGGCCTCACTAGGGCAGTGTAGAGGGGAAGAAGAACCTCCCTCGACCTACTGGCCACACTCTTCTTCATGCACTTCAGGATCCCATTAGCCTTCTTGGCAGCCAGGGCACACTGCTGCCTCATGGTCAACCTGTCATCCACCAGCATTCCCTCTCCACAGAGCTGAACTCCAGCAGGTCCGCCCCTAGCCTGTACTGATGCATGGGGTTGTTCCTCCCCAGGTGCAGGACCCTGCACTTGCCCTTGTTGAACCTCATCAGGTTCCTCTTTGCCCAGCTTTCCAGCCTGTCCAGGTCACGCTGAATGGCAGCACAGCCTTCCAGTGTATCCACCACTCCTCCCAGTTTGGTGTCATCAGCAAACTTGCTGAGGGTACATTCTAACTTTTCATCCAGGTCATTGATGAAGAAGTTAGTTAAACAAGACTGGGCCCAGTACTGACCCCTGAGGGACACCACTAGTTACTGGCCTCCAACTAGACTCAGCGCCGCTGATGACAACCCTCTGAGTTCTGCCATTCAGCCAGTTCTCTATCCATCTC
>Ga0065711_1029773_pt1 | contig 34856 bp, 29 predicted proteins | sample Hoacrofraction12_FD_59098 | JGI IMG/M metagenome (GOLD analysis project Ga0065711, IMG submission 59098) | Hoatzin crop microbial communities from Cojedes, Venezuela - Epithelial fraction 12 v2 (version 2) | ecosystem: Host-associated > Birds > Digestive system > Esophagus > Crop | place... | reverse complement strand
CTGTAGGTAACCCTGCTTCGGCAGGAGGGTTGGACTAGATGACCCACAGAGGTCCCTTCCAACCCCTAACATTCTGTGATTCTGTGATTCTATGGCTTCATGTGTCAGACCATGGGGCTGTGTTTGCTGGTGAGAAATGTGAGCTAAGACAGATGAGGTATTGTCAGCAATTTATTAATCAGAAACAGGAGGTGCCTGAACAAGTGGGTTGGTTAGATGCACAGGGTCACTTGGACTGGACAATAGAAGTCTCATAGTTCTGGAGGAATTTTAAAATAAAGCAGTTCAGCTGACCCAGTGGTAGCATACAGGCTTACTGAAACGGACTGTTGTCATTTCAGATGCAGGAAAATGACTGAAAAGCCTTCCTGCAAATAGGGCTGAAGTGTCTAAATGAATCTGATACTTTGGAGGCTAACTGTGTAGTTTCTGAACTGAACTGCAGAGTCAGGCTGTCTTTTTACACAGAACCTTAAAAAATTCTGCTGAGGAGTCACAGTAGTGGAGGAGTAAGAGCTAAAATACTCTTCTAGAATGAGGAAATGGTAAAAAAAGAGAAATCTTAAAACAGGAGTGAATAGTAATAAGGGTAATTGAAGAGGCAGGACACAAATCTCCCGAGTACGTACCTTGATTGCTAGCTGTTGCTGTAGAAATAGTACTACGTGCAGTTAGATGAAGCTAATGTGGGTGTGCCTAGTTGGACTGTAATGCCAGCTTTGCTTTGTTTTGATATACCTTATTGTTAAGACAAGTATTTGCACTTAGGAAGGATCGTGACCTTGGATGTTGAGGGCTGCGATGGTCACAGTGTCATGTTGCCTTGGATAGTGACAGATGTTCTGGCATTGATCTTTGCGTTGTGAAGTAAGGCCAGTAGGTTGTGAATTTAGCTTCTTGGCTGATGGTATGTTAACTGTTATAACTTCTTATGGAATCTCTGAAGAGAATTTAGTCCAGTGCTTTTTTTAGTGCAGTGTTTTCCAATCTGTCTTTGATTTCTGGGCCTTTAAGCATTTTCTGATGAGAGTATGGATGCCTGTGTAGTAAATGTAAGCCTGTTGACAATGGTGATTAGTTATCTATGCGAACATTTCAGGCTCCAAGTTAATCTGTTAGTAGAGTACTGTAACCATGCACAGGGTATGGGATGTAGCCACTGCTCTTGTGCTTCTGGATTTGCCTGCAGTTGAACTTTGCCGTATTCTTGTCACCTGATGATTTTCATTATGCAAAGTGGTCTCTCTCTGTTCTAGAGCATAGTGTTTTAGAAAGAGAGGCAGTCTTTCAGTAATTTAAGGTGGATCTCATGGGAAGCTTTCCATGTCATGGCAGAGACTTCAAAGAGTTACAGTTAGTTGCAGAGTGTTGCTTGGCAGTGTTGCGTTCAGTGACTTGTGCTGCGTTGTGTATCAGTCCTAGCATTTTATATTATAGGCTTTATAGACTTGAATTTTAAGAATAACATAAGTTTATTAATAGATGCTCATGATATTTGTTAGATTTTTGTGAATTTCCGATCTGTACATGGAGAGGGGACACATTTTTGCCATTGTCATTTAAGTAGCATTTAATGAACTAAATTCAGAGTAAATACAGTTTTGTTGCAACTCTGAACTTGCCTTTTAGGGGAGGGAAAGGGTTTATTAATAGCTTTATAATAAAATATTTCATACAAGCAAATTGAGTAATTTGTGATATATATGAAGAAACTGTTAGGTTTTCTTCTCTCGTCCTTTATTTAACCTGTGAAATAGGAAGAATACTGCATCTGGTTTGCCTGATCTTTCTGGGGAGTGTGTCTTGGAAGCAGTGTGGAGGGAAGAAGGTTTCTCAGGATGTTTAGTAAAAGCTGTAACTGAGTAGTTTAAGCAGATTTATATTTCTCATTAAAACCTGCTGTTTCCTGATAGGTGCCAATACAAAACAAACAAAACCCACCCCAAAACCTTAATTATTTTGTTCCATAACATGTTGGCTGCAGTTTCCCACCTTTATGCTTTCCTGTCAAGTACCAGGGAGAGTGTGTCTTAAATACTGACCTTATCTGCATGGCAATTCTTACTCTGCTGCAGTTTAAGATTGTCCTTTTCCACAATAGGCTCAATCATTGATTGTGTTTAATTTAGGGAGAAATCATTTGAGTCTGTTCAGCATGGCAAAGGTTGCCTCTCTCCAGAGTAAGGAGACTGTCAGCCATGATCTTTGGGCCAGGAGAATGTGATTAAATTTTGAGCAAACTAAAGAAAACGTTACTCTCTTTCTACAGGTGAAGTTCTAAAAAACTTAAATAAGTTCTACAAAAGAAAAGAAATCCAAAGACTAGGAGCAGAAAATGGATTAGATGGTAAGAAAATGTTGTAAGTTTTTTTTTTTGTTTTTTAATATGAAATCTGTTTCTATTCAGATGTGGTATTAGGTAGATCTGATTGATTGACAGGTTGTCTCTGTCACTCGGTTCAAATAACCTTTATATTTACTTGTAATATCCCATATTAAGGTATAGGTTTCTTAATGGACTACTTCAGTGTTTTGCTGTGTGTTTACAAATATGGTTTTGTGATTCCAGTCACATTCACTTTGTTCCTTTATTTTATAGCTCGCCTGTTTCACCAAGCGTTTATAAGCTTTAGGAAGTATATCATGGAATCCAGTTCTGTGAGTGCTGATTTGCATATTATTCTCAATGATATATGCTGCGGTGCAGGCAAGTATCTGGAGTGCTTGTAAAATAAAATACACATTTTTTTCTTGTTTTTGACTTGTATGCTTAGCTACATACATGTGGACCCCCCTACTATGCTGTAAAAGAGGTTAAAAATCACCACTTCCCTGTCAGAGATATTTATGCCCATCCTATGGATTGTTCTGTCCTTAAATCTTCCTAAGTGGAAACAAAAGAGGTGGATGTCTTAGCAAGAAGCAGTCGATTGTATAGTGTCTGTTCATTGCTGAAGTGAAAACAGTACTGTTCCATTTATTCCTCTCTTGAAAATTCCGTCGTCGCTAGGGGGCACTTTGAGAGCTTTCTCCTGGCCAGGTGGCTTTTGAGTCACAGAGCTGCATTCCCAAGCACTGCTCTGTTTCCTTGTGGCGCTAATAGAAGTGAGTGTTGTTTGCTTGCTTAGTGCTTTGTGTGTTGTAATCAACGGCACTTAACTAAGAGGTGATGCTAGCTGGTAGTGGCAGAAACAGCCTTCTCCACAGTTCGAGCTGCAGAACTTTGGCATAGTGTTAAGGATGGTAATTAAAAGGCTGTAATGGCCATTAGTTTTGTCTTGAAATGTAAATGTGTAGATTTTAAATGTTTGCCATCTTAGGAAATTTAAAATGTCTTTTTATAGTAGTTGTGCATAAAATCTTCCACATATATCCTCTCCTTATTCCACTCCTTTATACTTATATGTGAGAATTGTTTATGTATGCCTTAAAAGTCACGTATACAGGAGTGTAAAGGGTTGTTTATTCTGGCAGTTTTGAAGGTTTTTAGTTGAGTTTTGCTTGTCAAAAGAATGATAATTGAAAATACTACAGTTTTTAAAGTCTTTAATTTTTTCATAATAATTTTGATTTGTTGAGTACTAATTCTCAATTTAAAACAACAACAAACAAAACACTGCTCTTTTTTGTATGTGTGTATGGTTGGTAATAACAGGTTTTTTTGATCCAGATAGTTGTTTGAAATTCTATGAGAGCTGGACAATTGGAGTGTGACCTAAAATGAGACCTTTAAGGCCATGTGTCTACTCTGCAAGCATTCAGAAGAGTGAACCTGGATGTCTCCTCCGAGTTGATTTTTCTGTTTTTGCTTTCTCACCTAAGAATTGGAGACTCACAATTTTGAACCAGCTTCCCAGGTCTTAGTAGCTTAGGGAAGCTGCAAAGTATTCTGTTTTTCTCTGTTTATTCACAAAAGTATTTTAGAACCTATGACTTTATTTTATTCCAAGGCAGGAAGAAAAAGCTAAAATCTTCTTAGGACAGAAAAGCTGTTTCTCATCCAGCTTTTCCTTAGCTTCTCATTTTATTTAGAAGTTCTCTACACATGTAGGCTAACCAGATTGCATATACTGAAATGAGATTTTTTTTTTTATACTATTGTATTTGTATTACAGTTGCTTAATGAATCTGTGTACTCATGTTAGTGTACCTTTCTGCAATTGACATAATTATTGAACTGTGTAGAGAGCCAGAAGCTGAAAGAATTAATCAAAGTGTGTGGTAGAAGTAATAGACCTTTTTTTAAAAGTTTGTTATGAAGATACAGACCTTCAGACAAGCATGCAAATTTTCTTAAAATGATTTGACTTCCAGGTCATGTGGATGATCTCTTTCCATTTTTCTTGAGGCATGCAAAGCAGATCTTTCCAATGCTGGACTGTATGGATGATTTGCGCAAGATCAGTGATTTAAGATTGCCGCCCAACTGGTCAGTGTGTTTAAGTGGTGTTGCAGTGTTTTCTTTTCTTAGTGTCGTAGAATTTCACAGTCTGTGGTCTTAAGCTTTATGATGTAGAATTGCACTGTATTTTCATTTCCATCTCTGTTTTTTACAATAGTTTGTGTCAAGAACTGCTATCTTTGTTACAAGATATGTTGCAATCAGTTAAAGGAAATTAAGATTATATGAGCTATGAAAGCTGCTGAGTTGGTATTGTCTTTCCAGAAAGCTGCCTTTGGGCTCTATCTGTTTGGGAGGTAGCACACCAGAATGTTAAAATGTTAATATACCCAAGGAGAAAGACCACAGTAATGAGAATTATTTTGAACACAGTGTGTGAATTCCACTCTAAATCTCTGAAAGAGTTGTATGATTTAGAGGATGAATGTATAAGACACAGTAACCTTGTTATACTGTCTCTAATTAAGAACTTGATCTTTCTGCTTTCAACATACATTAAAAAGTCTATTAATAAAGTAAATGTTTAAGCTAATTTGCAGTTTCCCCTGAATCAGTATATGGAGCACCAGACACATGTTCAACAGATCTGCTTTTTTTGTGTATGTTGTAGGTATCCCGATGCCAGGGCTATTCAGAGAAAGATAATATTCCATGCTGGTCCTACAAACAGTGGAAAAACTTACCATGCTATCCAGAGATTTTTGTCAGCAAAATCTGGAATATACTGTGGTCCACTAAAACTTCTGGCTCATGAGATCTTCCAAAAGAGTAATGATGCTGTCAGTATGTTGTATTACTTACCCTACATCCTTAGTACTGGGACAGTCTCATGAATGCATGTTTGTAATTGCTTAAGGTACTTTGTGAAGCAGGGTGCTTCAATGGGTGCCTTTGCTTTGCAGTAGTGTCAGCTCATGTGAATACCAGTTGTGCATTTCTGCTTTAGGCGTGCGGAACTGCATTTCCCCAAATGGAACGTCACTTTCCCCAAAGCACATGCCATGCAATCATCCCTGTAACCTGCCTCCATTTTCTTGTTACTTTGCCCTCCCTGGGTTTAGCCAGGCTATACATACTGTTAGCTTTTTCAGTGTGGAAACTGTGACTTCTTGTGCCCATGACCTTTATTTTAGCTTATATGCAAGGAATTACCCTTGCTTAACTCCCCCTAAGCCTTCTGCTTCAAAGTTTCAATGTATTTCACTCAACTATTTAACAAAAAGTTCAGCAGCTTCAGATGGTTGAGTTGAAGAGCAGTGTCCTGTATCAGGTCCCTAGAGGAAGCTTTCATTAGTACGTTTTTTTCATTGCTTCCAGCATCTTTTTGAAGGTTCCTCACACCAGTTCCGGAGTATTACAATAACACAGCAGCATAGTGTGTATGTACAGTAGTGTTTACCAAATGATCTTGTGGTTTCTCTTTTTTTGATAAGTCTATGATTTAGAATTTGTAATTCCTATTATTGGTTTATCAAAGCAACACATAAGAAAGGTTGGCTTGCCCTAGAAGATACCTGTAACATGTACCGCGTAGTGAATGTGGATACCATGTAGTGATGTTCCTTGTTAGTAGAGTTACTGCACTTTTTTTCCCCATGTGTTTCTCTAAGTCTGTGAGGACTTTTAACTTGGCAGATCATGCATCATACGTAGCCTGTGAGGCTTAAATGGCGCTTCCTGCATGCCTCTACAGGTGGCTGTAGATATGGAAGGAGCAGCCATCTGCCTGAGATTCAGCAAGTGTAGAGCTGACAGGGGAATGTGGCCCCTGCTGTCTCTCACAGCTAGTCCGCATGAGCTCTTGCTGGGTGAGTGCAAGGCAGCAGATGAGACACCCAACAGGGCAATCACCAGATGAACTGGAGGAGGCTGGAGCTTGCAAGGCTCCTTCAGTGCTGGGCCTTGCTTTATAAGCCCCTTGTACTACAGTTCTTCTGACAGTTCTTTTGTTGCAGATGTGACAGCTCTAAAATGCTCAGAGGAAGATGTAATCTCCTGCAGGAGCAGGGGAGGGCATCTAATTACAGATACTCCCTCTTCATTGTACCCTTCAGCCTGATAGGACTTAAATACAGGGCATGAGTCTCAAAAGGCTGAGTAGTTATTTTCTGGATAGCTTCCATTATATTGTCTTAGAAGCTACTTTAAGAAATTATTTTTCTTCCCCTTTGGCAAGAGGATTCTGTTATATTAAAGAAACTTAACATGAGTTTTCTGAATTCCTTTAGAATGTGCCATGTGACTTGGTAACAGGAGAAGAGCGTGTGTATGCCAATGAAGATGCCAGACAAGCTCCTCATATTGCTTGTACCATTGAAATGTGCAGCACTAATACGCCTTGTATGTATACGTAATTGTTTCGGTCATATCTATGGTATCTTAATGTATATTATTGCTTGGACTCTGAAGTAGCTGAGCTGTTCCTTTTCACTCTTACTTGAACAATTTCTGAACTATGTTAGAGCAGTTAATAAAACCTGCATCATCTCAGAATAGCTTTTTGGTGGTAGAGGATTAACTTCATTTGAGTAGGCTTTTTCAGAAAGCCTTAGAATTTCTTCCTGTGTTGTATTGCTGCTCTAGATTCTCTTCCTTGGTGCATCATATTTTTGTTTTTGGTTTTAAGATGAAGTTGCTGTGATTGATGAAATTCAGATGATCAGAGATCCTGCCAGAGGATGGGCTTGGACAAGAGCCCTTCTAGGTAAGCTTGTTTGTGTTGACAATGAACTAGTTTAATGTGACGATAAATGGCACATTAAATTCAAGCTTAGCAGTCAGTATATTCATAAGTGGTTACAATACGTGATGCAAAATAAAAGCGAGTATTGTTTCTTCATATATTCTCACAGCAAGTCAGAGCGATACTCTGCCTCAAAGGGTTTGTCTGTATGGCAGCAAGTTACCTGTCATGCTTTACTTAATGAATGTTTTTTAAAATTTTTATTCTCTAAGTTATACAGGTGCCTCTTTTGCTTCCTTTGATAATACAGAGTATTTGTGTTGTTACACCATGCTGTCCTTTTACATTGATTGTTTCCTAGAAGTATGCTTTTTTATATAATGAACACAATTTTTCAGAGGTTTTGTTATGAAGAAATACTGTTAGATGTATGGCAACATGTTGAACATTAAGTATTGTATAGTGTTCATTTCAAATGGCTCATTTATAGAGCTGCATTGATCTGTTAAATTCGTAGAAAAATGCTTCTTCTGATAATTCTAGAATTTTTCAAGAAGCATTTTTGAAACTCATTTTTCCTCAGATTTTGACCAGAATTTTGGAATCTTATATATCCCCCACCCCTTCCCTTCACTGCCCTTGATGCTAATTTTAACAGGATGATTTGTCATACTTCCCCTACCTCCTGGTTTTTTTCCCTTTTTCTGTTCTGACTGCATTAGAGATGTATTCATAATTTTAGAAGTTCATGCAGAAAGCAAAGCTCTTCAGTTCTGCTATGGTTAGGGGATTAGTAAAACATTAGTAGTAAATAAAACATACTCAAGGGTACCTCTTGTTTTGGCTGAGAGGGTGCAACAAAGTATTAGCTGCTCTGGTTATCATACTAATGGATTTCCAAACATCACTTGCTGATATGAGATCAAGAGCAGCTCTAAGGAAGTAGTGTGTTGTGGGAGAGGCTTTAGGTACTGATTTGGGATGTTGAAGGAGGTGAAATACAGTCCTAATTGATGTGTTTAGCAATCAAAATGTAATTTTTAGGCAACTTAAAAGTCAGCTAAAGCTAAGGTTGTCTATAAATACGCAACATTTTGCATTTTGTTTCATTGGATCTTGTTCAGGACTCTGTGCGGAAGAAATCCATGTGTGCGGAGAAGCTGCTGCTATTGACTTGGTGACGGAGCTCATGTACACTACAGGGGAGGAAGTTGAAGTAAGTTTTTTAATTCTATAAAGTTACGGACAGAACACCAGGTTCTACTTGCTGGAAAACAGGAAGAAATTTAGGGTCTTTTAGGAGTATCACTGATCGAAGTTATTCTTGCAGGAGTTTGTGTTAAAATGTTTCTTAACTCCTATAAACCGAAGAAGATGTTGCAAAGCTGTTTTGTTTTTGTTTTTTTTAATAGTGGTATTGTTTTGCTTAAAGATGATAAGTGCTCTGCTGAGTTCTCCTTAGGGAATGCTACAGTTGTTTAGGTGCTTTGTTTATAATTCTGTTTGTCCTGGAGGGCGCAGTGCCCTCAAGTTTGCTGAGGTTACTGGATCTATTGATAGTTATTCTCCGTATGATGAGGAAAAGAGTTAAAAGAGCCAACACCTCCAGAAGAAAGTGATCGAAAGATCTCTGAAAGCCAACTTCACTGTCATAAGTATTTTTTTTTCCTTGGGAAGATTCCTTTGTGAAGAGTATTTAAAAACATAAAATTTGGTCCTAAGAATGTCCAGTCTGCATAATTTCCTGGTGAATTAGCTGTAGCTTTGTATATATATGTGCATGGTGGGGCATGTAATTCTGAAAGGGGAACGAGTTACAGCATTCAGATGATGGAGTGAAAACAGACACTCATTTCTTGGTAGAATTGCTATGTAGCCTGTATACTTCTTTTCTTGAATCTAGCTCATATGTAAAAATACAAAGTTCTTCTGTTTCTTGAAGAGGCCATATAGTTCTCAGCTTGGGAAGTCCTGCAAGTATGCAAGTGCATAAGGTGTATGTCACCTTCTCCCCAGTAATTATCCCTTCAGGACTGCGAGAGGTCCCTCAGTGTTACGAACAATTGTGATAATAATCATGCTGGCTGATATTCCACAGAAATTTTTTCATTTAAAAACATACTGTCTTTGATGACAACTTTGATTCTAGGTCCGAAACTACAAGAGGCTCACTCCTCTTACTGTGCTGGATTATGCCTTAGAATCTTTAGATAACCTCCGTCCTGGGGACTGCGTTGTCTGTTTCAGTAAGAATGACATTTATTCTGTCAGTCGACAAATTGAAGCCAGAGGATTAGAATGTGCTGTCATATATGGCAGTCTGCCACCAGGTAAAGCACTCTTCCTTTTATTTTTAAGGGAAAGCTTCTTGCTGCTTTCTTAGAAAAACTTTTAAAATGAAGCAGTACAAGTTTTCGTAGTTTTGCGTCTCTCTCTAGTTAGAGAAAGTAATTAACTTTGGTTGACTGGTGTTTTGCTCTTGGGATTAGACCTTCATTATGTACTTAATATTAATCTTTAGATAGATGTAATTAAATGAGGCCTATCCACAGCTTCAAGAGTTATTTAAATCCCTCCTGCCTCTTTCCCCCAACAACAGCCAAATATCAGTCAAATACCTTTTTTTTTTCTCAGCCTATTATAAAGGCATCAGGCTTAGTCATACATTGTTTTGTAAGAAGAGTTTGCTATGGGAAGTGTTTTGTCATTCTGTTTTAGGAACAAAACTTGAACAGGCAAAGAAATTCAATGATCCTGATGATCCATGCAAAATTTTAGTTGCTACAGATGCGATTGGAATGGGACTCAATTTGTAAGTACTTGGAGCAAGTTATGGTACGATAAATTTTATTTATTTATTTATTTATTTATTTATTTTCAGGTACGATACAGCATTGATTTCCATGCTTGTTTCTCCCCACTGTGGCTAATTTGACTAGATAGCTGCTATGTCCAGATAGCACAGTACATACATGTTAATTCGGAAGTAGTGGTCAATTTGATTGGGTAGAACTAAGCTTTAGTTTTAGAAGTGATTCTAAGAATTAAATGGCTCACTTGGCCTAATTCTGTGTGATAGTAGGCACTGTTAAGGTCCTTTCAGTTTGCTGGAGTCAGATGTGCTAGGTTGCCAGAGTATCAGTCTCTTGCATTTCTGAAATTTAGAGTAAATTCAGTCTGTTTCAGGTGTATTTTGTTGCTGAAGGCGATGCAGTCGCGTTGCTAGAAACTACTGAGGCAGATGATGATGAATGGATAAGGGCCCTATTAGAACACAGTTGATGTGTGTAGGGATGATAATTCTCCTGCAACTAACCAGTAGTCTTATGCTGCCCTCTTGAATATACTGTGTCCGTAAGTAGCATCTGTGGTCTCTTAATTTATACAGGGGAAAAAAGCTAAAAAAAACCCCAAAAACCAACAAACCCAAAACTTTCATTCTTCTGTGGTAGGTTGTGTATTGGAAATAATGTGCACAAAAGGATTCCTCTTTGTTTTTGTTCAAATATTTCAGGTGTATAAAAAGAATAATTTTTAACTCTATAGTAAAGCCAACTATCAATGAGAAGGGAGAGAAGGAAATAGACTCCATCACAACTTCTCAGGCTCTACAAATCGCAGGCAGAGCTGGGCGTTATGGCTCATCCTTCAAACAAGGAGAAGTCACTACAATGCATCGTGATGACCTTGTGCAGCTGAAGGAAATTTTGAATGAGCCTGTGCGCCCTGTGAAGGTGAGAGGCTCAGTATGGAGTTTGTACAGATGTGATTTGGAGCTGTTTTACTGTATTCTGATCACAGATTATTTTTCCTTGTGTCTGTTCACAAGTTAGTAATAAAAATGGATTGTGTCACCCAGGAGTGAGTTTGAATATACGTTCCTTTTGGAGGCTTGCAATGTTTCTTTTATATTGAAGCTAGTCTTTTAAGAATTAAAAGCTCAAACACAAAAGTTCTTAAGTTCCAGATAAGTGTGCTGAGTAAACTGGACTCTGTAGGGTGCATTGGTTTCTTGCATTTTGTCTTTCTAGATTTTGTTTCTGATGCACTAACTTCAGAACAATATTGAGAATTAATGGAAATTTTTTTCTTTGTCTTCCCTTTAGGCAGCTGGCCTACATCCTACTCCTGAGCAGATAGAAATGTTTGCTTATCATCTCCCTGATGCCACTTTATCCAACCTTATTGTAAGAATGATCAAAATACCAGCTTCTGCTTTAAAAATTAAGCATTACTTACAATCACTGCTTTTGTACAAATATGCACTTTGGGAATGTAACAGCCAGCCTTGTGTGTATCTTTTATCAGGTGGATTCTTCTCTCTACCACAGCAGTGACTGCAAATACACTTAGAATGCTTAACCTTTCTATGTTATAATAAACTTGAAAGCTGTTGAAGTGTATAAATATGTTTACACGTGTTGAAGGGTGTGCAACAACATTTTCATTTCACCTTTCCAGTATTTTAAATGTAGACTTTTTGGTCTGAGGCTGAAAATATTAGAAATTGAAATTTTGATAAACTTACTTGAAAATTCCTGGGAAACTGAGCTGGTCATGTCAGATTTCTGTACATCTGAGAGCTACCTGATTATTTTTTCCTGATTCTGTAGACTTTATGGTGAAACAGTGTCTGCTTAACTGTGAGAAAACAGATTTTGTGGGATCTACTTGATTTCATCGTTAGCATATTTCATGGATAGTAGAATTTTTAGAAGTATCTAAACCTGTTAAAGTAGAAATTAAGCTCCCAGTGCTGTGTTTAAAAAATAGTGTTACAGTTTTTAGTACACTGAGAAATTCTTAGCAGCTTTCATGGATGTAAATATGTATTATTGTTCTCTGCTGATGTGCTGTCGTGTAGCAAAGTGTATGATTTCTAACTTCAAGGTAGAAGATTATACTTGGAGACCTCTTGGAAGACTTAGGCTGGTAGGGTAACAGCACATCTTTAAAATTTTACTATTGAGAATTTCTGGGGTAGCATAGAAGTATTAAGATAAAGAAAACCCATGTTATTGATCTCTTAAATATTCAGTCACATATTTAATTAAGAAGCTGAGTGTTTCTTTGAAGATCTTTTTAAAAATCTTTCAAAGATTTACACTGGAGAGATAATTTTGGGGGCCCATAAAAATTCCCACTGCAAAGTGCAGTGGCATCTGCTGTTTTTCCAAACCTTGAATATATTTCAGGTATTCTTTGAACTCCTCTGTTGCAATGCCGTATTTCTCTTGTGATTTCTTTCTTCCTAAAATAGGTCTGTTGCTGACATTGGGTTAAAAATACCTCAGTTACTGAATTTTACGCTGTAAAATTACCTTTTTGGGTCATGCTAAGTGACAAACCTAGAACAAGTTCTAAACAGTAGTAACTGGTTCCTGTGATGGGGTTCGTTGTAACTAAAATGTATACTTCCATAACACTGTTACTTAAGCATTTTCAACTAGTGCCCTAAGTAAAGCATAGTGTGTTATGTCTTCTCTTCTGATGCTGTGTTAAAGAATTTAATGAAAATCCTGTTAAAAAAATAGAGGGAATGCCCTTGCCCTCTTTTATATTACTGTGGTCATATTTGGTATGTTTAACTGTTCTTTCAGTATAACTAGCTTTGAAACACTAAATAATTTTTTGGTTTGGTAATACAAAGTTTAACAACCCTCTCCTGTAATAACATCCTCTTCATTTGGTTATATTTTCACAGGATATTTTTGTGAGTCTGTCACAAGTCGATGGGCTTTACTTTGTCTGCAATATTGATGACTTTAAATTTCTAGCAGATATGATTCAGCACATTCCACTAAATTTGCGATCACGATATGTCTTCTGCACTGCACCCTTGAACAGAAAAGAGCCTTTTGTGTGTACCACATTGTTGAAGGTCAGTTATTTTTTTTTCCTTCAAAAAATATAGCATTTATATTGGAGCAAGCGAGTCTTGGTGCACTGAGACTGTATCTAGCTGCTATATTGCAGGTTTTGGCATTAGATCATCTGAGAGCATTCTTAAAGTGCTCATAGGTAGTAACATAAAATAGCTGGAGAGAGATATATATATATATTTTTTTTTTAATAAATTACATTCTTCACCATTTTTATTGGCCAGAGCTTTTGACTTCTGAAGAGTGGTTCTTATTTTGTGATGTAAATTAAAATTTGGACAGCTTTTCTGCTGTTTATCTAAGAGAATCCTACTGCTTGCCTTGCAGGTGATCTTTGAATTGGGAGAGATCAGGATTGTGTTACATAGTCACTTGTGCACTGTTCAGCTTTACGCTATGGTGTGTCTAAAAGTAGTCTTTAAAAATCAAGATACTGCTGCTTCAAGGTGTCAGCTTGTCAACAAAAGAAAAGAATGTGGGATTAAGTGTGACTGCTGATGTTATAATACAGTTGCGTAGAATTAAAACCCCAGAAAATACAGTGCTGTAAGTTGCCCTGAGAATTACATCATTTCACTTTTCAGGCCTGTGTGAACTGTTTTCCACTGTGCCCCCTGAGTGTTTATTTTGAGGAATTTGTAGTCAGCTGATTTCAGTTTTTCGGGATTAATAACTTTGGGACTGTTACTTTGTTAGACAATGTCACTTTTGTCCCCTCAGAGACTGTATTAGACATTTTTAATAAAATAGTGTGAAAATTAAACTAATGTGGTGCCTTCAGGTCAGATATTAGACCCATACTTTTCAAAGATGGCTAATAACGTTCTTTAAAAGTTGAGTGAGTGATTTAAAGAGTTGAAAAAAAATGTGCCTCATTAAGAAAATGCTGAGCATTCGGATCCCAAGTAATGCAGGTGCAGAAGGGGCATATTGTGATGTTGGAGAGAGGTAGGCTGTTGTGAGTGCCTGTGTGAATTTAAGCCCCATTCCTTGTCAAAAAAAAAGAACTTCTGCTATCAGCCACTTAGGAAGCAGTTATTCCAAGTCACCAGCACTCCTGAAAATTTTAGATTTAAACCTTATTTGGCTTGTTTATCTCTTAGTAAAAAAGCTGAGATGTCTGGGTTTCAGAAGTGCTGATTCTAGTGCAGATTAATCTGTTTGGGTTGTGAATAGTGTGTTTCCTAAGTCGGGAACACATTTAACACTTTCTTGACCTTGGAAATTTTGAAACAAGATAATTAACAGAATAGGAGCATCAGAAGAAAAAAAGACAAAGTCCATCTGCTTTGCTATACGAAATAGTATTCCTTCAGTGTTATTCTTTTCTGGATACCTCTGATGTTTGGTGCTTAACTGTGCGTGGCCCATGGACAAATTGTGTTAATGAGGCCCTGGAAAGGAGAGAGGACTCCTGTGTTGAGTTATTAAGTAAAGGAATGTGTGGCATTTGGGCTGTGTAAAACAAAGCAGGTATTTTCTGAAGTACTCTGTGTATACAGACTCAAAGGAATTTTAACTGCTTTAGGATTTCTTCTTTCCTGACTGAGGACTTCTCTGAATCTGCTTGTTTTTCAGTTTGCAAGACAGTTCAGTAGAAATGAGCCTCTGACGTTTGACTGGCTCTGTCGGCACACCAAATGGCCGTTAGCCGCTCCAAAGAACATCAAAGAACTAGTACACCTTGAAGCTGTTCATGATGTGTTTGACCTCTATCTGTGGTTAAGGTATTGTCTTTGTGCTTGAAAGTTGTTTTTATTTTTTCCTGATATGTATGACTTACAGTCCTAGAAAAGCAGTGTCTTAAAGCCCATGTGTATGTGGTGCAGTATGGGCTCCTTTGGCTCTTGAGAGGATCTTGACAAGTGTAAATGTAGCTATGTTGTGGGAGCAAGTTGTGGGTTCGCCAGAGAACAGTTTATGACTGACAGATGAAGTTAGAAAACAGGTGATGCTGGACTGGAGCAGCTGAAATGCCACTTAAAATACAGTGGCCTTCCAATGCAACACGTAATAAATTTTTTTTTTTTTACTTTACACAGTATGTATCTCATTTTTTGTCCAAGTCAGCAGTTCTTTCGTGAAAAGGTTTAATTGTGTGTTGTTTTGCCTCTCTTCAGTTACCGCTTCATGGATATGTTCCCTGATGCTGTCCTTGTAAGGGATATCCAGAAAAAACTAGACGACATTATACAAGTTGGCGTCTGCAACATCACGAAGCTGATCCGAGCTTCACAATCTGTAGCTGCTCCTGGCACAGCAGAAATTGTGTCAGAAGACTTTCCTCTTTCAAGGACTAAGAGGGATACCAGGGCGGTTTCAGACCGTCATGGTGCAAAATCCACAGAGGCACTCTCTGTTGCAGTGGACGTTCTGGGAGAAAGACGAGCAAAGAACTTGAGAGCTTACCGGTCTGCTACAAGGCAGGAGGATCTGAAAAGCCGTGGACGTGGATCTCTTGCCAACAGATTGCTGCGTGAAGGACTTCTAACACAAGAAATGCTGAGACAGCTGGAGAGTGAGTGGCAGGATCAGCACAGGAATGGTAGATATGGCCTTGGTTCAAAAAGAGATGATCAGAGCAGTTCAAAGGAAATGGGGAAAAAGAAAAAGTAGAACCATGTCCGAATTATGTTCAGTTTTTATTCATAAAATAAAATACTATTTTAATAAATTCTTTGGCATTTCATGTTTACACTGCTGCAGCTCTTTAATGTTTTTCCTTCTCCTGTGACCAGCTGAAGCACTCAGAGAAATGGACTCTTAAAATCTCAGAGGCCAGAAGTTTGCTTTTACCGGTCAGCTGTATGCTTTTTCAGTCACAGTGTTCATCACAAGTGTATGATCTGCTGCTGTGTGAAAACTTGAACTTGATGTCTTCTTGCAAGGTAGCCTCACATTGTTAATAAACATCAGATATTTCACTAGTAATGAATTAGCTACTCATTCCAACCCTCCCCAAAGGGCAGAGTTTAACAGATAACGAACAAGTAATGAACAACCTGGCAGCAAATCAGGTCAGAATGGTGATAGGAGTCATGCGCCTCTAACCTCTGCATGGTGTTAAAATGTGGAAGTAGGTGAAAAGCATTTGTGTTAATGCATTAGGGAATGATGAAATTCTGGCCACAGGAATTCTTGAGTAAATTCCAATTCTGTCATCTGTAGGGATAATTACTGAAACAAAGCAAAATCTGTCCTTGCTTTTTAAATTGTATTCTTTCTCATAGGAAAAGCTCATCACACTGATTCAGGCAAAGTTGGGGGAGGAGGGTGAAAAAAAGTTGGATTATGACTTTTGAGGGTAAGGAGTAGATGTTAGGGGCATAGGTGTAATTTATTTACTTCTGAGAAATTCAGGTGTCTGTGTCTCCTTCACTTGTCTAATTCAGTTTCATACAAATTATTTTGTTCTGTTGCACTTCATAAATGTGTTTTTGCTTCATATGCCAGTTTGTTTGTGATATCTGAGTTTTGAGATGAGGCATAAAATATTTTGTTTAAGCTTACATAGCTTATAGTTTAAGTAACAGCTTGCGGGTTGATATTTGTGCCAGTAGCATTTCTACATACCTGTTTTATTGTGGCTATCATAAACTGGAAAAGTTAGGTGCTCACACATGAAGGAAGGTTTAAATTGTTGGAACTAAATTCTTGGGAAAAGGACTTTTTTTTTTCATGATGCAGTGTCACTGAATAAGGTTTAAGGCAATGCACTGCCAGGCTATGCCTCTTGCGTACACGTGCAAAGGCTCTGTCATTTGTTTTCAGTGTGAGTGGCTTCAAGGTATGCTTTTGACCTTCCAGTAGGGATACTGGAGAGTGGAAAGAATCAGATGCTGAAACTGCTGTGTGTTCACAGAAATGGGTTTCAGCGCTAGGACATGTTGGTGGGCCTGCCTGAGGAGAATAATGCTGCAGCAACCATACTTCTGGTGTTGGCTATATACAGGTCTGCAGATCCTGCTTGTATTAATGTTGGGATACTTGTAAACACCAGGTTGAATTACACTGTCTCAAATACCTGACTTCCTAAAATGAGCAACCACATATTTCTGCAGGTTGAAAGTTTGCGCTGAATCCTCTTTGCTTCCTACTAGTATCAATCCATTAAGGAGCTGTGCAGAAACAAGTCTGTGGCAGTTTGAATAATGTTTTTAACAGCTGTTTTCAGTGTATTTCATGTACTCTTCCCCATTATTTACTAAAAAGCAAGCAGTGCGTGAATATTTCTAGTCCACATGATCTCCTGCTGATTTCAGTACCAGACTGGTGGGGAGGGAAAGTTTTAGGTCCTTCCTCTGCAAAGCCCCGTGTTTCTTTCCTTCCCCAAGAAAAACCAGGCAGCTATGTGTGGCAATGGCCATGTGAATGTTGTGAATTTTCTGCTTTGCGGATGAGTAATTCTGCTTTGCTTTCCCGGAGTCCTGGCAGCCTCTGCTTAACAGCAAGATGACTTGCACAGAATGTGAGCTTGCAATTAACCCTTACAAATGTATTCCTTTTGATACTATTCAAAAAGCTTATGTGATGTGGATTGCGTGATTGAGCAGTATCAGTTGCCACCTTGTGTCCTTTGCACTTGACAGACTTGAAGGGAAGTTGTAGTTGCCCAAGCCTGCAGATGGGTTATGACAGCATGCATTTTCCCACTTCCCTCTTGGACTGCAAACTCCTTACTGAATTTGCAAACCACTGTTTAAAACCACACTTGGGCAAGGATGACTCCTCTGTTTTCTCTCCCCCAGTCCATGTGGGGTTGGGTTGTAAGAGGCCTACATTGCTACTGTACTTTGCTTCTCATCTGTTTTGATGAATTCATGCTTTAATTGTATGCTAAGCTGCATACTACCGTATATTTTTGAGCAAGGAAAGAGTGGCTAGGACTTCAGGGTATAAGCTAGCCTTGTGTTTGAGCAGCAAACCTTGCAATAAGGAAGCTAAATGGCTATAAGCATTCTTTTTTGTATTTTGCTGGGATTAGCACTTGGCTTAACTCATTGCTTGTTTCCATAGTGACTCTGTAGTAACTGTTTTAAGAGCGCTGAAGTTTATTCAGGCGTTTCCAGGCTGACTTTTTATGAAAGTTTTCTTTTCTTCTGAGCAAATGGTGTGGCTGTCATTGACTCCGATTAGAATGGCTGCCAAATTGGTCCCATGCAGTACAATCCGGACTGGTGTGGTGCAAAGCTATGCCAGCTGCACATTTTTAACGTGCCCTAGGGGAGGATTGAGTGGCCTCTTGTTCTTCATGGGGCTGTGCTGAAACTTTTTGTTTTTAAACAACATCAACAACATTGTTCACTTGATCTGGGAATCGCATTTGCAAAACTGTTTATTTCAGGTGTTTAGATTTCTAGATTAATTTCAGGCATCCAAGTTACAGATGTTTGGAAGTTTATTGATTTCAGATTTTTTTGTGTGTGTATTTATTTGTTATGCTTGAAATGTTAAATGCTGATTGTAACAGCACTACTCGGTAAAAGCCTTCTTTCTCTTAAGCCAGTGTGCTCTTTCCTGTCTGTGCTGTCTCTAGCTCTTCTAAATAGTGTCTATCCTTGGAGTGGATTTTCCAGTCAGTCCCCTCAGGTGTTCTGCCTTGTTTTACAGCCTGATGTTGCCCTAGGAGAGGCATATGCAGGACGAATGCGGGGACACCTTTCTGTTCGGGGGTTTGAAAATTGTGGGAGTATGATGGGGAACGAAACTGCTGCTACTGGGAGGGGAAATGTGTTCTAAGGGTTAGTCTTGGGAGCATAAGCTATAACGAAGACATCTTTCTCCTGATGACTCACCTGTAGCCTTGTCCACTGTCTCTTTCTTAACCTGGGTGCCAGAGTCAGCAACCAGCATTGCTACTGCCTCCGATACCTCACCAAACATAGATGCGTTTCTCCAGAATAAAATGCTTATTAATACGATAGCTCTTTCTGGAGGTAACTGGTGTGTGTTTAGTTGATGTACTCAGACATTTATCTGAATTTCACCATTGTAGCTGTGAGCTCCTTTTCTCTGCAGGCCTTTGACTGCAAGGCTATGGGAGGCAAGTGGGCTACATGAGCACCAGCCTCTTCAGGATTCTCTGTTGTGCCTTGAGACAGGATTTGGAGGGAGAACTGCAGGAGAAGAAAGTAGGGAGAGGGATATTACAACTTTGAAGTCTTGTTGGCCCTTGGCAAGGGGGGAGGGAGGATTTGTGACTAACTTGCATTGGATGCAGCTCTGACAAGGGGAAAGACCAACATTGCCTCACGCCTCCAAACTGGAGGCAGTTGGTGCTGATCTGTTCACTTGGTCCTGCATTGTTTCCCCTGTACTGGCCAGAGTTACGTACAAAATGGCTGGAACATATTTGGGACTGGGCCCTTAGTGCATTGAATTGCTGTCTGCATGGAAATGAGATAATGTCTTTTCTTTCCTTACACAACAGCCTGCCTGAAGCTAGGATGCACCAGGGATGAGTGAACAAGTTACACAGTGATTCTGACATGTCAGATATTTAACAGAGCTTGCTGCCAGTTTAGTAACGTTTAGATCTTTGAGACCCTTTTCCAGTTGCATCCATTAGAGAAAGAAAGAAAAAGAGAGAATGAAAAATAGATCTACTGTATTACAGACACAATGAGCTCTGGATCAAAGTGGGATGGAGCTTGAAAGGTGATGTGTTCAATTTTGCTGGCCAGAGGGGTTGTGACTCGGATGGCATGGGTAAACAATGAGGAAAGAGAACAGTCCCTCTGGGAGTCAGTGTCTGACTTAATGAGCCAGCAGTTATTAAAAGATGAATACAGGAGAAGTGAACCGTGCTTTCTGGCTGGTAGCGTGGCTTTTTTTCTTCTTTCTTTTCTCCCTTTCTCTTGAAGATCAAAGGCCTAATTTTAGAACAAGCCCTATTTATGGACTGTTCAGCCACTCTATCTGCCTTACTCTTGTTCTAAAATAGTGGAAAATAAATAGAGCTGACGGGATCTCCTGGTGTCCAGAGCTCATCCCTGATGCAAGGCAGGAGGGAAAAAAAACTCCCCAAAACAAAACCCTCAACCTTTCCTAGCAGAGGTTCTGTGTAATTTGCCTCTGCGGAGGCAGTTCCCTTGCCCTCCCTCAGCTCCTTTAATCTTTCCTCGTGATTGGAGGCTGAATAAATGTAACCTGTGACTGCCCCCACGATGTTCAGCAGAGCTGTCTCCTGATCCACTGCGTGCTGTAGCTGCCAGGACTGGGCAGAGTCCTCTTCCTGAGACTGGTGCCGATACGGAGTTAAGTGTTGTTTTGTGTGTCTGTGGATTATACTCCTGTTCATGCAGCCCAGCATGAGGATCAATCATACGTTTTTTACAATATCATGAGATTGGTTCCACTTTAGGCTATGACTTGGCATAGCCTGAGATCCTTGTCTGCTGCCTGGCCGCTTCTGCCTCACTCTCAATCTGTGTAGGTGATTTCCTACTTTTGCTCAGTATTTTTTTATGTTTCCTGCCATTACTTGGCATCCCCCCTGCTTTCCATCTCTCTATTCTTCCCCTGCCCTGAGACTGTTTTTCTAATTTATCAAAGTAATTTTTAATTGTAATCTTGTTCTGCAAAGTTTTGGGTGGCAATTGTCTGCCAGTGCAGTAAGTGTGCTCAGTTCCGGCTGAAATACTGACCAGTAACTGGAGGGAGACACACCGAGTGTAGGTGCAGGTTGAGAGTGAACCTCTAGTTACCCCATGAGAATGACTTTTTTTTTTCCCCCTCTTCTCTTTTTTTGTTTCTCTCCTTTCTGTCAACATTTCACCCAGTTTCCTTTGGACGACGCTTCCGTCGTCCCTATCACTTGATACAATGACAAAATCCTGGAAACGCTTCTGTATTCAGAATGAATTTTTGAGAGATATAGTTAAAGGCTGTGTCAAATTCAGCTTTGATGGTGTAAGGAAGCTGCTCTTGCTGTAGGCACTCTGCTGCCAGTTAAAGACATTTATCAGGTGAGGCAGTCTGATACCAACACTGTTGGCTGTCAGGTAAATCTGTCCCCTCCCCAGGTTTTGCAACACCGAGGATCTGCGTTGATCTGAAACTTTGTCTTCAGGAGGGGTGAAGGGACAGTAATCTGCACAAAACCTCTCTGCTGGAAATCACGCAAGAGGTATTTCAGCTGGGGGCAGGGGTCTGTGTGTCTCTTCACTTCTATACATGGCTGAAGCTTAATTGGAAAAAAGCTGCAGATAAGGGTGCACTGTGTGGAACTAGAGTGGAGTTAATTCATGCAGAAGAGCTTGTCTGGCAAGTGGAAGCGCTGAGCAGAGGGAAGAAACCTCCTAAAATCCTCTCTAACTTTCTGCATTCCCTGCAACACTGTGTTGCGTGCTGTGCTGGTGGGAGCTTGTCAGCCCCTGGGAACAAAGCGGGGCGAAGCAGGGCAGGCTGCGTAGCAACTACATTGCGAAGTGGTAACAATTCCCAAGTGGGGCAGCAACAAAATCGATTTTTCTCCCCTTCAGCTTGGCAGCTCTCCAGGTGCCTGCTCTGGCACAATGAAGTTTGTAGCTGGGGAGGGAGGGACTTTGGGTTGATGGGAGGGGGTGATACAAAGAGACCGAAGTTTAATCATTGAACGGACCACAATGGATGGATTTATTTCTGGACTCAATTTCTCAGGAACTCCACTAGTGGTCTCACCCTGGAGGAAATGGCTCGGCTGAAGTTTCTCTAGCTCCAGCTTCGTCAATAAAGACCTGTCGCTTTGGAGTTACTCACAGCAGCTCTGTCACTACTGACTGATCCATCCGCTTCAAGAAAATGTTTGCTGTCCACTTGCTAGCTTTCCATTTCACAAAGCTAAAAGAGGATCAAATAAAAAAGGTATGTAAGATGCCGCATTGGCTGATTCCTGTTTTGAGCGCTGTTACCCGGATACTGTGGGGTCTGCAGTACGTCATGCAGACTAGAGAATGGTGTTATCTACTAAAGCCATACAGCCAAATGGGGTAAGAAGTATTTGTACCCTAAACCAGCTGATGAGTGTGAAAGTAGGTCTGGTTAGTGCTTTTCCCTGCACAGTTACAAGTTCTCTTCCAGTAATGGAGAAAATGATCTTCAGTAAGGAAAAGTGGTGCTTTAACATTATCTGACATGGTGTGGGGTAGTCCAGAGGGCAGGAAGGAACCTCTTGCTGAACAGCTTTGTGAGTGTAGCATGAGGATGGGATTTCTAAAGCTGAGCGGGAATCAGAGTTGTAGCAGGAGTAGAGAAAACTCCAGTGGTCTTTTGGCCAGGTCTTCTGAGACTCAAGAGACTATTTCAGCTAGTGTGGGTGTGGGAAAAGTGCCTGTGCCTCCTCTTTGATTGTTCAAACCTGGCTGATGATTCTCATGGTTATAGATATGACCTTTAGTTACAGCCAGAAAAGCTCAAGATGACCTAGATTGGAAGCCATCAGTACTAGTAATGAGCTGCCTAATGATTGTTCTTCCCTAATCTGCTTTTCTGGCCATGCTGCAATGGGTTTTTGGCTCTCCATGAGGAGACCACGTGGGACCTGTAAGCTTCTTGGGTCAGAGGTCCTCTGGTTTCTAGACATGTGCCCTGCGGGTCCCCTGTTCTCCTAGCATCTCCATTGAGTGCTTTCTGGTGGTCATTGCTGCTAGGCTCTGTCCTCTTTGTTTTCCAGCGAGCTGGAGGCGGGGCTGTCTGCAGATGTGTGGCAGTGCAGGAGATACAAGGTCCTGGTGGGTAGGTCTGCCTGCACCTCTGACCTCATCAGCAAAGTGAGCAACACTGGCTTGTCTTCTCCCTGCTCTTGCTTAAACATGGAGTGGCTTATTTTTAGGAAGAGGGGCTCATTCCACTAATTCTGCCTTGAAGAGAAGCATGCCAAGAGAGTTCCTGATATCTCAGCAGTCAGATGTCTCTGTCTCTTAGTCATAGCCCTTTTATCCCCAGGGTTTAATATGATCAGAAGGGGGCCCCAATGCCCTTTCTTTGTGTGAGGATCTGATCTAAGATCTTTCATCTAGAGAGCGCTATTTCTTCCTGCTTTTTACCGAGAAAGGGAAAAACCTTCTGTAGCAATGCTTGGGTGGAGTGGCCTGTTTGGAGAAACATCTAGAGTGTAGTTGAGGGAGGACTGCTGTCAAGTGAGGACGGTGGAGAGGGATTCTGGCAAAGCCATTTGAAAAGCTAAATCTTCCAGCTAGGTGGAAACTACCCCTGCCTGAAGGCAAGGAACCACGTGCCCTTTAGAGTTCTCTTTTAAGAAGCCATGGGTAGGCTGTATGGAGCAGAATCAACTGCTCCCTAATTAGAAAGAAGGAATGCCTTTCCACCTCTCCCTCCCCAGGCTTATTTGCTCTCTGGTGGCAAGAACAAGAGCATCCCTGGCATGAAAACAGTGCTTTTTCCGTAAATGAGGCAAGACACTTAAAAACAAGGACTGTTTTTGTGCGGTGGGAGGCAGGCAGGGAGACAAGAGTTTGGTGTTGCACGGCCTTGGCCATTCCTGTGTTTACAAAAAATGGTATGTGAGCAGGCCCTTGCTCTGGTTGTAAATCAGTCTAGAAAGTCAGCAGGTTTTCCTGGGTTCTGCCTTATCTGGTTCCTGGGAGAGGACTGTCTCTCCTTCTATGGTTGTAGGTAAACAGGGTGGAGGATGCAGTTTCTGTGGGGAGCAGGGAGCTAGTGCATGTTCTCTGCAGACATGGTAATTTTCATTACTGATCAGTTTCTTTTCCACAGAGACTTCTGTCACAAGGTTATTTAGGTCTGTGTGAGAGTGCATGAGTGCTGAATGTCTCCAGTCATTGTATTTTGGTTTTTTTGGATGCCCAGAAAAGCAGTGTTGGTGCTTGGGCTGGGGTGGTAGATCCTACACAGTTGATGAGGCCTCAAAAAAGCCTTGGAGGGAGTCGAGTGCTTGTGCAAACGAGGGCTATGAAGAAAGATCTAAATAATGGCCTTTTTAAGGTACAGCTGTATCCAAAGGCAGCTGCTGTTCCTTGCCAATTGCATCTTGTAGTTTAAGACTTTCTCCCCTGTTTATGTATGTTTTGCTGTTAGGTAAGTGCTGGAGTTACTTTCAGGGTCCTGGCTCTTTTAGGTGGGTCATTCCTGACCATCAGTTTAAAATGAGACTGTTAATAGGTAATTAGTTTGTTTCTCATTAATATGGGTGGCCAGTCCAAATTGCAGAAGAGGCCAATTTATCTACAACCTGTGCTCTCCTGTTTAAACAATGCTACCTTTTAAATCCTGCTTTGTTGTTCGTGGGATCTGTTTTGTGCGTGTTCTCCCAACACTCCGGACCCCCTTATGTAAAAGCACTGATTAAATGCTCTGAACAGATAAAACAGTGTAATAATGTAGCCCATAGTGTAAAAGCTGAGTGTCTGTGCTAGTGAAGCATTGAAAGCTGTCCCACCTCTCTCCCCTGGCCACCCCCTCTGGCCCTGAGTCTCATGTCATGGGGAGTAGGATGTTAACATGGATTACCTTCTGGGGACATCCAGCTGTTTGGAGCACAGAAATGTTATGCCTGCATCATGTTTGTTCATGTGGCACCAAAATCTGGCTCCCCAGTGGAAAAGCATTTGGATGTTGACAGATTCTTATTTTACTGCGTTAATCCTCTGTTGTACCCAGCTATGTAGTTTCTAGGCCATCTTACTTGTAGCCACGTGTCCAGCCCTGCAGGTAAATGCCAGTGCAGACAATGTGTGGTCCTGAAGAAGAAAGCCGTAAGTTTTACCCTGAAGAAGCTATACAGAAACACTGGTTAGTTTCTCTGCCAGTTTATCTGAATGCGTGTATGCTACTTCATAGGGGCTTTTGATTCCCTGTAAATTCAGCTGTGTTTTATTTTTATGTATGCTGTGCATTACAGACCCTGAAGAAAGGATATTGACTGCACCCAAAAATGTGTTTTAGATATAATCCTAGAGTCACAAAAGAATGGAGGGCAGAGCTGGAGTGAGACAAAGGCCTCCAGCCTGGCGTGCCAACAAAGTTAATTGTCTGTGGAGTGAAGCAGTAGCTGAATAGATGTTTTCAGGTTGTGGCTGACATGCTTGGGTACTGATGGCATTTTCTGGACCCGACTCAGAGAGGTCAGATTCTCACCAGGTCGAAACACTTTGCAGTTCTAGTTCATTACCTGTGTAGGAGGAGACAATGATGTAAAAACAGCTTGTCAGGGTCTCCAGCAAGTCTCATGGGCTTATGTATGTTGACAAGTTACTCAGCCATCAGAAAAGATGGCTAACTTTTTGACAGTATTTCACCAAGACTGTATTAAACATTTTCAAATCAAACTTTTTCTGAAAGTAAAAGTTCTGATGATGTCCTGGAGCTTGCTTGCACTGATGATCATGGGAATTTAGGTGCTGAGGTCAAAAATGAAATGAGCTTGTAGAATCAGAGAGGAGGGGTTTGTGTAGGTGGTGTGCTCACCTTCAGTTTGTTACATATGTGAAAGGAATTCTTCTGTCTCCTTAGTATCTGTTTAGCCTCATGTCTGTCAAGTAGGTGGGAATGAGGATAGTAATTCTTGTCCATCATAATGCAGGGGTGCTGCTGGGGTTTTTAGATCCTTCATGGCACACTGCACCCTTCGTGGTTAGAAAACCAGTGCAAGTGCCTGGGAAGTTCCTGCACGTTTTTCTGCTTGCAGAGGTAAAGGAAGCCTCCCCAGTACACATAGGAGAGTCCTTCTGTAGTGTGAAAGCAGTGCTCATCCCAGGCAGCTGCTGAGCACAGAGCCTGCATGTCTCCCGAGTAACAATTTTCATCTTTCCAGGTTGACCGGTACCTGTATCACATGCGTCTCTCCGACGATGTCTTGCTGGGCATGATGGCTCGCTTCCACGCTGAGATGGTGAAGGGCCTAGGGAGAGACACGAACCCCACGGCAACAGTAAAAATGCTGCCGACATTTGTGCGCTCGCTTCCTGATGGCTCAGGTGAGTTCCCCCTGCTCCATCACAGCAGTGCTAGTTCAGGAAGGTGATGGGTTGCTGCCAGTACTCAAGGGCAGCACAGCAGAAATACAGGGCAGCCAGCGGCTTCAGGTTACTGCCTATATCAAGTTAAGAAAACACGTGTGTATTGAGGAGACAACAGGTTGGGGGAGTGCTGGCAAAGGGTTTTTTCCCTGTACCAGGTGGATTTTGACCTTGAGAAAAGGACCTAGGAAGTGCTCAGAAATCAGCCTCTTTCATCTGCAAATGCGGCTGTACCTAGGGCAGGCCTTGCTGCAGGAGCTGTGGCTGGACACGGCAAGGGCAGCCTCTACAGCTCAGACCCTGCAGTGCAGTGTGCTGCAGGTGTGGGGATGTGGGCAATCCTGTGGTCATGGAGCTACAGGGAAGGCAAGATCTGCAGTGAAACCCCTCAAATTGCAAAGTGGCAGCAACGTTGCATGCTTGGAGCTGAGATCCCCTCTCAGCTTCTGACAGCAAACGGCACTGCTTTCTCTATTGCCCCCAAAAGTGATCCCCTCCTGCCCTTCCTTGGCTTCTGCATTAGGAGAACCTTCTTCTTGATGGATTCTACCAGGAAACAGCCTGCTCTGCTTTTGCAGCTGGATCCTTGTTTCCAGTTGCCCCTGAGACTTAAGCAGAGGGAGAAAGTGCAGTGGTGTCCTCTGGGAGGATGTGGGGTGAGGTAGCAGCTAAAAGCTTGTCTTGTTTGGAGAAGTATGCACATCCAAAATAACTCTCCTGGCTCAGCTGGCTCCTGACAGTGCAGGCTGACAGAAAATGATGTTTTTCCTAGGTTTAACCAAGTCTATGAATTTGTGTAGGACTCTGTGTCTGTCCTAGATCAGGACTCAGTGTGTTACAGCTGTGCAGAAAACTTAAGAGAAATGTTTACTTTGTATGTCATTTCTACGGGACTTTATGCCTTCTGAAGGTAATTTTCCTTCAATTAAATGAGAAATAATGGCTTTAATTGCATAAAGGGAACATTTGGAGGCTAGTCCCTTGAAATGAGGGATGTAGCAGGGAGGCCCCTGAGGTCAGGAGACTTGGATAATTGCATGCAGTGTCTTCACTGTTTCAAGACTCGATGTTCCTCAAGGCCAACTTTGGACAAAGCTTTCCTGGCCTCTGTGACCTTTCCACTGTGTCAAGGACGTGCTGCAGAGTCAAGCTGGGCTATATCTTATTGACACACTGCCTATTTTAGGTATCATATTGATTTTTCCATTTTTGCTTTCCTGCAAAATCCTTATTGGTTATTTTGTTACCAGACAAAACTTCCAGCAGGTTTAAACACCTCAAATTTGGCTGGATTTTCCCACTTGCAATAGCAACAAACTTTCAGATTTTTCAGTGCCCTCAGGGTTGCTATCTGAAATGACCCATATGGAGGATCATCAGGTTTTCATCATTTAGGGATTAATGGTCTGACTAATTTCAGTTTACTGAGTAACCTAGTTTGCCCCCTCACTTTTGTGATACCTGATTGTGGTATTACAGGTAGCATTTCCTGCTTCCTTCCCTTTCAGGGCCTGATTTGCTAAAATTTAGTCAGGTGTTTGGACTGTGAAACAAAGATCACGCAAGGCTGTGCACATGCCACTGTGTTTTCCTGTGAGAAGGGCCACCTTCTGTGTGTGGGATGAATAGATGATAGCTTTATTGTGGCAGTGAGGCCAAATTGTCCCTCTGTCTGAGGTCTGCTAGAAAAGAATGTGCCCAAGCTGAGTGCTGCCAACTGAGAAACAGAATGGTACTTTTGCAGAAACACCTAAAGGCATTTGGAAATGCTTCTGTTGGTTGACTTTGAGCAGCAAATTAATCTTGCTCCGCTTGGAAGTTGGCTTCTGCAGTAGGGCCAAGTCTTAACATGGGGCTGCAAATCCTGCATCCTTTACTGAATGTAGGTAATGCTCTCATACTGCCATTTCCCCACATTTCTGTACCCAAGGTGTATGGTTTTGCAGCCCCTGGGTGCTCTGGTTGGCTTCGCAGTTGCTTTGGGCCTCTCTTGCTGAAAAGCTTATCCCTCTGCAGCTTGAAAACATACTGCTGTGGAAGGAGCAGGGTGGGCAAAACCAGACTACTAAATGAAAATGAAACTAGCTGCTGGATAGCAAGCTAACAGGAGGGACCTGATACCCTTGCTTAAGGTTGCCAGCTCTCAGCCTCCCTAGTGATGCTCCCAGACCCACAGGATAAGGACCTGCTATGATGGGGCAGGGCAGCCTGTGGCCATGGTGAGGCAGGGGCCCTGGGCTGTGGCCTTCAGCATGGCGTCTGGGCCATGCTTCTCGGCCATCACTGGTGACGGTTGCCCACTTGTGTTACAGAGAAGGGTGAATTCCTTGCTGTTGACCTGGGTGGCTCCCAGTTTTGTGCCCACCGAGTGAAAGTGTTTGATGACGGGAAGCAGAGCAGCCAGCTGGAGAGCAAGTTTTACCCCACACCCAAGGAGGTCATACAGGGGAACGGAGCTGAGGTAGGGCATGCAGGGTCTTCTGTGGTGGTGCTGTGCCTGAGCACATGTCTGCTGGACACAGCCTGACTCTGTCCTCTCCTTTCCTGTGCAGCTCTTTGATTATGTTGCTGACTGTCTGTTAGACTTCATGGAGACCAATAACCTGAAGCATAAGAAGTTACCTCTTGGCTTTACGTTTTCTTTCCCGTGCAAACAGACCAAATTGGAAGAGGTAAGATGCAAAAAGAAATATTATTGGCAATCCTAACTGCATGCAGAATCCGGAGAAGCTATTGCATGTTTGTGTTACCTTGTGGACTCTTTGTGGGGTCATGTTTACACAGCTCTCTGAAGAAGGTGTGGATTGTCATTAGCACTTAACTGGAATTGACTACCATTCAAACACTCATTTCGATCTCAGGGCAGTGTGATCTTTAAGCTAAAGCTATTCTTTTACTTAATCAGTACTTGATTCCATAGTAACCATGTGCCTTTGTATGAAGACTGTTAGACGGTAAAACACATACTTTTTTGTCCCATAGCATGTTTCTTTTTTAATCAGTCTCTTTCAATTTCTTTTTTAGAATTGATTCTAAATAGGAAATACCTATAGGTGAGCTGTTAGAGAAGCCGTGTGGAGAAATAAAGGGCTGGTAGCAATTACTTCGCAGCCTCTTACTCTGGCCCCTTTTGTTTCTAGGGATCTGTGCTTTGGGTGCCAGTCCTGCAAATGCTTTGTGCCTAATGCTGTTGGTTTGTGATGAGCATCTGTAAAGCTATACATGCTTTAAACAAAGCACAGGGACTTGCGTTTGCAGGATTGAGACTTTATTACTGTAGCTGTTATGTTTGTACTGACAGGCACCCCAAGGTGAGATGTTCTGCTGTGACTTATTTTGGTCCATATTTTAATGTGTGGAGAGGCATAGTGGGCTTCTCCACAAACTTTGGTCTTGGCTATCTTTGTGGTAGGTTTTGTATGCTAAAGTTGAAGCTTTTGGGTCACTGGACTGTTACTTTGCAGGGGGTTCTTCTTGCCTGGACGAAATACTTCAAGGTCCGAGGAGTTCAGGACACAGATGTGGTCAGCTCTCTGTGCAAGGCTCTCCAGAAGCATAAGGCAAGTTTTGTACCTGCAGGAGGTGAACCTGAGTGGCCCCAGATTGCACTCCTGGGAGAGCAGCTCTTGGTGTATGGGTTGTTTTGGGAGCTGTCAGACACCCTTCAAGGACAGCCAGTAACAAATGCTTAACATGGCTGTATATCTAGTAGACCGGTCTCTCCCTTGGAGCTGAAGCCGTGAAAGGGGACATGCAGCTGCAACTCAGGTTGCCCCATGTCAGTTGAACAGTGATGACAACTGCACGCTGATAAACTGGGCTGGCTGTGACAGTGGACCAGTATGGGCCCACTATCTGTCTGAACTAGAGGGAGTCTATTGTGAACCTGTTTGGTAAGATGTGGATACACACAGTGTTTCATAGCCTGGCTTGTGGGATGAAGGTTGGGAGGGGAACCCATCATCTCAAATTGGCACCCCTAACTCTACCAGGGCTTGCCCATCCACTTCAACCTGCAGTACAGAGTGATTGATGGTAATTTTTAAGGTCAGCAGTAAGACATGATTAAATCTGCCTTGAACTGGTGTATATCTTTGAATAACATTATGTTTTAATATTTTGGAAAGCCTTAGTTTTCATGTTTGGTGCTATTGGTAACATCATCCAAGAAATACAAAGCATCTTTCCATATCTTGGCATCGTCGTAGTAAAGAGGAAATTCTTCTGTTTTCTTACATGGTAAAAATCCAGCCTTGATTTTGGTTCACTTTCTCTGTATCAGTCTTGCTCTAGTTAGCAGGTGCAAAGGATCTGAGACTTCCTGGGTGAAGTCTGGCCCCCTGCTGGTATTGACATCTGAGTTACAAGAATCCTTTGATAACTTTGATTTTACTTTATCAAGTTATCTCAGTGTGAAGGAAAAACTACACAGCTTTGATGGAAAGGCTTTTTACTTGAGTGTGATATTGATGCACGGCCTTGTGTTTCATTTATGTGTGTATATTTTCTGTCCCATTTGGTGGGATCTGCTCAGAGGGTAGGACGTTAGCCTATCATGCAGCCCATAAGGACAGATACACGGGTGCTAGCATATAACAAAATTTAAACCAATAAGATGTTGCTTTTCTGGCAAATGAGGTTGGATTGGGGAAAAACAAATCTGACAAGCAAAGATCCTGACTGGCCAAGCACTTGAAAATTCAGAGATGTTTGTAACTCTACAGGGTTATGGGGGTAGTGTTATAAAAGGAAGTAGTGTGTCTTTCAGCTGAAGAGCTTTCCTGAACCAGGCCTTCAAAGTATGACCCGGGGAGTATGTCTGCCTGGTGTTGCTTTAACACACAGGAGGCTTTCTAAGCTTTTTTTCTGTTAACCACTCATCTTTATGCTGTTAGGACATAGATGTTGATGTTCTGGCTCTCGTCAATGACACTGTGGGAACCATGATGACTTGCGGTTATGATGACCAGCGCTGTGAAGTTGGACTCATAATTGGTAATTTTTTCTGTTCCTAAGTAGATTTTTTTACCCTCATTTGTTTAATCCTAAAAAATCTGGAGTAGAAGGGAGCATCCCAGTACGCAAAATAGCAGGAATAAAAAGGAAAAAAAAAGTGGTCAGAGTTTCAAGCCTGGCTGCCTTCTGTAAAGCAGCTGTTTTTATGCTGATCACATTGCCATCAAATACCACAGTCCTCATTTTGTCTGGGTTCAGTTGTGACCAGCATACTAAACTTTTCTGCTGACTGTGTAGAGAGTTACTGTCTGTCTGTCCAGAGAAAGCTGAATTCCTCTCATGTCTGGTAGTCAGGATCAGCTACGCTTTCCACAACGTCTCTGCTTCGTGCACCGTGGTGGCGTTTTAAGGCACACAGAAGCACATTTGAAAAAGAAAAAATGTTTTTAAACAGGTCAAGCCTTAGATAAATTTCCAGTATTTTTCACTCAATATGAAATGATTACTGAACAAGTCCAGGTGGCTTGATATTAGCATCCTGTATCACAGGGTTATGTATTTATATTTTCTTCCAAAGACAATATACTGACTTATTCCCAAACATGTGGACTTAAAAGAAAAAAAAAGCAAACCTGAATCAAAGAGGTAATTTATCCGCACTGGCTCCAACACGCACAGGGTCTGGCACCAACGCATGCTACATGGAGGAAATGAGGCACATTGATCTGGTGGAAGGTGATGAAGGGAGGATGTGCATTAACACAGAGTGGGGTGCCTTTGGAGATGATGGTGCTTTGGATGACCTCCGCACAGAGTTTGATCGGGAGCTCGATCTGGGATCTCTCAATCCTGGAAAACAATTGTAAGTGATTCCCTGGCTGATTTGCCTTGGCAATCTAAGTTCTCTGAGTGAGTTTCCAGCATATGCCAGGAGCCCTTTTGGAACAGGAATCTGGTTGAGTGAACCTGAGCTGACTTAATCCTGGTCCTGTTGTATCCAGACATTTCTCTACTGGGAAGGATGGGTACTTTTTACACCTCCCTGCCTCACAGGCCAAGGGGTTGCTGCTGCAGTTGCTAATGTGTCACTAAAAATAGGTGGTTTCTCTGTTCTGATGCTGTGGAGAGGTAAAGAAGGAGGAGGAAGGTAAACAAAGGGCATATTTGAAGTCTGGTTCATCAAAACTGCTTCTACTGGCTGAGCTGGTGGCAAGTCTTTTGAATATTCTCTTTAATCACTCAGTTATCCTGAGGGGCTGTTGTTGGATCCCAGGACCTCAGGATGGCATCCCATCTACAACTTAGCTCCCAAACCCCTTTTGTACATGCTTAAATGTGATCAACCTGCATAAGAACATAAGATGCTCGAACTCTTCATGGCTCTGGCAAGCTGGTGAACACCTGTAATCCTTCCTGTGCCCCATTCCAGATTTGAGAAGATGATCAGCAGCCTGTATTTGGGGGAACTTGTAAGACTCATTCTCCTAAAAATGACAAAGGAAGGTCTGCTCTTCAACGGGAAAGTGTCAACAGCTCTGCTTACTAAGGGCAAGATTGAAATGAAACACGTGTCTGCAATGGAAAAGTAAGAACCTGCAATATGCTGTTTGACAGTGGCTGTTAGTCTTTCACAAGCACAGCAATGACAAATAATGCATAAGTATAATCTGTGAGTACTGGGAACAGTCCTGAACTGTTCAACCTGATTTTGCTTTTGCCTAGCAGAAAAGTTGATTCTTCTGTGAGCAGTAATTGATGGAGGATATAGTTTTAGTGAAGTACCACAGTAGCAAAGGTATTGTGAACCATCACGGATACAGGTTGTTTAAATAATCTCTTTGGATGCCTGAGCATATGGGATGTTTGTTGCAGTTTTCAGCTTCTGTGATGTGGGAACGTTGGGGTTGTGGAGATGTAGTACAGCCTCTTGATCACCTAAGGGATGACTACGTGGAAAACTGACAGCTTCTGTTGTTTTGAAGAGGAATACTGGTCCTCATTGTTATTCCAGGAATATTTTTCTTTGTTGTGTTGAGTGAAGCTGGACATCTATTCCTGTGCTCTCCTTCTATGGTCTAAATATTTCATTCTGTTCTCTTCTTGGCCGGCTAACTGGTATGTCTCACCAAAAACTGAACCCCAGGAAGCAGCCTCTTAAAAGTGCTTTTGGGAATAGTGTGGGAAAGACATTACTGGTTTATGGGAACCAATTATGATGCTGCCTGACAGGTTGTGCCCTGGTCTTCTCTCATTTCTTTTTGAGCCAACGTGAAGATACTGATTTATGTGCTGCCTTAATGTCCTTGCATTAAATGAAGTGTTCCTTTGTTTTGGGGTAGATATAAGGAAGGTCTGGGCAACACAAAAGAGATCCTGACAGAACTGAACCTGTTTCCCTCTGAAGAGGACTGCATTGCTGTTCAGCATGTCTGCACCATCGTTTCCTTCCGCTCAGCCAACCTCTGTGCTGCCACCTTAGCAGCCATACTGACCCGACTGAGAGAGAATAAAAAACTGCTAAGGATGCGAACCACTGTTGGGATTGATGGGGGACTCTATAAAACGCACCCCCAGTAAGTAACTAAAGAGGATTTGGTGATTGCTGGCTGTGTGTTGATGTTGCAAAGAGTCTCCATCTGTGTATGTGTGCGGCTTTTCAGAGAACTGCTGGTTTTGCTGCAGGGCTAGGGTGAGATCTAGTGGAGTGCAGAGCAATCAGACTGGCTTAGTTATTGCAAAGCTGTCTCAGGAGCTTTAGAACTTGGGGTGGGAACAACGTGACACATGGGATACTGGTGTCTGGGGAAGAGCAATTGATTCCCCAAGTGACTCCTGGGCCTCCAGAGCACTTGCAGTTCACTGTAGGTTTTTTCTTTTCTTTCTTTTTTCTTTTTCTTCCCTTCCCGCCCATGTTTTTGAACCTATACTTTCCCAAACTGGATGGAAATATGATTCCAGATGGAGACTCACTCTCTGTAATTGCAGCTCTCCACTCTTGCCTGGCTTTTCTCCAGTGTCCCTCTCCCTTGGCATTTGCACTTGTTTAAGAGGTATCTTCATGTTCCTGTAAGTGCACAGCTTCTGCAAAATAGGCAGAAATCAGGAGCATTGTTCTCATCTTCTAGACCAGTTTCTGACATTGTGCTCCTCTGGCTGTGCTTCAGCACGTGTGCGGTTGGATGTGTCACATGTATTGGAAGTGCATGTGAAGTAAACCACACCTGAAATGCCCATGAGAGTCTAAAGAAACTCTTTGTTCCTGTAGATATGCCAAGCGTCTGCACAAGGTGGTGAGAAGGCTGGTCCCAAACTGTGATGTTCGGTTCCTCCTCTCTCCGAGTGGCAGTGGGAAGGGGGCTGCCATGGTCACAGCAGTGGCATACAGGCTGGCTGCTCAGCGCAAGCAAATCGATGCCACTCTCGCACCATTCCTGCTGTCCCTGGAGACCCTCAGAGAGGTTAAGAGTAAAATGAGGACCGAGATGGAATACGGGCTAAAGCGAGAGACACAAGGCAGCGCCACCGTGAAGATGTTACCTACATATGTCTGTGGGACACCAGATGGAACAGGTGAAGTACTTTCCTAATCACCTGGGGGTGGTGTAGGAAAGTTTCTTGTCTGTTTTCTGGGGGGAATATGCCATTTATTCTGGCAAATGCCAGGGTGGTTTCTGTTGACAAACCAATGCTTCCTGCGTTGTTGGCTGGCTGGCCCTTCAGCCCCAGCCTAGCAGACTGATGGGATAAATGCCACAGTGTGCTGTCATTATCCCAGGTGAAGTTTTTTGGGGATGTGTGGCAGAGTATGCCATTCTGTCTGAGAGGCACCAAAATGAAATGAACATGAGGAAGAACTTCTTCCCTCTGAGGGTGACTGAGCACTGGAACAGGCTGCCCAGGGAGGTTGTGGAGTCTCCTTCTCTGGAGATATTCAAGACCCGCCTGGACAAGGTCCT